>Ga0315276_10000426_pt1 | contig 36185 bp, 28 predicted proteins | sample YL17G05_0_MG_FD_204542 | JGI IMG/M metagenome (GOLD analysis project Ga0315276, IMG submission 204542) | Sediment microbial communities from Yellowstone Lake, YNP, Wyoming, USA - YL17G05_0 | ecosystem: Environmental > Aquatic > Freshwater > Lake > Sediment | place: USA: Wyoming | collected...
TTTATTATATTATATATATTATTTATTACCTAATATATGCATCGGTCTATAATAATACCAAACAAAAAAAATATAACAAATACTACAAAAATACTGCAAAATAAACCATAATTTAGTATAATTTAGTATAATTCTTTTTAAAATTTTATTTATATCTACTTTTTATTTTAATTTTAATGTATTTTATAGGATTTGAAAAGATTTCATATGGACTTTTGATAAATTATGAAATAAATATAAATTCGCTGATACTATTACCATTTCTGGTATAAAAATATATAATACAATATATATTAGGATTTCTAAAGGTTATTTGGATTTGAAAAGGATTTGTGACTTATATCTTTTTATTTAGTATATATTATATACTTTTTACATATTCCGTTCAATGTCTGTTTTTTTAATAATTCGTTTATTTATAACATAAAATAAATGAACATAGTGGATAATATTCACCATTTTTCAAAGCAAAAGATATAGGTGATTTACTTTGGATTAAAAATCAGCCCGCCGCTATTTTTCATTTTTTAATATCTTTGTATCGTCTCTTTTATGATATTTTATACGAATGCCCGCCGCCAAGAGCCACGACAAAGTCGTGTGCGTCATTTTTTATTACGTATTTTTATACTCCACGTTTACATAATAAATCAAAAAATATAATATAAAACATACAATTTATATTATAATAATAAACAAAGTGGCTCATATATGAGTGTGCTCGTTTAATAAGCTCTGCTAGTGAGTAATGTACTAAATCTATATGTCTTCACACAAAATTTACATTTTTATGTAATGATGTGTAACGTTGATGTATCGGAAGTCGTAAGGTTTTATAAAGTTAGACATTTATTACTGACACACTGACAGTAATACATAATTCATCTACAATTCATCTACAATTCATCTATAATTCATCTATAATTCATCTATAATTCATCTATAATTTATCGTCTACCCTTGTGAATATTATGTTGCCAACTTCTATACCAATCTTCATCACGAGGTCCATTAAAAGTGACCCCGTCGTTACGAATAAGAAAACCTGCTCCACTACCCCTATTCTTACCTGTTTTGTCAAGTTTGTTAATTGCAAAATGATTTGAGTCACGCATACCAATTATCCATTCATCACCATTAGGGTGACTCATGACAATATTCCCTTTCACTACTAGATCATCACCTCGTAATCCCATAGTTGATTTAATTAAACTAACAACATCTTCTTTAGTTAATCCTTGGTTACTATCTTTTGGCTGATACCCGGTTAAATCAGATTTTAGAGCATAATCACCTTTTGGCTGTAACCCCTGACTCATTCCAACAAAACCGCGCTCAACTTTTTGTTGATACTCCCCTAAATCAGATTTTAGAGCATAGTCACCTATTTGTTGATACCCGGTTAAATCAGATTTTAGAGCATAAGCTGCCAAATCTCCTTTTGTACCATAATTTGCAGCCTGGATTTCACTTTTAGTCGCATATGTGTTTATTACCTCAGTTTTATAATTATTTAAATCATTTCTTGAAACAAGCAATTTTGACATTGTTATATATATATTATATAAATAAATATATCATAATAAAGTCCGTTTTTTTATTACTAAGGTACAAACACTGATATTCAAATCTATTTTTTATTAATTAATTCACTATTATCTATACCTAACGTCTTAAAACGCTTTATTATATGATCTTCCGTTGACGCAATTTCCGAATCATTCATAATTTGAAAAACTACATCTAATAATTTCAAATATTTAGTTATCACTTCATTCTTCACTTCATTCTTTGTTTTTATTTCTCTTAAATATTGTTTAATTACTCTGTCTTGACACTTTTCTTCACTACACTTATCGTAATTACTCATAAAATCTTCCTTGTATTTATTAAATAAATATTGAACAACATCATCTCTAGCTGTTTTTAATAAAAGAGGAGAATTCACAATATTTTCATAAATGTATTTGTCAACACCACTCCTATTTTTTAACTTTTCCTTTATACGTTTTATTTTCAACATCTGTTTACCACTCCACACCATCTTCTTTGCACCAGCCGGAATCTCTCCCTTCCTAATATCTTCCATCGTAGAAAATTTCCTTTTAGAAAATACATTGGGTTTTCTTTTCAAAGCAATCAAATCACCTATATCCCCCAAATCACTCAAATCTATAGACTTAATTTCATCAAATCTTATTTGGTAATTTAATAAACTCTGAATCTCTTTATCAAAACAAATCATTAACATTTCAATCTTTTGTAATTCAACCCTCGTCTTTTTTAAATTTGAACAATTAAATACCTCTGGTGCATTCAATAATACAGAATTCATAACATTTCCAACAAAAAAATTATCTTCGTACAACTCTGAAATATACACCTTGAAACCACCCAAATTCATACCCTTAACAACTATTCTATACGCAACCATACACGCAATTATCATACGTAAATCTATTAATGATGTGCTCATATCAAAATTTATATTATATATTTTTAATTTATTAGTTATCTTTTCTAACACATTCTCAATTTCATCCACCAAATTGTAAATATTACCAATGTCATCTACACCAATGTTTTTTATTTCTAAAATCTTCTTAACTATATCATAGTAAACAGCCTTCTTTTTTGTTAATGATTTTTCTTCATACACTCTCATCCTATCTGTAAACGCGCTACGCATTTCTTCTCCTTCTTCAGTTTCACCCATTTCTTCTTCAGACATTTCTTCTTCAGACATTTCTTCTTCAGACATTTCTTCTTCACCCATTTCTTCTTCACCAGTAAAGTCAAAAGTTGTTTCTTCTTCTATATCTCTTACTTCTTCGTCAGTAAAGTCAAAAGTTGTTTCTTCTTCTATATCTCTTACTTCTTTTTGAGCAATCTTGAAACCCTGCGACATTTCCGATATATCATTAGATGTTACCGGTATCATTTTTTCATTATGGTACCCAAATTCAAAGCCGTACATTCTATATAATCCTTTGTCCCCTAATTCTACTCTGTTTACCTGAAAATATTTACCATTCTTTAATAAAATATCATTGAAAAATAATTCACTCCTATTTATAATAATCGGTGAAAAATTTAATAAAGCACCAATCTTCGATTCATTATACTTGATAATCCTACCCATCACACCCTTGTAATCACCACGTCTAATCATAACTATACCATCTTTTATATGTTTTGTATCTCTATCTTGTAAAAATATAATTTTCTTACAATGTGTCAAATACTTATTTACACCTATTTCTGCCAACACAACACAATGATTTATAATCTCACCCTTCTCTAATCTTTTAGATGAATCTATATCGTAATTTACACCTATCTCCACTTCATAATTTGCAGGCAAAACATATCTCACCTCCACTTGTCTACCTTTATTTACACCTGATACAATCATCGCATCCATAGAATGATCAAAATTTACATTAACACCGTCACGTGACACTTTAAATTTTATACTTTTTTTTACTGGTCTTATAGTTTCTGTAGTTTCTGCTTCGTTTTTTGATAATTCTTTATCGATTTTTAATTTTTCACCAAATTCTTCTGCAAATACATTCGCAAAATCAAATGACATCTTTTAAGTAATAACAATAAAATAAATATAATCTTTAATTTATTTAACAAACTTTAAGTTTCTTCTCAAATAAATGATTCAACTCAATTTCATTACGTCTTTTTGATAACCTTTGTTTTTCTTCTGATTTACTCTTTAATTGATCTTGCTTCTTCAATTCTAATAAATCATTAAACTTTTTCAATCTCGTTATAAACATTTGAAAAGTTCTCTTCAATTCACGATGTTGTAATAACTCCATATTCGTCTTCATATTTACTTCCATTTCACGTAATGCAAATGGCGCCCTTACAATATTATCAATTATATAATTATACACTGTTTTTAAATCCTCATTCGATTCAGCTTCACATTTTTTCATCAAATTAGCTTTCAAAAGTTTTATCATCTTCAATGACGATGGACTCCAAATAATACGCACAGCCCCTTCTATTATATTATCATTCAATACATCACACATTGTTAAAAATCTTTTTGAAATCTCTTTTACCTTTCTAGATACTGGAAATATTTCCTCTTTATCATTTAAACACGCCAATATAACAGGACCAAACCACTTTTGCAAAATAATATTACAATTTTCAATCATCATCTTTACAATTTCAATCGTCTTACCTGACTTATAATAACCCTTCATCTCTACCTTCTTAATATCATCCATCTTAATCCAGTCAAAACAACACTCACCCTTGTATTCACCTTTCTCTACATTCACAAATATCGATTCACTAATATCACCCTTCTTAAAAAAAGATGTATCGTACAATTTATTAATAAAATTCTCAAAATTACCCTTTGAAAAATTATACCCACTTCTTATAATCTCGTAAATCACTAAACACGCAATCATATACTTTACATCTGTCGTTTTCCAATTATTCATTGCTAATTTCTTCAGTTCTAATTTCATCTTTCCTATACTACTATTAGTCTTTTCTAACACTTCATATATTTTTATAGAGTCTGTAGGAACACCCAACGACACTAAACACTTTTCTATCAATTTCATAATACTCTTATCTTCTTTCGTTAATATACGATGAACAAATTCTAATCTATCAGAATCCTTAAATGACTGTTTCATTTCCACTTCCGATTCGTAAACTATATCTCTGTCACCTTCATCATTATACGTCCCTTCTTGAACATCTTCTTCATCTTCTTCACCTTTACCTACATCTTCAATTATCGTATCCATCTCAAATTCAACATCGTTACTTTTATACATCATCATCTTTGTATCACTAACAATACCAAACCCAGGCATCATTCTCTTTATATCTAAATTTACTATCTCCCTTTCAACAAAATTATTTTTAGTTTGTTCTACACCAAAAAACCCATTGTCTGTACAATACAACACTTGAAAATAACTTTCAGATGACAATTCAATATCTTTAAAAAACAAATCTTCTGGATTTATCGTAGAAATATTGTAATCATCTTCACTTTTAACTAAATGAGATGAAACTTTTCTACCATTGGCATCAAGTTCTATAACAAAATTACTACCGTTTACATTTTTTAATACACCCACCTTATTCTTATAACAACCACGTCTAAACAATACCTTGTCATCAGTTATAATTAAACTAGTCATTGATACAGTTATAATTTTCTTATATTTTATCAAATATTGCTCAGGAATCACATGTAACAATTTCCCAAACTTACCAATATAATCTACATCAGACTTGTTTTCAGGACTTTTCATAACCATCCAAAATTCCTCTCCTACTAATCTAACTCCATTCACCTTTTCTCCAATAATAGATTTATACATACCATTACAAATTAACGTAGACAACATTATCATCAAATCTTGATTTGTATAATACTTTTTATACTCCGTATTTAACTTTACAATATTATACAACGTATCATCACCCTTTTTATATTCATCTGTAACATATACAACACTCTTCATATTACCATCGTAAACACATACAAATTTACTAACCTGATTATTAAACAAACGAACCTCTACAACATTTTCTTTCATCTTCAACTTTAAACAATACATCATATCAATCTTATCAACTATATCTTGTCGTCTATCTTCACCTACGCATTTTTCATACATACTAGCAATTACGTACGTATAGTCTTCAATTTCAACATCACAAGTTTCAGCATTATGCTCACAAACAAACCCAGTATAACCTTTATAATTACCACGCTTGAAAATTACATTTTTTCCATGAACAATTTTTTTAACTTTTTTTATATTTTTTTCATCATTAACAATTTTTTCATTAGTAACATCAGTAACATCCTTTTTAACAGTTTTATCAATATTTCCATTATTTTTATCGGAAATATTAAATTTAGCAAAATCTTCAAACATATTCATATCCATTTTAGTGGTCTTTGTTATAGTCGTCTTATACAATTTCTATAAGATTTACGATTTTTTTTCAATTTTTTTTAAAGACAACACGGTGGCTGTGTGGTGTGGCTGTGTGGTGTGGCTGTGTGGTGTGGCTGTGTGGTGTGGCTGTGTGGTGTGGCTGTGTGGTGTGGCTGTGTGGTGTGGCTGTGTGGTGTGGCTGTGTGGTGTGGCTATACAAGGATACTTTAAATACATAATTTTCATTCGTACTAACAATAGTATATGTATAATCTTCCACATCATCACCTTTGTTATCCTTGTTATTATCATCGTTGTCCTTGTTGTTTCCATTGTTTTTATCGTAAACATCAAATTTAGAAAAATCTTCAAACATATTCATTCGTCTTAGTAGTCGTCTTATACAATTTTATTATATTTACGATTTTTTTCAATTTTTTCAATTTTTGATATTACTTTTTCTAAAAGTAATTTATTTTGCATAAATCACTTGATGTATTCTAGAAGATAATTTTGGCATCATCTCTTCTAATTTGCATTTTGTAAAATTTCCTTGATCTAATACAACATAAACATTCTCTCTTAGTGGAACATATAAATTAATCACATTTATAATAGTATTTTCTATTTCAACCAAATTTACACTATCAATTTTCTCGTCCACCCTCGTAAAAATTTTATCCGAATCACAACGTTTCAATATAACATCAACTTGCGAAAACTTGTTATCCGTCGTAAAAATTAATAACCATTCAATCATACTAATGGTTAAATGTAGTACTTTAACTTTAAATAATTATTATTTTCAATTATTTTATAGTTAGTATGTTCAATTATTGTTCGGACAGAATTCGTCCAATATCCAGATATCATTTCCATTATATTCACTAATAATTACATATTTATCATCTCCATTACCAAACGTAAATAACTCAATTATCCTCATTTTCATTTCTGTAAAATACTTATCTATTTTATAAATTACAAAATCAAACATCGTATATACAATACTGTTAGATAATAATTTACAACTTCACAAGCGGCCTTTTTCCACAAAAAATATACTCTATAATATTTTTCTGTTGTAAATCTTCACTATTCTTATTAGACTTGAATCTCTGATACTCTTTTTCACAACAAATTACATCCTTCCAACCAGCATCCACCATCATTGATATCATATCGTCTTTTGATACCACACTTTCCGACGAATAACTTATAAATATATACTTTGATTTAATCTTTTCCAATACGCTTTTAAATTCAGACGCAGCATCGCGTTTAGAACAAAATTTAGATTTTACACTAGTCTCTCTTAAACCCGTCTTACCCTTAATACTCGGATTATCATATTTACTAATCGTCTCTAACAAATGATAATTGTCATGATAACCACGATTCGCTACATACGGAGGATCTATATAAACCACTTCGTATCCTGATAAATCATCCAATAATAACAAATCTATTATATTCATATTTTTAGATATATGATTTAATGGTACCCCGCCAAGCTCGCGCTCAGCCTTTAATATATCAATCAATCCTGCATCTAAAACTAAATCCTTTAACGCACACGCTTTGTATTTTTTTAAATACGCACCATACACACTCGCTATATTACTAACACCAGCAACAGCATATAATAATAATTTCAATAATAAATTATGCTCATTCAAATTTACTAACGATTCGTTTTGTAAACGCATTATCTCATGACGAACTAGATCTATTTTATAACCATTCTTCATAGACAAATACATTCTACCATCCGGTCCAGCCTCTGTATAATTATTATAAATAAAATACGGACTATTTTTATCATATTTTGGTAACAATACATTTCTTATCATCTCGTTTATTCTTACAATCATTTCGTTTATTTTCTCTATATCTATATTTTTCGTCGACCACACAGAAGATACCGTATAAGCATAATGCTGAATATCATTTGTTAAAATATTTTTACAATTTCCCTTCAACGCATCAAATGCAACAACACCCGTACCACTACATATATCTGCAAATCCACCAATCTCATCATAGTCTTTACCTGTATAACTTTTAACCGTTTCACGAATATAACCCAACAATTTCATTTTACTACCAATATAATTAAAACTCGGAAAACAAAATCGAGGCATAAGATCCTTTTCTTTAGTATCTACCTTAAAATAATATTTAGCTTTTAAACTATAAACATTAACATTCACATTTTTTATATAATTATTACGTATCATATCCACTAAAGAATCTATATTAAAACGAAATTTTATACAATCTCTGTTATTATGAATCTGAATCTCACCTAAACTTAACCTCTTATTACCACAATCAACATATACCGTATTTGATTCATTCCAATCTTCAATCGTCTTTGATGTATCAAAATGCAAATCTGGTACAAATTCAACTTCACCACATTTATCTATAGTATAAATTAAACCATTGTGAAATTTATACACTATTGTATTATCACAACAAATACAATGATACAAATATTGCTTTAACATCTCGGTTTTATTACACATAAAATATCTCTTGAAATCATCTTTGTTTTCTAAATCTAAACCAGTTTTACTATTAAAACTACGAAAACTACATTGACCTATACTCTGAGGACATATCTTATTACCAGACATTATCGTCTTTACCGACATTGTCTTTCCATAATCATCCATAAAATCGTATTTCATATTCATATTACCAGTATGATTCATTTTCATACGCTTTAACTCTGGACCCACAGTAGAATTTATATCATCGTAAACATCTTTCGGTAAACTATCATAGTTTCTTTTAGTATTAAAAGTCACACTCATCATATCACACATAGCCTTTTCAACCAATATACCAAGTTCTTCTGTATTTTTACACGTATACTTTATCACTTTACACGCCAAATCCCTCATCCTATTTTTTCATAGATTGTAAAAATTATTTAGTTTTTTATTACATATATTACAATTTTTAATTTATTTAATATATGTAAAACAAATGGTTGCCGTTAACATTTTTGATCCAATCGTAATCATATTAGTAATTTACACAGTCTTAATGACTCTTATTGGTTTATTTAATACTCCATACCCTTCTTTATTTTTACTATTAATCACACTCGCTGTAGTAACTTCTTACATTTATTATAAAGTAGACAAAAATGAACCAATATTAACACCAACTTTTACGATTCAAGATGTCATTGATGAGTGGCTAAAAGTGCAATCTACATTGCCTTTTACTACAATGCCTTCTACTACAATGCCTTCTACTACAATGCCTTCTACTACAATGCCTCCAGGCTCTATAACAACATTACCAGTAATTTAAAAAAACTAAAGTTTTTTTCTTTTCAAAATTGTTAAACCATTATTTCTTGATGTTTCATAATCTACACTCCAATCTTTATTTTTTTCTAAAAATTCAATTATAGCCTTTCGTAAACCACAGTTTATTTCTTCAACTGGAATACCTGTTTCTTTACATTGTTTTTCCGCATTCCATCCACATCTAATTGTTTCACCATATACACCATCTAATGTAGTATCGTGCATAATAATGTAACGTTTAGTAATTGGTGCAAATTTAACCAACTCCCTTTTCAAATGACCATATATGTGCCACGTATCTATAAATGTAATATCAGTTTCACTTATACTTTCTGGAATTTTAATATCTAAATCGTTTCCTAGTAAAAATGTATAATCTATATTGTAATCTCTACAAAATGTAATAATCTGAGCTTGATTTAACATACTAGATATTTCATTCAAATCACCTGATACCAAACGTCTTTTATTTGAACCATTTTCAGATAACCCTTTCATAAATGCAAATGTACTCACACCTGATCTTACACCCAATTCTAATACAGATTCACAACTCTTACTATATTCATACAAAGTCGGTAAATGCTCATTTATATCACTCGGCGTATTGCATAACTGTAAATATTTCGTTTCTAAATCCATATATGGTATATACTTATTAACTTTAAATCAAGTTTAATTATTTAGAAATCCTGATATCATCTGTGATCCAGCAGTAAATGTAATTCCTTGTTTAAGATTTGAATTAAACGTAGAATTATAATTTTCCAATATCATTGTTAAAAAACCGATAGCTAAACTAACAAGTATAATTTTATAAAAATCTATACCCTTATCTACAGCTATCCTTATAATTAATATAGCCACAAATGCCTCCAATACTTCCTGTGCATATATCAACATCCATTTTTTTATAATCTCTTTGTTATCTTGCAACACTTTTATCATTATTATACTATACACTTATAAAAAAATTGTCGCACGATCGTTAAAATAGTTTAAATTTTTCATTGTTAGATTATAATGAAAAAAATAGTATTCGGAATTTTAGCATCAACAAACGAACACTATAGCAAATTTATAGAAATTTGGATTGAAAACATTAAAAAATTTAAATCAGGCACATCTAGTAGTTTAATAGATTTTTATTTCATATACGCCGAACCACATCAATCTGAATTTTCAATGTCACCTGAATATGATGTTTGTAACCCAGAACAACCAATCTATTATAATTACTATTCAAAATATAACATAAACGATTCAATGATGGACTCTTTTGTAAATAGAACTATCTGTTTACTAGATCATCTTCACAAACATCCTTTAGTTTCAACACCTTTCGATTACTTTATAAGAACAAATTTATCCACTTTATTTCATTTAGATATTTTAATACAAGGAATCCAAAAATTACCAAAATATAACCTTATAGCAGGGTCACCTATTGATAAACTTAATTCTATACATACTCAAATATCCGGAACAAATATATTATTGTCACGCGACTTGGTCGATTTCTTATTACTTAACAAAGACTGTTTATTAGATGAATCTATCTTGCACGGAGATGATCAACGCATTAGTAGTTTAATTATAGAAAATCTAAATGTTAATTTACTATTGATAAAACGACTAGATTTTATAGAAATGAATTACGACGGTGACAAATATATACCTCCAAGTATTATATTTCAAAATTGCTACGGTATTAACAATTTATTCTGCTATAGATTTAAAACTACAAATAGAGAAAATGATATTAAATATATGAAAATGTTACAACAACACATGTATTTAGAAAATTTTAACCCATTACAATTCGTAATGTCTCTCGTCGATAACCCCGATGCACCATATGAAAAAACATTGTCTCAAAATAAAGATTACGATAAATTAACACATACCATTTTTCAAATTAAAAACAACGCATACATTATGGAAACTTATCATCATTATAAAAACGTGTCTTTTAAATATACACCAAGCAACCTTTTAAAAAAAGGTTAACCAAAATCCCTTCTTTAAACCTTTTTGATGTTACTTTTTTTAAAAGTAACTTATACTTTCCAATAACTGTAAATATTCTTTTCCAACTCGTATTCCGGCCAAAATACCCTAGGTCTTTCCTTTTGCTCCTTTACCCAATCCCACATTAATTCTAAACCCCTTTCAAATGACGTATTCTCAACATAACCTAATAATCTTTCAGACTTTTCATACGACGACCACGCGTGTTTTACTTCGTGTCTTGATTCCATATAAACAACATTGTCCGTACCCGTAACCTTTCTAACTAACTTTGACGCTTCATTTAATGAAATATTGTTCTTACCACCTAAATTAATCCTTTCATTTTTAGTATCGTCAGAAACAGCTGCTGTCCATAAACATGGCAAAATATCATCAATGTATGAAAATGCCCTTGTCTGTTCACCATCTCCGTAAATAGTGAACGGTTCATCTTTTGTAGCCTTGTACATCCAAATACCCAACACATTTCTATACGGATCCCAAATATTTTGATACTTGCCAAAAACATTATGAGGCAAAATAATACAATACTCCATCCCGTGCTGTTCATACGCAGATCCCAAATCCATTTCACATGCATATTTTGCTATACCATAAGGATCAATCGGATTCGGTATCATATCTTCAGTAAATGGCGTAGTATTTCTACCATATGTAGCCATACTACTCGTAAATACAAATCTACGAATATTATATTTAATACCCATCGTAATCAAAAACGTCGTCGGAATCACATTCGACATGTAATTATATTGCCTAATAAATGGTGATAAACCCTCTGCCGCATACGCAGAATAATGAAAAATATAAGTAATCTTTTCACTTTCAAACACCTCTTCCACTACACGCTGATCTTTACGATTAGATAAATCAACTTTTATAAAATGAAAATAAGCATTGTCCATAGGTAAATTTTCAATATACCCACCAGAAAAATCATCAAACCCAAATACTTTATCAACTCCCAATTCCTTTCTATTCTTTAATACATACTCGCAAAAATTTGCTCCAACTAAACCAGCTACACCAGTAATTATAATATTCATTTATTAATTATAAATATTATTTTTTTTTCATTTTTTTCATTTTACTTTAAACCTTTTAAAAAAAGGTTAACCAAAATCCCTTATTTCCTTATTTTTGGTTAAGCTTTTTCTAAAAGTAACTACTTTTTCTTTTTGGTTAAGCTTTTTCTAAAAGTAACTACTTTTTCTTTTTGGTTAAGCTTTTTCTAAAAGTAACTACTTTTTCTTTTTGGTTAAGCTTTTTCTAAAAGTAACTACTTTTTCTTTTTGATGTTACTTTTTTTAAAAGTAACTACTATTTTGCAATTTGAAAAGAATGCTCAGCATCTACTTGCATAGCAGTTGGACTTATCGACCCAGAACTAATACTTGATTCCAAAAAATCTGCAATATCCCTTGGAGTTTTTAACCACTTTTTCGTAACCTTATTCGTATTACTCCTTTGTATATTAAAAAAATCTGTAATATGATAATCACTAGGCAAAACGTTATACAAATCAATGCTAAAAGGATATTCCACCGATAGTTGCTTATCTAAAACACTCCAGATACCTTTACCGACGAGTTCCATCGACTTGAGTTCCTTACACACAAGTTTGCAAATTCTAAACATATCATACTTTTTATTTACCCTATTAGAATGAATACCTAAATCATAATGATTTAACAATACATCACCTTTAATTTCTTTAGTTAATTGTGAAACATTTGCAGGAATATCTTTATTATAAATATTCGTTGATAACCACTCAATCATATCATTTTTATCCGTCTTTGTAGATATATCATATTTCTCTATATATTTACGTTTACCAGCCATCACTATATACTCTACTTTCTCTAAATCTTCTATATTAGTTTTAACTATATATTTCTTATTATCAATTATTATATATCTACGTGTTGCATCATCTTCTTTAACAATATAAAACATATTTGTATCCCCGTAATAGTATAATTCAGAACCCACACCTTCACGCATCAATAACAAAGTTATTTTATTAAAAATTTTCTCATTAAATTCTAATATATTCTTATCTGTCAATTTACCTGGAAAATATTGGTTTTTAAATAATGCACTTTGATAACTCTTAAAACTCTTAAATATACGTGAACTTAATTGTGTATCCGAATACGCACTCGACCCTATAATCTCTCCAGCTGTTTTCGGATTCACATATGACCTCCCATAATCTATTATATAAGGAATAGCATTTGACATAAACGTAAACTTTTTATCTTCATATGTTATCGAAACCGTCTCTGGTCTTTCTAATTCTATTACAAGAACATTACCAAGATGCAAATCATAATGCACAAAATCTAAATGATCTTGCGCTACCTGTAAAGAATACATCAACATTATCATTATCTTAACAATATTCAATTCAATATTTTTCTTTTGCTCTAGGTTTAAATCCGGGTTAGATAATCTCTTAATATACGCCTCTAACGTTTCAGTTTTATTCGTCTTAATATTTCTTAAATATTCATATATAATATGCGGCTTGGGCGAATCACCTTCACATAAATGATTTTTAGACATTATATGAAGATCCAATTTTGCCTTTTCTATTTCCAATTTAGTCTTGATAGTCAAACGATCCGACCACGTTTCCGTATCTCCATATTGTTTCTTTAATTTTGCAATATTCGTCATATAATACGTTATATCCGAGTTAAAATTACAATTTATCAAACCATACACTAATGCAAAATTATCCGACCACTTATTCACTCTTAACGAATTAACAACTTGACCAATATACCACTCGTACGTTACTGAATCAGTATACTGTAAATTTTGAGGAATTTTAACCAATAATTGATTATCTATTATATTTTTTTTACTACGAGTCTCTATAACTATTATAATACCATTAACCGACGATATAGGCAACACACTTTTAATTTTAAATAATTTAAAAAATCCATACGGATCTCTACCTATCGCATCGAATATCTTTTGAAATAACCCCAGTTCCTCATACGTAGGATGTTGCAAGTAAAAATTTTTAACATTGTTTAATAATTCTTCCGCTGAAACATCCACATCCATATTATCATCTATTCTAACCTTCTTATTTGTAACCTCGTTTAATTTATTTAACAAACCTACCCTATTCTCACTCATACGTCGTTTCATATTCTCATTCATAAGTTTCGTATTCTCATTTATAAGTTTCGTATTCTCATTTATAAGTTTCGTATTCTCATTTATAGGTCTCTTATTCGTATTTAACAAATTTATTCTATTCAACCAACCAGGTACCTTACCAACAGGGAACACTGGACCACCCCCATCATGATACCTTTTTACCTTGTCGTCAAGATATTCTAATAATCTCATATCACCTTCTTATATATCTAATATAAAAAAAAATAACAATATAAATATACTTTTTTTTACTACAAATGTACATTTACTTTTAGAAGGAAGCTTTTTATAAAAGCTTTAAGTAGGGCCAAAACCCCAATCAAAATAACGATTTTTTTACACCACCATCTTTATCGTAAGGGTCTAAATATTCACGCAAAGACACCCTCCATAAAACAGCACTTTTTACAAATCGTATACCACCCCACGTTAAATTAGTTACTTTATTTTACTTTTAAAAGGAAGCTTTTTATAAAAGCTTTAAGTAGGCCAAAGTGGGGGGTTTTTTTGATTTTACTTTTTCTAAAAGTAAATGTATATGATACTACCTACTGAAATTATGTTAGAAATTTATGATTATTCAAATGTTGAAACTAGAATCAAATTAAACAGTATCTTGGGATTGTCTTATTATGTAAAAAATCCATTCCAGAATATTAATACAAGACCTACTAACATTAATTTTAGGACACTTGTTATGGGTACAACATTTCATAAATATGCCAGTTACAGAGGCGCCACTATTATACTTCCAATGTAAATACCAATGCTTTTTGTAAAGTAAAAAATGAAATTTTTATAAATATATCGTATAATATATGGATGACACACTTAGAAAGAATAACATAGACTTTATCATTAAAGATAACCAAGTAATAGTTAAAGCAAAAGATATTGGTCAACTACTTGAAATGTCTAATATTAGAGAAGTTATCAAAAACTTTAATGAAAGACAAAGATGTGAAGTCTGTTTAACTGACGCCATCGGTCGTGAACAAAATACAACATTTCTTACAGAACAAGGTTTGTACAAAGTTCTTATGAGATCTCGTAAGAAAATAGCAGAACAATTCCAAGATTGGGTGTGTGAAGTTGTCGAAGAAATAAGAAAAAAAGGCAAGTATGATCTTGAAGAAAAGCTCAAAGAACACCAACAACTTTTACAAGTTACCCAGCAAGAATTGGTCAAGTACAAAGAGAAAACGTACGAAGCGATTGAGAAAACTGGTCACGTTTATGTAATTAAAACTGATGCTCAAGGAGCTTATAAAGTTGGTAAGACAAAAGACGCAGTGACAAAACGAATCCGGGGTTTGCAAACAGGAAACGTAGATAATATTCAAGTACTTTTAGATTTCAAGACCAGTAATCCTGACTTATTAGAAAAGAATGTTCATTATATTTTAGATCGTTATCGTTGTAATTCAAACCGTGAATTCTTTGATTGTGACATTAATTATATTAAAACAGTTGTAGTGATTTGTGGAAATATGTTAGACACTTTAAAATCTACCTATCAACATATTTCAACAGAAGAACTGTTTGAAAAACTAACTATTAGTGGAGTAAATGTGACTGTCCCAGTGGCAACATTAGAGAATCCACCCCCTTATAACTCTAGAAATGCTGATTTTTACAATTGGTTAGATAAAAATGTTATAGAAAGTCATAATAGCTTGTTGAAACTAAAGGATGTTTGTGAAGGATATCTTGATAAAAAAAACGTAAATTCAAGACTATCTCATCGCATTAAACTAGAATTAGAATTGTGGATAAAGTCAAAGTTTACGAATATAAAATACATTTATACAGATTCAAAATTTAATGGAGAACGTTACCGAGGATGGGTAGGAATTTCCTTAATTTCCAACGTATAAATTATGGCGGTGTTGGCGAGTCTTGTTGCGAGCTTTATTTAACATTACACAAGTGCTTATTTCATTATACAAGTGTTTATTTCATTATACAAGTGTTTATTTTGTACAATTTATACTTTTCCCCAATTTCCTTAATTCTCAAAGTGTAAAAATAAGGAATTCGTTTACCGCCTTACCATAAACATCGAGGCAACTTAAACAGTCCTTTTTTACGTGTTTTTTTTACGTTTTTGTAAAAATTTATTAACGCCTGTTTTATGGTTTGAATTCTGTAAATTTTCTCTTGGGTTTTCTTAACAAAATAAGCTTTTCTCTTTGTAAATTTCTAAAAAAATATTGAGACGATGAAAAAAAGTTCTCGTAAAAAACTATTCAAATTCAAAGGATGAATAAGCGTTTTTTAGATTTTCTAGAACTTTACCTATGCTTTTTTTGAAAAAATGTTGAGACGATGTTTATGGTAAGACGAAAATCGAAATCCTTAATTGTGCACTTTAAAAAATAAGCTTTTTGTTTTGTAAATTTCTAAAAAATGTTGAGACGATGAAAATAACACTTTCAAAAACTCTTTAAATTCAAAGGACGAATAAGCTTTTTTTAGATTTTCTAGAGTTTTTTGTACTTTTTTCGGAAAAAATGTTGACTCGATGTTTATGGTAAGACGGAAAATGAAATCCTTATTTGTACACTTTAAAAAATAAGGAATTTTTCTTAAAAACTTTCTTCGAGACCATAGAAATTATATTCATAAAAAAGTAGTGTTTTTAAAACCATCTTTTCGAATTTTCTTGAAATTTCCTTAAGTATTTTTTAACGTTTTTTAAAAATTTGAAAAAAGCTTATTTATGGTCATAAAACTTTGGATTTTTTCTTAATTTTTTTTAAGGAAATTAAGGGTTTTTTTTGACAATTTCAAGAATGCTTATTATGTGTTTTATATATATTTTTTTTTGATAATTTCTAAAAAAAAATATAAAAATACAACAAATATAACAACGAATCCACAAAACAAGGTAAGGACCGCCAGGACCGCCAAGGACTCGCCAAGGACTCGCCATAAATGGTCGTGCACCGCCAGCACCGCCATAAATGGGAAAAGTCCAGGGAAAAAATTTTTAGAAAAAATTAGAAAAGTTGTAAAAAATCAAAAATATAAAAAATATAGAAAAGTCTTGGGATTATGGCGGTCCTGGCGGTGCACGACCATTTATGGCGCGTCTTGGCGAGTCCTTGGCGAGTTCAAAGAGTCAGTCCATATTTGATCGTTTGATGTTGAAAAATGTAATTTTTGTATTATTTTAAGATGTGTCCTCACTGATTTGTAAACCTACCCATCCTCTATAACGTTCGCCATTTAATTTTGAATCTGCGTATTTTTCTTTTAAATTACGGAAATTGATTTTGATATATTTCTCTATTTCTACTTTAAATTTGGTTGACATTTTAGACGGTATTTTTGGTTTACCAGTATATAATTCGCATACGTCTTTTAATTTTAAAACACTACCTGATTTTTCTTCAACGTTTTCATCCATCCAACTGTAAAAATCATTGTTTTCTTGACGATACTCGTTTGTTTTAACTTGAACTTCGATAGGTTCTTTTACATCTGTAAAATAATAATCTAGTAAAATTTTCATAAATGTTTGTCTCCACGATACATCTTCTCTCATTCTCGACGGAAGTGTTCTATCTATTTTATATTCACCTGATTCCTTTGGATCATCTACAAAACGTGAAGGAAAATCTATTACACGAATACGACGCCACAGAGCTGTATCTTCACCCTTGATTTCTGGTAACTCATTACACGCCAAAAATAATTTTGCCTCCATAACAAAACTCATAGCTTCTTGATATAATCCTCTTGCAACAATTTCTTCACTACCAGTTAGTTCTTTTAATAACCCTATATTAATTTTTTCACCATCTTCCGGTTCACTAAGAAAAGCAAAACGTTTATTCATTAATTTAACCTTTTCCGTATTTGCTTCATTCGCATTATTACGTTTACGTGTTAACAAAGTGACTTCTACTTTTTCACCGAAATCACCCATTGTTAATTTCATTAAATTCAACAACTGACTTTTACCATTTGCACCTGTATCACCTATAAACATTAAAAAATACGTATTTGGTATATCACCATTCAAACATTCACTCATTTTTTTTAGGACATAATCCCTAACACCCTTGATAGGTATCACTTGTTCTAAAAATATTCGAACTTCTGGATTTTCAAATGTAGGAAAATCAAACCCAACTGTCAAGTTTATATAATCATCTTTTCTTGTATTACGAAATTTGTTTTCCAACAAATCATACACACCATTTGTAAATGGAAGCAAATGCTTTTTACTATTTAATTTCGTAATGAAAAGTTCGTCATTATTATAAATTTTTGCACCCTTTATAATATCATCCTGATAACCAGGTTTGTGAAACTTGTTAATCAAACTTTTAATATTTTTATTTAAAGTAATCGTCGTTCCATCTGTACTCCTAATATCATAATATGTCTTTATTTTATCAAACATTTTTGACAAATCTATAATACACTTTTTCATTTCAATATTGTCATTGTCACTTCTCCAAATCGAACTATTAAAATAATACCAATTATTCCTTGAATACACAAAATCCTTATTTATAAAAAATAACAACTTTGAAATCATTGTAATTTTATGACCATCTAATACCTGATTTATGATATTTGTAACATCCTTGTTTTTGAAAATACTATCATCCAATTTTATATCACAACTGAAATCTTGTTCGCCATTATTATAAATGTTTATAATATTATTAATAGTTCCATGGTTTACTAATTGATTGTAATTCATCCAAAAACTATTCAAATGTTTATACCTATCGTCTATTGGTATAATTTGAGTTTTTGGAAATATAGCCTGACATACTTTGCATTTTAAACAATATCCATTATCACTTATCTGATGTTCCACATTACATTCTGGACATTTACCTTTTAAAACACGTGCTAAGTTTTTATCAGCTACACTACCCCTGAAAATCATTTCTTTTCTATCAAACAACACTTCTTTTATATCTTTGTCAAAATTCTCATTTATATAATGTTTACATTCTATAATTGCATGATCTATTAATTCCAATTCTTGCTTGTTTACTTTTAAACACTTTTTAATAATTTGATTGATTTCAACAGGATAATTTTCCAATTTGATTTCATTGTATTTATCGTGTTTACATTCTGTATTATGACATTTTTGTTTAGCACTACTCGTATCTATCACAACATATTGATTGTTACCTCTATGTTCTTTATCCAAAAATGGACAATACCTTTCTATTAAAGCAATCACTATACAATTATGATCTTTGTCTATAAATACATCTCGAATTTTATTTGGAAAATGATGGAATTCTTTTTGTATAAATTTCCTCAATTTTGTTTTATCATCGACATTTAATTCTTCTGGAACATTTACCACTAGGTCACCTTGCCGAAGGTCACCTTGCCGAAGGTCACCCATAATTAATTCCGTAACATCAATATTATCGTTTTCTACCAATTTGTACTTATCTTTAATATAACATACAAATGACTCTACATCCTCAAAATCGTCACTCAGATCACTTTTTTTAAATGGTCTATTTTCACCGTTTTTATTACTATACAATGTCCTAAACAATCCTTCTCTGTAAACACTAGGATCTACTAAATACCTATTTTGTACATCACGATATTTATCTAAACCAAAAAATTTATACAATGTTTTTAATGTTTGAACATTGTCAAATACAATTTCCTTATCGTCCGTTTTATCAATAAACCTCAAGATAACATGAAAACTACGTTTTATATCTGAATGTGATTCTAAAATAATTTTTTTTATATATAAATTATCAAATTGTATTTTTATTAAATCTTCGACTTTTCCTATACATTCGTCTAATATTTGATTATAATCATCGTAATAATTCATAGTATGTTCGCCATCGTTAATGTCAACTGGTTCTTCAAATGGTTCCCCGTCTTCCTCTTTCAATTTTTCTTCTTCCTTGTAAATTTCTTCTTCCTTGTAAATTTCTATATCGTAAAAAAAACTGACTGGTTTATTCGCTGGTATAAATTCGTAAAAATCACGTTTGTTACATTTTTTGATAAAGTTCATAAAATAATGATAGTCATCCATTACGAAATATTTTGTAATAGCTCTATTACATATAAGTTTGGTAAAAGTACCTTGCCGTCTAGCGAATTCTTCATTGGAAGAATTAAAGGTACCTTCATTTAAGGTGTCCGAATTTTCATCAAAATATGGTCCTTCTTCTAGTTCACGGTGAAGGTCATTTAAATACGTCAACACCAAATTTTTACTTTTATAATATTGGATTGACATGTTATTTATGTAATAATATATAATTATATGATTTATTTATTTATATAGGATATTATCTTTTTAAATAAAACCAATCTATCCTCTTGTACGACATTTTAAAATAAGCTTTAAAAAAAAGCTTATTTTTTATTCTTACTTTTGGTTAAGCTTTTTAAATAAGTTGTTTAACATTTTGAATTTCTTTATAATTATAATAATAGTATTGTGCTAATACAACAAAATCTAATGTAATTGAAAATGCACCATTTACAATCCATGGGATATTTTCTACAATGTATTCATGATTTACTGTAATAACACCTATATATAACGAGTTGCCAATTATAGTAAAAGTATACATTAAAACTGATAAATTACCAGTAGAACGATTTGAATAATTCATCCAGATTTGTGGTAAACGTCCACATGTATAAAATACCATTGTAATCCATCCTAAAATAGCTCCTATGTCATCGTAACTAGATTTTACATGTATATTTAATAAAATACATATAGTAGTATTAATGGCTAAAAACCCAAATGCGATTAAACATTTTATTTTAAAATAAATTGACGACTTTTCTTTAGTATAATATAGTATATATATTGTCATCAAGACACCGACATAATAATGATACCAACCGATTATAATAATTGATGATGGCATATATAAAAGAAGAGTACCCATCAAACTCAAGATATCAGCTTGAGTCCATAATAAAATAGTCCATAGTGAAATACCTTCAGAAGAACCTGCTTTAAAAATAGCAAAAAATTGAGGTAAGTACACTATACTGTAAAATACAAGCGATATAATACTTAGAATATTAGATATTTCTTGATTGTTCATTTAATTATCATTGTTTATGGATTTTTTCAATTTTTTATATACATATCTAATGATAGAGGCCACTCTGTAGGTTTATGTTAAGAATAAAGAAATACTCTAAAATAAATAGAAACTATATGATTCAATTTTTGAAAAATTTTCAATATGACGATTCTGATGACTTTGATATATATAATAAAATAAACAGTTTAAAATATTCTATTTGTTATTTTTATTTACATTTATCAAAGTACATTAATACCACTATTATAAAAGATTTTACTATAAAAACGACGAAGGTACCTTGCCGAACTAATGGGTTCGCCATTGGTAAGGTACCACAAAATATAACTTATCAAATTGTCAAAGATTCATTTACAGAAACATGGTTTTTTACTTGTGATAAATTAGTTGTTTTACATATTCATAAAAATGATATAGATGATTTTTATAATACATGGAAGACATCTTGTTTTTATAAATTTGTAATTTATAAAGATTTAGAAGAATATTATGTAGTATTTTGTATATCGCATACAAGTGATCAAATACGCAACTATTTAAATTTTTTAGTTAGTAATAATCACGACCCAAGATATTTAATCTTTTCTTGTTTTTTGTTAAATAATAACAAAACAAAAATCTCCATTGATCTAGAATTTGTGAATTATATTAGAAATATGATTTTAAACGAATCAACACCAGTTGGTTTTGTAGTTTTAAACAATAACTGTAACCCTACAAAACCAAAACGTATGCAGTTTTATACAACTTTGGGATATGGCGAGACTAATTTTGATCTTGATCATCTAGTTAAAATTTCATTAAAATTAATTAAAGAATCTGTAAATTTGCCAGTAAATTATTTTATTTAGAGACGTAATTGTTCTCTGTTTTCATTAAAAAATTTTATAGTATTTTTTAAACCAGTTGATATAGAGGTAAAAGTAAAGTATGGTAAATATTTTGACAATTCATTAGAACTTGCAGTTTTTTTATATTGGCCATCTGAATAAGATGTATCATAATGAATTTTACCTGTGAAATTAGAAATATGACAAATTTCTTCAATTAATGATTTTATAGAAATTTCTGACGATTCAGGTGGACTAACTATACATGAAATTTCAATTTCATTTAAACTCCCACTTTTATATAAATCAATAAAATTCAATATCACATTTGATAAATCATCTACATATAAAAATTGACGCATTGCTTTACCAGTCCCGTATACTTGTAATTCACCAGTTGTTTTTGCAATTGCCGTTTTATGAATTAACCCAGGAATCACGTGACTACTTTGTAAATTATAATTATCATAATCACCATATAAATTTGTAGGTGTTAAATTGACAACAAATTTATCTTGTTGTTCAAGTGTTAATAAGTGAGATGCTAAATGTAAAAGTCTCTTGGAATAAGCATAACCTATATTAGAGTTATGAGGTAAGCCATTATGCAATTGGTTACTTGTCAAGGGATATGACACATTTTTATCTGGAAAAATACACGTTGATAGAATATTTATCAACATTTTAACACCTACTACTTTACACGAATCTACTACATTTATGTTTATTCTAGCATTATCTACTAAATATTCGTAATTACCATTCATATTATCATATACACCTCCAACACGACTAGCCAAATGAACTACAACATCTGGATTATACTGTTTAAACCAATTTGTTGTTTGTTCAGAATTTCGTAAATCACAATCTGCTCTTGATAAAAAATAAAAATTTCCATCAAAATCACAAGCTTTTACTACTTTTTGTAAAGATTTGCCAACTAAACCATAACCTCCTGTTACTAAAATTTTCAAACTCATTTTATTTGTTTTGTATTATATATATTATTACTTTTTAAATAATATATATTTTTTATTTTTTTGATTTTACTTTTGCTAAAAGTAAAGCTTTAATTTCCATAAATAGAATATAGAATAGCTTTAGGTATATTTTTATTACGAATTAAATGTTTTATTGTAATTTTATCTTTATATTTTATTATAAATTCAAATGTTAATTTTTGATACAAGCAAATTGATTGGAAATAGAACACGAATTCGTCATTTGTAAATGATTCTGTTAATGTATTTAATAATTCTAAAGACAATGTTTGATATCTGAAAATACACCCCCAATCTAAATACACTAAATATTTTTTTATAAATCCATCGGATAATTGAGTATTTCTTGAAATGTTATTCCAAGAAATAAAATCCAAACGATCAACAAATTGTTCTAATATTTTTTCATTAATACTATGTTTTGTAAATTCTGGCCATATAATTTTATCGTGATATCTATTTATAAATTCAAAACTAACACACGATTTATTACCGCATAATGGATGCCATTGAATATATTCTTCGTATTTTATTATAAACTCATAATTTACAGTTTGTTTTGTCCAAATTGTGTACCAATCAGCACTATTTAATACATACACTCCATCAGAATCGATAAATGAGTATAGTATATCTATTGGTAAATCTTGATTATTTAGTAAATTTTTACAAGAGATTTTATCAATTAATTTATAAATTAAACCATGTGAAAATTCTTGATAGGAAGATATTATTAGTAAATCTTGAGTATCACTAATCCATTCTATAACACTTTCTGGTATTTTACATCCTGTTTTTTCATTTTGTAAAATAATATGACTCCAATCTACATAGTATTTATAATTAAAATATGTTTCTTTTGTTAATGGTATCAACAAATTACTACTATCTATAAGATTATCCACAAAAAACCACTTGTTGTTTAATATTGTTTTATAAATTAATTTGTTGCAACAAGTCAATTTCGATAAAGCACGTAAATCTATATATTTTAATATTTGCACCAAAATTTCTATAGGAAATTCTTCAATTATAGAATTCGTAATAGAATTCATCATAAATTAGTAAAATATAATAAAATAAAACTTTTGCCGACTACACAACTGACGTGTCGTCAGTAAAGGTATTCCAAAAATGTTTTATATATTGGTATAGCGCAATGTTATAAAAACCATAACACATTTCGTCATATAAATCTTCAACTATTGGTCTAGTCAATTTGTCATTGCCTTGTCGTGTTCCTTTGGCAATTTTGTATATTTTATTATTTGAATTTGGCACTTTATAAATATTACTTAATAACATTTCAGAATATTGACACAACTTTTTTACAGAATGCGTTGTCCAAATATGCATGGTATTGTTAAGGAGTTCCATGTTTCGTGACAATAAAACGGATGCGTTTAATTTCATACTATAAATAACACCATCGCTATTACAAATCATTTTACATTTTTTTAATAAATTTATTGGATCTGGTGTACTGTTACACATTCCATTTAAAATAATAACATCAAAGGTACCTTGCCTTTTATCGAAGTCTTCGGTAAAGGTACCTTGCCTTTTATCGAAGTCTTCGGTAAAGGTACCTTGCCTTTTATCGAAGTCTTCGGTAAAGGTACCTTGCCTTTTATCGAAGTCTTCGGTAAAGGTACCTTGCCTTTTATCGAAGTCTTCGGTAAAGGTACCGACATTACAATTTAATAATAAACAAAATTCGATTGCGAATTTGCATATTCATAGTAAACAGTTGTATCAGTTTTCAAGTATTTTTGATATTAAATATGCTGATATTATTACAGGGGATAGAATCTTGGGATTATGTGATTTTGTTATATTAACAAGAGATATTTATAATTTTCACAGAGATATTGACAAATATGCTAAAGATGTTATTATAATACGTGATTTTTTAAAGGTTAACATTGACTTGTTAAATGGATATTTTAAAAGTCATTGTGAAAAAAAAGGTGTTGATACTGTAAAGTTATTTGTATATACTCATATTTTAGATGCATTTCAAAAGTACATTTTTCCGTATTTAGATAAATCAATTCATTATATTTTGTATGTTCATAATTCTGATCACGTGTTTGATGATAGTTATAGTACTTTAATTAATTCACCTAATGTTAAACATATTTATGCTCAGAATATAAATTTGGAAAATTATGAAAAATTATCATTATTACCAATAGGTATAGCAAATTCAATGTGGCCTCACGGTGATTTGGTTACATTTTATACAGTTATGGCTGAAACATATAAATTTAAAAAATCACACTCTATTTACGTAAATATAAATCCAAATACATATGCATATAGACGTGAGATTTTAGAAAGTATTAATCGTTATGGTCATTTAGAAATGTCTAGTGGTAAGCCTTACGTCGAATATTTACGAGAATTGGCAAATAATAGATTTTGTTTATGTATTCGTGGTAATGGAGTTGATACACATAGATTATGGGAAAGTTTGTATTTAGGTGTAATTCCTGTAATTATTAATAATAAAAATACAAATATGGATTATCATGTAAAATATTTAAAAGATATGGGATTGCCCTATTATGAAATAAAGGATGATGATTTGGATTATATATTTAAAAAATATGTGTCTGGTTATTTTGACGAAATCCTTTATAAAAAAATTATCCAACAATCTAGGTCAAGTATTTATAATATAGAATCCTTGAAATTAAATTTTTTCAATAATTAATTGACGATACTATTTATTTTGTTCAAAGTAATTATTAGTATACATATACACTTGGGTTTGTTGTCATTTTTTTAATAAATAATATATTAAAAAAAGTTTTTATGGTGTCAAGATTTGTCGTTAGAAAGTAATAATAAAAATATTAATATGATTTAAGAGTTGGGTTATTTGCAATCTAAAATGGAACCTGGATTTGGACAAAATTTAGAAGGATTTCTTATTAAAGGAAATTTGTCCCTGACTCCTTCGGCGAATCCATCGCATCAGGGTGATGGATCTATGGAGGGATCGGGGACTTTATTTTTTGATGTAATTAAAGAGTACAATATAAATAATGGTGTGAATATACAGGATGTGACTTTTCAAAATGGTATATTAAATATACCTTATACTATACCAAGTGAAAATTTAACAACGGCGAGTGTGATTATAGATGGAGGTTTATCGATAAAACATACCCAAAATTCATCAAGTGTGACGTCTGGTGGTGCTTTAACTATAGCTGGTGGTGCAAGTATATCAAAAAATGTAAATATAGGTGGTATTGTGAATGTGAATAATAATAGTATTAGAAATGTTGCATATCCGATTTTAGGTTTAGATGCTGCAAATAAAGATTATGTTGATACAGTTGCTTCAAGGTTATCTGGTAATTTTACCACAGGTCAAGTTATTTTCGCTGATTCGAATGGTGATGCAATACGTGGTTATGATTTTTTTACTACAGATACCCAAAGTTTGAATTTATCTATACCGTTTTTAATATCTAATTCAAATGGTGCTAGTGAATTAACACCTTCATTAAAAGTATTAGGTGGTGTGAATATTAAGAAAGATAGTATACTTGAAGGTTTAGTCGATGTTTCAGGTAATTCTATAATAAATGTAGCAGAGCCAGTAAATATTTACGATGCAGTGAATAAAGAGTATGTTGATACTTTAATTGATAATTTGAGTAATATAACAGGAAATTTTACAGCTGGTCAATTAATTGTTGCAGATACATCTGGTAGTAGTATTAGAGGCTATGAAAGTTTAATATATGATGGTTTTACATTATCATTATTTAGTACTAGTAATAATAGTTTTGTATGTTATGGTGGTATTTCTATAAGTAAAAGTGTTTTTATAGGTGGATTATTAGATGTAAATAATAATAGAATTCTAAATGTTGCTGATCCTATAAACGAGTATGATGCTGCAAATAAAGAATATGTAGATAAATACTTTGGGAATTTTACATCTGGTCAGTTAATTATAAGTGATACATCTGGGAATGCGATAACTGGATATAATAATTTGACATTTAGTATAAACGATGGTACATCTGGGACCTTAGGGTTGAACCCTTATACGAACATATATATAGAGAATAGTACAAATGCTTCTGGATTAGGTACAGGTGGTACATTAACTTCTTTGGGTGGTGCTAGTTTTAACAAAGATGTTTATATAGGTGGTATATTAGATGTAAATCTTCAAAATATTAAAAATGTAGCAGATCCAGTCGATGATTACGACGCTGTAAATAAACGTTATTTAGATGATTTGATGGAAGATTGTTGTGGTGGTGGTGGTGGAGGAGGTGGTGGGATTTCTACAAATATTTTTAATTTGAGTAATAATGTGTTAGTTCCTGCTGATATACCTGTTTTTTATTATGACGAATCTATTTTAGCTTTTACTGCTAATGTATATGTGCAATATAATAATGTGGCTACTGCTTTATACACGATTCGTGGTTTACGATGTGATACTAATTGGAGTATTAGTAGTAGTTATATAGGTACACCTTTAGGTGTTAAATTTTATATAAGATCTAATTCTGGTCAGGGTCTTTTACAATATACGAATACAAATACAACTGGATTTGCATCTATAAGATTTTCCACAACTTCAAATATAGATATAGATCCTAGTAGTAGTCAATTAAATATAGATTTGCTTGGTAATGTTGTAACATTTACAGATATATCATCTTTATATTATCCATTGACTTCAGTAGATGGTGTTAAATTAATATTATTTGTGTCTAGTATAACTGATGATCAATGTGGATTATTTTTTATAAATTCTGTTTATACTGGTAGTAAATGGGATTGGAATATACATAATATAGGAGATATTGTAGGTGTAGATTTTCAGGTAAGTAATAGTGGTGTCATTCAATACAAGAATAGTAATTCTGCAAGTGATTATGTAGTTAGGGTAGTACAAAATTCCTTTTTGACGTCAACGACTCGGATTATATTGGATGCAAATACTAGTGTAATTACAAATATAGATACAGATAATTTAACATTTTCAAATGTTACAAACTTTCAGTTATCATTGGTAGCAAATGATAATACAACTGGTAAATCAGCATTATACGAAATAGCTGGTGTTTTAGATGGAACTGTCTGGAAATTAAATTCAAGATATCTTGGTGATGATTTACATGTAAAGTTTTATATAAATACAATTAGTGGTAATACTGGCATTTTACAATATATAAATAATTCTAACAATGATGTAAATATTCGGTATACAAAGAATATTCAAAATTTATTTGAACCGTTAACTGTAACATTAGGTGGTACTGGAAATTCTAGATTTAATCCATATGCGGTATTAAGGGGTAATGGAACAAATCCTATTATAGGAACAGATGATTTTATTTACAAAGACTACACCTTAGCATTAGGAGGTAATTCGTCAATTTTATTGAATAATACTACAACTGCTACGAGTTTAACAGATGGTGGTACTTTAACTTCTTATGGTGGTGCAAGTTTTGGTAAGGATGTTTATATTGGTGGTGAATTGGATGTTAATATAAAAAATATTAGAAATGTAGCAGATCCGCTTCTTGATTTGGATGCTGTGAATAAGAGATATGTAGATACAGCTATTGATAATTTAGATTTAAATAATAATGAAAATATTGTAGAGCAAAATTTATTTTTAAATAACAATGTTTCAGTACCGACAGATATAGCTGGTTTGTATTTTCCAAATGATACGGTGAAAGTGTTTATAACAAATATTTATGTGGAGACAAGTAATAATACATCAGCGTTGTATACGATTCGAGGTATTAATTGTAATTCTGATTGGTTATTGACATCTTCATTGATAGGTAATTCATGTGGTGTTGATTTTCATATAAGACGGGATGCTAATAATGGTTATGTTCAATATACAAATCAAAATAGGACAGGTACTACTTTTGTTAAATTTACTACGAATTCGTTAGTTTATAAAGATGCTACGAGTTCTCAAATAAATTATTCATTGTTGTCAAATCAGTCTACATTTACGGAAATACCACTATTAACTTTTTCAAATAGTGTTTTGGATTCCGTTAAACTATTGATTTATGTTTCAAGTGATATTGATAGTCATTATGGATTAGTTTTGGCAAATTGTGTCTTGAAAAATGGTATATGGGATATAAATAATCATAGTATTGGTAATACAAATGGAATTAGATTTAGAATTCGTTCTGATTCGAATAGTAGTGTTATAGAATATATTAATACAAATACATCTAATGATTATACTATACGTGTAACGAATATCGATATATCATCAGAATTAGATGTAGTTACATTATCTGCCAATACACTTGTTCCAGAAGAGATTAATCATTCTGGATTACAAATACCTGTTGATGCGTATTATTTTCAAATGACAATTTATGTAACTGTACCTGGTACCTTTAAATCGGCTTTATATGAAATACAAGGAGTAGTTACTAATGATCAGTGGAATATAAATTCTAGGTATAGTGGTGATTATACAGGTATAAAATTTTATATGATTACAGTTAATGGTATTGGTTATCTTATGTATACAAATTCAAATAATAGTGATGCATTGATAAAATTTATAAAAGATGTACCATTAATTACACTGAAGCCATTAGCAGTTACAAAGGGTGGTACGAATAGTACATTTTTGAATCCTTATACTATTTTAAGAGGTAATGGTGTAAATCCTATAATTGGTACTGATGATTTGATATATCAAAATAATCAATTAGTAGTAGGAGAAGCAGCTACGATTGTGATACGTAATACAAGTTCTAGTGTAAATTTAACTACTGGATCTACATTTGTAGCATATGGTGGTGTTAGTATTAATAAGGAGTTATTTATAGGTAAACAATTAGTTGTAAAAGATGTTGATGTTACGCCTAATGTAGAGGATATATCAGCTGAAAGGGAATTTGATGCTGAAAATAATGTTAGTAGTCCGACTAATGTTTCTGGATTTGTGTTTACTTCTACAAATACAAAATCATTTTCTGCAATGGCATGTGTAAATGTAAATACAGTTGTAGATGAATTTGATGCACTTTATGAAATTCGTGGATTAAAGAAACGATCAGGTTGGATTATAGATTGTAAATACATAGGGGATGATATAGGTATAGATTTTAGTATTGGATTAGATGGACAAATACAGTATATTAGTAGTAATCAACCAGATTGGTTGTCAACAAAAATTAAATTTAGAGCATTGACAACAACTGTTTAGTTGTTACTTAGTTACTTTTAAAAAAAGTAACATCAAAAGGTAAAAAGTAACATCAAAAGGTAAAAAGTAACATCAAAAGGTAAAAAGTAACATCAAAAGGTAAAAAGTAACATCAAAAGGTAAAAAGTAACATCAAAAAGAAGGGATTTTGGTTAACCTTTAGTTACTTTAGTTACTTTTTACCTTTTGATGTTACTTTTTTTAAAAGTAACTAAAGTAACATCAAAACATCAAAACATCAAAACATCAAAATATCAACTCCCTCAAAAATAATTGGATTTTCTTATTTAAATACAAGTAACTATTTAAATAATAAATATGAGCTCAGATTATTATAGTATATTAGGAATTTCTAAAGGTGCATCTGTTGATGAAATTAAAAGCGCTTATAAAAAATTAGCTTTAAAAAATCATCCGGATAGAGGTGGTGATAAGGATGTATTTCAAAAAATACAACAAGCTTACGAGGTGTTATCTGATGATCAAAAGAGATCTGAATATGATAATCCAATGGGTGGTAATATATTTTCTCAAGATCCCTTTTTTAACCAGTTTCATAATCAATTTAACAATTCGTTTACCTTTAAACCTGTAAAGAAAAATGATTATCATCATACGTGCAATATAACTTTAAAAGAAGTATTTAATGGTTGTGTTAAAAAATTAAAAGTTCACAGAAAGTATGGATGCAAAACGTGTTTTAACAAATGTAAATTTTGTAATGGTACTGGAAGAACATCTCAAGCTATACAACTTGGGCCATTTCGTCAAATAGTTGAACATACGTGTCGTAGTTGTTCTGGTTCTGGACAAATTTTTACGAAACTAGAATCTTGTGTAAAATGCGAGATTGATGGTTATATTAAAGAATCTTCTATTTTTGAAATTATAATGGATAAGGCTGTAGAAACTGGTAAAATCTTTATATTTAAAGATTGGGGTGAACAACCTGTTAGAGAAAATGAAATTGCAGGATCTTTTATTGTAACAGTAAATGTTTTAAAACACGATCATTTTGAAAGGATTGGTTTACATATAAAATATAAAGTTGTATTAAATTTAAGAGATTCGATTGTAGGTAAAGAAATAGTAATACCACATTTAAGTGAACCTATTAATTTGAACACTAGTGGTTTTGGTGTGATAAATCCAAATAAAGAGTATATAGTATTTAAAAAGGGAATGGTAAATGAACGTGGTGAATATGGTGATTTACGTATTCATTTTGAAATTGAATATAAAGATAGATCTTTTAGTCAAGATGAATTGGTTTTATTAAATGAAACATTTGATAGAATTAAATTTTAAATTAAATTGAATAAAAATATAAACTACATATTTATAAATAAATCGAATAAACTAAATATGATGCTCGCCTTGAAGAATTCACGTGTTAATTTTAAAAAACTTTTTAACAAAAAAAGAAATGATATACATACAATAGGCAAGGTACAAGAAATGAAAAAAATTACGTATTATAATACTGATCTAGAAAAATATGTAGAAATAGAAGTTCCTATTAATATAAATATTGTGACAGAATCTGAACGTTTTGATACTCAAAAAATGTTAGCAATTGGATACGAAAAAAGCAAATTTAAAAATAAACAAGAAGAAGAAAATAAATTAATAAGTAATATTTATGATTCTTATTTAGATAGTGTCATTTACGATACTTACAGTACCTTGCCTTTTAATACTCCTTATGATCGTAAAGGTACCTTGCCTTTTTTCGATGATTGTTTGAAAAACGATATTTTGGATGATATTTTGGATAATGTTTTGGACGAATGTTTAGAAAATGACGTTTATAATATTTACAATGCCTTTGAGGTTTCTTCTTTTTATTCTAATGTATAATGTAATTTTGTAATTTTGTAATTTTGTAATTTTAAAAATTTTTCTTTTTTTAAAATTTAAAATAACTTGGTATAATAATAATATGTCTTCAGAGCCAAGTGATAAAAATTTATACAAACGTGTTAAAAAGATGGCTGATAAGAAGTTTCAAGCTAAAACTGGTATATATAAATCAAGTTGGATTGTTTCCGAATATAAACGTTTAGGTGGTAAATATATAGGTGTAAAACCTAAAAATTCAGGGTTAAAGAGATGGTATAAAGAAGATTGGGTCGACTTGAATAAACCTATTAAAAATTCAAGTGGTAAAGTAATTGGATATAAACCTTGTGGTAGAAAAAGTTTGTCAGTTCGGAAAGGTATCTTAAAAAGTCTTGATAAAACTAAATATCCACTTTGTAGACCATCCAAACGCGTTACTTTTGCTACACCTAAAACTTTTCGTGAAATAAGTAAACGCGATATTGCGTCAGCAAATAAGGAAAAGCAAAAAATAAAACATACGGGTAATATTAAATTTGGCGGTGCTCAATTTTATGGAAGAAAAAGTGATATTATGATACCAGTACCAGAAAATGTTAAAAAAGTAGCATTGTATTCTTACAAATTAAAAAGCTTGGGATTTGGTGGAGGAATGAAAACAGGATGGAAACGTGCTCACCAATTAGCAACACAAAAGGCTATACCAATTGAAGATTTAAGATATATGAGAAATTGGTTTGCTAGACATATATATGCTAGCTATCCAAGTTATAAAAAATGGGTTAAAGCTGGTAAACCACTTGATGAAAAAAAATGGCATAATAAACATGGTGTTATTTCGTGGTATATCTGGGGTAGTAATCCTGCATTTAAATGGGTAAATTCTCAAAAAAATATCTCCTTATTAAATAAAGAATATGGAAAAAGTTACGAACCTGCAAAACTTCCTAAATAATAGGTGAAGATTGACTTGTATTTACTATATCATTTACTTTTTGAATAATCACAACCTTTATATCATTTATAATTTCAGGATTATTTATCAATAATGTATTAATAAATTGTAAGTTTTTATCTTTTACAATGTTTTCGACATTTGTGATAATTTCCGGGTTATTAATCACTGTTTTAACACTATCAATTAATTTTGAATTACCTTGTAATGTGGTAATAATATTGGCCAGATCTGGTTTTGTAGAGATTAAAGTTTGAGCCATTTCTATATCAGTAGAATTTATTTTAGATACACTGTTTTTTAAACCTATTAATACACTATGAAACATCCCATTTGCAGGTATAGGTAACACAGCTATAATTTCAGAAACTGCAAACAATGCGTATCCTATTATAATAGTTATATTATTTGACATTATTTTATAATATTTATTAGTATTTTTTATAAAATAATTAAACTAAATCTTGGGTAAAAAACTGATTTATTTTTATTTATTATAATTAAAAAGATACTTGTGTTATGGTTTTTACTAGAGGGCAAAAACGAAAATTCGAAGAAGGACTTGGTAGTAACACTTTAAATGATGGATGTTTATCTTCCAATGAAGATTTCAATAAACGCCAAGACAATTCTATCGACAGCGTGATAAAACCATTAATTATAACAATTAAAAGAAAAAAGACATCCAAAACACAAACTGAAAAAATTGAAACAAGTGAAATTGAAACAAGTGAAAATGAAACAAGTAACGAAAGTGAAAATGAAACAAGTGAAATTAAAACAAGTAACGAAAGTGAAAATGAAACAAGTGTCAAGACTACGGCTCAAAAATTAGAAACAGTTATAAAAACATCTTTGGCTAATTTAGTTAGTAAATTTACAAAAAATGAAAAAACATTAGATGAACCAAAAGATGAACCAAAAGATGAACCAAAAGATGAATATGACAGATATTTGAATTACGTAGATACAATTTACGATGGTGATTTTTTTGAATCTGAATCTACCGATGATAAAAAAAAGAAATTAAAAAATCTTTTTTCAGAGAATGATATAAAAAAACTAAATATAGAATTGCAAGAAATCAAGTCTGTTTATAATAAACGTGTTCCGAATATAGTAAATATATTAAAAATGGATATGCACATATCTCAAAAGCAAAAACTATTAGAAAAAATGCATCATTTTGCGAATTCTGATATTCTAAGTGCAGATTATAATTCAAATTTAAAGTATTTGATTTCTAATATAAATTCTGATGATAATTCAGAATTAGTAGAATTAGAAAAAAGAATATTAGAAAAATCAAATAGTATAGAATATTCTGATAATTATAGACAAAAAATTTTAAAATCTAAAATGCCATTTGAGAATAAGATTATAGCATATAAACGGTTAGAAATTATGGAATCTTTTGAATCAACTGATACATCAGAATATGCAAAATATAAATCTTGGATGGATATTTTATTATCAATACCTTATGAAAAACCTATCAATAATAAAATTTGTCAAAAAGATAGTAAAACGTTTATAAAATGTGTTAGAGATACTTTAGATGCTAGATTGTCATTTTTAGAAACTGCAAAAGATCAAGTTCTAAATATAGTAACACAAATGGTTAGAAATCCAGATAATAATTGTTTACCAGCTATAGGATTATATGGCGAAAAAGGCGTAGGAAAGTGCCTTGGATTTAATACACCTATTCTTATGTATGATGGTTCAATTAAAATGGTTCAAGATATTAAAATCGGAGATGTGTTGATGGGTGATGATTCAAATCCAAGAAATGTACTGTCTCTTGCTAGAGGAAAAGAAGAAATGTTTGAAATTTCTCATACATTACATAATGAATCATATATTGTTAACAAAAGTCATATCTTAACTTTAAAAATGAGTAATAATAAAAAGTTAAATGATAGGAAAGATAGGAATAGTTTTGTTGTAAAGTGGTTTGATTGTAAAGATATTAAACTTAAAAGTAAACATTTTAATTATAGTAAGAGTAAAAAACAAGATGTTTATACTATTGCAAAAATATTTTTTGAAAATATTAATGAGGATAAAATAGTAGATATTCCTTTAACTGATTATCTTAAATTAAAAAAACAAATACAATCTCATCTCCAAGGGTTTAAAGTTGGTGTAGAATTTCCAGAACAAGAACTTGATTTTGATCCGTATATTATTGGATTATGGCTTGGAGATGGATCAAGTTCTCAGAGTGCAATTACTAATCAAGATTCTACAATTCTTTATTATTTAGCAAATACTTTACCAAAATATAAACTACATTTAACAAAATTAAAAGATGTGTATAGTTATGGTATATGTGGAAGTAAAAAAGTTGGTGAAAATATTTTTTTAAACACACTTAAAAATCTCAACCTTATTAATAATAAACATATTCCAAGCATATACAAAATTAATTCAAGAGAAAATAGATTAAAGTTACTTGCAGGTATAATAGATAGCGACGGATCTTTATTCAATAGTAAGTCAGGATATGATATAATTCAAAAAAATCCACAATTATCAAAAGATATTGTATATCTTGCAAGATCTCTTGGATTTCAATGTAAACCTAAAATGTGTAAGAAAGGACAATATAAAGAAGGACAATATAAAGAAGGACAATATAAAGAAGGACAATATAAAGAAGGACAATATAAAGAAGGACAATATAAAGAAGGACAATATAAAGAAGGACAATATAAAGAAGGACA
>Ga0315276_10000427_pt1 | contig 36175 bp, 34 predicted proteins | sample YL17G05_0_MG_FD_204542 | JGI IMG/M metagenome (GOLD analysis project Ga0315276, IMG submission 204542) | Sediment microbial communities from Yellowstone Lake, YNP, Wyoming, USA - YL17G05_0 | ecosystem: Environmental > Aquatic > Freshwater > Lake > Sediment | place: USA: Wyoming | collected...
AAGTAGGGTCAACCCAAATACGCATCTCCGCCCAATTATGGGAAGATTCTATATCCCAATGTGGCTAAGCCATCCCTGACAGGATTGAGTGAAATAAAATTTAATAAAAACAAAAAAATCTGTGAAACTTGTCCGCTGCTCTGTTTGGCGGAATCTGTGTTAATCTGTGGTTAATTTTCGTTAAGTCCTTGTTATGACAATACTTAAGCAAAAACACTGGTGTCTTCTGATGCATTTTGACGTATCTCTGATGTATCTCTGGAGTACTTCTGAATCACTTTGGATGCGTTCTGATGACATTCTGATTACTTCTGATGACATCTGATAACAGCGTAGATTCTTCTACAATCGTTAAATTTTACCCATCTTGCCAAAGGCGGGATTCTATTTTACAAGACCCAGCAGTTTTTCTGCAATTTTTAATGCAGCGTCTTTTCGGGCGATTGTTGTGCAGGCCTTTTTCATTTCCAATCGCGCCAGGTCATCTCCCATCAGCTCCTCCAGCTCCTCCCACAGCCATTCGGCCCGGTCGGTTTCGTCGGGGACGTCATCTACGATTATTGCTGCGCCGGCCTCGACTAATTTGCCGGCATTCAAATACTGGTGCATATCCTTATGATACGGGTAAGGCATACATATACTCGGCAAGCCGGCGGCGGCATACTCGGCAACGCTTACGGCGCCGCTTCTGCCGATTGCCAAATCAGCGGCGGCAAGCAAATCCGGCATATTATCGCAATAGTCCAGAACCTTGTGGCTGATTTTCGCGGCGGCGGCATAGCTGCTTTTGACCTTTTCAAAGTTGGCCCTGCCTGCCAGGTGAACTATCTGCCAGGAGTCGGCAAATTTGCCTAACTTGTCTAACAGTGAACATATTGTTTTGTTGATGTTTTCTGAGCCGCTCGATGCGCCGGTAATAAGCAGAATCTTTTTGTTTTTATCTAACCCCAGTTGCTGCTTTATTTTGTCCGGCTGAGGATTTTCAAAGCTGCTGCGCAGGGGGCAGCCGACAACGTTAATTCTGGTTTTGCCTTTGCGGAAATACCGGGCGGTGTCTTCAAACTGGAGGAAAATCACATCTGCCCAGCGTGCTATCAGCTTGTTTGCCCGGCCCGGGACGATATCGACATTTATAAGTGCAAGCGGTGTTTTTAGTTTGTGGGCGGCCCGGCAGACCGGCGCCGCCACAAATCCGCCGACGCCGATAACTACAACATTTTTGCTTTCAGCGATTGCTTTTTCAGCGATTCGGCAGCTTTCCAAAAATGATTTGAAAAAACCAATTAGCCTCATCGGGCGAAGCGAAAAGCCTTTTGCCGGGAGCCGGGTGTATTCAAAGCCGGTCTGCGCAAGTATTTGCGAGTCGATAGGCCGGCTGCTGCAAAAAAAACGGATTCTGGCGTCCGGGCAGAGGCTGGCTAGTTTTTCTGCCACGGCCAGGGCGGGGTAGATGTGGCCGCCGGTACCGCCGCCTGCAAAGAAAAAGGTGCGGTCGCTCATTGCGGTTTCTCCTGCGGCGTTAATTTAGGGGATTGTTTGGCGATATTGAGCAACAGGCCGACAGCGGCGGATGAAAGCAGCATACTCGTTCCGCCGGCACTTACAAACGGCAGTGGTATACCTTTTGTCGGCAGCACGACCGTGACGACGCCGATGTTGATTGCCGCCTGTATGGCGATAGCCATAACTATACCGCCTGCGAGGAGTTGGCCGAAGCGGTCACGACAGCGCATAACCACTAAAATGCCCAGCCAGACAAAAATAATGAATAGCAATATGACGGTTGCGGTGCCGATGAAGCCGAGTTCTTCGCCGACGATGGAAAAAACAAAGTCGGTGGTATCTTCGGGGAGGTGGCCGTATTTGCAGATACCCTCGCCGAGGCCCTTGCCCCACAGGCCGCCTGAGCCGAGAGCGATGAGGGACTGGTTTGCCTGATAGGCGGCGGAACTTGCGTGGCCATCGGGATTTAGGAATGCGGTGATTCGCTGTAATCGGCCGGGAGAGCGAAGCAGAGCAGCGGCAAAGGCAACAACGCCAAAGGGCAAAAGTGTGGCGATGTGCCATAATTTTACGCCGGCAACTATCAAAATCAGAAAACTTAAAAGCGCTATAAGCGCTGCTGTGCCAAAGTCTTCGGTAATTACCAGGCCGACAATCAGGCCTATAATCAGGCAGGCAGGGATAAATCTTTTGCGATATAAGGTCAATTCGGTACTATACTTGTCGCAAAATACGGCAAGGAATACAATCAGCGACCACTTGGCGAGTTCAGATGGCTGGAAACTGATGTATATTGGGCCGACGGGAATGCGCAGCCAGCGGCGGGCGTTGTTTATCTCGATGCCGACCTGAGGAAAGAGGACGAGTATAAGTAACGCTGTGCTAAAGACTAACAGATAGGGGGGTAAGGACTTAAACCAGCTATCGGCAACGGCGAGTCGGCGGTAATTAAGGCAGGAGACAATATACATAATGGCAACAGCCAGCGGGAAAAAGAGGATTTGTCGCAGGCCGGGAAAGTTGTAAAAATGGCGTAAGTCGAGTTCCTGGGTGAGGTTGGCGCTGGCGGAGAATACGAAGACGGTGCCAATGGCCATAAGGAGGACAACAACCATCGCGATGCCATCGGCGACCGAGCTGTTCTTTGTTTCTGTAACCATTTGATTGGACTATAGTTAGAGCAAAGTTCGTTTTAAGGACAACGGTTAGATTATAAAGTATATTCGGCAGAAATGAATAAATGACAGCAAAAATAATGGTTTGGGCGTTAATGAATGACACAAAGAAAAAAGGTTTTTGGTAAGATGGGAAAGATTTGGTGATTGCAGGGGCGGGGAAGATTTTTCGTGTTTGTCTCGAATTAGCGCCAATTGTCTCGAATTGCTCTCGAATCACTCTCGGATAGCACTCGAAATACTCTCGAAATAGCGCCAATGGTGCGCCAAATTGCTTGAATTGTGCTGAATTTGGGGGTCTGTTTTTTGTAAGTAATTATTTGGCAAAGAGTTAGGTGTTTGCAATGGGCAGATAAAAAATCCTAAATCCGAATACCTAAATCCTAAGCAAATTCTAATGACCGAAATTTTAATGACCGAAACAAATATTCCATAGCACACTTTGCTCCCAATGTGGGGATATAGAGTCCCCCATAATGAGGCGGAGATGCGCATTTGGGTTGACCCTACTTCGCCCTGCGGGCTACGAAGGGCAGGCAAAAAAGAGGTAAGTTGTTATGGGATAAGGAGTAAGGGGATTTGAAAATTTTTTGCGATTTTGGGATTTTTAAAATGGGTACTGTCGCAAATGATTGAATTTAAAGATAGCGGATAGTTTTCGTGGTGCGTCGTGCGGGATGCGTAGCGCGTAGAGCGGATAGCGGGTAGCGGGCAGTAAGATTGTCGATTGCCGAATGTCGATTTGAATTAACGACTAATTTAGTAGAGGATTTTAATTTTTAATTCAAGCAAGTCGCGAGAGTACTGCTCGAACAATATCAGTGTGGCGTTCCACCGTAACAGCTCGAATACGAACCACTTGGTATCCTTGTTTTTTGAGAAAAGCATCCCTTGCATCATCTTCCATAATTGCCTCTGCGCTAAAATAATGCTGGCGTCCATCAATCTCAATATCATACCGAGTGCCAGATAAACCTACGACTACGAAATCCAGGTGATGATTATGGTTAATTCCGTCGCTTTCCGGCCATTCTTCCTGATACCAAGGTACTAATTCCTTGAGCATTTCACGTACTATATTCCTAGCACGAGTTGTCTCTGGTCTATTATGTTGTTCGCCCGTCAATTGGTCGACGAAATTGGCCAGTTCACCAAGTGGCCCAGGTATTTGTTGACAATAATTCCTGTCACCTACGATATGCAATACTTTGCGTGCTCGAGTCAATGCTACATTGAGAAGCCCCTCTTCTTTGGAAATCCATTCCGCTGCTTTGACATCTGCACCTTCCGCCACCACAGGCGAAAATATCATAATATCGGCCTCTGATCCTTGGAAAGTATGAACGGTACCTACTTTCAGCTTATTGCTGAGCGTATCGAACAAGCCGGCTTCTCTGAGCCGAGATTCAATGTAATTGCGTTGGCGCTTATATGGTGTGATAACTCCTATCGTCCATTCGTCAGGCAAAGAGTGATCCTTTATCTTCTCTGCGATTTCTGCGACTTTTTCTACAACTTTTCTTGCCTCTTTCTCATTCAACAAGCTACCTCTTGGTCTATCCACGGTTGATTCTACATCATGCCAAAGGAGAGGTGTTTCTTGTTGGTCTTCAGGAGGTGTTCTTATTATAAGCCCACGATAGAAAGTCTTACTTGGAAATTCAATAATTTTAGGATGTGAGCGGTAGTGTTCAGCAAGAAAGAGAGGCTCGCGACCAGATTCTATGTATGTTTCGGCGGCGCAGTCAAACAACGATTTCCTGCGATATGAGTATCGTGAGAGCAAGTATTCAGCTCCTTCCGATTTTGCCAACGTCTGTTCTTTTCGTTCGTCAATCGATGAAACATGGCGCAACTGTTTTGGGTCACCAATCACTACCAGCCGTTTTGCACGAAACAATAAAGGAAGAGCAGAAGCGATGTCACACTGGCTCGCCTCGTCTATAATGACGCAATCAAACATTTTCGGTTCAAATGGCAGTGAACGGCGGGCGGACAGACTCGTTACGATTACACCCGAAGTAACGTTAAGTAAAGCGTTAGCCGCTTGTATGAAATCCTGCTGGTTCTGTCCGGCAAACATCCCTGTGAAGTCAAAATATTGCTTCAACAAAGTCGGTAAACGTCGTTGATTGGGCAAAATTCGGCCACGAACATTCGCTCGGCACGTATCACGAGCACAGTCGACTATAGCTCTGCAATACTCCTCAAAATCCTGCTTGAACTCGGATGTCAACCGCATTTTCTCTAAATCAGAAAATGCGCTGTTAAGATTTTCAATAACTCTTCGACATTCATACAAGTTATGTAGAATTTGGTAGTCATCTAAAAGACTTTTCCATCCTGAATTTTGTTTGGAGCTCCATTGCGGGATTGTGTCAGGTACACCACCACTAAGTTTGGCGAAGTCGTCTTCATATTTTTGCTTCAGCCTCGGTCCCAAAAGAAAGCGTAGGAAATATAGCCACAATCCCGGCCATTGTTTTCCCGACAGAGCGAGTATGTCATCAAGCTTTCTTCTCACCGCATCTTTGTGTTTCAAGTCGGGCCAATTCGATGTTGGATGATTATCCCACCATTCCTGCCACGGTTGCGGCAATTCACTTTTTTTCTTACGCAGAGAAGCAAGCGAATCGGCATATCTGGCCACCGCCAAACTCGCGTCAGTCGATTCCTTCTCCAAACATTCACGTTCTTGGAGCCTTTCACTCAGTTCCTTACTTCTGTTGATAATAAATTCCAAGTTGTTGTGCTGCAGTGATATGGCTTGTTCAATACGGACTTGCCTTTCCTCATCAATCTTTTTCTTGCTGCCAAGACGTAATGTCCAATCATCGCGGTTAAGTATTTCAGCTATTTTTTCACGTACGACATCTACGGCTCTGTTATTTTTGCTCGCGAAAAGTACACGACGTCCCGCCGCTTCCATCGAAGCAATAAGATTTATAACTACCTGTGATTTTCCGGTTCCAGGAGGACCTGTGATTACTGTGAGTGATTCCGACAGAGCCGCCATAGCAGCTTCGCGTTGACTTCGATTGAGAGGTACTATCTCAAGTAGTTCCGGCGGGTTAGGATAATCTTTTATTTTTTTGCTGGATTCGAACAGCGTTTCCAAAGCTGTCCCAGCCGCCTTTTTTGAAAGGTTCATTTGTCTCATTTGTGCAAGTTCACGGCGCAATTGATTTGTATAGACCCCTCCCGTGTCTCGGAAGACTAAACTTTTGTTCTTCCACCCTATTGCGCCAACTGGCGTGACAAGTTCTTCGAAGGACTTGTATTGCTTCTGCCGCTCTTCAAATGCTTTTTGAAGTCTGGCCTCGAATGTTCCAAAATCGTTTGATTCAAGCGTATCCTGGAGTCCAAGTCGTTCCGCCAAACTTGGATGCGTGGAACTAAACAAATGCAGGTTGACTTGGATGGCACCGGGGTGAATGAGCCGCAAAGTCACATTTGTTCTCTGTTGGTCAAGCTCAGCTTCAACTTCGCCCATAAAGAGAGGTAATAGAAAACCATTATTATCACGATAAACCGGATACCCATAAAGATAGCGTGGCCGTTCGATTTCGCCGAAATAACGCTCGAGAAAATCCCGCTGTTGGTTCGAGATATTCCAACTGATATATTCAGCATTTCTGAAAAGCTTTCCTTCGTCTGCTTCTGGAACGATATATTGCCGGTTGACCCTGTCAGCTTTGACCTGCTTGTTTCGAAGGTCTTCTTCTTCCACGCAGGCCAGATAAAAATTCAGAAGTTTTTCGTAGTCCATTCTACAATGTCCCTATGAAAGGAATTCGGGAATACAAAATATAGAAAGGTTTACCATTTTTAATATCTTACATTTACTTTTATGCTTTTCCTGCATAAAATCTCACTTAAATTTTACCGCCCAAATTCCCACAAAGCAACCATCGGTTTCCTGTTTTCTGCAGGATAGATGTAAAACAAAGAATGTTGGACGGCAAAATAAATTAAAAAAATAGATTCTTCGCTGCGCTCAGAATGACAGCCTCGCATTGCGTCGTGCGTTATGCGTCGTGCGGGGTGTGTCGTGCGTATTGCGTAAGTAGAAAAACGGCGCGAGTTAGAGCGAGCCATACCGGGTTTTATAGTTTGCGGGCGGCGAGGGAGAAGATGGGGCGCTGCTGTTTGAGATATTTTCTTTCAAAGTTCGAGCCGACCCATTCGCCCTGCGAAGCGCCGGCGGGAGGGGTAAATTCAATTTCTTCAAAGCCGCTATCCTGCTCGATGAGGGTTTTTCGTATCTGCTGAAAATAATCGGGGTGGTCAGTGACGGTTTTGATGAGGCCGGCGGTCTTGAGGCAGCGGAGCATCTGAGCGGTGTTTGCGGGGTTGATGAATCGCCTTTTGTTGTGGCGTTTTTTCGGCCAGGGGTCGGGGAAATAGATATGGAAGCAATCGACGGAATTGTCGGGGACAAGGCGGGTCAAAAAGTCGGCGGCGTCGGTGCGGAGAAGGCGGACATTATTGAGCGACCATCGGCCAATACGGTCGACGGCATAGCGATAATATCTGGATGCCCATTCGATTCCGAGAAAATCGATTTGCGGGCAGGAGCGTGCTTGGTTGAGGAGGAAGGTAGCGCGGCCTGAGCCGATTTCGATGTGGACGGGGGCGGAGCGTCCGAAAATCTGCGAAAAATCGACTTTGTCGGTCAAAACATCGGCCTTTAACGAGATAGAGGGAAAGTCTTTCAATATTCGAGCCATTTATACAATTATACAGGAAAAAGGGACGGTGAAGAGGGTAAAAAAAGTTTTTCGGCAAAAGGGGTGTTAAAGTCGGTTCAAAAGTTATTCGATTAAATAGGTGTAAACCTGCTGACGGCGGCGGCGTATCTAAATTTAGAAAGGCAGGTTAAGGCGAGGAAGAGATGTTAAAGTACCTATTTAGAAGACGGCGAAAACAAGTCTTAATAGATATAAACACGCAGAAGGACTTCTTCCGGCAGGGAAGCGGGGTTTGCGTGAAGAATGCGGGAGGGGTTTTGTCGCATATTCGCAGGATGGTGGCGTGGGCAAGGCGCAGGGGAATACCTGTTATATCGATATGCGAAATCAGTAATGGCAACGGCAACGGCGGGAAAGATTATGATTATCTTAAGGTTTCGGATGGGCGAAGCAAGTCAAAGTATACGCTTTTGGGCAATCATATCGTTTTTCCGGCGGACGACAGCACGGATTTTCCCGTAGACGTATTGCGGCAGCATCGGCAGGTCATTCTTCACAACCGCAGCGGCGACCCATTTGATGAGCCCCGGATTGAAAGGATGCTGGGCGAGCTGAAGGCGGGGGAATTTGTTTTAATCGGGGCAGGAGCTGAGGGAACTGTCGAGGCGACGGCGCTTGGGCTGTTGCACCGCCGCAAAAAAGTGACGGTGGTGGTCGATGCGGTTGGCTGCCAAAATAAGGGCAAGGCGAAGCTGGCGCTGCGGAAAATGAGGGCCAAGGGGGCGAAATTGGTCACAACGAAAAGGCTTGCGGGGGTTTCGCATCTAAAGCCGGTTAAACGCCTTATCTGCCGGAATAATTCGGGGCAGGGCGGAGAAAAGCCTCTTGAAATCGGAGCAGGTCATTAATTCAAATCGACCGTTTGTTTAGACACGGATTTATGCTGTTCCAAAGGATTTAGACCAATTGCATTTAATAATAGCACTGCACTGTCATTGCGAGGCCTTTGAAAAAGGCCGCGGCAATCTCAAAAACAAACGGTAAAAAGATTGCTTCGCTTCGCTCGCAATGACAACCATCAGCGCAGTAAATAAACACAATTGGTATTAGACGCAGATTTATGCTGTTTTTTTAGGATTAGGGTGCAAAAGAGTGAAAAAAATTGTAAAATTGAGGGAACAGGAAGGCGGTTTTGCGCATCATATAGGTTGACGGCAGAACCTTTGTGAAGAAGGTGATACGTGGATGAAAGCCGAGATTTGCTTGTGGCCCAGCTCAAAGCCGGCGACAGGACAGCGGCGGCAGAGCTTGTCGAGATGTATTATCAGCAGATATACCGCTATATGAGAAGGCTGGGTCATAGCAGACAGATAAGTGAAGATTTGACTCAGGAGAGTTTTTTTCAGGCGTGGTGCTGTATAAATCAACTGAGAAACGGGCGTATGTTAAGCAGTTGGCTGTACAGCATAGCGACGAATATCTCGAGGCTTTACCAGCGTCGGCACAAGGATTATGAGACAACGGAGTTGAAAAGCGAGGATGTGCCAGATATTAACGATGCGTCTGACAATGTAAGCTTAGATGAGCAGCTTGAGCGATTGAAGATGTCTCTTGAGAATCTGCCGATAAAGTTAAAAGAGACGGTGGTTTTGCACTATATGCAGCAACTGGTGATTTCGGATGCGGCGGCGGCGGCAGGTGTAAGAGAAGGGACATTCAAAAGAAGACTCAACCGGGCGCTGGAGATACTCAGAGGACAGGTAATGTGGTAAGGTGGAGAGCAGTAATGGGAGAAGAAATAGAAAATTTGCTTGCGAAACTGACGGATGCGACGGCGGAGGCTGTCCGGCCGGGCCTTGCCAGTGACATAAAGCAGCAGATACCGCCGAGGCTGGCGCTTCATAAAAGCGGGACGAATACGATTAATATTATGGTAGATTTGCGGGTGAGCAAATTTGCGGCGGCGGCGGTGATAATAATCGCTATGGCTCTTATGGCACATTTTTTCGGAAACGGGGACTTTTCGGGGAATATGTATCAGGACGGCAAGGCGATTGTTAAACATTTCTTCGGCGGCGATGCGAAGGAGGCGAATTTGTGGGGCGCGGCATCAGAATTTTACGGACATCTGTCCCATAAAGGGATGAATGCCGTATTTTATGACGGGAGCATCGGTCAAAAAGAAGCGGTGCTGATATACTGGAGGCTTGCTGACGGCAATTACAAGGTGATTTTCGGGGATTTAAGCACAAAGACGGTAAATGCCGAAGAATTGATAAGCCTGCAGAGCCAAATGCTGCAAAAGAATCGAAAAAAATAGGTATTTTTAATGCTTGACTTGTGGAAGATTGTTTGGTAAAGTAGATAAGTTGGTTTTTGTGATTTAAGGTAGTAAGGCTGTTTAGAAGTTAAGGAGTGTTATTTTATGAGACGAAGAGGTTTTACGCTAATAGAGCTTTTGGTGGTTATCGCAATTATTGCATTATTGATGGCAATATTGATGCCGGCGCTGTCAAAAGTGAGGAAACAGGCTAGGGCAGTTACCTGCCAGATGTATTTAAAGCAATGGCATGTGATATTCAGCCTGTACTGCCAGGATTACAACGGCTCTTTCGGCGCGGGCGCAAATTCAAAGAATGACAAGTGGTTAAACTACCTGCGGAGATACTATTCGCCCGGAGAAACCAGATGGAATGAAGGAAAGCCGGTCCAAAAGTCAAAGCTTTTGCTATGTCCTATGGCGTCCTCGAAGTTTTGGAGTGATGAGACTGCCGGCAACACTCCCCAAACGCAAAGTGCATTTATAGCCTGGGGAGTGTTCAAGTCAACCATGGGGAACACCTGGGAGGTGCATGGGGCCTGTGGAAGTTATGGTGGAAATACCTGGGCCCAGATACCCCAAGCGGGGGCGATCAAAGAGAAGTTTTGGCAAACTATGAACGTTCCGAACGGAAATACTATACCTCTGATTGCGGATTGTGCGACCGTTGGCGGCAGACCTGATACAGGTGATGGGAAGTCTCTTACTCCGCCGGAGTACGATGGCCATTGGTACGACGGGACCGCTCCAGGGCCCAGCAACGCATATTCAATAACCCGCTTTGTGCTCAACAGGCACAATCGAGGGAGTAATATGGCCTTCTTTGACGGGACGGTCAGACTCATCCCCCTTAAGGAGTACTGGTCGCTTAGGTGGTGTCAAATGTGGGATTTAAGTAATCCATACACAATAGCCGGCGACGTTAGGAATAACAGGGGTATATGGGGTGACAATAGTTGGATGGTAAATGAACCCGATTTTTGATGAAGATTTGCAAAGCAAAAGGCCGGTCCAAGACCGGCCTTTTTTATTTGTTAACCTGGGGGCGATTTTGCGTTGATTAGAGCAGCGAGGAGGATGTGCCTTAATCTGTCTGCGCTTAGGTTTTCGAGATAAGTCTCGGTGAAGTCCAGCCTGAAGCGGCCTTTGAAATTTTTGATTCTCTTTTTAAGCTCGATTTTGCCGAGAGATGCGAGTGAGACGGTCGTTTGTTCGAAGTATTCTTTTGAAATCATAGTCTGTGCCTTTGAAAAAACACTTTGTGTCGGCTCCGATTTCAATATCGTCCGGGTCGGCGAGACACTTTTGGGGGAATCACAATTTGCACAGTAATTATTAAAAACAGCCTCAATTGCCTGGCAATTTTTTTTGATGTTTTTCGAATGGTCTGATAACCTTTGGCTATGAAGACTGATGAACTAAATTATAACCTGCCGGTCGAATTGATAGCGCAGCAGCCCTGCGGGGCCCGAAGCGAGTCGCGACTGCTGGTTCTTAATCGTGCCGGCGGCGAGATTGTCGACAGCAGATTTGACCATATTGGCGAATTTTTGCATCGGGGGGATTGTTTGGTTCTTAATGACACGAAGGTTTTGCCTGCCCGATTTTTCGGTCGGCGGGCAAGCGGCGGCAAAATCGAAGGGCTTTTCCTGGCAGAGAACGAGCCCGGCGTCTGGGAAGTGATGCTGAAAAACGCCGGCAAGGTAAAGGCCGATGAAATTATATGGCTGAAGAACAAGGATGAGAGTAAAGCGGCACGGTATAAAGCGACAATTGCCGATAAAATGGGCGGGGGCGTATACCGGCTTAAGATAGAGACAAGTGAAAATCACACAGCCATTCTCGGAGAAATAGGATTTCCTCCATTGCCGCCGTATATAAAGCGGGGCGACAATCTTAAACAGGCGGAGGCGGACCGGATGCGGTATCAGACGGTATATGCGTGCAAAGACGGTTCTGTTGCGGCGCCGACGGCGGGACTTCATTTTACGGATGATTTAATCGGGCGGCTGAAAGAAAGCGGCGTTGGTTTTGCCCGCATAACGCTGCATATAGGGATAGGAACATTTAAGCCTGTGGAGGCGGAAAATCTCGAGGAACACAAGATTCACAGGGAATGGTTCTGCATTGATGAGGAAAACGTAGGGATAATAAATGCGGCGAAAGGCAGCGGCGGAAGAATAATCGCCGTGGGGACAACATCGGTGCGTGTGCTGGAGACGGTCGTTTCAGACTCGAAAGTAAAGGCCGGCAGCGGCACAACGGAATTATTCGTCAAACCGGGGTATGAGTTCAAAATTGTCGATGGTATGGTTACGAATTTTCACCTGCCCAAATCGACGCTGCTTGCGCTGGTTGCAGCATTTGCTGGGCTGGAGAAGGTTCTCGCTGCATATCGCTATGCCGTTGAGGGGCGATACCGGTTTTATTCATACGGCGATGCGATGCTGATAATATGATGTCGGCGAGCCTGCCGGGTATTATTCGAGGCAGATTTTGTCGCCGGGGCTGATTTTGGGTATGCGGTCCAGCTTTGTCTTGATGTCATCCTTTTCCAAAGCAAAGGCCGGCGCTATTTCGATAATGCAGTCAGGGGAGCCATCCGGTTTTCCGGGGACTGTGACGCCGGCGGATTCGAGCCAGCCGGCGGCGCGTGCAATCATCATTTTTGCGGCGGATTCACTGCTGTCGATGCCTACGGCGTTCTTGACGGGGCTGAACTCCTCGCTTCGCCGGGTCTGAAGAATTATCGACTTCGAGGCCAGAGGGAGGGCGTCAAAGACAAAGCTTTCCAGCTTTATACCGTTTGGCTGCTTCGGCTCAATAAGGTTGCCGTTCTGGTCGATGCAGGGTATTTTTTTGAGAGCCCTGTGCAGCGGCAGTTGAAAGCCTTTTGCGTTGAGCTTCTCGATAAAGTCGGTGTTTATAATGTGGATGGCGATGCTGCCAAGCTCGAAGACCAAAGAGCCGTCAGGATTTCTTTTTTTGGCCAGCTCATCGGGCAGGTCGCTGTATTCGATGACGGTTATTTTGTCGTCGACGAGGCAGAAATTGCCGACTTTTTCGGCAGGGCCGGTTTTGGTAAGGGCTTTTGAGGACATTTCGGCCTTATCAAGGGCGTGCAGGCCGATGAAGAGTGGGTCAAAGATGTTTATCAGGGGGTTGTCGACCTGAAAGTAGCTTATGAATTCTATGCGGCGTTTTTTCATATCTGCTATAGCGCCGCTTTCGTAGAGTGCCTTGAGGCTGCCGCCGTGTCCGTCCGGGGAGCAGGCTATGGTTGATTTGCCGGACAAGAGGATATTGCCGTCAAAATCGAAGTTCGGGAGAGTTCCCTGCTGAAACAGGAAGACATTTTTTCTGTCGAGGCCGAAATAGTCATTTTTGCGGAAGATTTCGATGGTCTGGTCGTGGTTGACGGGGCTGGTCATAATATACCAGGGGCAGGGTGTATGGTATTTTTTCGAGGCTGCTGTGACAGACTCGGCAAAGATTCGAAAGAGGGTCTTATTTTTGATGGGGCTGACGGGAAAATCGCCTTTTGGGCCTTCAAAGCCGAGCCTTGTTCCCTGACCGCCCGCGACAACGAAGGCGGCGACTTTGCCATTTGATATTAAATTTCTGCCCAAGTCGCTTGCCTGGGCGTATTTTCGGGCTTGTTGGTCATCAGCCGGTGCGGGCGGGTAAGCCGGAGCAGGGGCAAAATCGGCGGGTAAAGGCGTAGGACTGGGGTTTTTCACGATATCAGCTATCCAGCGGTCGATTTTCGGGAAATCGAGCTGGTTTATCCGGGCGAGCAGGTTTTGCCTTTGATTCTTATCCAGTTGTTCCCAGAACCGCAATAAATGGCTCTGGTTGTGCTTTTTCAGCAGCTTTTGGGTGTTTTCAGGGATTTTTTCAGAGTTCATAGCCATAAGGTAATCGTTTTTGAAAAAAATATTAAACAAATTAACTAAATTTTCAAGAATATCTGTGAATTTGACGAAAAATTAGTTGACAAGAATGTGTTTGATGTTATATAATCTAAACAGGAAGGTGAGCAGGTTTAAAAAGGTTATTATATTTTGAAAATGCTATCATACTATTTTTTCCCTTCATAATTCAAACCTACTTGCCTCAAAAAGGACGTTTTTACAGGCGCAGCAACGATTTTTTAATTCAGGAAGTTTCGCTATCGGATATGGCGATTCCAAATTTCTCAAAGATGCGGATTTAGAAGGTTGTTCTCGGGCAAGAACGGTAAATCAAAAGGAGGTTCGCAGGATAAAAAGGCTTATTTTAAGCCGCTAAAACCCGCAGGATAGAAGAGGCGGTTGTATTTATTGTTAAGAATTAAAGGGTTTGCTTGAGGGCAACCGGACCTGCGAACCACCGGAAAATTTTTGTAAGGAGAAAAAGAATGAAAAAAAGAAAAGGTTTTACATTGATAGAGCTGCTGGTGGTGATAGCAATCATAGCCCTGCTGATGGGCGTGCTGATGCCGGCATTGGCAAAGGTAAGGGCGATTGCCTATCGACTGACCTGCGGCACGAATCTGTCTGGCATCGGTAAAGCGATGCTGATGTACTCCAGCGATTACAATGAAGATTTCCCGCGCGGGGGGATCAAAACAAGCCTATGGTCTACCATGGGATGCTTAGAAGGAGGCTACGCTGAGGATCTTTTAGACGGAGCTTTAGGTAACCCCAAGAATGCGACCATTGGGAGCTGTTATTTCAAGCTGATAAAGTATGAGGAGGTGAGTCCGAAGCAATTTGTTTGCAAGGGAGACGCGGGGACCAAAGTTTTTAAGCTAAGCGAAGGAGTCCCTGCACCGCCTCTCAACAAGAAGATTGAAGAGTGCTGGGATTTTGGCAAGAGGGACCCAGCCGGGCCCCAGCCGGGCAGGTTTTACAGCTATGCATATCAGCATCCCTTTAATGTTCCCAATACTTGCGGAGGGACGGGTGCAACTATTATTAGTTTTGCCGTCACCAGTTCAAGCAGGCCCGGCAGTCCGGTCTGCTCCGACCGACCTCCGGTTTTGGACATCAACGCTAAAGGCCATTATGACGCCCCAGATTCACAGTTGAATGACCCAGTATGGAGAGACACAGGCGGTGTGTTTAGTTATGCTGACGATGACAGGAAAGGAAACAGTGCGACTCACCAGTGGGAAGGGCAAAATGTTATGTTTGTTGACGGTCACGTCACGTTTGAGAAATATCCTAATCTTGGTATTAATAACGACCATATCTGGAAATGCTGGAGTCAGTGTACAAATGCCGCCGACCAGGATAAGCAGGGTACCGGTGACCCTGTCACTGGCGCCCCAAATATGAATGGCGATACAGCATCTTATCCGAAGAATGTAGAGGACGCCTTTTTGATATGTGAAAAGAACGGATTGTAACAGGCTATATACACCTGGGTGAACGTAGAGGACGCTGATTTGATGAGTGAGAACAACTTTTGACAGGAATTGATTTTGCTGGTTGAGTTTTATAAGCAGCCTTGCACAATGGTGCGAGGCTGCTTTTTTGTTGGCAGTTAAAATCTTAAAAATAGTCAGTCCGAAAAATTTGTCTTTACCGGATACTTCTGCTAAATTACAGGGTCCAAATGCTAATGGAGTCTAAAATTGAGACAAACGCTTTGCTATAAGATATTGGCGGGTCATCTGGCTGACGGCAGGCTGGGCGGCGGCGAGCAAATCGGCATTGCTATTGACCAGACCCTCACTCAGGACGCAACCGGCACAACGGCGTTTTTGTTGTTTGAGTCGATGGGCGTCAGAAAGGTCAAAACGCGGCTTAGCGTAAGCTACATCGACCATAATATGGCGGGGTTCGGCCCTGAGAATCATAACGACCATATATATCTGCAAACTGTTGCGGCCAAGACGGGAGTTTATCATTCGCGGGCCGGCAACGGCATCTGTCATCAGGTGCATTTGGAGCGGTTTGCCAGGCCTGGTGCGACACTGCTTGGGAGCGATTCGCATACGCCGACCTGCGGTGGAATGGGGATGCTGGCAATCGGCGCCGGCGGGCTGGATGTGGCGGCGGCTATGGCGGGTGGGGCGTTTTATCTTACCTGCCCGAAGGTCGTGGGGGTCAGGCTGTCGGGCAGATTGAAAGAGTGGGTAGCGGCGAAAGACGTCATCCTCAAACTGCTCAGCATACTCACTACAAAAGGCAATGTAGACTGGGTGTTTGAATATTTCGGGGCGGGGGTATCAACGCTTTCGGTGCCGCAGCGGGCGACAATCGCAAATATGGGGGCGGAGCTTGGCGTAACAACGAGCATATTCCCCAGCGATGAGCAGACCAGAAAATATTTAGTGGCGCAAAGCAGAGTGAAGGATTATAAGCCGCTGGCCGCCGACCCTGATGCAAAATATGACCGCATAATCGAACTGGATTTGTCGAAGCTTGAGCCTATGGCGGCCTGTCCGTCTTCGCCGGACAACGTCAAGACCGTTTCTGAAATAGCTGGCACAGAAATAGGGCAGATTGCGGTGGGAAGCTGCACAAATTCGAGTTTTGCGGACTTGATGATGGTCGCAAAGGTATTAAAGGGCAGACGCATAAACAATATGGTCGAGTTTGCGGTTGCACCGGGTAGCAGAGAGGTTTTGAATATGTTGGCGAAAAGCGGGGCGATGGCGGATATGATTTCGGCTGGCGTGAGGATATTAGAGTCGGCGTGCGGGCCGTGTATCGGACAGGGATTTTCGCCGGCTGACGGAGCGGCCAGCCTGCGAACGTTCAACAGGAATTTTGCCGGCAGAAGCGGAACGGTCAACGATAAGGTCTATTTGGTCAGCCCCGAAACGGCGGTTGCATCTGCGCTTACCGGAAAAATCACCGACCCGCGTACCCTGCCGAGGCTGCTTAAAATCAAATATCCCAAAATAAAGATGCCGAGGCAGTTTATAATCGACGACAGTATGATAGAAAAGCCTTTGAGTGGACAGAAAGCGGTCAAAGCGGAGGTTCTGCGAGGCTCTACGATAGTAGTGCCGGAGATGCCGCCGCTATTGCCTGCACAACTGAGCGGCGCGGTGCTGATTAAGTGCGGTGACAAGATAACCACCGACCATATTATGCCTGCGGGTGGTTTTCTGAAGCTGCGGTCAAATGTGCCGGCATACGCCAAGGCGGTTTTTCACTGTTTCAACGAAAAAGGGAAACCTACTTTTGCCGAGCGGGCCCTGAAGCTGAAGGAACAGGGTCTTGCGGGAGTAATAGTTGCGGGCCAGAGTTATGGTCAGGGTTCATCGAGAGAACACGCTGCGCTTTGCCCGGTGTATTTAGGCGTGCGGGCGGTGTTAGCAAAAAGTATCGAGCGAATCCACAGGGCAAACCTGATTAACTTCTGCATAGTGCCGATAGAATTCGCCGAGTCTGGTGACTATGACAAAATCAAGCCGGACGACCAGTTGCAAATTGACAACCTGCTCGATGCAATAAAAAGCGGCAATACCGTCAGAATCAAAAACACGAGCGGCGGATTTGAGTTTGTCGGCAGGCTGAATCTGGCCGCACGGGACAGGAAAATTCTGCTTTGCGGCGGGCTGCTGAATTACACACGTAAAAAAGCGAATGACTGAAAAGGTGATAACCATTTTCGGGACCGCAAGGGCCAAGCCGGGCGAGCGGATTTACAGATTGGCCGAGCAGACAGGTAAATTATTGGCGCAGGCGGGCTTCACCATTGCCAACGGCGGATACGGCGGAACAATGCTCGCAGCGGCCAAAGGGGCGGCAGAGGCGGGTGGACAGATTATCGGTGTTACCTGCTCAGCCTTTGGACGGGAGGCAAATAAATATGTCAGCAGGGAAATCGTTACCAGCTCGCTGGATGAGCGGCTCGATAAGCTGATAAAATTGGGGCGAGGATATGTTGTGCTGCCCGGCGGAACGGGAACGCTGCTGGAACTGGCGATGGTCTGGGAATTAAAGAACAAAGGCTTTCTCGAAACAGGAAAACCTGTTATACTTTTAGGCGAGTTCTGGAAGCCGCTGGTCAAGCTGATTGAATCGGACGACCCCGAGAGCCTGCGGCATATACGGATTGCTGCCGGGCCGGAACAGGCGAGAGGTTTTCTGGTTGATAGTTTAAAAAATGATGACGACTAAAAAACTGGCAATATTGGCTTTGGCAGCGCTGTTTGCAGTTGCGGCGCAAGGCGACAAATCGAAGAATACCAAGTTGCTGCCGGAGGGGTTTGTGCTGCCCGGCAGCGACGGCAAATTAGTCAGTGACAGTAACAGCGGCAAATGGTTTTTTGAACTCGATGCGGAAGTGAGGGACAACCTGGGAAGTTTTGCCGGTGCGGGGGCAAGGCTGGAACTATTGCCGTCGGCGAGCCTGGAAAAAATGCTGGCTGATGCGAAGGGACGGGCTGTCGGCAGTTACAGGCTGTGGGGCAGGATTACGAAATGCGGTGACAGAAATTTTATATTCCCGATTTACTTTTTGCCTATGAGCAAGGTTCAGCCTGTCCCCGCCGGGCAATCACAGCAGCAAAGCACCGAGGCGATTATCAACGAGCCGAACGACCTGCTGACCATACCGGAAGAAGTGGTGGCGAAGCTGTCGAGCAGAAAGATAGTGGGCTTTCAGGAGGCGACAAAAGGACTCGAACTGAAGACCGATTCCATACTGGCCGACAGAACGGCGGTTTTGACCAAACAGCCTGACGGCAGTTACGTATTTGCGTTCGATGCGCTGGGCCTCAAAGTCGAGCGGGATTCGATTAAGCTGCTGCCTTGCGGTGCGCTGGAGGATGCACAGCACAGGCAGGCCTTCTCGCCGGAGACACTGCGGTTTAGAATCTCCGGCATTGTTACCAGATTCAAAGGCGAAGGTTATCTGCTGCTGCAGCGGGCGACACCGGCTTACGGCCACGGCAATTTCGACAGATAAAAGGACGACCCAATGCCCCACGAACTCGACCAAATCCTGCTTTCTCACAAACAAAAAGATTTCAAAAACAGATTGATAGAACTGCGGCTCAAAGTAGTACATGCAGCAAGATTCAAGATAGACAGCAAAGAAAATGAACAGCTCAGGAAAATTGTTCAGGACATTATGAAACGAGGGGATGAGGCTGTAGCAGAATATACTAAGATGTTTGATGGGGTTGACCTTAGACCAGAGGAATTTCCGATTTCAGAAGAAGATTTGGAAAAGGCACATAAAAACATAGACAGGAAACTTCTGGTATCAATTCGTCAGGCAATCAAAAATGTCAGGAAATATCAAAAGGAAATCTTTATCGGGGACAAACCCATTCAGCCTGGAATAAAATATACACCGATAAAGCGGGTTGGTATCTGTGTGCCTGGGGCTTCGGCGCCGCTGCCATCGACTGTGATAATGACCGCTGTACCCGCACAGGTGGCTGGGGCAAAGGAAATAGTGGTGGTCTCGCCACCCCGATATAAGGGTAGTATTCATCCGGTAACCTTGGCCGTTTGCTATGAGATTGGAATCGATGAAGTTTATCGCCTAGGCGGTGCCCAAGCGGTCGCAGCTTTAGCATTTGGAACACAAACTATTACTTCTGTTGATAAAATCGTGGGGCCAGGTAATCAGTGGGTGCAGACAGCAAAGCAAATTGTTCTTGGGTGTGTTGGTATTGACTCTATGGCCGGGCCGAGTGAAGTTTTGATAATCGCAAACGATAGGGCAAATCCGGCGTGGGTAGCGGCGGATATGTTGAGCCAGGCTGAACACGCGCCGGGCAGCGCAACAGTTTTCACGAATTCACGTGATTTGGCGGAAAAAACCCTTGCGGAACTCAAGAAGCAGGTCGGTCAATTAAGCAGGGTCAAGGAAACCATTAAATGCCTGCTGGAATTGAGCATTATTGCGGTGTTCGAGAATATGGACAAGGCGATTTCTGCTGCAAATGATTTTGCGCCGGAACATTTAGAGATACAGTGCGGGGACGAGAGCAGAGAAATTGCCGAGAAAATTGAGAATGCCGGTGCGATATTTATCGGCGATTATTCGCCGGTAGCGGTCGGCGATTACTGGGCGGGGCCAAGTCATACCCTGCCAACCGGCAGAACTGCAAGGTTCTTCAGCGCATTGAGCGCTAATGACTTTATCAAATCGACCAGCATAATCGAATACAGCAAAGAGCAGCTCTCTAAAAGTGCGGAGGACATTATCAGATTGGCTGAGGCTGAGGGCCTCGATGCCCACGCAAAAAGCGTCTGGCTACGGCTTGGCCTACGCCAAGACGAGTAAAAATCCGTCAGCAGAATTAAGTTTATACCCGCAAGCTAAATCCCCCAATCGAGTCTTTCCTTATTTATCCAGTAGAATCTGCCCAGCAGATGCGCAATGACAAACACAACATAGATTTGGATGCCTTTTTGAAGAAATCCCCTGACAGGTATTCGAGACAAAATCATAATCACGCCGAGAATGAAAAAAACCAGTCCGCAGTACGAAAAAAAGGTTCTGTATATTGATTGAATAATCAATAGCGGGTTTAGTTCGCTAAAACTGTCAAACAGAATACCTCTTAAAAGCGACATTGGCAAAAAGACGATTCCGCAAATCTCCAACAGCCGAAAAATTGAATCGGTTTGCCGGATAACAAGATAATACACCGCCGCAGGGCCGAGACAAATAGCGGCACAACCCAAAAGAAGAATTGTCCGCGAAAAGAGGTCTCCCATATCTGGAATATCTGTCCCCGAAGTATCCGGTGTACGCAAGGCGCCTCTGGCGCTATCGATGAGGCAATCGATAATATAATTGGAAAAATAACCGTAAAAGATTATATAGAAAGGCCAGGCGATAAAACCAATTGTGCCGACAAACACGGATTGAGCATACGGGGAAGAAATGAATCCCGTCAGAAAGCTGAAAAACAGTGAGAGCAGGAGCGGAATAAACACAAAAACCAGGATATGAATTATACCTGATGTATTTATCGGATAAAGGAAGACATCGATAAACCATGGCAGTTTGCGCTGTGGCGGGGGTTCTTCGAGTTTTTTGAAATAGTCAACGGCTGTTTTTTCAGGCTCTGCGGGTTCGGGGGGTATATCGAACACAGCGGCATCCAGAATCGGTTCGGGAGCGTCTTCTGCTTTATGGGGACTGGGCTGTTCGGGAGGCGGTGCCGGCGGTTTTTGGTCTTTGGCCTGGCCCGGCGGGATGTCGAACATAGCGGGGTCGAGAAGGGATTTTAAGCCAATATCGGAATGGTCGCTATCGCCGGTCAGCGGAATGACCAGCGTATTTTTACAACCGGGACATTTGTTTTTTTGGCCGGCGTAGATTCGCGGGGCGCTGATTCTCTGGCCGCAGCTTTCGCAGCGAAACTTAATCAAAGGCGATTCGTCCATTTACACTTTCGCCCCCTTTGTCCTGCACATAAAGACTACAGGAGTTTTTGTTTTATAAATTCCGCTGAATCGGCGAGGGCCTGGTCTATTTTGTCGGGGTTTTTTCCGCCAGCCTGCGCCATTTGGGGTCTGCCTCCACCGCCGCCATCGATAATCGGCGAAATCTGCCTAACCACGTCGACGGCGCTTAAACCTTTTTTTATCAAATCATCGGTAACGCCCGCCAGCAGGACTGCCTTGCCGGCGTCGTCAAAACCGAAGACCACTGCTGCCGATTTGGCCTTCTTTTTCAGCATATCAATCGCTTCCCTTGCCTGCTCGACCGAGGTTTGCGAAAGCCGACCTATGACCACCGAGGTTTCGCCGATTTTTTCGCACTTTTCCAGAAGCTGTTTTGCCTCGGTGAAGGTGTCGGTGCCGGCCTGCCTTGCCGCCGATTTGATATCTTTCGACAGCTTCTTATTTTCTTTTATCAACTGGTCGACCCTGCCGGCCAGCGATTCCGGCGGGACCTTGAGCATTGTCGAGAGTTCATCAACAATTTTGCTTCGCTGCTCAAGATATTCGGTCAATCCCGTCCCCGTCAGGGCGGTAATTCTTCGCACGCCTGCCGATATGCTTTCTTCCCTGATTATCTTAAATCCGCCGATAACGCCGATTCTGTCGACGTGAGTGCCGCCGCAGAATTCCCTGCTGAAGGCCTCTCTGATTTGCTTATCGCTCTCGGCGCCGATGGTCACAACTCTGACCTCACTGCCGTATTTTTCGCCGAACAGCGCCATTGCACCGAGTTTTTGCGCCTCTTCTCTTGGCATTACCATACAGGTAACCGGCAAATCCTCGGCGATTTTTTCCCTGACCAGCGACTCGACTTTTTTTATCTGCTCATCGGTCAAGGCCGCGGGGCAGGTAAAATCAAACCGCAGGTAATCGGGGCAGACGAGGCTTCCCTGCTGAGCGACCGATTTTCCCACTACCTGCTGCAGTGCCCATTGTAATAGATGAGTAGCGGTGTGATTCTTCTTTGTTGCGTTTCTGTCTTTGCTGACAAGGGCTGTTACCTTTTCGCCGACACTGAATATCCCTTCGGCGAAATGTCCCCTGTGAATGATGCAGTTTGCCACCCTGGCGGTTTTTTCAACAATGAACCGGCCATTTGGGGATTTCAAATAGCCGCAGTCGCCGACCTGGCCGCCGGCCTCGGCATAAAAACAGGTTTTGTCGAGAATAATCCCAATATCATCGCTGGTTTCAACCTGTCCCTGACTTTTGAAGCCCTCCGGCCCAATCCAGCCGATTACTTTACTGTCACAGCGGTCGGTTCGATATTTGTGTAAATCCTCCGTTGCCGGAAGCTCAACGTCGGCAGACAAAGTCGTGATAAAGGAGTCGGCTTTCTGGGCGGCTCTTGCGCGCTCTTTTTGCTCCTCCATCAGCTTGTCGAATTTGGCCTTATCTACATTCAGGCCGCGCTCCTGCGCCATCAGTTGAGTGAGGTCAATGGGGAAGCCGTAGGTATCGTAAAGCTGGAAGGCATCGTCGCCACTGATGGTTTTTTGCGGCGCTTTTGCCGCCCGCTCAGCGGCAGTGTTGAAAATCTCAATCCCGCGGTCGAGCGTTCTGCCGAAGCTGGCCTCTTCCGATTCGATTACCCTGGCGACGTGGTCTGCCCGCTCTTTTATTTCGCCGAACGCATCACCCATCACGTCCACAACAACGGGGACGATTTTATACATAAACGGCTCGTGCATACCCAGCTCTCTGCCGAACCTTGCCGCCCGGCGAATCAGTCTGCGAATCACGTAGCCCCTGCCCTCGTTTGACGGTATCGCACCATCGGTGATAGCAAATGAGACCGCCCTGATATGGTCGGCTATGACCCGAAAAGCCGTGTCGGTTTTACTATTGAGGTTCGATGTGTATTTGTGGCCGCTTAACCTGCCGGCGAAATCGATTATCGGCATAAACAGGTCGGTATCGTAGTTGCTCTTTTTTTTCTGCAGCACGGCAGCAATTCTTTCCAGGCCTGCGCCGGTATCAACGTATTTCGCCTTGAGGGTTGTGAGTTTGCCGTTTTCGCTGCGGTTATACTGGATAAAGACAAGGTTCCAAAGCTCTATAAATCTGCTGCAGCCGGCGTTGACGCCGCATTTGTGGCCTTTTACATCTTTTTTATCGCATCTGTCGGGGCCGAGGTCGATATGTATCTCGCTGCAGGGCCCGCAGGGGCCTGTGCCGCCCATTTCCCAGAAATTATCTTTTTTCCCGAAGGCCAGAACCCGCTCGGCAGGTATTGACGTCACCTTCGTCCATAGGCTGGCGGCCTCCTCGTCTTTTGGCAGACCGTCGGTCTCGTCCCCTGCGAAAACCGAAGCCCACAGCCTGTTCGGGTCTATCTGCCATACCTTTGTAAGAAGCTCCCAGGCCCATTCGATAGCCTCGGCCTTGAAGTAATCGCCGAACGACCAGTTGCCGAGCATTTCAAAAAATGTGTGGTGATAAGTATCTTTGCCGACTTCCTCAAGGTCGTTGTGCTTGCCGCTTACGCGAAGGCATTTCTGGCTGTTGGCGGCCCGGCGGCAGTTCGGCGGGGTCAGGCCGAGAAAAATGTCCTTAAACTGATTCATCCCTGCGTTGGCAAAAAGCAAAGTGCTGTCATTTAGCGGAACTATGGGTGAACTGGGGATGAACTCGTGGTCTTTACTTTTGAAAAAATCTATAAACCCGCTTCTTATCTGTTTCGCAGTTAACACTATACTTACCTCTACGATAATCAGTTATCGCTTTTCAGTCCCTTGACGACAAGAATTTTATTTTTTATCTCTTCGGTCAGCTCCTTATTTTCAATCAGATATTTTTTCGCATTTTCCCTGCCCTGGCCGAGCTTGATATTGCCATAGTTCATAAACGCGCCGCTCTTTTGCACCACGTTGCAGGCAACGCCCAGGTCGAGCAGGTCGCCCTCGTAACTGATGCCGCTGTCGAACATAATGTCAAATTCGGCATCGCGGAACGGCGGTGCGATTTTATTTTTTACCACCCTGGCCCGTACCCTTGAACCGACTGCGCCGGTAGTGTCCCTTATGGTCTCCAGTCTTCTTACATCTATTCTTATAGAGCTGTAAAATTTCAGGGCGTTTCCGCCGCTTGTGGTTTCCGGGTTGCCGAACATTACGCCGATTTTCATCCTGATTTGATTGATGAAAATCAGTGAGGTTTTACTTTTGCAGACCACGGCGGTAAGTTTTCGCAGCGCCCGGCTCATCAGCCTGGCCTGAAGGCCGATGTGGGTATCGCCCATTTCGCCCTCGATTTCCGCCTTCGGCGTCAGCGCCGCAACAGAATCGACGACTATAATGTCGATAGAATTAGACCTGATTAACATCTCGACGATGTCCAGCGCCTGCTCGCCTGTGTCGGGCTGACTTATCAGCAGGCTGCTGACGTCAACGCCTAATTTTTTGGCCCAGGTCGTATCGAGAGCGTGCTCGGCATCGATAAAAGCCGCAATGCCGCCCGCCAACTGGGCATTTGCGATAATGTGAAGCGCAAGCGTGGTCTTGCCGGACGATTCCGGGCCGAAAAGCTCCGTGACTCTGCCCCGCGGGATACCCACCCCGCCGAGAGCGATGTCTAATGATAATGAGCCGGTGGGGATGCCCTCAATCCTGGCGTATTTATGCTCGTCCATCTGCATAATGGCGCCCTGGCCGTATTGTTTTTCGATTTGCGCTATGACCTGCTGCAGTGCAGCCTCTTTGCCGGCGGCCTTCGATGCCGTCTGTTCTTTTTTAGCTTTTGTCATTTCGATAATCTCCAAATACCAAAATAAAATCAAATATCATTGCAGTTTGTAACTGCCAATTACCGTATAAATCGGTCCTGTCGGCGTCAGTTCGCTCTTATAAACGTTGACCGAATCAGCCGTTACGACGCCAGCCTTAAAATCCTTATACTGCTCGGCTGTCTGGGCCAGCTTTATACCTGCTTTGGGGTTTTTCACCCTGCACAGAGTAAGATGTCCGGTAAATTCTCTTTCTTCCTTCGGCCAGCCAGCCTGCACTAACGCTTGTTCGAGTTCTTTTTGCAGCCGCTTGAGGTTTTCGTTTCCTTCGCCTGCGCCGACCCAGATGACTCTTGCGCTCCTGCCGCCGAAGCAGCCGACAGTTTCTACGTTTACTTCAAAGCATTTGTGTTTCGCAGAAACGTCTTTGACTATATCGCAGACCTCATTAGCCTTACCGTCATCAATTTCTCCCAAAAAATTCAGCGTCAGATGAATCACATCAGGCCTGACCCACTTGACATCATTTCTGTCGAAGTTTGCCTTGCCTGCCAGTTGTCGCTGCAAGTCGCCCAGCGCCTTTCTGATTTTTTCATTTATATCTATCGCAATGAAAACCCGCATTTTTGTTCTCGCTCCCGCAAGGGATGGCCGGGCCCTTAAAACTGCGTCAGCCTTTTCAGGTTCTCCAGCCTGCTTTCAATATCGTTTATGCTTATCGCCGTCAGGCCGTTCACCGAAAAATCGGAAATGGTGAATGAAGCGGCCACGTTGCCGTATGCCATAGCTGTTTTTAATGCTGCAAAATCTGTTCTGCCGACCTTTGCCAGATAACCCATCAGCGCCCCTGCGAAAGTGTCGCCTGCTCCTGTCGGGTCTTTGACTTCGGTGGCGGGGTAAGCCGGCATAATAAATTTTTCGCCGCCCCTGCAGCACATTATCGAGCCTGACTCGCCCTTTTTAACGATAATGATGCCCGGCCCCATAGCCAGAATCTTTTCCATCGCAGTTATCAGGTTGCCCTCGCCTGCCAGCATTCTGGCCTCGTCCTCGTTGATTATCAGGGCGTGAATTTTTCTGAGCAGCGTCTTTAAGTCATCGAGCCTGCCTTCAATCCAGCAGTTCATCGTATCCGCCGCCACAAAAACGGGGCTTTCCATCTGCTCCAGCAACTGCATCTGAAGGGCCGGGGCAGTGTTTGCGAGAAAAATGTATTTGCTGTCCCTGTATTCGGCAGGCACAGGCGGCGGCGCCTCGCCAAGCACGTTCAGCTCCACATACTCTGTCATTGCCTCACTCATCGTATAGTGGTAAGCGCCTTTCCAGCGAAAGGTTTTGCCGAGCGGCCTTTTTTCAAGCCCTTTCAGGTCGACATCTCTGCCTGCGAAAACCTGCGCCAAATCAAAAGGGCAATCCGGGCCTATTGCGCCTATTAGTCTGACGGGCGAAAAGAAGCTTGCCGCCAGGCTGAAATAAATGGCCGAGCCGCCCAGACAATTCTCGCTGACCCCATACGGCGTCTTTACGCTATCAATTCCTATCGAGCCGGTTACTAATAGTGACATAAATTCACCTCAAAAAGTAAAGAGCAAAAAGTAAAAAGACAAAGTAAAAATTAAATAGTTCTTTTCCCTTTGGCCGTTAAGATACTGGAGGCAAAAATTTTTGCGAATTTGCCTAATTCATCCAAAAACCACTGCACAGATTTAGGTTGCGCTCGTTTGCTGTCCCGGAGCAAAGCAATCCACATTTTACTTTCATTTGTTGACCTTAACGAAGTATTAAAGTAATTCACAAATTCTCTTTTGCTCACGGAAGACTGTGCCTCAACATAATTGCCTAAAATGCCGGTGCCGCTCCTGAGCAACTGGTCGCCGATTCTGCGTGAAACATTATCTTGAGCAAGAGCGTCTATGAATTCAATCAGCTTCAAGACAAAATTATATAGCCTCCTCTTGAATTCACTTTTACGTTTTTCTTTGTCGTTTTGCATTTTACTCTGATAATTCTCTCTAACGTTTTATTTGTTTGTTGGAAACTCCCCGTACATCCAATTCAGCCAAATCTCTAAATTTGAAAATCGCGTCGCCGCCGACCATTTTTGTTTTTTCCTTTGTCTTTTTACCTTTTACTTTTTGCTTTTTACTTTAACTTGCATATTTTTTCAATGTAATATCTATTCTTGCGAGGGCATTTTCCCTGCCCAGCATAATTATCGAATCGAATATCGGCGGGCTAATTGTATTGCCGCATATCGCCACACGCAACGGCTGAGCAACTTTGCCGAGGCCGACCTTCTTTTCTTCCGCCAGGCCTCGCAGCATACCCTCAATCGCCTGCTCGCTTGTCTGCTCCATAGCCGACAGCTTGTCGCGGATAATCTGCAAAATAGCCAGGCCGTTATCTTTCAGTAAAACCGTCCGGACAGCCTTATCATCATACTCAATCCGGTCGTTGGCAATGAAGAGAAATCTGCATTTGCGCTCGATGTCGGCCAGCGTGCGTGCGCCGGCGCTTACTTCTATAAATCTCCCAAGCATCTTGTCATCCGCAGCAGCAACCGGCGACTCAACAGCCTTGAGATAACTCCTGAAATGGCCGACAAGTTTTTCTCTCGGCGTCATCCTGATATGCTCGGTGTTAAACGCAATGAGTTTTTTGCGGTCAAACAGGCTATTGCTCTTTGTCAGCCGGGAGATGTCGAAACTGCTGATTAGCTCATCAACCGGCATAATCTCGCGCGCATCGCCGGGATTCCAGCCCAGCAGCGCCAGGAAGTTGACCATCGTCTCGGGCAGATAGCCGTTTTTGAAAAAGTCGATGATGTTAATCTCCGGGAGCTGCACGCCCAGATACTCAGCCATAGCATCGATATTCGGCATATCCGGCATAGTCCGGCCTTCGATAAAAGCAGTTACTTCCTCAGCCGTGATGCTGCCGGCAGCGGCGAGTTTTTTCACATCGACATTCGGTATGTTTTTTATGGCCTTGCGCAGGGTTTCCGGCCTCTCACGCTTTGAAAGTTTTCCGCCGCTGTCACTGACGGTTACAGACATATGTGCATATATCGGCGTGCGAAACCCCAGCGCCTGCTGCAAAAGCTGCTGCACCGGCGTATTCATAAGGTGTTCCTGCCCGCGAATGACGTGGGTTATCCCCATCAACTCATCGTCGACGACGCAGGCAAAATTATACGGCGGGAAACCATCGCTTTTTTGAATGATAAAATCGCTTATTTCGCCTGCTGCGAAAGTAACTTCGCCGCGAACCGCATCGTGAACCACAACTGTCCCGGCTTGCGGCACGGCAAAACGCACAGTTACAGACCGGCCTTCGCTGCGGGCTTTTTTGGCGTCTTTGGCATCGGGGAAGTTCTTCGGGCGGGGGTATATGAAGGTCTTTTTTTGCGATTCGGCCTGCTGCCGCACAACTTCAAGCTCTTCGGTCGTGTCGAAACAGTAGTATGCCTTTTGCTCCTCGATAAGTTTGTTGAGGTATTTGTCGTAGATGTCCCGCCGCTGCGACTGGAAGTATGGCCCGTTCGGCCCGCCGACCTCGGGGCCTTCATCCCATTCTATACCCAGCCAGCGCAGGTCGTTTATAACCTGCTGGGTGGCGGTGGCCGTGTTGCGTTTCAGGTCGGTATCCTCGATTCGCAGTATGAATTTGCCGCCGGTTTTTCTGGCAAAGAGCCAGTTAAACAGGGCTGTTCTTGCCCCCCCGACGTGCAAATAACCTGTTGGCGACGGCGCAAACCGTGTTACGACCATTACAAAAACCTCATTAAATCCGGAAATTACGCGAAAACAGCAGGATATGCTATATTAACATTATTGTCAATGATAAGAATGTGCTATAATCAGCCTGCCGTAGTGTATGAAGAAAACAAATAGAAACTGATATGGTAAACAGCGGTAAATTCAAAAAAGCAGTCGGGCTGATAAATAAATCCCAAAATATTCTGGTAACCACGCACACCAAGCCGGACGGCGATGCCTGCGGATGCGTGGCGGCAGTATGTCATACGCTCAAGGCACTTCGCAAAAAGGCGTTGGCTGTGCTGCCGACCGAATTGCCGGAGTGGTATGCGTTTTTGTTCGATAAAAAACCCGCCGTTTTCGGCAGGGACATTACAGCCGAGCAGTTGGGCGGCATCGACCTTATAGTTCTTGTCGACGTGAATAGTTACAGCCAATTGCCGGAGATTGAGAAGTTCCTCAAACAAAACCAAAAGCCCGTTCTGGTAATCGACCATCACCGGACCGCCGACGGCCTCGGCGATGTCGAGCTTGTTGATGTTACCGCAGCGGCCGGTGGCCTGATTGTCTTTGATTTTCTCAAATATGCGAAGTGGCCGATAACCACAAAAATCGCACAGGCGCTTTTTGTAGCGATTGCCGCCGACACGGGCTGGTTTCAGTTCAGTAACACCGACAGCAGGGTCTATCGAAGCTGTGCCGAGCTGGTTGACGCCGGTGCGAAACCGACCCAGATTTACCGCACCCTGTATCATAATTTTTCGCCGCAGCGTTTTAGGCTGATGGCTGCAATGCTCGGCACCCTCGAATTGCACTTTAATGGCCGATATGCGGAACAGCACCTGTGCCAGCGGGATTTTGTGCAAACAGGCGCCTCCTACAGAGACACCGAAAGTTTTATTGACGAGTGTCGGCGAATAAGCACTGTCGAGGCCGCTGCTATGTTTGTGGAATTGCAGGATGGCCGAATCAAATGCTCGATGCGAAGCGCCGGCAGGGTAGATGTCCGCAGAATCGCCGAGAAGTTTGGCGGCGGCGGCCACAAAATGGCTGCCGGCACACACCTGCCCCCGCCGCTCGAAACTGCCAGGCAGACAATCAAGGCCGAGATTGAAAAACAGCTCGGCAAGTAACTTTTTTATGGACAAACTTTTTTATTTGATTGGCGGCCCGCTGCTTTTAATATCCGTTACCGCTCATATCTACGTAAGAATCCGCCTTCGTCCGAAAGACGATTCTGATTTGGACGATTATTATTACGAATTTGAAGAGCAGCACCCCACCTACGCAAGGTATTTATTCTGGTCGAGAATCACCTTTGCCGCCATTGCACTGGCTACCCTGCTGTTATTTCTCGCAGTTGCCGTTTAACCCAAACCAGCCGCCCCTGGCAAAATGATATAACTGCCTTGATTAAAAGGAGATAGCGTAATTTGCCGTTTCGATGGCAGCAGTAGCCGAAATCTCCAAAAACAGCGTATTTGCGGCAAAAAATAAAAACCGGCCAGTTTGAACAATTATTTTGTTGCACTACGGGGGTTATCTGTTAGAGTATTACGACGTGGGAAATATTCTTTCATCTCTCGAGAGTATGTCCCGGTAAATTAAAAGAAGAGATATAGTTAATTGCTCTTTAATGGGCCAAGGAGAATTCAGTGAGTACAGGTACAGTAAAATGGTTTAACGCAAGCAAGGGTTTTGGGTTTATTACGCCCGATGATGGCGGCCAGGATTTGTTTGTCCATCACTCAGAAATCAAGGCCAAAGGCTATGCAACTCTCGATGAGGGGCAGAAGGTCAAGTTTGAGGTTGGCCAGGGCAAAAAAGGGCCGTGCGCAACCAATGTAACTCCAGCTTAATTCTGGTAAAAGCGTTACAAAAACCAAAGGTCCCGCAGGGATGCGGGACCTATTTTATTCGGGGGTTTCGATTCCTGCACCATTAGCCGAAGCTGCCGGGTTTTTCTTCGACTGCTCTCGTGGTGCGCAAAAAAAACAGTTCGGCGGCAAGAGTTCCTCCGCTTCTTGCGAAAGCTCTCGCACCCATAAGCCGAACTGGATTCCCAACCTTTTTCAGACGTTCCGCCCCGAACCGCTTGATTTATTCTATCTGGAATTACGGCCATCCAATACTTTTGTTCAAGGCCGGCAGTTTTTTATGTGTAAAGTCATATAAGAATTTAGCCGAACATAAGGAAAGCAGGATTCGTAATTCAAAGTAGAAGACGAGGGTTGATGAAAAAGAGCAAACTGTAAGGTTTTAATGCGGGCAACTGCGGCAGAATTGATGTTGATTTCAGGCTGGCTGGTCTGTGAGTTGGTTTTTTAACGGATTATTCATGTTTTTCCCTTTCAGCCGTGAGCTTTCGGAATGTGAAGCCCACGGCTTTTTTTATAGGCTGGGGGGCGTGTGTGGCATTTTTTGGCAATATGGGTAAAATTTAACGATTGTAGGGGCGGATTTGGTGTGTGCCAACTGTTATCAGATGTCATCAGAAGCAATCAGAAGTGTATCAGAATGCATCAGAAGCATATCAGAGATACATCAGAGATATGTCAGAGATACGTCAAAATGCATCAGAAGACACCAGTGTTTTTGATTAAGTATTGTCATAACAAGGAGTTAAGGAAAATCAAACCACAGATTAACGCAGATTCACGCAGATTTTTTTTATTTTTCATTAAATTTTATTTCACTCAATCCTGTCAGGGATAGCTTAGCCACATTGGGATATAGAATCTTCCCATAATTGGGCGGAGATGCGCATTTGAGTTGAAAAAAGCATTGGCCACCCGGCTTCGCCTTCGGCTACGCCGCGGCAGGCAGAGGGGATAAGTTGTTATTATGAAATATGTTATGGAAAAGAGTAAGGGGATTTAAAAATTTTTTGCAGGAATTTTTTTTGGCTGAAACACGATGCGTTTTTGATTGAAATTTGGCCACAGATGCACAAGAAAAATTGGTGGGGCACGGTCCCACCCTACCTTGTTGCTACTCCTTAAAGGCTTATCGCTTCTACAAGAGCTTCCAGTCTTGAAATTGCCCCTGAACTTTATCCTCAAGAATACAATGGAAAATATTATTGCCCCGCCACCAAACTGGGGTGAATCGGCGTGTTGCATAGTTATTATGGTAGAAACACAAAGTTAATCTGCGTTCTTTAGTTATAACATCCCACATCTCATCCAATGTTGCAATGGCACTAATCTGTTCATTTTTGTCTGGTCGCATAGCCTTGTTATTTCGTTTTCCAAAACCTCGTTCAACAACTTCCGGAGGTTGCCCATTTGATGGAACATTGAAAGACACCTGCTCCCAGCCGTGCATAGCTGTTTTGATTGCATATGTATCCGTGTAACTATTGTTAGCATTGTCATAAATAACAACAACAGCGGGTGTATCTGCATTTACTTTGTGATATGATTTAATCTGATCAGCTGCACTTTCAATCAGGTTTCGAACTCTTTCCGCAACCTTATCGGGGGTGCGGGTTTGAGTAGTGATGCCTTGGTTTCCTAAAGGAGCATTCCACTCTTTATCCGCTTCATTTGGTTCAACTTGCTTTATTTCAAAAATAACTTTTTGCCCATCAAAAGATAGCTCATAATCAGGTTGTTTGTCGCTGCATTCGGGAAGCCGAACAGGTATGACACAATGTGATTTGCAAAATTCTTCAAAAAGCTTTTCTGATTTTGTAGCACGTAGCATCTAATTAGTCCCCCTCCTATGCCAGTTTGTGGGCGATTTGTTCTTCAAGAATGTCTTTGACAGTCAGGGCGATGATGGTCTTGCCGGTCTTTTTGAAAAATGCCTGTATCTCAGACATAGCATCCTGCGAATAGCCGAATGAGACGAAAAAGCCTTTTGTGCGGTTTTCTCGCATTAAGACGGCCTCGAAGGAATCGATGTCGGGACGGCCAACCTTTTCTTTCTGTTTGACCTGTATGGGATACCACACATCCATAAATTCAAGCTCACCCGCCTTCTTTTTGGGTATGGCCGAGACCGGATAGATACGGCCGTCAATCCCCATATCGCCCACCTTGGCAACATTGGGCACACCGCCCAGCGCAATAACCGCCCAGTTCTCAAATTCAAACGGCGGTATCTCTCGCAGCTTCTCTATCGTCCACGGCAGGTCGCGCACGACAAAACCCCGGCCTATATGCCAGAGCTTTTCATCCTCTTTCATCCCGCACACATCCCGCATCCGCTTTGCCATCACACGGCACGCCGTCGGCGATACGTCAATGCCTATCCACTGCCTGCCAAGATTTTCCGCCGCAACAAGCGCTGTCCCGCATCCGCAAAAGGCATCGAGGACGATGTCGTTTGGGTTAGAACTTGCCTTGATAATTCGGTCAAGCAGTGCAAGAGGTTTTTGTGTGGGGTAACCGAGTCGCTCTTCTGATTGCGATTGAATAGGCGGAATATCTGCCCATACGCTGTCAACGGATATTCCTTCCTGTTCATCGAGGTATCGCTTGAGTCGCGGTACCGCACCAGCCTGAGACTGCACGATAAGCCCCTTTTTATAAGCTTTCTGCATACGTTCCTTTGTCCAACGCCAAACACGCTTGACGCCAAGAAACTCGTAGGTCAGATTAGGCCGGTCTTTGTTGGGGTTTGTCAAATCAGTCAATTGATATTGTCGTCCAGTTTCTGGTTCTACGTATTTATAGAAACCTTTAACGTACTTTTCATCGTGAGGCAAATATTGCCGATTAAAGGTGTAATCATTACTCTTTGTGTAATAAAAAATGGAATCGTTGTTATGAGGAAAAGAGCGAAAAGCTAAACCTTTTGCTTTGGTTCGCTTCCAGATTATTTCGGTATGGAACAGGTTTGGGCTGAAGATTTGGTCTAGCATAACCTTGACATAATGTGAGGCGTGCCAGTCGCAGTGGTAATAAAATGAGCCGGTTTTCTTCAGGACGCGGTGTAGTTCGACACAGCGGGGACGCATAAATTCGATATATGCCTGCGTGGATGCGTGGCGGTCCTCGAACGAGCGTTTTTCTTTTGTCTCGCCCCAAAAGACTTCATAGTTGCGATTGGAATTAAAGGGCGGGTCGATATAAATAAGGTCAACGCACTGGTCGGGGAATTTTTTCAACTGGTCGAGGTTGTCACCACAGTAAATTACCCGCGTATCAACTAAAACAGATGGCTTGCCGACAGCCGAGGCCTTTTTAGAACTGGGTGCAGATTTCTTTGCCATAAGCCAATAGTGTAAACGCTGCCTGATAATTTGCAAGGGGCATAGCGAAAAGAGTTTGACCTTGTTTTTAGAAAAATCGGTGGGGTTATGGGCCGACTCTACGCGGCTACGAAGGCCGTGCCGGCGACCGCTAAACAGAGAGATTCTTCACTTCGCTGCGCTTCGTTCAGAATGACGAGGGGTCGGCGCGGCGGAGGGGGGTCGAAATTTGCCGGGAACGGCGGTCGGAATTTGAAAAATAAGGTTGTTATTGCGGCCTTTTCCCATTATAATACCGCTTGTTTACTGTGCGGGGCGTAGCGCAGTTTGGCTAGCGCGTTGGACTGGGGGTCCAAAGGTCGCAGGTTCAAGTCCTGTCGCCCCGATTGGAAAGGCCGAGGGCGAACCCCCGGCTTTTTAATAGTGCAGCAGGACAGGAGAAAAATGGGGGCAGAACAAATACATATCGAAAGGAGGAAAAGATGAAAAGCGAAAAATTGTTTACAATCCTTGTGGTGCCGGTCTTTATTGCGCTGGCTGTTTCGACTGCCGGGGCGTCTGATTTTTCAGACAACTTTAACCGTGCGGATTCCACAACGCTGGGGAACGGCTGGACAGAGGTTGCGGGCGACCTGAAAATCCTGAGCAACGAAGTTAGAAATGAGGCGATAAGTGTCTATCATATCGCAATTCAGGATAGTCTTTCCGGCGCCACACAGACGGTCGGCTGTGATTTTGCAAGGACTACGCTTAACGGCGGGCCGCGTTTCGGGGTGATGCTGCGGTATCAGGATTCCCTCAACTACTATTATTTTTACCGGCTGACAGGCGGCACGGCCAGGGTATATATTGCCAAAGTTGTCAACGGCACTTTGACAAATCTGGCAAATACATCTATGTCAAATCCTACTGCCAATGTGCTTTTCCGCATTGAAGGTATTGCTAACGGGACAACGCTGAAGCTGAAGGTTGACGGCGTCGAAAAACTTTCCATCCAGGACAGCACATTCTCATCGGGAAAGGTCGGGATTCAGTTCGGCTCCACATCCAATACCGATTCGCACCGTGCGGACAACTTCAGCGCTGTGACGGATGCCGCACCGGTTGCGGCCTTTGCCGGTTCGCCAACAAGCGGCAGTTACCCATTGACGGTCAACTTCACAGACCAGTCAACAGGCAGCGTTACCGCCTGGAGCTGGGATTTCGGCGACAGCGGCACAAGCACATCGCAGAACCCATCTCATCAATATACGTCGGCAGGGACATATACGGTCAGCCTTACAGTCAGCGGGGCAGGCGGAACAGATATAGAAACCAAAACTAATTACATCACCGTTACGGCCCCTGTGCCGCCCGTTGCGGCGTTTACCGGCTCGCCGACAAGCGGTGATTTTCCGCTGACGGTCAACTTCACAGACCAGTCGACGGGCAGCGTTACAAGCTGGAGCTGGAATTTCGGTGATAGCGGCACAAGCACATCGCAGAACCCCGCTCATATCTATCAGGCAGCCAGCACATATACGGTAAGCCTGACGGTGAGCGGCAATGCCGGCAGCGATGACGAGATAAAAACAAATTATATTACCGTTACAACGCCTGCGGCGCCGGTTGCCGATTTTACAGGCTCGCCGACAAGCGGCGCGGCGCCGTTGACGGTAAATTTCACAGACGGCTCTACCGGCACGGTTACCGCCTGGAGCTGGGCGTTTGGCGACAGCGGGACAAGCACATTACAGAACCCATCTCATTAATATACGCCGGCGGGGACATATACGGTCAGCCTGACGGTAAGCGGGGCGGGCGGAAGCGATATAGAAACCAAGACGAATTATATTACGGTCAATCAGGCGCCGCCGACCGAGACCTGGACGACTTATAACAATGCCAACACCGGCGGAGCGATAGGCAATAACACTATTCTCGGGGCGGCGGTCGAAACCGGCGGAACAGGATGGTTCGGCACAAACGGCGGCGGTATGGCAAAATATACCGGCACGAGTTGGACAAAATATACCACCGGCAACAGCGGTTTGGCGAACAATACCGTTTACGCCATAGCCTTTGACATCTCATCCAATAAGTGGATTGCCACAAATAGCGGCGTCAACAAGTATACCGGCACAAGCTGGACAAAATATACTTCCGCCAACAGCGGCATAGCCAGCAATGCCACCAGGGCGATTGCCGTTGATAACAGCGGCGACGTATGGGTAGGGACACTCAGCAACGGCCTGTGCAAATTCAACGGCACAAGCTGGACGACTTATACCAATTGTATTTAATTAATGCGCCTATAGGCAAATAGCCGATATAGTTCATGGTAGTCATTTGATAATATTTTAGCATGGAGGCTATTATGAACGTTAAAACACATCACACATTAAAAG
>Ga0315276_10000429_pt1 | contig 36120 bp, 27 predicted proteins | sample YL17G05_0_MG_FD_204542 | JGI IMG/M metagenome (GOLD analysis project Ga0315276, IMG submission 204542) | Sediment microbial communities from Yellowstone Lake, YNP, Wyoming, USA - YL17G05_0 | ecosystem: Environmental > Aquatic > Freshwater > Lake > Sediment | place: USA: Wyoming | collected...
ATGGCGCCGTGGGCGATCGGGATGAACGCGAAGGAATACCGCGCGGCGCTGGGCGGGAAGCCGGTGGTGGGTCTGTTCAGCGTCGGGCTGGAGGAGCCCTATCGGTGGAAGGACTCGGTGCAGAACGCGGCGGAGATCCGGCTCTGGGTCGCGGACCTGGTGGCCAACGGGATGCGTCCGTGGTTCTCGAAGTTCAGCGGCGTGCTCCATGACGAGCGTTGGCTGCAACCCGTCGAGGAGATCTACCGCCGGCTGGCCGGCTGGGAGCGCTACCTGCGGAACGACCGCCCGCTGGCGCGCGTCGGCCTGGTCTACTCGCAACAGACCGCCTGGTTCGTCGACAGCCGGATCGAGGACCACATCAACGGCTGGTACCAGGCGCTCATCGAATCCCGCATCCCGTTCGAGTTGGTGCACGACCGGCTGTTAGACGACGAGCACCTGGGGCGGTTCAAGACGCTGATCCTGCCCAACGTGGTCGCGCTCTCGCTCGAACAGTGCCGCCAGATCGAGGAGTTCGTCCGCCGCGGCGGCAGCATCATCGCCACGCACGAGACCAGCCTGTGCGACCAGTCCGGGACGCGCCGGGAGAACTTCGGCCTGGCGGCCCTGTTCGGCGTGGATTTCGGCGGCACGGTGGTGGCGCGCATGCAGAACGCCTACCTGCGGCTGGAGCACGACGCCGTGCCGAAGCACCCGCTGCTGCGCGGGCTCGAGAGCGCGCCGCGCATCATCCACGGCGTGTCGCGAGTCGAGATCGCGCCGCGCGGGACGTTCCCGCCGATGCCGCTGACGTTGATACCCAGCTACCCGGACCTGCCGATGGAGATGGTGTATCCCCGCGTGCCAAGGACCGACATCGCGCAGGTCTTCCTCCGCCAGGTCGGGTCGGCTGGTCGTGTCGTGTACTTCCCCTGGGACATCGATCGGACGTTCTGGGAGGTGCTGAGCGGAGACCACCTCGCACTGCTGCGCAACGCCGTCCAGTGGGCGACCGACGAGGAGCCGCCGGTCACGGTGGCCGGTCCCGGCGTCCTGGACGTCACGGTGTGGCAGCAGCAGGATTCGATCACCGTCCACCTCGTGAACCTCACCAACCCGATGATGATGAAGGGACCGGTCCGCGAGCTGATCCCGATCGGAGAGCAGGTCGTTCGACTTCGCGTGCCCCAGGGGCGCCAGGCGCGCGCGGTGCGCCTCCTGGCCGCCGGGCGAGTGACGAAGGCGGAACTGGACGGCTCAGTGGTCGTTGTCAAGGTGCCGTCGGTGCTGGATCACGAGGTGGTGGCGGTCGACCTGTCGTGACGGCCAGCGCCCACTCCTGACGGTCGCTCATCGGCCGCTGGTACGGGAGTGTCCTATCCTTCAATGTCCTATACTTCAGACCATGTGGCGCTACGCACTTCTTCTGATGCTGCCCCTGGCCGCGGCCGCCCAGCCCGCGACCTTCCAGGCGCACGTCCTGGCCGAGGACCTGCGGGGCGGATACCAGGTCGCCGTGGCCGACGTCAATGGCGACGGCAAGGCCGACCTGATCGCGCTGGCCCAGTACATGGACCAGCTGTTCTGGTTTGAGAACCCCGGCTGGGAGCGCCACGTGCTGGCAACGGGGCTCACGGACATGATCAACTGCGAGGTGGTCGAGCCCGGGCGGGAGATCATTATCGCCAGCGGATTCAGCAGCCAGGCGAGCAAGAGCGTGGGCATCGTCTCGGTGCTGCGCGCGGGGACGGATGTGCGGCAGCCGTGGACCGCGACGGAGATTGACCGGCTGCCGACGTCGCACCGGCTGAGGCTGGCGCGCATCGACCGCGGCCGGCCCGTGGCGGTGAATGCGCCCCTGACCAACGCCAGGGCCGAAGCGCCCGACTACCGCGAACCCACGCCGCTGGTCTACTACCGCCCCGGCGATTGGAGGCGCGTGGTGATTTCCGAAGAGGTGGTGGGGGTGGAGCACGGCATCCTCATCACCGATTGGAACGGTGACGGGCTGGACGACATCCTGACCGCGAGTTTCGCCGGCATCCACGTGTACAGCCCCGCCAAGGGCAAGTGGAAGCGCGCGCAGATCGGGGCGGGCGACCCGACCGCCTGGCCGAAATCGGGGTCCAGCGATCTGGCGCTGGGACGCCTGGGAAAGACGCGCTTCCTGGCGGCCATCGAGCCGTGGCACGGAAACCAGGTGGCGGTGTACCGGCAGGTTGGGGGCAAGTGGGCGCGGCAGGTGATCGACGATTCGTTCTCTAATGGCCACGCGTTGGCGGCGGCGGATCTCAACGGCGACGGGCGCGACGAGATCATCGCGGGGTACCGCACGCGCGGCAACACCTATATCTACACAGCGGGCGGGAGCGGCGAACAGTGGACGCGTACGACGCTGGATGAGGGGATGGCGTCGGCTTCCTGCGCGGCCGCGGACCTGAATGGCGACGGGCGCGTGGATATCGCGTGCATCGACGGAACCCGGCTGAAGTGGTACGAGAATCGCGGCTGGAAATGAGCTGAATCTCCCGAGCGGGGACACACAATGACGGGCAGCGCTCTGCTGGTGACGGCGCTCTTCTGCGCGGTGCCGCGCCCTGGTCGGCCTGACGTCCCCGATGTGCGTCCCCGACTTGTGCGTCCCCGATTTGTTGACAGGGGGTTGCAGCCATAATATGTAGTCCGCACCGCCTTCCAAGCAAGGAGAAGCGCCATGTCCTCGTCACTTTCACGCAGGGGTTTGTTTCATCTGGCGGGAGCGGCCGCAGGAGCCATGCTGGGCAGCCGGTACGCTTCGGCGCAGCAGCCGCAAGCGCCCCCGCCCGCCCCGAGAGCCGGCGGGAATCGCAGCCTCGCAGGCAATCCCGAGCCGTTTCCGGCCCTCCAGACGCGTTCGACCGTCTCGCTGGTTTACGGCGAAGACCGTCGCAAGAATGTCTACGAGGCGCTGCTGGCGATCGACGAGCAAATCAAGCCAAAGCTGAAACGGAAGAAATACGTCGTGATCAAACCCAATAACGTGACCACGACGAACCAGCTGGGAGCCAGCCATGCGGACGCCCTGCGCGGCATACTTGACTACCTGGCGCCCCGCTTCAAAGGACCCGTGATGATTGCGGAATCCTCCGCGGGCAACACGATGCAGGGATTCGACAACTTCAAATACGCCGCGCTGACCAAAGAGTACAAGAAGGTCAGCCTCCTCGACTTCAACGAGGAGGCCAAATACGTTCTCCTGCCGCTGATCGATTTCGACATTCACGTCGCCCCCGTGCGCCTGGCTGCGCGTCTGGTCGACCCCGACGCCTTCGTCTTCGGCGCCGCCTGCATGAAGACGCACAACGTTTCCGTCGTCACGCTCTCGATGAAGAACATGATCCTGGGCGCCCCGCTGCACCAGGCCCCCAAAGAAACCACACGGTGGAACGACAAGCGCCGGTATCACGTCGGCATCCGCCAGAGCCTGTACAACATGTTCCTGACCGCCCAGCGGCTGCAGCCGAACTGGGGCGCCACCATCATCGACGGCTTCGAGGGCATGGAGGGCAACGGACCCGGCGCCGGGACCCCCGTCGCGTCGCGTCTGGCCATCGCCTCGACGGACTACGTCGCGGCCGACCGCGTCGGCGCGGAATGCATGGGCGTGGATGCCAGCTGGCTGGGATGGCTGAAATATAGCGGCGAGGTCGGACTCGGGCAGGCGGACCTGTCCAGGATCGACATCCGCGGCGCTGCGATCGCGTCGGTGCAGAAGAAGTACCAGCTGCACGCCGACATCGAGCTGATGCTGAAATGGCGCGGGCCGATGGAGGAACTGCCGCGCAACCTCGGCTGGAACCGGCCCATCTTCGAGCATTACCCGGTGGACGTCGTCTAGGAGAAGAAGGAGCATATGGAACACAAGTCGTCACGCAGGAACTTCCTGGCAGCGGCCGGACTCGCGCTCCCGACCGTCGCCCTGGCGTCCATCGGCAAGGCGCAGCAGACGCCCAAGCTTGGGCCGCCGAGTTCCGGCGGATTCAGCTATCGCGTGCTCGGCAAGACGGGATTGAAGGTGACCAGCGTCGGGTTCGGCTGCATGATCACGTCGGATCAGAGCGTGATCGAGAGGGCAGCGGACATCGGCATCACCTATTTCGATTCCGCGCGGAGCTATCAGAACGGAAATAACGAGAGGATGGTCGGGGCCGCGCTCAAGGCGAAACGGAACAGCATCACCCTGTCCACAAAGACGGGCGCAAAAACCAAAGAGGAGGCCCTGAAGCACATCGACACGAGCCTCACGGAGCTCGGGACCGATCATGTGGACATCTGGTATCTGCACGGCAAGGGCAAACCGGAAGAACTGACGGACGAACTCCTGGAAGCGCAACAGATGGCCAAGAAGGCCGGCAAGACCCGGTTTGTCGGCGTGAGCACGCACTCCGGGCAGCCGGAGCTGTTCCCCGCGGTGATCCAGAAGATGCCGCATTTCGACGTGATCCTGACCTCCTACAATTTCACGATGGACCCGAAGATGGACGAGGTCATCGCCTCCGCGGTGAAGCAGGGCATCGGGATCGTCGGGATGAAGGTGATGGCGGGAGGATTCCGCAGAGCGAAGCCGGGCGACAAGCAGACCGAGATCCTGAAACGGGAAGGCGCCATGCTCGCCGCACTGAAATGGGTGCTCAAGAACAAGAACGTCGGCACGACCATTCCCAGCATCACGGACAACGAACAGCTGGAGGAGAACCTGAAGGCCATGTCGGTTCCGTTCTCCGATGCAGACCAGAAGATCCTCATGGCGCAGTTGGAGTACATCAGCCCGCTGTATTGCAGGATGTGCGGCAGCTGCTCGGGCCAGTGCCCGAAAGGGCTGCCGGTGTCCGATATGCTCCGTTACGTCAGCTACTCAGAAGGCTACGGGCAGTTTCAGCTGGCGCGCGAGAGCTTCCTCTCACTCGCGCCGGAGATCAGGGACGTGCGGTGCAACGATTGCGTCAGCTGCCCGATTCACTGCCCCAATGGGGTGCGAGTGACCGAACGCCTGCAGACTGCGCAGGAGCTTCTGGCATGAAGACGGGCCTTGTCGTTGTTGCCGTCCTGATATCCGCGGGATCGGCAATGGCCCAGATGCCCCCGTGTACGGCTGTCCCGGGCTGGACCCAGCGGGGCGAGGCCCGCAGATTCGACGCCGACAACCTGTTCGAGTACATGGACGGGAACGCCGAGGGGTATTTTCTCTACCATTTCGTCGGCATGAAGGGGATCTCCTGCCAGTCCGGCGACACGACCCTCAACATCGACATTTCCGAATTCGAAGATACCGAGTTCGCGTACGGCATGTTTACCTCCACCCGCGATCCGCGGCTGGCGACCGAGAAGATCGGTGTGACCGGCCAGGTCACGCAGAGAAAAGGGGTATTCACCAAAGACAAGTACTACGTCGAGATCTCTGCCAACCCGGAAAAGGATCATTCGGCAACGTTGAGGGCGTTCCTTTCGATCATCGAAAAGAACATCCAGGGGCGGACGACGCTCCCGGACGCGTTCGGCTGGTTCCCGACCGAAAACCTGACGCCTGATTCGATTCGGCTGGTGCCGGAGAGCGTTCTGGGACTGCGGCTGCTGAAGAGCGGCTACATCGCGCAGTACCAGGCCGGCAAGGCGTTCCTCGTGCGCGAATCGTCGCCGGAAGCGGCCGCCCAGGTCTTCGCGAAGCTCCGGGAGCGCTTCGGGCAGATTGCGCCGGCCAAGATCGCCGACGAGGCGTTCACGGCCAACGATAAGTACCTGAGCGGACTCTGCGTATTTCGCAAAGGGAACTTCGTCGGGGGTCTTGCGAACCTGCCGGAAGGCCGAAGCGGCGTCGCGGAAACGGAGAAGCTCGCCGCAAGCGTCAAGTGACACAGCGCCCTACTTGGGAATCTTGACCTGTTCGTCGGTCGTGACCTGGAACCGGCGGAACTTCGAGTAGGTGGCCCGGGCATCGACCGACACGGTCCGGTTGCCGGCCCCGCCCGACACGTACAGCGAGTAGACCTCGGTCATCTCGACGGGCAGCCACAAGCCCAAGGCGGCATCGCGCGCGTAGCGGACCTCGAACTCGATCACGCCCCCGCGCAGCTCGAACGCCATCCTGGTGCCGACCGTCGCACCACTGGCCGGATCGATCAGAAACCACCCCTTGGCCGCGACGTCGTCGACGATGTTGAGCGAGACCAGCGTCGGGCGCGCCTGCTCTTCGTAGGTCAACCGCGAGGCGGCCACACCGCCGACGTCCTTCTTGCCGTCCAGCCTGAACCAGAACCGCGAGAGGTTCTCGGACCTGAGGAACTTCAACGCGAACAGCGGCACATTGATGTTCCGCTCAATCTGGCCGATGTTGTAGCGGGCGCTGTCGGTCACGATCTGTTGCAGCTGCGCCCGGGCTTCGACGCTTGGATCGAGGAACAGCCGCTTCAGCCGATCGTCGCGATCGCGCACGGCCTTGCCGTCCACCTCGAAGACGTCCCGAAACGCCACCCACCCGTCGGCGGCCGGCGTCCGGACCAGCAACAGGTCGGACCTGAGAGTCCGCACCTTCGTCCGTGTCGACTGCACGAACTTCTCCTCGGCCACCAGCATGGAGTATTCGCGCTCGTACCCGGCCACGTAGCCGGACGCCCGGGCGAGCAGGCGCTGCACCTCGATGTCGCGCGCCGGCGGCTCGGCTGTCCTCGCGCTGGACTTCCCCGTCCCGGGACGCGGCGCAGGCGCTGGCGGCACCACGTCGTCGAGATCGGACGTCGGGACAAACCACGCCGGCGCTCTGATGGTCAGCGCCTGTCGCGGTGCCTCGACGCGCAGCGTGTGTCCTTTCCCGTCGGTGTCGGATGTGGCGCCCTCGATTCCGAGGACGTAGCACGCAGACAACTCGGGAATCAGGCGGTCGATGCCTTTGTCGGCACTCTTCCCCACTATCGTGAAACTGCCGCCGGTCGACCTCGCCAGGCGCTCCAGGGCCGAAAGGCCGGCGGCGCTGGACGGGTCATCACCAGTCCCCGGGAATCCGAACGCGTAGATCGTGGCGTGCGCCGCCAGCGCGGCCCGGGCGAGTTCGTCGAGCCGTGCCGTGCCTCCCTGGCGCAGGCCGCCCGAGAAGAGGGCGATCACTTTTCGGGCGGGAAGGAGCTGCAGCGCCTTCAGCACGCCCGCGAGGCCGTCCATGAATCTCGCGGCAGGGGCCGTTCCCTGGTTTGACGCCAGGCCCAGCTGCTCGCTCTCGGTGAGCGGACGTTCGCGCTGAGAGCTGGTCGCCGCGACCGGATCGCCCGCCGCCCCGGTTGTGTCGCTCACGGTCGGCAGGGGCCGCAGGGGCTGCATCGACACCGCATCGGTCGCCGGGAGACCCGCGCGCAGCGCCTGGCCAGCCACCTGGCGAAGCGCCGTGCGCACATCCGCCCGTTCCGTGGTCAACGCCATCTGCCCGTCGCGGGGAATCGGGATCCGGACGACGCCGATGCGGTCGTCCAGACCGAACCGGTCGACCAGCGCGCCCGCCGCCTGGATGACTGCGCGCTCGGCGCCGATCTCAATCGATGTCTCGTCGACCACGACGATCACGCTGCGCGCAGGTTCGGCCGCAACACGCAACGCGCTGGTGCCGCCCGATTGGCGCCGCCCGGCTTCGTCGAGCGAGCCTGGCCCACGGCTCACATGCCGGATCCACAGGACCTGCCGGGGCTTGCCGTCCACGGCCACGGTAAAGCTGGCCGGCGTCAAGTTGTCGGCGAATTTGCCGTCTCGATCGAGCGCGATCACCTCGACGGGAACCGTCGCGGGTGGCGGGTTCTGCGAAGGCCGGATGGCCTGAGAACGGAGCGGCAGCGTGGTGATCAGGACGAGGGCGAGACCGACGCCGATGTTGCGGTGCTGTCGGATCATGGGCACGTCGTCAACCAGTCTCTACCGGAGGAACCACTCGCGCGCGGTGGCGTCGGCGCGCACGAAATCGAGCAGCATGGTGGCCACCTTTTGCTGGCCGGTGGTGCTCGGGTGCGTGCCGTCGGTCGCGCTCAGTTCCGAGCACGCCCACGTCAGGCCGTCGCTGCGCGGCCGGATGCCGTCCGCCCAGAGATACGGCCCCCACGCCACCCACGGTGCCTGGCCAGACCGGTAGTCGATACTTCCCTGCCCGTTCTGCTGATCCTGGATCACGCCGCGCACCGAGAACGCGCTCTCGTAGGCGTACGGCTCGGGGTTCAACGTGCTGGTGGCGTAGCCGGCGTAGATGCGGCTCGAGAGATACGCGATCTGCAGATTCGGGAACCGCTGCTTCAGCAGCTGCAGCATCGTTTCGATCTCCCGCTGGAGTAGTTGCGCGTGCGCCGGCCAGCCCGAGGTCGGTCCCGCGTCGGCCTCCTTCAGCCACACCACCGCCACCTGCGCCGCGCTCACGCCCGCCGCCTGCAGCCGGCTGTCGAGCACGCCCCAGCACGCGCAGCCGGGCGTCGCCCACAGGGCCGCCGTCTGCCCGCCCTGCGCGCCGTCCACGATCGCCAGCGACGGGTCCTTGCCCGCATCGCGATCCGCGATCGCCTTGAACGCCGAGAACTCCTGCGTGGTGTTCGACATCCCGATAGAGACCAGCGCGTACTTGCCGGCTGGGTCGAGCGCGCCCGCGGCCGAGCGGGGCTGGATGGCGCGCGCCATCGTGATGCCGGCGGCCTGGTCGGGATGCGTGTTGGTGCGCCCGGGATAGAGACCGCCGGGTTGGTCGCGATACGTGCCGCCAGTGAGGTCGTTGAGCGGCGTGAAGCCGACGCTGGTCACGCTGCAGCCGGTCGTCGCTGGTGGCGTCGGCGTCGTCGTGGGCGTGGTGGGTGTCGTGGGCGACGGGCTCGTCGTTGAGCCCTGATCGCCGCACGCGCCTGCGGCGGCGAGCACGACGAGAAGCGCAGCGGCAATCAGCGACAGCCTGGGGGGTGTCTGCGTCATGGGGTGCGCGGCGTGGTGTGACCACTCCGTCCGGTGGAGTATACCGCAGTGGTCGGAGGCGGCGCGGATGGTGTGCTAGATGCGCGGGCGCTCCCGAAGGGTGAGAGCGGCGAGCCCGGCGGCGGAGATCAGGATCCCCCACACCCAGGCATCCTCCCAGCTCCCGGGGGATGCGGGAGGCCAGCAGCACATCGATGATGGTGCTGAAGAAGCCCGAGCGGAGGTGGTCGAGGGAGGGCCGGTAGGTGGCGAACGTCTCATCGGACTCCCCAGATTCGTCGGTCTCGGTCCGGGTGACCGAGGAGAGACGAGACCAACGCGGAACGCCGCCGCCGCCGAGATATTCGTGATGGGCGACCGGCGCAACAACAGCTCCGACAGCCGGCACTGGGGCATGGTGCCCCGGAAATACGTGGTCGGCCGCGTGTCGTTCCGGCTGCTCGGGCCGGGTCAGGTGGGGCGCGCGGGTGGCGTTGAACGCGACTGGGCCGCGGCGACGCGAACCCCATCGCGAGCATCCGTGCGACGACGACACCCAGGCACGTCAGCGACAGCGCATTAGTAGGGATGGAAGAAGGGGTCTGGATACTTTCTCAGTAATCAACGTGGCGTGCCATTCACGGCGGCCTTCCTCACGCGGCTGATCTTTGGAAGACTCACAGGCCTGGATTCGATCGACTTGGACGCTGATCACCTCCGAGGCAGTTTGACCGTGTCATGCTTAACGATGCCAGTCACGCTCATGCGCTAGAATATACGGCGCTTCCGCTCGGGAGCAATACCGAACTGCCACCCGCCACCCCTCGCCCTCTCCTCCGTGCCCGGTCTTCCGGCTTCAGTCGGTTGTGCCTTATGGCGGTGGATACACGCGAAATCCCAGTGTCAAAGCCGCTTCCCGCAGCCGTCTGTCAGTCGCGACCAACTCCACTTCGCCGGCCACCGTCGCAGCCGCGAGATGCATGGCGTCAAGCGTCCGCAGCAGGACCGGCGGTGCCTGACCGACGCACTTCTCGATGATCGCCTCGAATTCCGTCACGACTGCAGCACTCAGCGGCTCCATCGCGATCTGGCCGGCGACAATGTCGGCATCGTATGCCTGCAGGGCCTGCCGAGCGCCGCCCGCGCTCAGATCTCCGGCCGCTTCTTTGCGGCGGAGGGCGGCCCACAGTTCCCAACGGGTGATCTCCGAGGTGACGACCGCCGCCCCACTGGCCAAGTGCACCTCCAATGCCGCCGAGTCAGCCTCCGGGGCATAAAGCTTCAGCAGGCAGGATGTGTCCCAGTAGGCCATTCAGTTCCGCTCTTGCCGGAGTTCGTCCAGCACTTGCGCGCTGCTCAACGTCGGCCCGCCGGTGCCGATGGTCGCACGCAAGGCGCGCAGTCGCCCCAGCCACAGCTCCCGCGATGCCGGACCAGTCGCACGCTGGTGCGAACGCAGCCGGTTCGCAAGCTGACGCAACAGTTCCGCCTGCTCCCCGGGCGATAACCGATCGACCGCCGCTTCGATTTCCGTGATCGTACTCATGCGTCCGACCATAGCACCACGTCCGACCGAAACTCAAGTCGGAAGACCCGGCCTGTTCTACTCGTGCCTCAGAGCGACGATCGGATCTGCGATGGCGTGGCGCACGCACTCGACAAAGCTCGGGACGACCCTGCGTTGGCCGAAGAGTCGAGGGACCCCGGCCCAGCAGGGACGTAATCGTGTACGGGCCGACGCGAGTGCCGGGGGCCAGCGTCATCGTCAGCGCATCAATAGGGGATGGAAGAAGGAGCCCCAACCCCTTCTTCGCGGCTACATCCCAAGTTTCAGCCTGAGCTCCGCGAGCGGCTGGTGCAGATACGCCGGCAGGTCGCCGCGCGATTTCGCGGCGTCGAGATCCTTCAGCAACACGACGAACTCGGCCCGTGACCTGGCGAGAATCGCGGCGAAGCGTGGATCCGCCCGCAGGGGCGCCAGGCGGGCGTCGAGCACGAGCCAGTCGTAGTCGGCCATGATCCCGCGAGCCATGCACGCCTGCATCAACCTCAATGCATCGTTGACACGTCCGTGACGGGCAAGGGCAGGAACGGTCGCGGGCACGAGAATATCGAGGAGGCCTGGCGCGGTTTGGGGGGCGTTGACGAATGCCTGCACCTTCTGCAACGCGAGGTCGGCCCCGCGCCTGTCGCCCTGTTCGAGCAGCACGGACGGCTGGGCCGACAGAAGGAAGTGCTCGCCGATGCGCCCGGCTGAAACAGCAGTCCGTAGTTGCGTCAAGGCGTCGAAAGCCGGACCCGCTCGCTGCAGGTCGGCCAGCACAACGGGCCTGATCATCAGGATCGCGTTGCCGCCGGGCTCGATCCGATCTCCGGCGTCGAGGACCTGGAGGGCCTCTGCTGATTGCCCGCCTTCAAAGAGCATGAAGGCCAGGTTGGACGGCCCGTATTGGTAGAGCGGGTCCACCCGGCACACCTCGCGCGCAAGAGCGACGCCCAGGGTCAGCCCGATACGCCCGAATCCGACGCCGTTCACAGCGAAGGCCGAGCGCGGGGCCCGCGTAGCGCCCCTGAGCGCGTACTCGCGGATCTTCGTGACATCCGGCGTGGCCCGACTGGCCTCGGCAAGCGCGCGCGCCGCCCAACCGAGACCGTTTCTGGGATTGAGCGTCACCGCCTTCGTGCTCCACCGCTCCATCTCCGGCGCGACGTCCGACGGCTTCGCACCCTCTTCGATCTTGAACCCCCCTATGAACGCCATTTCTGCGGCGGCGTCGGCCATCGTGGGATCCAGCCGCAGCGCTTCGTCAAAGGCGTCCTGGGCTTGCTGGAGGTCGACCGGTTGATGCTTGTTGTTATAGCGATTCGAGAAGTACCGCCCGCGCTGGAGCGCGTGCATCGCGGCGGCATTGGTGGTTTGTCCGGGTGGTGCTTGCACGGGAGCGGCCGCGGGCCTCAACGCCGCGCGCACGCCATCAGCGGCTTCCCGGACCAGCGCGAGGTAGCCATCCGACGTCCCCTCGTAGGTCTGGCTCCACAGTCGATTGCGGCTCGACGGATCCTCGAGCGCCACGACGAGCAGCAGTGTGCCTGACTGCGCCGTGATCGACGAGGACAGGCAAAGATCGACGCCGTCGTATGCCCGAACGGCCTTCTGCACATCCCCGTTCAGCCTCTCCACTTCGAAGCTCGATGGTGGTCGTTTCGTATTGAGGCCGGGCACACCAACCAGGTGGGACGACAGCAGTTCCGGAACACCGTCGGTGTACTGAGAGACGGCCGCCCCGCTGACCTTGGTCGGCAGTGCAAGCAGACTCTTCGCATTCGAAAGCGTCGGCGTCTGGCGGGACGCGGGCCAGAGGCGCCACGCGATGGCTCCCGCCACAACCAACATGACGAGGGCCGCCGCCACGCGCACCGGCGTCTTCGACCAGACGCTCGAGCGTGGCCTGGCCTGTGGTCCCGTCGCGGCGGCCTCGACGCGGGCGCCAACCGCCGAGATGCGGCCGCTGGCGAGATCCTCTTTCAGCCGCCGAAGATCGGTCCACACGTCGTGCGCGGTTTGATACCGTGAGGCGCGATCCTTCTCCAGCAGCTTCGTGACCAGGCGCACCAGCGCGTCCGGGGCCTGGTCATTGAACCGCGGAATCGGCACCGGTGTCTGGTGCAGCACCGCATCGATCACGGCCGTCGACGTCCGGCCCGTAAATGGCAGGCGGCCCGTCAGGATTTCGTACAGCACGACCCCGAACGAAAACAGGTCGCTCCGCTCGTCGACCGCCTCGCCCAGCGCCTGCTCCGGCGACATGTAGGCCACCGTCCCCACCACCATCCCGGCTTCCGTCAGCCGGGCCGGCGCGGCCCGCGTCTCCTCCGCTTCCGCGTCCGCCGGCTGGCTCGCACCAGGCCCGGCAGGCAGCGCGCGCGTCGCCAGACCGAAGTCCAGCACCTTTACCTGCCCGCGCGGCAGCAGCACGATGTTTCCGCTCTTCAGATCCCGGTGGACGATGTGCTTCTCGCCCGCGGCGCGCAGCGCATCGGCAATCTGGATCCCGATGTCGAGCACTTCGCCGATCGCCATCGGCGCCGGCCCCGTCGCCAGGCAGTCGCCGAGCGTCGCGCCCTCGAGCAACTCCATTGCGATAAAGAGGCGGCCGTCGGCTTCGCCGACGTCGAAGATGGTGCAGATGTTGGGATGGCTGAGCGCGGCCGCGGCCCGGGCTTCACGTTCGAACCGCGCCCGCCGTTCCGGATCGCTTGCCCACGCCGCCGGCAGCAGTTTTAGGGCGATGTCGCGATCCAGCCGCGGGTCCTGCGCCCGGTACACCTCGCCCATTCCGCCGCGCCCGAGCAGCGACGTGATCGTGTACGGGCCGAGCGCACAGCCTGGGGCCAGCGTCATCGTCAGCGCATTATAGGGGATGAACGGCTACATCCCAGGTTTCAGCCCGAGATCCGCAAGCGGTCCCCCAGGAGCCATCTCCAGGCTGGCACGACACGAATGGTGCCGTTCGTGGTGTTGATGGTCTCTTCTTCGTGCAGGGTGACAATCTCGGCCTGCCTGACCCCGGTCTCGGCCATGGCTTCCGTGAGTGCGACGACCTCACGCGTCCGAGTGGCCGGGTCGGCCAGCGTCGCCGACGCCTGCACGAGACGCCCGGCCCGCTGCTCGAAGAGATCACCGACCACGAAGTCGACTTCCCTGCCCGATGCCGTCAGGTAGTAGGCGATCTCGCCCTGGAGGAGACGGCCGTGCGCGCGGCGCAGGTGGAGAAACACGACGTTCTCGAGCCTGGCGCCGGTGTCGACCGCCGTCACGTGCGACATCGCCCAGGCCAGGCCCGGGTCAACCGCGTAGAGCTTTCGCGGGTTGGTCGCTCGCGCCCGTACCGACTTGCTGAAGATCGGCACCGTGAACACGAGGTACGCGTCCTGGAAGTGCTGGAGCAGGGCGTGCAGCGTGTCCTTCGACACCTGAAGTCCTCGCGAGCGCAGATCGGCGTGGATCTTGTTCACGGTGAACCGTCGCGCCGGCGACTGGAGAAGCGCCCGCGCGAAGCTTCGTGCCGCGAGCGTGTTTTCGATACGATGGCGCTCGACCACATCGCGCAACAGCACGATCTCGACGTAGTCCTGGAGCGTCTGCACCCGTTCCACCAGCGACATCGTCTGCACCTCGGGGAAGCCGCCCACGTCGAGGTACGTCAGCAGCCGGCGCTCGATCTCGGAACGGCGCTTCGGGCCGGGCGGCACCACGACGGGCGACTCGAGACCCGCCGCCGTGTTGCTCTCCGAGAAGCTGAACGGGAAGACCTCGACCGCCACGCCGCGGCCGCGAAGCTCGGTGGCCACCTCGGCGTGGAGCATCCTTGCCGATGAACCGGTCAGATACACGCGCACGTCTTCAGTATCCAGCACCCGTCGGACGAAACGCGGCCAGCCGGGGACCATCTGAATTTCGTCCAGAAACAGATAGGCGGTCCGTCGGCGTGCCGCTGGATTGAACCGATAGAACGTCTCGAGGAGGCTGGCGAGCAGATCGGGCGTCGCCGGCTGCAGGCGGTCGTCCTCGAAGTTGATGTAGAGGATGTCGCGCCGATCGATCCCGGCCTCGATGAGCCGCCGGATCTCCTGGTACAGCAGGAACGTTTTTCCGGCGCGCCGGATCCCGATGACGACGGTCGCCTTGCGGGATACGAACGGAAGTTCGATGTCGCGCTGTGTCAGGGACGGAAGTGCCGACTCCTGGAACTCACTGATGAGGAAGTCGAGATTCGCCATGTGCTGCCCCGGATTCCTGGTCGGCGACCATTCTGTCTGTTTGCAGAGGATAGAATATCACGATACTGACAGTTTGATAAGGACAGTTACGAAGCGCCACCGCAGCCGCAATTCTGGTTGAAATCACAACGGGTCAATGGTTTGGCGGCCATTCCAGGCTGCGTGACCGGACAGCTGTGCTCGGTAATCGACACGCCAGGTGGGTGGGCCGGCGTGGAGCGAACTTACGGTGTTCCGGCTGGCATACGCCTACGAGCAGGGAACCAAGCACCGGAAGCCGCCGACTTTCCAGCCGACGGCGCGATAACCACTCCCGGAGTGGTTTCGTGGTCGATCCGTTGGAGAAACCACTCCGGGAGAGTTATCCGTCCCCTACATCCTCAGCTTTCGCCGAAGCTAGGCGAGCGGCTGGAGCAGATACGCCGGCAGTTCGCCGCGCGATTTCTCGGCGTCGAGGTCTTTCAGCAGGATGACGAACTCGGCCCGCGACTTGGCGAGAATCGCGGCGACGCGTAGACCCGCCCGCAGCGACGCCAGGCGCGGGTCCAGCACGAGCCAGTCGTAGTCCAGGATGGCCCCGCGGGTAACACACGTCTGCATCATGCGCAGCGCGTCGTCCACGCGGCCGTGGCGGGCGAGAAACGGAACGACTCCGGAGATGAGGTCCGCCCCCATAGCTGGCGGTGCAAGGGGGTCGCTGAGGAATGTGTGGATCTTCGCGAGCGCAGCATCCGCGCCACACACATAGGTGCTACATCTTCGAGAACACCCGTTCGAGTTCAACCACCAGCCCTGGCAGCGTGGCGGATGCGAGTTGCCCGGTCCGCTGTCCAGAGGACGCAAGCTCGTACCCGCCGTCCCGGAGCACGAAGATCTCGACGGTCTCGTGGCCTGGATCGACGATCCAGTACTCCGCGACGCCGTGCCGCGCGTACACGCCGTACTTCTTGATGCGATCCCACGTCGACGTGGAAGGCGAGAGGATCTCGACAACCAGATCCGGCGCAAGATGGCCGTTCGGGCGGTCACAGACGACCTGCCTCTGTGGTCGGGAGCGGGGCGCGGAAGGATGTGCGGCCGTATTCGCGTGTCACAGTCGGCGGGGGAACCGCATAGAATGCTCACGGCACCGCATGGCCCTCACAACTGGAACGCGGCTTGGCCCCTATGAAATCCTCGGCCCTCTCGGTGCCGGCGGAATGGGTGAGGTGTATCGCGCGCGGGACACACGACTGGGCCGGGACGTCGCGATCAAGACCGTCAACGCCGCCTACACCGAGCGCTTCGAGCGCGAAGCCCGTGCGCTCTCGGCCTTCAGCCATCCGAACATCTGCACGCTCTACGACGTCGGGTCGTTCGAGGGCGCCGGCTATCTCGTGATGGAACTGGTCGAAGGGCAGCCGCTCCGGGGCCGGCTCCCCTGGCCCGAGGCGGTTCGCCATGTGGCCCAGGTATCTGATGCCCTTGACGCCGCGCACCGCAGGCGCATCGTTCACAGGGACCTCAAACCCGACAACGTGCTCCTGACTCCGCTGGGCGTGAAGATCATCGACTTCGGCCTCGCCAGGCAGGAGCAGCTCGGCGAGACGACCGCCGCAGTCGTCACGAAGCCGGGAACGCTGCTTGGAACCGTCGCCTACATGGCACCGGAACAGGCCTCCGGGAAGCCGGCGGACGCACGGTCCGACCTGTGGGCGGTCGGAATGCTGCTCTTTGAGCTGCTCAACGGTCGGTTGCCGTTCCTCGCGAGGAACACGTCTGCGATCCTGGCCGAGATCCTGGACCCCGAACCTCTCGCCCTCGAGTTCCCTCCCGACGTGCCGCCGGAAACGTCCCGCATCGTGAGGAAGCTGCTGTCGAAGGACCCCGCCCAGCGATACCAGCATGCCGACGACGTGGCGGTCGATCTGCGAGCGCTGTTGCGGCCGACGCCGCAGGCTCCGCGAAGCGTGGCGGCCACACAGGCTGAAACGGCGCGCCACGCGCCGAGGCGCCGCTGGTTGTGGGCCCTTGGCGGCACGCTGGTGGTCGCCGCGATGGCGCTTGGCGGCGTCTGGCTCTGGCAGCCGCCGCGCGTGCACGCCCCGCTGCCGTCGAAGGTGCAGGAGGCCAACGAGTACTTGCAGCGGGCGATGTTGTTCCTCCACGCCCAGATGGACCTGCCGCGGGCCCGCCAGTTGCTGGAAAAGGCGCTCGCGCTGGATCCGTCCTTTGCCCATGCCCGCGCGTGGTACGGGTTCACACACGTCCTGCTGATCGACTCGGGAGCGTCGAACGACACGGCGTGGCTCTACAAGGCCGAGGCGGAATTGCAGCGGGCCCTGAAGGACGATCCCTACTCGGCCAGGGCTCACGCGGCACTGGCAATGGTCTATTTCTACCAGGGGCGCAGGGAGCTGCTGTCGCAGGAGGCCAGGAAGGCCATGGAACTCGATCCGGGCGAGAAGGACGGCCCCAACTTCCTGGCGATGCACCACCAATGGAACGGAGAGTACGAACAGTCCGAAGCCCTCCTCAAGATACTCATCGCCGCTGACCCGCTCTTCTTTCCGGCGCGCGCCAACCACGGTGACAACCTCCGCCAGATGGGCGATCCGGCGGGCTCCATCGGTGAACTGCAGAAGATTCTGGAGCAGGACCCGAAGAACTTGTTCACGCTAGGGCTCCTCGCCATGGTTCAGATGGGGGCGGGCCATACCGCGCAGGCCCACGAGACGCTGGCCAAAGCGCTGGCCTTCGAGCCGAAAAACTACCAGGTGCGCCTGCTGTGGGCGCTTCAGCTCGCGATCGAGGGCCGGCGCGCCGACGCACTCCAGGCCATGGATCCGGATGTGCTCAAGTACGGTGAATTCATCATGTTCGCCTCGAACGTCGCCGAGTTCTACGCGGCGCTCGGGGATCGAGACAAGGCCCTCGACCGGCTGGACCGCGCCGTGCGGGCCGGCGACGAACGGGCGGAGTGGTTCGAGCGGAACCCGCTGCTGGCGAGCATCAGGACCGACACCCGCTTCCGGCAAATCGTTGACGGGATCCGCTCCCGGCGGGAACAGCGGAAGAGAAAGTAGATCTCCCGCAACGAGCAGCATCTGGATGGCGTCGTGGAAGGGCGGCTGGTAGGAGTCCGCGATCACGCGCCGGCGCTGAACGTGGCGTCCGACGCGCTGGGGTCAATGGGGCAGCCAGGCAACCCTGGACTCGGATGGCGTCTGGCCGCCGTGGCCTTCCTCGCGGCGCGCAGGACGAATGACGTCGCCGGGCTTCTGTCAGAGAGTGGTATGACGCGGCGCGATCTCCCTCTATGATCTGTCTGTCACCAAGGAGGGCGGCGATGAAAGCACTGCAGGTCGTATCGGTGAGCGTGGCGGTCGTCATTCTCGCAGCGGGGATCGTGGCATCCGAGAGGGACGTGCAGGCGCCGGCCGGCCCGGCACCGCAGGTGGTCTCCCCGCTGGGCAAGCGCTTCTTCGCGAAGCCCGATGCCGACGGCGCGATCGCGAAAGCGGACGCGGCGCTCGCCGCCGATCCGAAGAACCTCGACCTGCTCGTCGCCGCGGCGCGCGCCCGCGACACGGCGCTCCAGTTCGACGGGTCGATCCCGATGTACACGAAGGCGATTGGCCAGGCGCCCAACGACGTTCGCGCGTACCGCTTCAGGGGGCACCGCTACATCTCGACCCGGAAGTTTGATCTCGCCATCAAGGATCTCGAACACGCCCTGGCGCTGGCGCCGTCGAGTTACGACGTCGTGTATCACCTCGGGCTCGCGTACTTCATGACGGCCCAGTTTCCGGCGGCGGCCGCGACCTACCGGGCCTGCCTGGAACGGACGATACCCGGGCCCAAGCTGCCCGAGGGCTGGCGCGACTGCGCGACGCTGCTGGGCGGCGCCGCTCCGGCAGTTGCCGGCCGCGGGGCCGCCGCCTCTGGGGCCCCGGCAGCCCCGGCAGCCCCGGCAGCCGATGACGACTCGCGGATCGGGATCACCGACTGGCTGTATCGCTCGCTGCGGCGGGCGGGCCGGGCCGAGGAGGCCATGGTGGTGCTCTCCAGCATCCGCGACGGCCTCACGGTGAAAGAGAACGAGGCCTACTACCGGGCGCTGCTCTTCTACAAGGGCGCGCGCACCGAAGCGCAGGCGCTGCCGGCCGAGGCGTTCAAGGAGAACACCGGCGTCAGCGTCGGCTACGGACTGGCGAACTTCTACCTCGCCGAGGGACAGACGGCGAAGGCCTGTGCGCTCATGCGTCGGATCGTTCTGGACGACGCCCACTGGAACGCGTTTGGCTACATCGGGGCCGAGACCGAGTTGACCCGCGCCAACGGGCCGTGCGCGGCACCGGCGAAGTAGTCGCCGCCGAAGCGGAGATCAGGATGTGATGGGCTACCGCGGCCACCAGGGCGCCGTGGCCCAGTCGGGCTTGTGCGCCAGGATGTGCTGCGCCATCTCCTTCATGCGCTCGCCCTGATTGACCGGCCCGCTCCAGCAGTGCGGCTTGCCGTCGCCGTAGAGGAAGTAGCCCTCGTAGTGCGGGTTGGCGGTGGTCTTCATCCAGTCCTGCAACTCGCGCGTGGAGTTGTTCAGGAAATAGGTGTCGGCGGTGCCTGTGTAGACGTGGATCTTGTCCACGAGCTTCGGCCCGACCGCCGCCCAGTTCCGCTTCAGGTACTCGAGCAGGTCGAAATTGTCGCGCCAGTACTGCGCCACCTTCGAATCGATTTCGCCTGTGCGCTTGTTGAAGACCGGCTGGAAGTAGCCGTCGGCGCCGAGCGGGCCGTAGACGGCCGACCAGATGTCGAGCTGCTCGCCTGATCGCCCCTTCGTCCCGTGCACCAGCTCGAAGTGGTTGCGCTGCTCAGAGGTCTGCCGCACCTGGCCGTTCACCTCGCGGCTGTTGATCGTGGGCACCCTCAGCCAGCCGTTCGCATTCGTTTTGTAGAACGCGTTGGTGTCCTTGTAGATGTTGATGCCCTCGACGTCGGTGAAGGTCACCGAGTCCGGGCACGACGACCACGTGCCGCCGAAGAAGTCGGGATGGAAGATCTGCAGCGCCAGCGACTCCCAGCCGCCCGTGGACCCGCCCGACAGCACGCGCGCGTAGGGCTCCTTCATCACGCGGAAGCGCTTCTCGACCTCCGGGATCAGTTCCTGCATGATCGCGTCGCCGTACGGGCCGACGTTCACGGAATTCACCGCATACGAATCGTCGAAATACGGGGTCGGGTGCTGGAACGTCACGACGACCATCTTCGGGAAGTCGGGCTTCAGCCAGTCCGTCGCGATGTTGTAGGGCTGGCGCTCGCTGGGCGTGAACGCGGGATCGAACCGGAGCGGCGCGCCGCTCGAGAAGTGGCCCTGGTCGTAGAGCACCGGGTAGCTCATCGTCTCGCGATCATAGTCGCGGGGCAGGAGCACGGTGGCGCCGAGGTAGATGGGGCGGCCCCAAAACTTCGTGAGCATCGGGCTCTGGATCTTGAATCGCTTCACGAACGGCGTGTCGGCGGGCGGCGCGATGGGCGGGATGACCTGGTCGGCGACGAGTTTCACGATGCCGCCCGCGGCCGAATCCACGCGCATCGTCACGGGCGTGCTGTAGAGGTTTCCCGGCGACACGGTCCAGCGCTGCCCTTCCCACTGGTCGTCGTGCATCCATACGACGTGGCCGTCCGCGCGTTTGAACTCCGCGTAGACGTTCACCATCGCCTGCACGACGTAGTCGCCGGCCGGAATGTCGCGCCAACTGGCGACGGGCGTGCCCAGGTCGGTCGCGTCGATGACCGCCACGGCGCCGGGCGCGAGCTTCTCGATGTCGCGCCCGAAGAACGGCGTGCCCGTGCGGCCAATCTGCAGGCGCGGCTCGCGATCGGCTGCCGCGGCGCCCGGGCCGGACCCACCGCCGGCGCTGCCACCGGGCCGCGCGATCATCACGTAGACGCGACCGGTGATCGGCTGCGCGTGCGCGGAGGCCGGGACGCTGATCTCGAAGCGGAGTGGCGCCACCTTCTTCGCCGCGGCCTTCTGCGGCGGCGCCGCTTCCGCCACAGCCACGAACACAACAGACGCCGCGAGCGCGGCAATGCCGAGCCCGATCATCGAGAACAGACGTGTGCCCCTGAGGGACTCTTGAACGCGCATGATGCCTCCTGTGGCGGACCGGAGTGTGGATTGTAATCCACGAACCGGGCAAACCACTCCGGGAGAGGTTTCCGGGAGAGGTTTCCGGGAGAGGTTTCGGAAACAACTCCGGGAGTATTTTTCGCGGGAACAACTCCGGGAGTATTTTTCGCGGGAACAACTCCGGGGGAGGTTGTCGGTGCCGAGGTCCCCGCCTCAGCGAGCGCGGTCTCTACCGCCCGGGCTGGACGACGTGGAGCTTCAGTGCCCGCGCAGCTTCGGCGAGGCGGTCGTCGTAGGTGATGAACGCCTCGGGATAGTCGCCGATGGAAAGCGCCGCCGCCAGGTGAATGGCGTCAAGGGAACGCAGGAACGGCGGCCCGACGTGCGTGGCGAGCCGGAGCAACGCATCGTCGAATCGGATAAGGATGAGGCCGTCGAGCACCTCGTCAGCGCGCCTCACGGCCGTTGGAGGCGCTTCGATTCGCCGCAGCGTTCGTCGACATTCGACCTCGGCGAGAACGCTCGACAGCCGGTCTGGCCACTGGGTCAGCGCGTCTTCGAGCGCGGCGCTCTCTTCCTCCGGCAGGATCAGCTTCAGGATCGCGGAGGTATCCAGATAGACCGGGAGGAAATTCATATCTTGTCTTCCCGGAGTTCCTGAAGCGCCCGCTGGGCTCTCTCTCCAAGGCTCTTCGGTATCTTCCCCCGAGAGCGCTCGTAGATCAGCATGTCGCCCCTGGCCGGGATCGCCCGCCCGGATGCCACAAGGCGGTCGACCAGCGTCGCGCCGGGCCGGAGCGGCACCAGCATCGCCACGGCCTGCCCGCGGTCGGTCACCTCGAGCGATTCGCCGGCGACGACGCGCTCGAGGTAGATGCTGAGATTCTGACGGAGTTCACGGACGCCGACGCGGCCCAGCGGGGCTGGTCGCATCGATGCGGCGGGCTTTGTGGCTGCCATGTAGCACATGGTAGCACATTGGCGGTTACCGGACGGCCGGCGCCGCCGGCGGCTGGAACGCGAAGTCTTTCGGCGGCTCGACGTTGAGCAGCCAGCGCACGAAGTAGTCCCACCGCCGGCGCATCATGTAGTTTCCGTCGGTGCCGAACCCGTGCGCCTGGTACGGGAACAGCACGAGGTCGAAGTCCTTGTTGGCCTTCACCAGCGCGTCGACGACGAGCAACGTGTTGTACGGCGGCACGTTGTTATCCATCAGGCCGTGCGCCAGCAGAAGCTTGCCCTTGAGGTTCTTCGCCACGCTCTGATTCGCCTCGACGTCGTAGGAGTCCTTGCCGTCGGCGCCCTTGACCAGCAGGCCCTGGTAGCGCTCGCCCCAATCGTCCTCGTAGGCGCGCTGATCGTGATTGCCCGACTCCGAGATGCCGACCTTGAAAAAGTCCGGATAGCGGAACATCGCATCGGCCGCGATGAACCCGCCGCCCGAGTGGCCCCACATGGCCGCGCGGTCGACGTCAATCCACGGGTACTTCTGCGCGAGCTCCTTCATGCCCGCCACCTGGTCCGGCAGCGTATTGTCGCGCCCCATGGCGCCGTAGTACGCGTCGTGGAATGCCTTTGACCGGCCGGGCGTGCCCATGCCGTCGATCGAGACGACGACGAAGCCGAGTTCGGCCAGCGCCTGCTTGTCGCCGCGCGCCGCCGCGAAGGTGCGCCCGCCGACGCTGCCCGACTGCGGGCCGGGATAGGCCTGATTGATGATCGGATACTTCTTCGACGGGTCGAAGTTCGTCGGCCGGAAGAGCATCCCGTACAGATCCGTCTTGCCGTCACGCGCCTTCACGACGATCGGCATCGGGGGCTTCCAACCTGAGGCCAGGAGCCTGCTGATGTCCGCCTGCTCCAGCACCATCGTCACCTTGCCGTCGCCGTTGCGGATCGCGACCACCGGAGGCTTCTCGCACGTCGAGTACGTGTCGACGATGAACTTGCCGGAGGCCGACACCTGCGTGTCGTGGTCGCCATCGTCTGGCGTCAGCGACGCGTAGCCCTTGCCATCGAGGCCGATGCGGTAGAGGTGGCGGAAGTACGGGTCCTGTCCTTTCTCGCGGCCCATGGCCGTGAACCAGATCGTGCGCGACTTGTCGTCCACCTTCGCGATCTGCGTGACCGGCCCCTCGCCTGTGGTGATTTGGTTCTTCAGCGCGCCGGTCTTCAGATCGTAGAGATAGAGGTGGCTCCAGTTATCGCGCTGGGACGACCAGATGATCTCGTTCGACGCCCAGAGCACACGCCAGCCCGCGCGCGACTCGAAGTGCGTCTTCTCGGTCTCCTCGAACACCGTGCGCACGACGCCGGTTGCCGTGTCGGCCACGCGGACCACCGCCTGCTTGTGATCGCGCGAGGTGGAGACGAAGGCGAGTTGGGCGCCGTCGGGGCTCCACTGCATGTCGCTCACGCTGAAGTTGTCGCCGAGCATCGCGCGATGGAAGTCGGGCGGCATCTGGAACCGCACGGTCGTGCCCGTCTCGACGTCGATGATCACCCGATGCATCATCGCGACGTTCTCGTCGCCGGGGAGCGGGTACTTCCACGACTTGAGCACGGGGTGGCCGGCCTTGGTCTCGACCAGATACATGTCGCCGACCTTGCGCTCGTCCTGCTGGTAGGTGGCGACCTTCTTCGAGTCGGGCGACCACAGCACGATGGCGCGCTCGCTCGAGGCCCAGCCCGCGTTGTCGGTGGCGTAGCCGAAGTCCTTCTCGCCGTCCTTCGTCAGCGCGGTTTCCAGCTTCGTGACGACGTCGCGGACAAGCAGGTTCCAGTCCTTGATGAGGACGGCGCGTTTCCCGTCGGGCGACGTCGCGGCGTTGCCGGCCGCGCCGCGCCCGCCACCTCCCCGTCCGCCTGCCGGCGCCTCGGCCGGAGCGTCACCGGTTGACGCGCACGCGGCGCCCAGGACGTCACACGCCCAGCGCTTGCCGCTATACGTGAAGGAAACCGACTTCCCGTCGGGCGAGAGTTGAATCGTCTGGAACGGGAGCGCGGTCGCGCTGACGGTCGCGCCTGCCGCTTTCGCGAGCGCCGCCGCGAGCTTCGCGTGGTCGAACGCGGGCATGCGCGTTTTCGAGGCAGGCGAGACGACGACGAACGTCACGCCTTCCGCCGAGGTGCTCCGATACCAGAAGCGCTCGTCGGGCAGCCAGCTGGCGTTGACGGTGCCACCCACGACGAGCGGGTTCACCGTCGCGGCGAGGAACTTCTCCGCGCGGGCGTAGTCCGCCGCGGTCATGGCCGCGGGCGGAGGCGCCTGCGCCAGCAGGGCGGCACCGGCGGCGAACGCGAGGACAACGGTGATCAGGATTGAATAACGCAGACGCGCAGCAGCCATGTGTGCACTCCTCGCCGGGACCGCGCGCGCCAGGGCGCTCGGCCGGGCTGAGGCATCTTACCTGAAGGGGCCGCAGGCCTGCACCGCGGCGCCGCCGAGGAGCCGGGACGGAAGGCTGAGGTCTTAGGCGGAATCAGCGCGCGGCCGGGTGCGCGAGCCGGAGCCGCGGAATGTCGAAGAAGTCCTGGCGATTCAGCGTCCACAGGGTAGCGTCGTGGACGATCGCCGTGGCCGCGATGGCCAGGTCGAGTTCGCGGCCCCTCGGCCGCCGGACCAGACGGTACAGCTCGGAGGCCATCCCCGCCTCGGCCTGGCCGAACACCTCCGCGGCGGCGGCCGGGAACAGCTCTTCCTGCGCGTGCAGTTCCTCGGGCCGCCGCGGCCCGCGCAGCCATTCATACAGGACGAGACTGGAGAACGAGATGCGCTCGCCATCGGCGATGAACCCGCGCAACGCCGGCGCCGAACGCCGCGAGCCGGTCAGCGCATCCACCAGCACGCAGGTGTCGAGGTGAATCACCGCGCGCTCGTCGCGCGGCCGCCCTGCCGGCGCGCGGCGCGGAGCTGACGCAGTTCGGCGTCCACCGCAGCGGCCGCCCTGCGGGGCACGGCCGGCACGAGACGATCGAAGGCCTTGAGCATCGCCGTGCGCTCCGTCTCGCTGAGGCGGCCGACCCGTGCGCCGTACTCGGCAATCGCCTCGCGCACGACCTGGCTCTGCGGGATGCGGAGCCGTTCGGCGGCCGTGCGCAGGCGCGCCACCGTCTCGACATCAACCGTGAAGGTCACCTTGACGCTTGCCATATCGCTGCCATATTACCATATTCGATGCGCGACGACCGGCCGTCGCGCCACAACGAGCGGCTCCGCGCGCCCGCCTGCGACTTGAGGCACAATCTGCCAGAGCCCCCGTCCGGCAAGGAGCCACCATGTCCGACCTCGATCGCCGCGAGTTCCTGAGCACTGTCGCCGCCGGCATGGCCGCGGGCGTCGTCCCGATTGGCGCTGACCGTGCGGCCGCGCCGGACACCGCCGCGGCCGAGGCCGGCGAGGCGCAGACGCCTACCCAAGCGGGTCTCGGCGCCCTGGCCTTCCGCCCGCTCCCCCTGGGCGCGATTCGCCCGGCTGGCTGGCTGCAGCGCCAGTTGCGCATCCAGGCGGACGGCCTCACGGGGAACCTCGATCGCTTCTGGCCCGATGTCGCCGACAGCCAGTGGTTCGGAGGGAAGGCCGAAGGGTGGGAACGAGCGCCCTACTGGCTCGACGGCGCCATCCCGCTCGCCTGGCTCCTGGACGATGCGCCGATGAAGGCGCGCATCACGAAGTACGTGGACACCATCGTCACCAACCAGCGCGCCGACGGATGGTACGCGGTGTATCCCATCGATGCGGTCGCGAAGCGCTACGACCTCTGGGCCATCCTGCTCGCGAACAAGACGCTCGCGCAGTATCACGAACTGACCGGCGACGCGCGGGTCCTGACGGCGATGTCGAACAGCCTGCGGGCGCTTCGCGACGGCCTCGACCGCACGCCGCTCTACGGTTGGGGCAAGTTCCGCTGGTACGAGGGCCTGGTGCCGGTGTTCTACGTGTACGAGCGGACGCGCGAGCCGTGGCTGCTCGATCTCGCGCGAAAGCTGCGCGCGCAGGGCGTGGACTTCGAGAAGCTCTTCAGCACCGACGACATCACCATCCCGACGCCGAGGCGCGGTCTCTGGAAGTGGACCAAGCACGTCGTCAACACGGCAATGGCGGCGAAGGCCGCCGCGGTGAGCTACCGGCTGGACGCCCGGGCGTCGGACCGCGCGTTCGCGTCGAAGATGATCGAGATCCTGGATCGGCATCACGGCCAGGTGACCGGCATGTTCACGGGCGACGAGTGCCTCGCGGGACGCAACCCGCTCCAGGGCACGGAGCTCTGCTCGGTGGTGGAGTTCATGTACTCGCTCGAGCACCTCTTCTCGGTGTTCGGCGACACGGCGTTTGCCGACCGGCTCGAGCGTGTGGCGTTCAACGCCCTGCCGGCCACCTTCTCGCCGGACATGTGGGCGCACCAGTACGACCAGCAGGTGAACCAGGTGCAGTGCACCATCAACCCCGAGCACGGCTGGACGACGAACGGGCCCGAGTCGAACCTGTACGGCCTGGAGCCGAACTTCGGATGCTGCACGTCGAACATGCACCAGGGCTGGCCGAAGTTCGCGGCGCACCTGTGGATGACGTCCAGCACCGGGGAGCTGGTGGCGGTCTCGTACGCGCCGTGCCGCATCGAGACCACCTTGCGTAAAGTGCCCGTGACGCTCGAGGTCGACACCGACTACCCGTTCCGGGACACCGTGATCGTGCGCGTGACGCCGGCGGTTGCCGCGACGCTCGCGCTGCGGCTGCGCGTGCCGGCGTGGGCGGAGGGCGCGACGGTGCGGGTCGGCGACGGTCCGGCGCAGCCGATGAACGCGGGTACGCTCCATCGCCTCGAGCATGCGTGGCCGAAGGGCACGACGAATCTGACCCTTCACTTTCCGATGCGCGCGAAGATGACCACCCGTTACAACGAGGCCGTGGCCGTCGAGCGGGGGCCGCTGGTCTACGCGCTGAAGATCGGCGAGGAGTGGACGCGCGTGAACGCCGACAAGCCGCACCGCGAACTGCCGCACGGCGACTTCGAAGTGCGGCCGACCACGGCCTGGAATTATGGACTGGTGGTGGACGAGGCGAAGCCCGACGCGGGTCTGCGGTTCGAGGAGCGCCCCGTGGGCGCGCAGCCGTTTTCGCCCGATGGCGCGGGCATGATCGCGAAAGCGCCCGCGCGCAAGATCCCGAACTGGAAACTAGTGCGCGGCTGGGCCGCCGAGATCTCCCCGGCCGACGTCGCGTGGTCCGATCCGTCACGCAAGCCGACCGAGGAGCCGGTCGAAGAAGTGACGCTCGTTCCCTACGGCTGCACGAACATCCGCATCACCGAGTTCCCGCGGGTGAAAGGAACGTAGAGGCATTCAGGGTGGGCATGGCCTGAAAGGAGACATCCGATGGCCAAGAAGCGTTCGTGGCCGCTGATCATCATCAGCATCGGCGCGTTTGTCGTGATCGTGGGCGGCGGCTCGATCGCGGTTGTCGGCTACCTCGTCGCCCAGCAGTTCTCGTTCCAGCAGGAACCTGGCGCGACGGTCGAGGCCTCGGCACAGCAGATGGCCGAGACGCGGGCGCGCTTCACGGGCCAGACGCCGTTTATCGAACTCCGCACCGATGGCGCGCCCGTCGTGCACCGCGAACAGCAGGGGCCGACGCGCCACAGCCTGAGCGCGATGGTCGTCGTCGGCTGGGACGGCCGCAGCCGACAGGGCGTGTTCCGGCTGAAGGCGCCGTTCTGGGTCGTCTCGATGGGCAACCGTCGACAGCTCAGGGTCTCCCGACCAGACGGCGGCACCCTCAACCTGCAGGTGACAATTGAGGACCTCGAGCGGCGCGGACCCGGCCTGATCCTCGACCGCACCGACGATCGCGGGCGGCAGCTCATCGTCTGGACGGAGTAAGCGATCCCGGAGCGACGGCCCCTGGGCGCTCGGGCTTGGGCTGTCCGCTCAGACCACCACTGCGCGGCCGAGTTCGAGCCAGTCGCCGCCGCCCGCCGGAGCGGCGCCGCACGACTGCAGCCACGCGACGCCCTTGCCGGCCAGCATCTCCCATTCGACCATCGCATCCGGCGCGTGGGACTCGAGCCACGCGATGGCCACCGCGGTCGCCAGCGCCCGGCGGACGACGTCCTGGTCGCCGAACGCGCCGGCCAGCGCCTCCTCGAGGGTGGCCAGGTGCATCCACACCGATTCCGCAAACGCCTCGTCGAGATCCCAGCTCCCGTCGGCGCGCTGGAGGCCGACCAGCCTGTCGTGCGGGCGGAGGGATCGGGGAGCGGATGGCGCCGACAGCGCCGTGGCGTCGCCGAAGGCCGGCTCGTCGGCTTCGAAAGCGTCCTCCATTTGGTAGCACTCCTCCGCGCAGTCGGAAGGGGACTCGGCGCTCCTGAAGACATTGTGCAAGGCGTTGCTCTTCCGCACGGCGTAGCGGACTCCCGCCGCCGCGAACGACGGCACGAAGGACACCATGGCGGTATCGCCCTTGCCGCCGCGCTCCACCGTGGCGTGGGGCACGTCGAGCCCCTGCGCGGCGATCACAATGACGAGGTCGCCGTCCATAACGGCCTCGCGCTGTGCCAGTCGGACGCGAGCGCGCATGCCGTCGAGCTCGATGGCGATCGGGTGCGATGGCGATTCGATCCCGCGAATCGCGCCGGCCATCGTCACGTCCATTTCGAACGTGAAGCGGTACGGCACGTCGAACTGCACTGGCGGGTTGAGCGCCTCGGCGGGCGTCGGCCCGACGCCGGACTGATCCTCGGCCGGCGCGTAGCGCGGCGACACCGTGGTCGGCAGCGTGAACCGCACTGCCTGGCCCTCGGCTGCCAGCTCGGTGACGTAGGTGATCTCCAGATCGACTTCACTGCCGGGCTTCAGGTTGCCGAGGCTGACCGTCAGCACGTCCGCGCGTTCCTCGTCGAGCAGGTACGCGCCGTGCCCGACCTCCATCGCATCGTCGTACTCCTTGAACGCCTCGTCTCGCTCTTTCACCACGCCGTCGAAGCGGACGCCGTCCACGCGGGCGGTGAAGCCGCAGACGGCCGCGGCCGCGTCGAGCGGGAACACATAGACCACCTCGAGCGGCACGGCCTCCGAGTTTCGAAAGTGCTGGCGCAGCGTGACGCGGGCCGCCAGGTCCACGCAGGTGACCTCGACGTGCACACGCTCGAGCGGAATCGGTTCGGTCCGGCCGGGCACCATCAGGCCCGACCGGGCGGCCGATGCGGAAGAGGAGAGCGGCGGGACGATGGCGGTTCTCGGCATGTCAGTCCTCGGCTTTCGTGGAGCGGACAAGGTGCTGTCCGCACCACGCCGCCAGTTCAGCCAGCCGGCCGGGGGCCGGCAGGGCGATGTCGTGCGACACGTGCAACTCGACACCGGGCGCCAGTTCGAGGCGACGCCAGGCGGAGCGCGGGATGGGGGGCGGCGGGGGCAGAGCGACGGTGAGGGCCGCGGGCGAGGCCGGCGCGGTCGCGAACCGCGTCGATGGGCGCGCCGGCGATCGCAGCAGCGCGCGAATCTCGTCCAGCGATCGGCCGGCTTCCTGCAGCGCCTTCACGCGCAGCAGGCGGTCGAGATGCGACCGGTCGTAGTGGCGGCCGCGGCCGACCCCGAGGGGCGCGGGCAGCAGTCCTTCCTGAACGTAGTAGCGGACCGTGCGGCGGGACACGCCCCCGCAATCCGCCAATTCATCGATGCCGAATCGCCCGTGTTCCTGGTCCACGCCGGACAATATAGACAGTTACTGTCACGTTGTCAACTGTCATATTACTTCCCGATGAACCCGGGCTGGATTCCCAGGAAATCACTCCGGGAGTGGTTTACGTCCAGAACTCACTCCGGGAGTAATTTCCGCTCCGGGGGAGACTTCCGCTCGAACATTCTGGTCATTCGGGTCATAATGTCCATATGAAGTACCCGGATCCATCACCCGCGCCGCTGCTGGCCGTGGCCGAAGCCAAGGCGAGCTTCGGAGAGTGTCTCCGCCAGGCCGAGCGCGGCGAGTCGGTGGTGGTCACACGCCACGGAAGGACGGTCGCCGCCATCGTCTCGATGGCGGACTACGAGCGCCTCACGCGTCTCAAGGCCGCGGGACCGCGGGGCGGTCTGGCGAGCCTGGCGGGCGGGTGGAAAGGATCCGACGATCTCGTGGACGCCGTGCTGAGTGTGCGCCGGATCCGACCTCGCCGAGTCGCCAGACCTGGGCGCTGACCCGGTGGCGTACCTTTTCGACACCGACGCCCTGTCCGAGCCGCTGCGGAAGCGGCCGTCTTCGCGGTACCTGGCGTGGCTGACGACGGTGCCGCGCGCCGATCAGTTCACGAGCGCGGTGTGCGTCGGAGAACTGTTCAAGGGGGCGTTTCGCGTGCCGGACGCGGCCCGGCACCTGAGGAACATCGAGTCCCGGGTTCTATCCGCCGTCACGGTGCTGCCCTTCGACGTAGCCATCGCCCGGGTCTACGGAGAGATCGAGGCCGCGCTCTCGGGCCAGGCCCAGCGCCTCGCGGACGCCGACCTCCAGGTCGCCGCCACCGCGATCTACCACGACCTGGAGTTGGTCACGGGAAACGTGCGGCACTTCGCGCGGGTGCCCGGCCTGCGGGTGCATCCCGCGCTCGCCGACGCCCGATGACGCCGCGCCGGTGACGCCGGCCGCTCCCTGGACCGCGCGTAATGTCGGCGGTCCGCGAACGCGTCGGCGCCGGCTGAAGCCGGCACGCACGTCGATCACGCCGTGTCGATCACGGCCGTCGCGCCCGCCGCCGACTGTGCTACCCTCCCGGCGTTGGGCACTGGAAATGAACAAACGTAGCAACCTGATCGTCTGGGCCCGCCATAAGGGCCTGTAAGCGCACAACGGCTGTCTACCTTGTTCGCTAACAGGCCCTTATCTGACCTGGAGGTTGCATCATGACACGCTGGTTCACCGCGCTCTGCCTGCTGTGTGTCGCGCTGGTCGTATCCCTGTCGGCGCAGACGCCCGCGCCCGCATCCGCTTCGTCGCCGGCCGCGCCGATCACGGTCATCAAGGCCGGGCGCCTGATCGATCCCGAGACGGGCACGGCCGCCCTCAACCAGGTCATCGTGATCGAAGGCGAGCGATTCAAGGCAATCGGCGCGAACCTGCCGATCCCCGCCGGCGCGGAGGTGATCGATCTGTCGAAGTACACGGTGCTGCCGGGCCTGGTGGATGCCCACACGCACATGGGCATGACCTACAAGGAGCAGCCCGAGAACAACTACTACTACCTCACCTACATCACGGACTCGACGCCGCTGCGGGCAATCCAGGCCGCGTCCAACGGCATGCAGCTGCTGAACTCCGGCTTCACGGTGGTGCGCGACGTGGGCAACAACGCGCTCTACGTGGACGTCGCGCTGCGCCAGGCGATCGAGCAGGGCTGGCTGCCCGGGCCGACGGTGATTCCGTCGGGGCCGATGATTGGCAGCACGGGCGGGCAGTTCTGGCCGACGCCCGAGATGTACAAGCAGCACAACATCATGTTCCCCGAGTACATCGACGCGAACAGCTCGGACGAAATCGTCCGCGCGGTGCGCGAGAACATGCTGTTCGGCGCGCGCACGATCAAGCTGTGCATCGACTGCAAGCCGTGGGGCTACTCGGTGGACGACATCAAGCTGGCGATGCGCGAGGCGGCAACGGGCGGGTGCAAGGTGGAAGGTCACGTGCAGACGGCGGCAGGGGCGCAACGCGCGATCGACGCCGGGATCTACATCATCGCGCACGGCACCGCGCTCACGCCCGAACATCACCGGCAGATGGCCGAGAAGGGCATCTACCTGGCCGGCACCGACACGCCGTTCACGCCGTACCGCGGCACGGAGGCCGCCTACAAGCGGGCGATCGACAGCCTGCGCGACGCCTGGGAGAAGAAGGTGCCGCTCACCTACTCCACCGACTTCGACTACTGGAACGAGCGGATGAAAGACCCGAAGACCGGCCGCTGGCTGACCCGGGGCGAGCTGACGATCGCGTTCCTGCAGACGTGGAAGGCGGCGGGCATTCCCCCGGCCGACACGCTGCGCGCGATGACGATCAATGGTTACAAGGCCGCCGACATCATCGCAGAGCGCGGCCCGATCAAGCCGGGCCTGTTCGCGGATCTGATCGCCGTGCCCGGCGACCCGCTGGCCGACGTCGACGCGCTACGCACCGTGGCCTTCGTGATGAAGAACGGCATGGTCTACAAGCGCGACGGCGTCATGACGCCGGCCGACTTCTTTCACCCCGGCCCGGTGCGGATGCCCAACGGCCGCTGGACCCGATAGCTATTTCTTCTTGCCGCCACCGGCGGCGAGTTCGGCTTTCAGCACCTCGACGGCCTTCTCGATCTGCGCGTCGCGGCCTTTTACGAAGTCCTCAGGACCGTTGTCCACGTACACGTCGGGCTGGACGCCGAAGTTCTCGAGGTTCTCGCCGCGCGCCGTCCAGACGCCGGATCCGGGCGTGCGGATCGTTGATCCATCTGTGAGGCTGTAAGACCCGGTCCCGATCACCGCGCCCATGGTCGGCACGCCGATGACTTTGCCTAGCTTCAGGTCCTTGAAGCCCTGCGGGAACATCTCGGCATCCGAGGCGGACCGTTCGTTCTGCATCACGACCATCGGCCCGTAGAAGGTCTCGAGCGGCCGCGGCACCTCCAGCCCGGCATCTCGCCCTCGCGTGTACTGGTACTTCTGGCCGACCAGCAGGCTCAGCAGTTCCTGGTCGATGCCCCCGCCGCCGTTGAAACGCTGGTCGATGACCAGCGCCTTCTTCGTGCGGTTGGCCGCCAGGTCGAGCGTGAACTGCCGCAGCGACGGCGCGTCCATCGCGCGGATATGCGCGTAGCCGATCTCGCCGTTCGACAGCTTCTCCACCATCGCGCGCCGGTCCTCCACCCACTTCGCGTACTGCGCGTTGGTGTAGGCGCCGCCGGCCATCGGCTCGAGCACGACCTCCCAGGCACCCTCGCGCAGGGGCTTGCTGTTCACGAGGAAGTGGAACTTGCGCGTGGCTGCCACGGTGAAACGCTGCCAGTAGTTGTCGGTGGTCTTCAGGTCCTTGTCGTCGATCGCCACGATGAAGTCGCCGGCCTTGAGCTTCACGTAGTCGTGATCGGCCGGCCCGTCCTTCCAGATGTGCTCCACCTTGTAGAACCCGGACGCGTCGGGCTCGAGCTCGAACCCGGGATACCGCGTCTGAGGTGGCGGCGTGGCGCCGGGCGCGCCCCCGCCGCCGCTCACGCCGGTGTGCGACGCGTTCAGCTCGCCGATCATCTGCATCATGACGGTGCGCAGTTCGTCATCGTCGGCGATGTTGTCGAGCAGCGCGCCGTAGGTAAGTTTCGCCGCGTTCCAGTCGGCGCCGTGCATCTGCGCGTCGTAGAACCGGTACTTCATGACGCGCCAGCCTTCGTCGAACACCTGCCGGCGCCGCGCCTTCCGATCCAGCTCCATGTTGATCGTGAAGGTGACCTGTCGAGCGGACGCGCCGGATGCGGCCGGTGCCGCGCTCGCAGCAGCCGGAGCCGCGCCGCCGCGCCCGCCGCGCCCACCCGCCGCGGCACTGGAAGACGCCGCCGCGCCGCCGCCCCCGGCGATCGGTGCGGAGTAAATGCCGCGGCCCGAGCGGAAGAAGAGCGTGCGGGCGTCGCTGGTGAACACCATGCCGCCGCCACCGCCGCGTCCGCCACCGCCCGCGCCGCGTCCGCCGCCTGCCGCGTCCGCGCTCGGAGGCGCCGATGGCACCCGAACCGGCGCGCTGCCGTCGGCGACGTTCACGGTGTACATGCCGCTCGCGTCCGCGCCGCCCGTTGAAGACGAGGCCGTGAACGCGATCGTGCTTCCAGTGGGCGCGGCGGTGAGGCCACCGACGGTGTCGCCCGTCACCTCGATGCGCCGCGCCCGCGCGGCGAGGCCGTCCCAGTCGATGCGCACGTCCGCGACCACCGCGGCACCGGCCGCACCGGCCCCGCCACCCGCAGCCGCGCCACCCGCGCCCGCGCCGCCCGCGCCACCGCCACCTCCGCCGCCCGCACGCCCGCCGCGGTCCGCCGCGGCGGCGGCAAGCGCCTGCTCCTCGGTATCGATGTCCTTGTTGAGCGGGTCCTTATCCTGCGCGCGCAGCGGCACCACCATCAACTGCATCTGCGCCGTCGCGCGGCCGCCGGTCGACGCCACGCCGCTTCCGGTGCCGGCCGACACCGTGTACGCGATGTAGCGGCCGTCGCCCGTCCACACCGCAGACGATTCACTGAACGCCTCGCGGTCGTCGGTGATGTGCCGTTCTTCTCCGCCCGCCGCCGGCGCAACATAGACGTGGCTGCGGCCGGTCGCGTCCGACTTCACGAAGGTCACCCACTTGCTGTCGGGTGAGAACGCAGGCCCGCGCGGCGATGCCAGCGTGCTCGACGTCACCATCGTTGTCTTCGCGTCCGCCAGCGTGTACGCGTAGATCTTCTTGTCGGTCGATCCGTAGATCACCGACTTCGAATCCGGCGCCCACACAATCGGGCCCTTGTCGGTGTCGAGCTCCGAGACCTTCTTGAGGTTCTTTCCGTCCGGCCCTGCGAGCCAGATCTCCTGCCGCCCCGAGCGGTCCGAGATGAACGCGATCTGTTTGCCGTCGGGCGACCACTGGGGCGATTCGTTGCGCGACACGCCCTTGTCGTTGCCGATGACGGTGATGTCGCCGCGATCGGTGGCGATGGTGAACAACTGATAGCGCGTCGAGATGACCGCCCGCTTGCCGGAAGGCGACAGGTCGAAGCTGTCGGCCTCGCTCGCGATCGCCACCATCTCGTCCTCGACCTCCTTCACGTCCGAGACGATGTCGACCTTGACTTCGGTTGCGCGGCCGGTGGCCGTGTCGAGCTTCCAGAGGCCGAAGTCGCCCTCGTAGACGATGACCTTGCCGTCGCTCGACATCGACGGGAAGAAGACGTTGCCGTCCGCGTGCTTCGTCACCTGGACAGGCTGGCCCTGGCCCGAGGCCGCAATCCTGTAGATGTTGTTGCGGCTCTGCCGCACCTCCGGCGCGCCGGGCTTCACGGCCTTGTCGTTCGGGAGCGGGTCACCGACGAAGTAGATGTCGTCTTTCGGCCCCCACATCGGCCAGTAGCGGTTGTAGTGCTCGCCGGCCAGCACCTGCCGGTATGTCTTCGCCGCCAGATCGGCGATCCAGATGTCGGCCGCGTACGATCCGCGGTAGTGCTTGCGCGACCACACCGACGGATGGCGGTTGAAGAGGAAACGCTTGCCATCGGGCGCGTAGCTGCCCCACCAGCCCCAGTCCACTGGCAGCGGCGATTCGGCGCCACCGGCGGCCGGCACCTGATAGAGGGTCGCGGTGCCCGGAAACACGCCGTCGCCGTGCGAGGCGCGGAACACGACCAGCTTCGAGTCGGGCGACCAGCCCACCACTTCGTCGCCGCCCGTGTGGAAGGTCAGGCGCCGCGGCGCTCCGCCTTTCGCGGAGACGACGAACACGTCCTGGTTGCCGTAGCGGTTCGACGAGAAGGCGATCCACAGGCCGTCGGGCGAGAAGCGCGGGTTGATGTCGCGCCCCGTGCTGTCGGTCAGGCGCCAGGGGTTCGAGCCGTCCTCGTTCACGATCCAGATGTCGCCCAGATAGCTGAAGGCGATCTTGCCCGCGTGGTAATCGGGCGTCCGGGCCAGGCGGACCGGCGCGGCCATGGCGGCGGAGACCGCAACGGCGAGGAACCCGGCGACGAGCGCGCCGAGCAGCACCTTTCTCATCATGATCATCACCTCGGGAACGGTTCGTGGGAACGGACGGCGTGTTGGTGGGCGGATTTTACGTCCGGCCGAGGGGCAAGTAAAGGCGCAGGCCTCGCCTGCCCCCCCTGGCGCCGCGTGCCTCGATCGAGGATCATAGGAGGGATCCGTTCACCCAGGAGGTATGCCGATGAAACGTCTCGTGCTGGCAACGCTCGTGTTGCTCGTGGCGATCCCGTTGGCCGCGCAAGCCCCGAAGGACTGGAAGATGCGCGTCGATCGCAGCACCAGCGCGTCCGACCCCGACGCGCCGGGCGCCATCAAGTTCGTCACGACCGCGTCCGGGTTCCAGGCGACCAACCCCCAGGCCGCTGTGTACTGGAATCCGGCGAACGCTACGAAGGGTACCTACACGATCAAGGGCACGTTCAAGCTCCTGAAGCCGAGCGGCCACACGAACTACTACGGCCTCGTGTTCGGCGGCAGCGATCTCGAGGGCCCCACCCAGAAGTACATCTACTTCATGGTGGCGCAGAACGGCACGTGGCTCATCAAGGTCCGGGACGGCGACGCCACGACCA
>Ga0315276_10000430_pt1 | contig 36113 bp, 32 predicted proteins | sample YL17G05_0_MG_FD_204542 | JGI IMG/M metagenome (GOLD analysis project Ga0315276, IMG submission 204542) | Sediment microbial communities from Yellowstone Lake, YNP, Wyoming, USA - YL17G05_0 | ecosystem: Environmental > Aquatic > Freshwater > Lake > Sediment | place: USA: Wyoming | collected...
TGGCTCTGGGTCTGGCCGAGGAAGTATGGACTGTTTCGAAGTATATTTGGTATCCGGTTCATGTCAGCGACTTACTATATATAGACTGGGCCGAGCAGCGTAACAGCGTGCTGGAATCAGCCGTTGAGGTTTATAAACGTAATAAAGCTTTACCAATATCATGAGGCAGTACCTCATATTTATTCCCTGTAAAATAAAAGACTTTTTTCAATCAATTTCTGTAGCATATCTTTGCTTTAATAACATGCGACCAAAATTCAGAAAATGTCCTATTCCGACTGAAGCAATACAGATGGAGATTATTCATCCAGTAAAAGTATCTCTACCGATCGGAATTCGACTGGGTGGCTCTCTGACTGTAGAGATATGTATCCTTCGGTGAGCATTTTGTCGGCGCCTGCGGCTATCAGTTTTTTCGCGTTTGCGTCGTTTTCGTCAAGCTGAGGCTTTTCGTATTCCAGCACGACCTGTCCGTTGACGATATGTTTGATGAGATCGTTGCCGTGGACCTCGACTTCCAGTGTCACCCATTGGTCACCGTGATACGTTTCAGAGGTAGAGTTAATACAGTGTTGGGTGATGAGTTTGTCTTCCATCACTACATTCGTGCCTGGAGTACACAGATTGCCGGTCGAACGCTTATTCGTACCGTCGCCGCCGAGCATCTGGACCTCGATGGAAACGGGAAAGTCCTGGTCCTTGCCCATGCTTTCGGGCGACTGGCAGTGAAACATGATTCCACTGTTTCTAAAGGCCCATCCCGGACCTCCGGGCGATTGGTCTCCCAGGAAACGATATTCAACGCGAAGGCGATAGTGTGAGAACTTGTCCTTGTAGAAAATGTGTCCGAATTTCCCATCAAACTTGTCGTACTGATCGTAGGACACCTTCATAACACCATCTTCGACTCGGAAAGTGTCGGCGAAATTGTCGCCGAGTTCATAGCCCGCTATTTTTGGCGTCCATCCCTCGAGGTTCTTGCCGTTAAACAGGCTTATCCAGCCGTCGTCGCCTGAGTCGCCCTGCCAGGTTGCGCAACCGCAAAGCGAGATTGTCAGAATCAGGCACATAACCGACATAATGCCGCGTGATTGATTTATGGCCGATTGGAGATTTCTCATTGTATGTTGGCTTGTCATCATTTTTATTTGCTCCCTTAGTGTATATACGATTTTTGTAAGCGTTCAGGCTCCCGGGGCCTGATTTTTCAGTTCGGCTGGGCAGTGCGACCATCCGTAAAACGCCATTTTTCAGTCATTATACCTGTTTTCGTGCGTCTGTCAAGTTGTTTTTAAGCTCAGGCCGTGAACCGATTCGCTGGTTAAGCGGAGTCTATGGGGAAATAATTTTTGGCGTTATTGAAACAGATGTCTTCGACCATCCTGCCCAGTAAAGGTATGTCATTTGGCAGTTGGCCGTCTTCGAGTTCGTTACCTAAAATGTTACACAAGATTCTACGGAAATATTCGTGGCGGGGATAAGACATGAAGCTTCTGGAATCGGTAAGCATTCCAACAAAACGCCAGAGCAGACCCATGTTTGAAAGAGTGTCGATCTGTTTCTCCATGCCGTTTTTCTGATCGAGGAACCACCAGGCTGAGCCGTACTGCATTTTGCCCGGCACGGACCCATCCTGGAAGTTGCCGATCATCGAGGCGATCAACTCGTTGTCATGCGGATTGATATTATATAAAATGGTTTTTGGCAGAGACCGCCGCACATCCAGGCGGTCGAGGAACCTGGCAAGCGGACGGGCAATTTCAAAATCACCGATAGAATCAAAACCGGTGTCAGGGCCAATTGTATTGAAAAGCCTGGTATTGTTGCTTCGCAGAGCGCCAAGGTGAAACTGCTGGACCCATCCCTTTTCATTGTCCATCAGAGCCAAGTCCACCAACACGGCCGTTTTGAACTTGAGCTGTTCGGCGAGGTTCAACTGTTTGTGTAATCGTATTTTCCGGAAGATGGATGCGATTTCACTTTGGGTATAGTCTTCGGCACAGGCGGTTTCCAGGCCATGGTCGCTTAATCGGCAGCCCATGGCGTGAAAAAAATCGTGACGGTTTTTGATCGCCTCCAAAAAAGAAGCATAATCCTTTATTTCGATATCGACAAGCTGGCCTAACCTGTCGATCCAGTCGTTCAGATTGTCGAGGTTTTCTACAGCGATGGCCTTGTCCGGGCGCCAGGCGGGGCGGACGACGATTTCAAAACCGTCGTCTTTGATTTTTTGATGGTGTTCCAGGCTGTCCAGCGGGTCGTCGGTTGTGCAGCAAACCTTAACGTTCATCTTACGCATAAGATTGCGAGCACTGAACTCTGGCGTTCTTAACATCTGGCCGGCGGTTTCGTAAATTTGTTTGGCGGAGGCGGGTTCAAGAAGCTGGTCTATCTTGAAGTATCGTTTAAGTTCGAGATGGGTCCAATGATAAATAGGATTACGCAGGGCGTAAGGAACAGTCTGGGCCCATTTTTGGAACTTTTCATAGTCAGTCGCATCGCCGGTGCAAAAACGTTCGGCTATTCCATTGGTACGCATGGCCCGCCATTTGTAATGATCGCCATAGAGCCAAATCTGGGTCAGATTGTCAAACTGTGTGTCCTGGGCGATCTGGGCTGGCGGCAGATGACAATGATAATCGTATATAGGCATTTTTTTTGCGTATTCGTGATAGAGCGTACGCGCCGTGGCAGTCTGCAATAAAAAATCTTCCGATATGAAACTCCTGGCCACTTTCATCTAAACCTCTTTTTAACAAAAAGTGTCATTCATATACGCAACCGCGAATACACGCGAATTTACGCTAATAATTATTTTAATGAATTCGCGTTCGTTAGCGCAGGACCGAGAGCATCGGGTCCCAGGCCGGCAGGACTATGTGATCCTGGTCGAATATCTTCAAAATATTTTCCGGAACATATTCTTTCTTTACGACGATGTTATATACGTGAGTGTCAAACCAACTGTCGTAGAGGGTCCAGTAGCCGTTGGAGCCTTTATCTTTGCCCCAACTGTTTTCGACCCACCATTTTATGGGTTTGTCGTCCTTGACGTCCACACCCTCAAAGACCATGGCGTGGCTGCGGATGCTCTCACGATACAGTGCTCGCTGGGCTTTGGTCATGGACATATCGACATTGTAAATCGAGGCGTAATCGAACATCTCCATGGCCATGATACCATGTTTAGAGCTTTGATCTTTGCCGACGTCGGCGCCGAACCAAACGGGCTGGTCGTCAAGAATTGAGTCCATGGCAATCTTTTTTATGGATTCGATATCGACATTGGCGTAAGTTATGTCGTCGCCATCGTAGAGATTGCGCGAGAGCTTAATGCGATAATGGCGGCCATAGTCGTGAGTGGTGTCGTTGAAAAGGTTTACATACTCACTCAGATCGACAGCTACAACCTGCTGGTAAAAGCTTTTGGGGGTGTAGGTGCGTTTTTCGTACAGCCAGGCATTTTTGTCATCGTCGTTACCGTTTTCGTCATCGTCGTCTGCGTCATCATCCGCATCGTTACCGTTTTCGTCATCGTCGTCCGCATTGTCCACATCGTTATCATCATCATCGTCCGCGTCATCATCTTTCTCGTCGTCCTTTGGTTTGTATTGCCACTGGAATTCGGTGGGTGGCTCGCCGCAGTTCATTACGAGCATTCTATAAACGTCAGTGAGCATTTCTTCCTTGGCGAGGCGCATCTGTTCAACGGATTTGCCGGTCTGGTGCATTTCACGGAGTTTGGCGGCGTCGGCTCTTAGTTTGAGTGCTATCAGTCCGTTCATGTCGTTTGTTTTGTCGGTGCTGTTGGTTTCGGGCATGATTTTTTTGGGGACAGCTCCGTACTTTTCGATAAGATTGACAACGTTTGGCCAATATCCGCCATCATCGAATGGCATCTTAAGAATGGTCTCCAGTTCGCGATCTAGCGGGTCTCGGTCGGCAAATTCGATGATATACTCAAGGAAGCGGTTGGCCTTTTCCATCTTGTCCCAGAAGGCCAGGTAGTTTTGTGAAAACTCGAATTCGTCAAGGTCGTATTTTTGGATGACTTCGTAGCGCAAAACGTTCAGCCCGGCAAAAAGCCAGCAACGTCCGCTTGATTTCTGATTGGTGACACCTTTGGTTTTGATCTTATGGCTGAAGGTTTCATCGTGACGCCAAAGAATGTCACGATTGAGAGCCAATTCTTTGATGTCGGTATTTGTAAGGGCGTTGTACATGGCCCTGGTGTGAAGGTCCATCTGGAAGGAAGACCGAATCCGCTCGATCGTTTGTGGGGTAAGCGAACCTTCGTCGGCAAAAACCATCGGTGCAGACAAGATCAGGATCAGCCAGCCGGCCAGGATCAGTTTGCATGGTATCGAATGTTTCATAATAGTGCTCCTTTTGCATTTGTGTCAGTTTGGTTTTTCTTTTTTTGCCGCCAGTGACAAGATTAATTCTATTTCGCCAACAGGCTGATTCAGTTTCCGGGCGATCGCGATTGTGTTCAGTCCCTTTTTAACCATTTCCAACACTTGTTTTTCTTTCGCGGTAAGCTGGGCAGCGCCGCGAGGCGATTCTTGCGGCCCAGCTTCGTTGGCCTGTGGCTGGGAATCCACATTGGCCGAATGAAACTCCCCAGATATATCTTGGATAGTATCCCCGATGGCGTCAACAGAAGATATTTGTGGATTCCGCCCGGTGTTATCTTCACCGCCGACCAACTCTCCCAACTGTTTTATGGTCTGGTCGGCCTGATGCAGAAGAGTCTCCAGTTTGGCCAGCCTCGTATCGATCTGACCGTTTATCTGACGGGAAAGATCCGCCAGTGCCGCCATCAACTCGTTCATTTGATCGTAACTGGCATGGGCTTGTTGTCTGCTCTTGGCGAGCCGTTCCTGTAATGGTAGTTGCGATCTTTGCCGACTGCGGGCTACGCGGCGCATAGTGGCGCGTACCATAAAAAATGACAGCAGCACTATGCCCACTATCCACAAAACACTGGTGGGGTCAAATTCAAATCGGTCAGTCAGAGGTTTTTCCGACGATTCGATGGTTTGTGCTATTTGCGCCAAGAGATTAATCATCTACCCATCCACTCATTCATTTTTATACGCTGCCAAGGCGGCCCAGACTACTTTTTTAACCGGCACCTGGTATTCCTCAGCAGCCCGCTGACAATCACTGAATTCTACCGAGCAGGTTGCCACTTGGCCATCAAAATAGCCGACTTTCATCCTTATTTTACCGTAGGGTGTTTCGACGGTCTGGTGTTTGCGGGGCAGAATAGTGCGTTGGCAAATGCCTCGGCGAATACCAAAAGTAGTGCTTTCCATGAACATGATCTGTTCCATCTTTGCTGTTTCGGTTGGTGGGCACAGCACAGTGATCTTCGTACCGAGCCGATTTTTTTTCATGGTAACGGCGGTGCAGTACACATCAAGGGCGCCCTGGGCAAGTAGTTTTTCGCTGACGTGTCCGATCAGCTCCGCAGTAGCATCATCGATATTAGCTTCCAAAACGCAAACTTCGTCGGACTGTCCGTACATATCGCTGTCGCCGGTCTGTCCGACCATCAGGCGCAAAACGTTAGGCATACCGGCAATATCACGCTGACCGGCGCCATAGCCGATTTCGCTAATCCGCATGGCAGGCATTGGGCCGAACCCTTCGGCCAACGTAGTCAATATCGCCGCGCCGGTTGGGGTGAGCAATTCGACCTGAGCGTTGGCAGGGGCAGGGACTGTTTCAATTCCTTTTATCAACTCCGCTGTGGCGGGAGCGGGAACCGGCAGAATCCCATGCTCGCATTTGACCGTGCCGCCGCCAACCGTCAGCGGCGAACAGTAAACCTTCTCAACGCCCAGCGATTCCAGTGCCGTGCATGCGCCGACAATGTCTATGATCGCGTCGGCCGCTCCGATCTCGTGGAAATGTATTTTGTCCTCGACGGTACCATGCACCTTGGCCTCCGCCCGTGCCAGCCGCCTGAAAACATCTATCGACTGCTGTTTGACTTTATCGCTAAGGGCGGCGTTGTCAATTATCTCGACAATGGCAGAAAGATTGCGATGGTGGCCGTGGTCGCATTGGTGATGGTGGTCTTTGACAATCGGCAAAAACGCGGTAGCGGCAATTCCATTTTTGTTGACTTTTTTGATTTGCATTTCTACTTCATCCAGTCCGAGCCTGGCCAACTGCCCGCGCAGAAACTCCTCCGATGCCCCGGCATCCAGGCACGCCCCGACGATCATATCCCCGGCCGCACCGGAAAAACAGTCAAAATACCCAACTTTCATTGTTGTTAACTTTCGCAGTTTTTTTAATCCAAATTCCATCCAACAGGGCCTGTTACACGAAAATGGATTTTCACATAACTTCGATAAATGTTCCGCTAACGTATAAAACTACCGGTTTTGGTCCCAAAAGGCCCTGTTTTGGCTTTGCGTATAAGGAACACACAAGAAAACGTGCGACACGTAGAGCCGCGTAAGCGAAATCGCACTTGTTTACCATCCCATAGATTCCGGATACGTACCCTTGTTCCACCAATCGGGATCGCGCAGATATTCTTTCATGAACATAGCCGTAGTCACGCCATCACCGATGGCAGTCGCTAGTTGCATCGCCGCCGAAACCCGGCAATCGCCCGCCACAAAAACACCCGGCATCTTGGTTCGCAGAAATTCAGGATCACACTTGATAAACCCGTTTTTGTCCAGTTCGACCACGCCTTTGAGGAAACTGGTATTGGGTATCATGCCGACAAAGATAAACACTCCATCGCAGGGGAGTTCTTCGGTCTGTCCGGTCTTGACATTTTTTAACGCAGCCGATTCAACTTTGCCGCCACCGTTGATAGCGGTAACAATACTGTCATAGCGAATCTCTATAACACCTTTCTTCGTCTCTTCCAGCAGTTCTTCCACCAGGACTTTGGTAGCCCGAAATTCCTGCCGCCGATGCACCATCGTTACTTTTCTGCAAAATTTAGCCAGATGAATAGTATCTTCCACCGCTACGTTCCCGCCGCCGACAGCGATCACATGCTTGTCTTTGAAAAACGGCGCATCGCACGTGCCGCAATAGCTGACCCCGGCGCCGGCCTGGCGGAATCTTTCCTCTCCATCCACGCCGAGCCTGCGATAGTCGCTACCCGGGGCCAGGATGACAACCTTGGCCAGATAAGTATTTTCATCGGTGTGCACCTCGATAGTACGGTCATCACGCCGTGCAAGTCCGACGACTTCACTGTTGTTTTCTATTTTCGCTCCGAACGAAACTGCCTGATCCACAAGCGCCTCGGCCATATCACCGCCGCTGATTTTCCTGATACCGGGATAATTTTCGATTCGATCCGTCAGGTTAATCTGTCCGCCAGGCACAAACTTGTCCAGGATGATGGTCTCGTAGCGATCCCGGGCGGTGTACAACCCCGCCGCCAAACCCGCCGGGCCCGCTCCAACAATTACCACGTCCGCTACGATTCCCGCCATAATAACACCTCAATATTAGTTGATGTTTCTATGTTTGATTGGTTCCTTTTCATAACGGAATGCCCTCACGCTTGACATTCCAGGCAAAAGGGAATAATTGTGCTTTTTCCCATATTCGTTGACAATATTAGGCGTTTGATTATCCATGAGCGTATTCCTTTGGGGTTTTGTTAGAATATCTTAAACTCTTCCGGCCATAGTTGTTTGATTTTTTCTTCGCTGCTGCGTTCTATTACCATATCGCCGCTCCGACGCTTGAGCATTCGCCCGTTCTCGTCCAGTCAGGTTTCGACGACTGGTCCCTGGGCACCCCTCTGGCCGATCAGGTATATCGCATTTGCCTGGCTGTCTTCGGCAGTAGGACCTGCCCGCTCTGCCACTCGCAGGCAATGATAACACAGACTACGGTTATTATAAACCATAAAGACATATTCACCGCCAATCTTTTTCTCCTGCAATCGGCCCAGAAAATGATCCAAAGCCCAAGGCAGATATATATCGCTGTTGATTTCGAGTTTTTCCGTCGTAAACTTATCCGTCTGACCGACCGGATCGAATCTTTTTATCGTGAGAATGTTTGTTTTGCGTTCCGCTTGTTCGTGGTAACCTTTTTGAGAGTTGTCCACAGCGGTAAACCGGTTATCAAAACGTTCGGTCTGAAGGTTTTTCTCCAAAACAATTTGTACCTGCAATCTCTGACACAATAAAATGTGCGGAATCGCACTAGATCGCCTGCTTGTTATTGTCACTGCTGTCCATTCCGGACCAGTCGTCTATATCCTGCTGGGCCTGCGGAAATACGCTCACCAGTTCCGAACGGCTTACCGCCTTGTGAAAAAGCTCCGCCAAATCAAATTCGTCTTTCTGCCAGACAAGCTGATTATTCTGATCGTAGTATATTGCTTGAGTATGTCCGACTCCCAGCCACTCTACTTCCACACTGTGACCGCCGGGTATTCGTGACCTGATCTCTTTGGGTACTTCGCCGCCGGGCTTGACCCAGCATTCCACCAGGAGTTTCTCACTGCGACCGTGAATTACGCTGGTGTCCATCATGGCGAATACCATCCCGTCCTTGAAATCCTTTCTGGCCGCACCCAAACTGGAAAACAGGTCCAGCAAAACCAAAGGAATGAAATTGGCCTCGCTTATCGGTAATGTCGGCAGGGCAACCTCACGAAAGTTTCGGCGATAGGAAATGTCCAAAAAACCATTCGTAAATGTCTGCCGAACAACCTCGTATAAACCGCCACTCAGGTTCTGTATCTTTTCCTGGTAGCTGTAGCTGCTCAGATCATTCTGTACTGAAAACAAGGTCTCGATTCGCATATTCTCATCCGTCTGGCAATATACTTCTTTCCCTCTCCATTGAATAACAATCGAATCATCTTCCCCCACAACCGGCTCGACGCAAACGGCCTTATATCCGATTGGTTTGCCCTGTGATTCCATCAGATAATAGAGTTCCATCGGCTTGGTGAGCCATGTTTCCAGACCTTTATCAGCGATTTGTTTAATCAGCTCTGCCGCGTTTTCACGCCCGCGGAGTTGGCCGGACCGCGCCACCACCAGAATTTGCGCACACAGCAACGCCGCCACCAGGGCAACGGCTAGCACCACCGTCGCCGATCTCGACGAACCACGCCGCCTGAATAGGTTTTGCCTGGGAAAACCGTCTTTTTTTGCGTTTTTTGCGAGCATCCGGAAATTTTACGCCCACCATGACCAAAATGCAACCATTGATATTCCGCCCCATAAACTGGCAACGGCTGGAATCATCTCATATAGTCGCAATATGATTGTTATTTGAGAACTTCCCGCAAGCGGTCACTATCGAGGCAGGTAAGGTCTTTGACGATCATCTCCGCCCCGGCAAGCTGTTCTGCCTGATAGGTGGTGGTCACAGCCACGCATCGCATCCCGGCGGCCTGCCCGGCGCGAATGCCCCATATACTGTCTTCGATGACCACACATTCACTCGGCTGAATCCTCGGCTGGATAATTGCATTTTCATTAATCCGGGCAATGCTCAGTCGATAGCCTTCGGGGTCGGGCTTGCCACGGGAAACATCGTCGGCCGATATGATAACCTCAAAAAAATCCTGTAACCGCCCCTGCTGGAGTATGACATCGATCTCACATCGCAGGGCGCCTGAGCATATCGAACATATAATATTATTAGCGCAAAGACCCTCCAAAAGCTGCTCAACTCCGGGCATAATAAGGTCTTTCTTGTTCAAATAGTGGGCAAATTCAGCCTTTTTTCGCAAAAATAACTCTTTTATCTGCTCTTTTTTATCATAAATGGGCCTGCCATCGTCGGCCAGAATCTGAGCAATACATTCATAATCTGTTAAACCAAGGTATCTTACGCAATACTGCTCCCACGTCAGCTCAATCCCCTGTTCCAGAAACACCTTGCGAAACGCTCTAAAATGAGCATTTTCGCAGTCAGCGATCACACCATCAAAATCAAAAACTACCATCCGTAGCATAGATTCCTCCGTACTTAGCCATTTTTCCACTGATATCACCGGCCAATGGGCTGCCCAATCACGTTCTCGAACGCTCAGCGGATCGGATTCCAACCCTACCAATTGCGGAAATATCCAAAAAAGTCAATTTTTTACTTGCCAAACGATTTGGCAAGATATATTAGTCGTCGCTTGGCGATCAAGGACAATAGTTGTTGCTTGCAATGCGGTTTGGCCAGAACATAGCCCATTGCCCTTTTGTTTACAAACGCTTAATTAATATTAGCCTTGTCCGGGAATCGCGAAATAGCCTAAATTCGTCATTATTTTTATGTGACATTTGACAAATTCAGGAGGATTTGTCCAATAGTGGACTGACAAAAGCTTACCATTATCCGATTGAGAAATCAACTATTCGATGACAACAAGGAGAAAAGAGTTCGTTTAATTACACTTTTATAACTTTTAGCCTGGATGTGTCTGTTTTCCAGAGGTGTTATCAGTACTGGCAGGTGAACTCCGTGATTTTTCAAGCTCGGAATCTTTTGTGACCGATAACCTGTTGTTAGTATTGAGACGTGAGTTTTGTAAACATAAATTCAAGCATCAGTTGCCTTGCAGTTAACAAGATGGACTCATCAAGGCTTTTATGATAAACGGTATATTGTGTAGTCTGTTCTGTGGAGGAGCAGCGGCCGCCGAAGGCGGTTTTGTGGACCCGATCTTGCGGGTACATTTTAACAGGTGCGAATTTTTTAGTGAAAGGAAGTACAAAATGAGACAATGGATGACATTAATGACAGTAGGGCTGATGTTGTGGAGTTGTTCGGCCGTGTTGGCCGCCGACAGCAGCGACACGCAATCGCAGTTGCAGAAGCTGCAGGAACGCGTAGCGGAACTGGAATTGCAGGCAGTCTCTGCACAGTCCCGTCAGTCGCTTGATACAAGTTTGACGGCCGGTTATGACAATCAGTTTTTCATCAAGACCACCGACGATCAATTCTATCTGGGTATTGACGGGCTGTTGCAGTTTCGCCATACCTACAGCCAAAGTGACGATGGAGAGAGGGTTCTTACTCGTGAAGGGCAGCCTGCCGCGGGCGGTGACGGCGTCGATCCCAGTGCCAGCGCCGCCGAACTGGAGCGGGCACGATTGAATTTTTCGGGCCACGTGATGAAGGACGTTAAATACAAGATCCAGTTGGAAATGGACGACGACAACGAAAACTCCGTAAATGTACTCGATTATATGGTTGCATATAGTGTTATGCCCGAGTTTGGCGTCAAGTTCGGCCAATACAAAGGCGCATTTGGCAGACAGTTCAACGTCGATGCTGGAAAGCTGATGATGGTAGATCGTTCGCTGGCCGATACCGTGTTCAATATCGGCCGTAGTACTGGAGTGGAGTTGTTTGGCGCCTGCCCACTTGGCGACACTCAGATGCACTACCGTTTGGGTGCTTACAATGGGTTAAGAGATGCCGGTAGTAGGCCTTTTGCCGACAATGACAATAACCCGGCGGCAGCGGCACGGTTTGTGGTGCCGCTGATGGGAGCAACACCCAAGGATTTCGACGACGAGTCGGACCTGCAAGGCCACGCGAATCCGGTAGCGCAGGTGGGTATGAGTTTCGCCTATGCCAACGCCGGGTCAGAGAACAATTTCCCGGACGGAACGGACGACAACTTTATGGTACTGGCCAAAGGCGACAACGGTCTCAGTAACGGTTTTATCGCTTACGGTGAAGTCTCGATGGTTGAAGCCGATATTGCCGTCAAGAGCAATGGGCTGTCGGTCATCTTGGATGGTTACTATCAGCGCGCGAATTTGGATAGTCCTGCTACTGCTGCCGGGCAATTCGGTACTGCACGAACCGCTATTGATGGGCTGCAAATGAACAACATGGGCTGGAATCTACAGAGCGGTATCTTCGTTATTCCCGAGAAGTTTGAGTTGGTCAGCCGTGTTAGTGGCCTTTGCATTGACAGCGCCAATAACTGTTACGAATACGCCGGCGGCTGGAACTACTACCTGTACGGTCAGGACCTCAAGCTCAGCATGGACCTTACCTACATCGATGATCTGCCGATTGTCAGCAGTGGTCCCAACTACGATGGAGTTCAGAACAACGCTCTGTTTATGGTCCGGACACAACTACAGTTCCAGTTCTAAATCGGCAAATATTGTTTTGCACCAGATAGCCTCCTTTAACAGAAGGCTACCGGTAGAAAGTAATTATGACGGTTTACTGGAACCGCTTCAGGAAACAATCAGGGCATTGCCGGAAACGGCAATGCCCTTTTAATTTGAGGCAACTGAAAAACAGTAGCATTTCTGTCTGAAAGATGGTAAAATGTCTGGAGTATGTGCGATAAAATTAAGATAAAGAAAAGCGGTTTTACTTTGATTGAACTACTTGTGGTAATTTCAATCATAGCGTTGTTGCTGTCTATGTTTATGCCGGCATTGCGTAAAGCGCGCGAAGCGGCGCGTTCGGTAGTGTGTCTGACCAACGTGCGAAGATTGGCGATAGCCGGTCAGATGTATGTTTCGGAAAACGGCGAATTCCCACCTCATCGCCTGAAGAAAGCCAACCCCACAGACACCCACAATTACGTCAACAAATACGGCCGGGAAATGCCTAGATGGCAGTGGTTTTTCGATCAGGGAGTAGGGCCGGTCATTGACCCGACGCCTTATATCAAAAATCCGGGCGATGTTTTTGGAGACGCTCAGACCATGCTAATGACCAATGATTATTTTATATGTCCTTCATTTAGCCACAGTAATTTTGATGTGCACGATATTCGCAACGGTTCGTACGGATACAACTATCAGTATCTCGGCAGTCCACGGTTGACCGCCGAGGAGAAGCACCAGAATTACCCGGTCAGAGGATCTAAAATCAGAAAACCGTCCAGTACAATCATTATCGCCGACGGCCGCGGCAACGCCGCTCCGCACGGCGAGCACTCCTACAAGCTGGACCCGCCCAAATTAGCCCGCAGCACCGGCGCCATATACTTTGGTGATTGGCAAAAACCCACTCTTCAGCAACAACACACGCCCGCCGAGGCCCGCCATAGCGGACATGTGAACGTCTCATTTATAGATTGTCACGCCGAACACCTCACGCTGGAAGAAATGGGATATATTCTCGACTCGGACGGTATCATCATAGCTGACGATCCCGCGGGAAATAATCGTTTATGGACCGGTACAGGCCGCGACGAACCGTAACAGCGTATGGCAAATAATTTTGTCAACGGAAACAAAAGACAGGGATTGACATAAAGGACAAAATCGGTAATACTGTATGGAAAGGCCGCCAACGATGAACTGACATAGGCGCCGTCTTTGCCAAAGTAGCTCAATGGTAGAGCACGGCTTTCGTAAAGCCGGGGTTGAGGGTTCAAGTCCCTCCTTTGGCTTTTTGGTCATGTTCGCGGCAAACCAGTGGCAAACAGTAAGTCAGCCTATAACAAGCATTTATCGGAGAAGATACTGAACCTCATTGTAAAGCGTAGGCAGATCCTTTTCCGCCACGTCCCAAACAACCTCATCGTCCACGAGATCATAGCCGTGAATCAGGATGTTGCGGAAGGAAATGATTCGTCGGTATTGACTGATTTGGCTGAGGGTATCTGGATCAATTCTTGACAGTCGGTTTAAGGACTCACCAATTATCTCGAACTGCCGTTCAACGCCCGATCTTAACAATGCGTCGCCAACATAGTCATCATAAGTCTTATCAGTGGTAAATTCGAGAATGCGCCCAGCTGCTTGCAGAACATCTTCCAGGAGTTTCTTGGATTCAAGCTGCATAAACCACCTTTCGATTCTGGTCAATAGATTCGAGAAAATACCGGTTTTTGATGGCGGAAAGCATGACAAGATCGATATTTCGCCCCAACAGATCCTCCAGCGCCGCCAGTAACCCAAAATAAGTGTCGGCATGTTCACCCCGGCCCAGAGGCTTAAATTCGACCAGAAAGTCAAGATCACTACTCTCGTCGAAGTTGTCCTGAGAGGCCCCGGAGCCGAACAATTCGAGACGCTGTACACGGTACTGGGCACAGATACGTCCAATGGTTTCACGGTGATCTTCAATTAGGCGAATCATAGCGATCCAGCCTCCTGGATTGTCGAATATCATATTAGAGACTATAATGCAGAACTTATGACTAATATCAGCTTTATTGGAGTTTTTTCAAGTGAATTTTTCCTTACATCTTAAGTTGGCGTCAAAAGTCGATATTCACGCCTAAAAACGTCGTTGGGGCACCGAAATCAATGATTCACAATCCTTTTGACGCTGGCGTCACATCTGAAAAATCTGATTTTGTTCAGACCCAAATAGGCAGTTCATTTGTTATATATGTGGCGATTAATCGTACTAAATCACAATTTTTGGTTCAACTCCCATAAATCGGTGCTTTTTGCAAGGTTTTGCAGACAAAACCTTGGAGTTTAACGCTTTATGGCCTCCGGCAGGCATGGTATAATACCACTGCTACCATGAAGGATAGCAGGCAACGTAATTTTTTAACTATATTTTGGAGTATCAGGATGGTATCTATCCCCCCAAAAACCAATAATGAGAATAGGTGGTTGCTTATTGTCTCATATTTTATGATCTCTGTGATTCATTCTGTTTGTGCCTTTGGAGTTGACAAAAAAGAGATTGATTCACATTCAGATCATGCTTATGACGTTAAAGCTCTAACCGACGAATGGAGAGATACATTCAAACTGTCATCTTTTTACCAGAAATATGTTGCCGTTGAAGGATTGCCTATAGTTGCTTCTGAGAAAGTGTCCGATTATGCCTTACGCGAAGCGGCATGGATATTGCGAAATATGCTTTCGGATAAGCCTCAGATCATTAAGATAATGGTTACCAAGCGGGCTTTTGTAGCAATTATGGCTTACAATGAATATACGACCGATATTCCAGAGCATAAGCATCTCGAACCGCGAGTGTTCTGGGATCGGCGTGCGCGAGGATTGGGGGGGATCCCGGTCACCTGTGGAGAGGAAAATCTGCTGTGCTTTCCGAATGATCCGTATGAAAAAGAGAATCTTTTGATTCACGAATTTTCTCACTGTATGCACAGTCATGGCATACCCGGGATTGATGCTAAGTTTGATGAGAAACTCAAAGCAGCTTATGAAAATGCCAAAAAGAAAAATCTATGGCCTAATACATACGCCATTACGGATCGGGCTGAATACTGGGCCGAGGCGGTGCAATGCTGGTATGACGATAATCGAGAAAACGATTCGATGCACTGCTACGTAAATACCCGAAAGGAGCTCAAGCAATATGATCCGGATTTGGCACAGTTCTGCAAGACGTATCTGGGCGATGGCCCATGGCGATATAAAAAGCCGATGCTGCGATCAGCAGATGGACGATCACATCTTGCCGGATATGATTTCAGTATTGCACCGACATTTCAATGGCGTAAGGAAGAGTTGACGGATAAGCCACGTGTGCTGATTCAAACCGCGATCGGTGATATCGAAGTGGAACTGGATGCGTTAAAGGCGCCCCAGACGACGAAAAATTTTATTCGGTATGTACATGAAGGTTTTTATAGCGATGGGGTGTTTTTCCGTACGGTGCGAGAGGATAATCAGCCGGACGATCCGGTCAAGATAAATGTGCTTCAGGCGAAAGCGAATCCCAAGTGGGAAGATAAAACATTTGCCCCGATTCAACTGGAACGGACGTGCGACACGGGATTACGACATTTGGATGGCACGATATCTATGGCACGAACTGGGCCGGATACCGCTACACACCACTTTTTCATTTGTGTTGGTGACCAGCCGGCGCTGGATTTTGGCGGAAAACGTAATCCCGATGGGCAAGGATTTGCCGCTTTTGGCCATGTTGTCGAAGGTATGGATATTGTACGGAAAATCCATAACCTTCCTGCAGACAAGCAGATACTTACACCACCAGTGGAGATCCAACGAGCTGTCAGGCGGCATTAAATCTTTGTCCGTCCAAAAATCGTCCTCAGCGTAATTCAACTATGCCCGCGGCGATTTTTGACCTCTGCCTCATTGACGAAAATTTCGCTCGTTCTCGTGACAAAAGCAATCTTTAGCGGTTCCCGTTAGTTTATTACGCGGATTGTGCTTTTGTTTTCGACGAGCATATCGTAGAGTTCTTCGACGTCTTTATTATGCAGGCGGACACAGCCGCGACTGGCGGCCTGGCCGATCTTGTCCGGCTCGATCGTACCGTGGATGCCAAAGCCCGTCTGTTCCTTGGCCAGGCCCTCCAGACCTTCCATTGCGATCCATCGCTCACCGAGCGGGTTTTCCGGATCGTTAGGCAGGTATTTCTTGTTGGTTTCCGGATCGGTCCATTCGGGATTGACCTGTTTGAGTTTTACCAGCCACAGACCGGTTGGCGTCTGGCGATCCGCATTGCCCAGGCCAACCTGATACGTCCGCACCAGCACATCACCCAGATACACCGACATCAAAAACCGTTTGCGATCAACAACGACATGAAACGGTCCCTGAACTATTTTGATGGTTTTTCCGAAGGCCACTTTGTTGAGATCCGGTATGTTGTTCATTCGACCGATCAACGGATATGGTATGTCAAATTTAGGTCCGATCTTCGCTAAATTATCGTCGATCTTGTAGCGCTGGCAGAACTTGTCACCAGGAAAAACGTTATTGGAAAACAACCAAACATCGGCGGCCTGATTGAGCAATTTACGGGCCTCGGCTTCCTGCAAAGGCGGCAGTTGCAGCTTTACCGCCTGGCTGAGACTGGCACGGGCGGTGATGTAATCCCCAGCCGTCAATGCTGCCTGGCCTTTTTGCAGGAGTATCTCCGCCTGAGTGGGCGTCTGGTTCGCAGGTTCTGCGGGAATCGTTTCCACTGTGGGATTGTCTGCCGATTCGGATGTCGCCTCAGAGATGTCCGGTTGAGCCAAATCATTATCAGGTGGGACATCAGCGGCAACAGGCGGCTTGTAAAATGGTTCAGTCTCATCAGTCAGCGAAATGTCAACGTCCTTGGCTATACCCGGAACAGACCCACCAAAGCCAAGGCGCCATACCACCAGGCCCATCATCACCACAAAGGCAATTCCCAAGAATATTCGTCTTCCCTGATATTTATTGTTACCGTTACTGGAGTAGTTTTGCTTTGCCATGCACAAATCCTCTCGAAATATAAAGTTGCGTTTATAAACAGTTTTTTTTATTCGGGGCCACATTCTGGATGGTTTAGGGAGAATCTAAGATTCCCTCAGAACATCCCCGATCCGCTCCAAGGCCCAGTCGATATCTTCTTTGGTAATAATCAGCGGCGGGGCAAATCTGATTACGTTTTCGTGTGTTTCCTTGCAGAGCAGTCCCTTGTGTTTGAGCTTTTCACAAAACCGTCTGGCGCCACCGGCGTTCTTATGCAATTCCACTCCGATCATCAGACCTTTACCGCGAACCTCTTTGACATAAGGACTATCGATGCTCGCCAGTTGCTCCATAAAGTAAGCTCCCATCTTGGCTGAGTTCTCCACCATTTTTTCTTCCACCAGCACCTTGACCGCTGTGCGGGCCACAGCACAAGCTAACGGATTGCCGCCAAAGGTACTGCCGTGATCACCAGGCTGAAAAACGCCGAGCACCTCTTTATTGGAAAGAACCGCGGAGACCGGGTAAAGCCCGCCTGACAATGCCTTACCCACCAGTGTCAGGTCTGCTACCACGCCTTCGTGTTCCTCAGCCAGCAATTTACCGGTCCGGCCCAGTCCGGTTTGAATCTCATCGGTAATCAGTACGATACCTTTCTCATCGCAAATCTGACGCACCTGGCGCAGATATCCATCGGGCGGCACGATGATACCAGCTTCCCCCTGGATCGGCTCCACCAGGAAGGCTACCGTATTGGGCGTAACGGCCTTTTCCAGGGCATCGGCGTCACCGAATGGAATAATCTTGAAACCGGGCGTAAAGGGTGAATATCCGTCCCGATACTGTTGTTCGGTACTGAACCCGACGAGGGTAATAGTTCGGCCGTGAAAGTTATTTTCACAAACGATAATTTCCGCTTTACCTTCGGCGATTCCTTTGGTCTTGTAGCCCCATTTACGCACCGCCTTGATGCACGATTCCACCGCCTCGGCGCCGCTGTTCATGGGAAGCACCTTATGAGAATCCGTCAACTGGCAGATTTCCTTATAGAACAAGCCCAGTTGATCGTGCCGGAAGGCACGCGAAACAAGAGTAAGCCGTTTTGCCTGCTCGATCATAGTGGCCACGATTTTAGGATGACAATGTCCCTGGTTAATCGCTGAGTAAGACGAAAGAAAATCAAGATACTTGTTTTCTTCCACGTCCCAGACCCAAATACCCTGACCGCGGGTTAAGACAACATCCAGCGGTTTGTAGTTTTTCGCCCCATACTCTTCTTCCAGGGCTATATAATCCTGGGTTCGCATCACTAATCCTTTCCGACAAAATCAATAACGCCATCAGTCGTTTTGGTCTCGAAACAGTTCGGTACCTGCCTGTCCTGCCACAGCCTTGTCGATCGCCTCCACAGAGGTAATCACGGCACGTTCACCGCCGTTTTGCAGAAATCGCATAGCTGCCTTTATCTTGGGGGCCATGCTGCCGGCAGAAAATTGGCCCTCCTCCATATAACGCCCGGCTTCTTCGAGCCTCAGCGAACGCAGTAGTCGCTGATCGGGCTGACCGTAGTTCAGCATCGCGCCGGGGACATCGGTTGCCATAACAAAAACATCCACGCCCACCTCCTGGGCCAGCTTAGCGCTGGCCAAATCCTTATCGATAACCGCATTCACACCGGAAAAAGCACGCCCTTCCCGGATTACGGGTATGCCGCCCCCACCGCAGCAGATAACGATAAAGTCCATCTCGATGAGTTTCTTGATCTCGCGTTTTTCCACAATGGTCACCGGTTCCGGTGAAACCACCACCCGTCTGTACCCTTTGTCCGTCTTGCACATCGGATAATCTCCGTGTTGTTGCGCGTAAACCGGTCCGATAGGTTTGGAAGGGCTGAGAAAGGCTGGGTCTTTTTCATCAACCACCACATAACTGATAAGGCTCACCAGCCGCTGAGTATGAATACCCAAATCCATCAGTTCGCTGTCCAGAGTCGATTCGATCATGTAACCGATCTGCCCCTGCGTCTGGGCCACTAAAATCTCCAGGGGTAATCTCGGAACCTCCCCACAGCATTCCTGCTGCAGTAATAGATTGCCCACCTGAGGGCCATTGCCGTGCGTGATAATAATCTTATACTCGCGGCAAAGCCCGGCAATCTGACGAATCGGCACCTTCAAATTTTCAAACTGCTGATTAATATCACCGGCCTGCCCCTTACGGACAAGGGCATTGCCGCCCAAGGCCACCAGCAGGGTCGGTCTGGTCGATTTTTCGGTTATATCTTTCATAATCTTTTTGTTGACTTTCGCAGTTTTTTACCCAAATTCCATCCAACAGGGCCTGTTACGCGAAAATGGATTTTTATATATTTTTGATAAATGCTCCGCTAACGTATAAAATTGTCGGTCTTGGCCCCCCAAAGGCCCTGCTCTGGCTTTGCGTATAAGGAACACACAAGAAACAGTGCGAATTCGCACTGTTTCAAACGGGAATTTCCCGGGAAGTCACTTCCTGCAGGCGGTTTGTGAGAACATCCTCTAGGCGTGGCCGGCCACAATCCCGGTATTCATAACGCACACGAAGCGTTGGCTTGTCAATGGTGACTATTCTGGGCAGATTAATCGGTGTGCCAAAAAGAACCAGGTCGCACTTGGTACTATTGATGGTAAGTTCCAGTTCGCGAATCTGCTTGTCACTGTATCCCATAGCCGGCAACACCGATCCGATATGCCGATAACGATTATATGTCTCTTTAATACTTCCGCAGGCATAGGGTTTCGGGTCAACGATCTCGGCCGCTCCGTATCGCTCGGCAGCAATGACCCCGGCGCCAAAATCCATTTCTCCATGAGTGAGCGTCGGACCGTCTTCAACCACCAAAACACGTTTGCCGCGAATTTGTTCCGGATCATCAACAATTATCGCTGATTCTGCCAGAACGATCTCGGACTGAGACACGTATGCCTCTATATTGTCCCTGACTTGCCGCACTTGTTCATCAGTAGCACTGTCCACCTTGTTGATGACCGCGATGTCGGCCATCATCATGTTAATCTCGCCTGGGTAATACCGTTTCTCATGCCCGGCCCGGTGCGGGTCGAAAACTACAATATGCACATCGGGATAATAAAACGGTGTGTCATTGTTTCCTCCGTCCCAGACAACAACGTCGGCTTCCTGTTGGGCCTGGTTGATGATCCGACCATAATCGACTCCGGCATAAACCACAATATCATCATCCACCAGCGGCTCGTATTCTTCTCTTTCCTCGATAGTACATTTGTGTTTCTCGAAATCTTCGTAACAACTGAAACGCTGTACCGCCTGCTGTTTCAAATCGCCGTAAGGCATAGGATGACGAACCACAACGGCTTTTTGGCCCCTGTCAGCCAAAATTTTGCACACGTAACGCGTAGTCTGCGACTTGCCGCAGCCGGTCCGCGAGGCGCAAACCGCCACGAGCGGCTTTGAAGACCGCAGCATCGTACGGGTCGCACCAAGCAATATGAAATCGGCGCCATTGGCCATTACCATCGACGCCTTGTGCATGATCTCGCTGTAAGGAACGTCGCTGTAACAAAAAACCACCCGATCAACCTGATGTTCCCGAATAAGCTCAATCAACTCGTCTTCCGCATAAATCCCAATGCCATCGGGATAGAGCCTGCCGGCCAGTTCGCGCGGATAGCGGCGCCCGTCAATATCAGGAATCTGCGCAGCCGTAAAGGCCACGACCCGATAACACGGATTGTCTCTGAAGCAGACATTGAAGTTGTGAAAGTCACGCCCCGCGGCCCCCATAATAATTATCTTTTCAACCATAATCACCCTTTCATTGCTCTGTTAAAAACAAAAAATCCAAAGTAAATTAATCAGTTATAACGGTAAGACAGAACCTCATTAGGCTCCGGCAAACTCCTGCCATTCTACGCATTGTTTCGCGGTTTTCCAGATTATTTTTCAAAACGCCTGACGCAGCGGTCGGTAACAAGCATATTTAGAGTAACGTCATGTTCGGTTACCGGCACCGCCTCGATAACCTGCTGTTCGACCGCCAGACCGCAACTTAACCCCCGAAAATCATTACAACCCAGAAAACGATCATAAAATCCACCTCCACGGCCAAGACGATTGCCCTGAGAATCGAAACCCACCCCAGGAACCACAACCAAATCGATATCACCTATCGGCATCGCTTTGCCCATTGCGGGATAACGCAGACCATAACGGTCAGAGACCATCTCACACGTCAAACTCCCCAAACAAACCGCTATCATCTCACGAGTGTCCCAATCGACCTGTGGAACCAGCACAGTTTTGTTCCGCTCAAACGCCGTCAAAACTGCACACGTGGTATCTACCTCACCGCTCGGCAGTGACAAAAACATCATCACTGCCGAGGCACGTCCGAACTCCACGGTAGCGCACAACTTTTCACAGGCCCAGCGGCTTTTCTGCTGAAGTTGCTCTTTGGGCAGGTCCTTCAAACGCCCAAGTAGTTGTTTGCGAATGTCTTTTTTGCCCATGGCTACCGTCTTACTTCCTTGATGGCGGTGCTTTACTGGTACTGTCTTTTTGCTCTGACTCGCTGTCAACGCGACAGTATTGTCTAAATTTGGCCAGGTATTGTCCAATCCTTTCTTCCATTCCCCGGCTGGTAGGTTGATAATACTGCTTGGCGAAGCTCGCAGGCATATATTCCTGCGGGGCGTAGCCTTCCGGGAAATTATGCGGATACTGATAACCTACGCCGTGGCCGAGTTTCTTGGCGCTGCGATAATGGGCATCCCGAAGATGATCGGGCACCGGGGCGGTTCGGCCCTGACGCACATCCTCGGCAGCCTTCCAGATCGCCTCGGCGCTGCGGTTGCTTTTAGGAGCGCAGGCAATATAAATAGCCGCCTGGGCCAAAGGCAATTGCGCCTCGGGCAGGCCCACAAACTCACTGATCCCCACCGCGGCACCAGCCAACACCGTAGCCATCGGGTCAGCGTTACCCACATCCTCGGCAGCACAAACAGCAATCCTGCGGGCGATAAAACGCGGGTCTTCACCCCCAACGATCAACCGGGCCAGCCAATACACCGTCGCATCCGGATCACTGCCTCGCATACTCTTTTGCAGAGCGCTGGCAAGATCATAATGGTTATCGCCGGCCGCGTCGGCGACCAGGGCCTTTTTCTGGATCGATTCGACCGCCAGGGCTTTGTCAAAAACCAATCCTGGCCCGGCAGAAGATTTACCGCTCGATTCCGATTCAGACACCTTACCGGGCTTTTCTTTTTGCTGGTATAACTGGGACAGCACACCAACTTCCAGGGCCGTCAGTGCACGGCGGGCATCGCCGTCGCTCATAACCGCCAAATACTCCAACGCCTCGTCAGTAACACTAACATCATATCGACCCAGCCCACGTTCGCTATCGGCAAGGGCCATTCGAATTATTTTTATGATATCGGTTTTGCTCAGCGGCTCAAACTCAAAAATGGTGCTGCGCGAAACCAGTGCCGAATTAACCGTGAAATAAGGGTTTTCCGTTGTAGCGCCGATCAGAATAACCGTACCGTTTTCCACATCGTCCAGCAGAACATCCTGCTGACTCCTGCTGAAACGGTGGATCTCATCGAGAAACAACACCGTTCTGCCCGCCTCCCCGGCCAGACGGTCCGCAGCCCCCTTGATAATTTGGCGGATTTCCTTGACACCGATCGACGAGGCGTTGGTTGGAACAAATTCCGCCGACGTCTGCTGGGCGATAACATAAGCCAGCGTCGTCTTACCGGTGCCAGGCGGACCATAAAATATCAAACTGCTGAGCCGATCAGCCTTGAGCATCCGCCAGAGCAGCTTACCGGACGCGATAAACTTCTCCTGTCCGACAAACTCATCCAGCGACCGCGGCCGCATCCGCAACGCCAGTGGAGCCGCCCCAGCAACGTTTTTCTCTTCCATCTCGGCAAATAAGTCCATAGGCCGCATTGTAACCATTTTTAAGGCCATAATACAATTAGTAACTCATAACGATTCAGTTTTCCCGTTTTCTTTATGTATTTACTTATCCCAAAAAACTTTACAATTGGCTCTGCCAGGCTCTATCATACCTATTGTGTATAAAACATGTTCATCAAAAGAGTTAATATGACGAACGGGGTGGTCGATAAACCAATAGAGCAGTTAGTTGCTTGTAAAAATGCAATCTCTTGTAACCCCTTGCTGGAGCAATGCTTATGTGTGGAATAGTTGCGTATCTGGGCGACAAACGGGCCGAGCCGATCCTGATAGAAGGCCTAAAGCGATTGGAATACAGAGGTTACGACTCAGCCGGCATTGCCGTTCTCGACGGGTCCGATCTGCAGATAGTCCGTTCAGCAGGACGGATTTCCAGACTGGAAGCCATCTTGGCCAACAAAAAAATAGATGGCACTATAGGAATAGCCCACACCAGATGGGCCACCCACGGCAAACCCTCCACCAAAAACGCCCATCCTCACCTGGACCACACCGGCAAGATCGCCATCGTCCATAACGGAATAATCGAGAACTTTGCCACGCTCAAGAAATGGCTCATTCACAAGGGATGCACTTTCGCCAGCGAAACCGATTCCGAAGTCATTGCCAACATGATCAGCATCTTTTATCACGATGAAACCCATTGCAACGGCAGCGGCAGCGAAACCGACCTTGCCGACCGATTGGAAACAGCCGTGCGTCTGACCCTCAGGGAGTTGGCCGGAACCTATGGAATAGCTGTTATTTGCCGGGACGTACCCGATCTCTTGATCACGGCCAGACGCGGCAGTCCCATTGTTTTGGGCATCGGTGACGGAGAGTTCGTTGTCGCCTCGGACGTAGCTGCTATTGTCAAACACACCACCCAGGCGATTTACCTCGGTGATAGCGAAATGGCGGTCATTAGCCGGGACGGTTATCGCACCTCGACCATCGACAATGTGCCCGTAGCCGCCAGGATCGAACAAATTGAGTATTCGCTCGACGAGATCGAGTTGGCAGGGTTTGAGCATTACATGGCCAAGGAAATCTTCGAACAGCCCGCCACCATTGAAGCCTGCCTCAGCGGACGGCTCGACACCACTGAAAACCAGATCAATCTGGGTGGTATTAGCAGTCTCAGCCGGGAACTGGTCCGAGCAAGCCGCATCAACATTGTCGGATGCGGAACCGCATGGCACGCTGCGCTGGTCGGAGAATACCTCTTTGAAGAATTGGCGGGAATCCCTACGGAGGTGGATTACGCTTCGGAGTTCCGATATCGCAACCCCATCATCCAGGACGGCACCATCCAGATCGTCATCAGTCAGTCGGGCGAAACGATAGACACATTAGCGGCACTGCGGGAAGCAAAAGATCGCGGTGCGACAACTTTAGGCATAGTCAATTCTGTGGGCAGTACCATCGCACGCCAGACCGACTGTGGAATCTATCTGCACGTAGGCCCCGAAATAGGCGTAGCCTCCACCAAGGCGTTTACCGGGCAGTTAGCGGTTCTGACCATGACGGCCCTGTACGTAGCCCGGCGGCGCCACATGTCCCAACATCGGCTCAGCCAATACATCCAGGCCCTGAGCAAAATACCGGACCAGATCCGAACCATACTCGAACAAAGCGACTATATCAACCAGATAGCCCGGCAGTATTCGCAGCGGGAAAATTGGCTTTTCCTGGGACGGGGATATCAGTTCCCCGTCGCTTTGGAAGGAGCACTCAAACTAAAAGAAATTTCATACATCCACGCCGAAGGACTACCAGCAGCGGAAATGAAACACGGGCCTATCGCACTGATTACACCCCAGATGCCGGTAGTCTTTATCGCCCCACGCTGCGGTCAATACGAAAAAATCGTTGGTAACATGGAGGAGGTCAAGGCTCGCGGTGGAAAAATTATCGCCGTAGCCACCGAGGGCGACGACCAGATCAACAATTACGCCGATCACGTATTCACCGTACCAGACACCCTCGATGAACTGCAGCCGATGCTGACGGTCATTCCGCTGCAACTGTTGGCATATCATGCAGCGGTAATCCGCGGTCACGACGTCGATAAACCACGCAACCTGGCCAAAAGCGTAACGGTAGAATAAAAAATGCGACTTGGCCGGACCTGCCAGGAATTTTTTGCTTTCAATTCCCAGATCACGACATTAAACTAATCGCATGTTTTTCCGGAGAAAAAAAACAAATTCCCAGCAATTCTCGCCTGACAAAATGGAACTGCCTGGCGACATGCAGGACACACTCGAACCACTGAATGAGATCGAAAAGGCCAGACGGGACATAATGCTGGCCTGCCTGGAAGCCGCCAGGCGCGAGCAAGTCGATCAGCCTGAAAAATTTCCACACGCCACGGACCAGCCACCGCCGGAACAGACTCAACCGCGGGAAACCAAACTTCAGGAAACCGAACCACAACAAATTGAACCGCGGGAAACCCAATCCCGGCCAACCGAACCACGGGACAATGACGCAAGTGTCGAACCAGAACCCGAACAAAACCCTCCCGATCTAACAGAAGATATCAAAACAACTGAACAAATCAATCTGACCGAACAAACCAGTCAGCCCGCTGCCAACGGCCTTGCGGACCTTACAAACCAGATGCCGCCGCCCAATCCCCCCCCCACCTGTACTATCCCTGCCGACCAGCCAACTTATCGGAACAAATCGGAAAATATAAAAGACAACAAGCTGATCGAGGAGATATTGAACGGGATTGTAACCGAAGACATCGCCCGCAATTATAAACCACCGGCAGAGCCATTATGCCCATACTAAATGAAAATACCAGGTACAACAACATTAACTGGGCATACCAACCACGTTTCCTCAGTCAAAATTCAAACTGACCAACTTGTCCTTTCTTATCATTTCACCAAAAGGTAACTCCTTATTTTGTATGCACTTACGAAAATCCACATTAGTAATCATTTTGTCCCGCTTTGGTAAGACCTTCAATTGTAATATCCTGCAAAAATAAACACTTCATTATAAGCACAAAAAGTTGTATAATGAGGTTCTCCAGGTTTCTGGTAAAAGGTAGGATGAAAAGCGCAATGCAGATTCAGCGATATAAATGGTTGACTTGTTCGATCTTGGTTTTGTTAGGGGCGGTTGTTCTTGGGATAGCGGCTCGTTTGACGATTGTGCCACGGATACCACCGGACAATATCATCTGCCAGAAATTCTATTTCGAGCTTGACAGCAAATCGATCGAAAACGGTTGGCAGTGGGACTGGTTTGCCGGCCGGCAGAAACTGGACATCCTGAAACTGGCCCATGAAATAGAACCGTTATTAAGAGATCGCCTCACCATAACGACGGACAGACAATCCCAACAAATCACTTTATCCCTTCGTTGCCCCCAGACCAGCAGGAACCTGATCGACAGTTTCCCCAAACTCATCTGGGACTATGCCAAACAGCAAAAGGCAGATGAAACAGCCAGCCAGGTCACTATTGAGGCGGCGTTGCGGAAACAGTTGAAAGAAAAAAACGAACAATACGATAAGCAATTACAGAACCTGGTTCTGCTCCAAAGCGAAAATGTATGTATGAGCGCCACCAATATCACATTGGAAAATCTGGAAGGTCAAAACAGACCGTCGGTTGACCTGAGGGAATTTGATGATTTTGTAAGACCAGGCCTCGCTAAGGTCCTGGCCGAAGATGCCGAACTCAAGCAATTACGTCCCCGGCTTGGCGAACTGCAAAAAAAAATCGCACAACTGGATATCAAAGCCGGCCAATCCGACTCCGACGATCAACTGCAACAACTGAAACAGCAGCGACAACAGCTCACTTGGCAGCAGGACGAGCAGCAGCAAAAATTTAACCAGCGACTTCATCTGCTGAACGAAAAAATCAAAAACGAAGCCTGGCCCAAATACTACAATAAACGCCGGACAGATATCCTCAAAGAACTGGATGCCAATTCCGACAAAGAACTGGCCATGAAAGATCAACTCGAACGCCTGAAAGATCGCATCGATTTGATTCGCTCATTTCTGCCGCAAGAATCCGCATTTGGTACAGATATAAACATCGGCCAACAGATGCGTCAGCAAGTGGATTTTTGCCCGATATTGCGCCACCCGCTTGACCCTTATACACTCCGCTCCCGTCATAGTCTGCCCCAATACATGATAATGACGCTCGCGGTTCTGATGGGTGGCGGCTTGGGGCTGATCATTGGCACAACTAACCGCATAACACGAAAAACCACAAAAAAAACACAGATACAACTCGACACCGAACAGGCAACACCTGGCGATGATCGACCCATACGTGACGAAACACCCATCGGCCTATCGGACACCACCGCTCCAGCACCGGACAACGAGTCCACCAACGAGAGCAATCAGCAAATCCGATGGACTAAACAGTACGACCAGCTCGCCGAAGCCGCCGAGCAGCTCCACCGTCAGATCGACTCACCAGTCATTCTTCTTGGCGCCTTTGACCACAACGACGGTTACACACGTACCGCTGTCAACCTGGCCATCGCGCTGACTCGCTCATCGTTATCAAAAGTACTGCTGGTCGAAGCCGATCACTGCAGCGGTGAACTGGCCGACGTATTCGAACTGCCACACGGCCCAGGTTTCTTCGAGTGGCGCCGCGGAGAAATATGGTCCTCAAAAATAATCACCGAAACCTCTCTGCCTGGTTTGAGTTTTATGCCGGCCGGACTTCCTTCAGCCGAACAGTTAGACTCCAAAATCGATTTGACTAAAGAACGGCACCGCTGGGCAAATCTTCGCAAAAATTACAATGTGATTTTACTGTATAATCGAACTGCTTTGGTATCCAAACCCGAAACTCCCGAGCAAATTGCCGCAGACCAACTGCTGGATATGGCCGATGGCATTTTCGCTTGCCTGCGCAGCGAACGCAATTCCAGGCAAATTGACGCACTCCTCACCGGCCGAAACTCACAACTACTCGGAATAATCCCTCTATAACCTTGGTACTCCGCAAATAACCGGTAGCAAGGTTGAGTTTGTAAGTCCTTTGAATATACCAGGATTAATGCTTGACATACCAAGGCAAATCGTATATCCTAGTCTTTAAAGACCGCGGATCGGTTCGGTCTTTAGTGTTTTGGAAAGGTTCAAAAAACCGTAACTTCCTGCTACAAAACCGATTACCGACTTTAATACCTGTCAGGCCAAGGAGGGCTCCCGTTGATAGTTGATAAACGTACAAACATTAGTATCTGTATTTCGGGAGAAAAAAATGGACGAATCTGATTTTCCTACAGTCATCGGACCCGACGCCAAGTTCAAAGGTGAACTCAGTTTTGAAAAAAGCGTCAAAATCCTGGGTGGTTTCGAGGGACGCATAACCACCGGCGGCAATCTGGTCATCGCCCCGGAAGGCGTTATCCAGGCCGATATCGAGGCCGGTACCATTACCGTAGAAGGTGAAATCAGCGGTAATGTGTCGGCCAAGGATATCATCGAACTGAAAAATACCGCTCGATTGCAGGGTGACCTTCGCTGTGAACGCTTGGTCGTTGTTGACGGCGCACGTTTCGTGGGACATTGTAACGTTGGTAACGGAACCGTTGACAAGACCGAACCCACAAAAAAATCGGCACAACCGGCCGCACCTGCGCCTCGTCAGATGGCCGTACCTGAAGGCGTTGGGCCGACCAGGCATACTACTGCCAACAAGAATATAGACGTCAAACTGACAGAAAAGTAATACACTCGGCCATCGGCCACTCTACTTCTGAAATTGGCGTCAAAAGCCGATATTCACGCGCAAAAACGCCCTTTAGTGCTGGAATCGACTTCTCACAATTATTTTGACTCTGGCGACGTATTTGCATGCAACAAAAAAAAGTCTATTGTCATCATTGTGGTAAGGAATTGCTTGTCAGTGCCAAGGCCATTAGCATCGGCTGTCCGCACTGTAACCGGCGTATTAGCGTCGAGGACCTTACCGTTTCTTCATGTCATATCAGGGCTTGTCTCGAAACCTGTGGCTCAATTCGGGTAGCACCAACCGGCATACTGCAAGGACGGGTGCGAAGCCGAAACCTACAGGTCGAAGGACAACTTCGCGGAAATGTCACCGCCGACGACAAGGTCTCGCTCGCTTCCGGCGCCAGCATTTCCGGCGATATCACCGCCCGCAGCCTGGAGGTAAACTCCGGAGGCATCATCAACGGATTCTGCCGTATCGAACCTTAGCGAAACGCCCAAAATAAACAAAAAACCAACGCCGTCGGCAATATGAATACAGCGACGCACACGAACAATAGCATGGAAAAAACCGTTTGGACGGCAAACATATCTCTTCTCAGGTCCAATAACCCACCTTTTTTGTGCCAAATATGCTTATAACGATTGGCCATAAAACAAAAAATCTGTTGCGTAAACACCCGAAATATCCGATAATTATTGTACAAACAAAAATCTGGCATTCCCGCGAAAGTGGGACACAAAGTGAAGAGCCGCGATAGCGAATCCAGTGTTTTTGCGTAAAAGCATACTTTCAAGTGAGCGTAAAAACACATTTTTCAAAAAAACTGTTGTCCGCAACAAGTGCTGATTAGCGGGGAGTTTGCTGGTTGTTAAGGAGATAACCGATTGAGAAAACCTCGGCTGATATATTGTGTTTTGGCAATTCTACTGTGGACAGGACTGGCAGGATGCGCTCGGCCGGGTCGGCTGCTCTGGCAACTCAAACCCGGAGACACCTATTCCGTTAAGGTGAATTTGAACTCTAACCTGAGCATGATGTTTCCCGGCGTGGACAATAGAAAAAACGAAATGCAACTCACCTGCCGCGTAAAAGGTCTCGATCAGGAAAAACACCCCATAGTGGAAGCGACAATCACGTCTCTAAAAGCATCGATGCAAAGCCTTGGCGTAAGTGCTTCTTTTGACAGTGAAGACAAAACCACTTACCAGCCGTCCAAAGACGATAAAAACAAACAGCGCACACAAAAATATATCGACGCCTTCATCGACCTGAAAGGCAAAAAATATAACGTCCTGATGGGCGACGAAACACAACCGGCCAAACTGCTCGATGTAGATGACCCCATCAGGAAAATCATGATCGATGAAAACATCCAAATGGATATTCTCAGATCAAACGAACAGGCTCACATGTTGCTCACTGAAAACCATCTGATGGAATACGTCACCGGCGGATTGATCGGCGGCGACACAGCCATCAAAATCGAACACATGGAAAGTTGGTCAACCTGCGCAATAACCGCCGTGCCCGAGGCCAGAACAAGCATTCGAAAAAACTATACCATCGAAAGTGCAGGAGAAACCCTGAGCCTGCAAGAAACCCCAAAAGAAAAAGAAACACCGGACCCAAAAAAACAAAACAAAGAACAAGACAAAAAGCAACCAAGCTCCAAAACCAAAGAAAAACCAGCCGACAAAAACCAAAAGAAAGAACCACCGGAGCTTATACCAGAAATACCCCAGGGCCGCAATGCGGTGGTATCTTATCAGATAACAAAAATCGACCAGGAGCAGATCGCTACGGAAAAATCGAAAGAAAAAATGAAATACCTGGTAACCGACGTCGAGGGGCAAGGCAAATTGATCTTCTCCCTGGACAAAAAACGTATGCTGAAACTGGCAGAGCGAATGGATGTATCCGTTACCAGCAGACAACAAGCTGGCTCCAAAGCCAAAGCCCACAAAAAAGTCACAATGTGTTATAACGTAAATAAAACTATCGAATATATGTATGATTAATGGCACTCTTTTTGGAGATCTTACACAATGAAAACCTGGTTAAAACTAATGGTGCTTACTGTGACAGGGGCTATGATTATCTCGTACGGATGCGGTACAGCCCCTTCGACAAAAACAAAAGACAAAGAGACAGCACAGCCGGCCGCCCAAGAACAGGTCGCCAAACCGGCCGTAACACAAAAAGACTCAGCACTGCGATGCCGATATGAAGTTGGCAGTGTGGAAAGGGCTCGCTTCGCCAACTCCAGCCAAAATAAGGTCTGGGTGGAAATGCCGGACAAAGAACCAAGCGAACCTCAGTCGAACGAAACGCAAAGAGAAATTGTTTTGCGCAGCGAAGTTGAAAAAGTGCAAGAGGATGGCTCAGCCATAATTGAAGTGACCATCGAGCAGGTAAAAATAAGCGAAACCGTAATTACAAAGGAGACAAAGCAAACTGCAAAGGATGCGGAGAAAACGCTAAAGGATACAAAGAGAACTAACACCTATTCCAGTGACGCCGAAGAAACCAAATCCACCTGGCGGAACCAGCCAAAACTGGCCGGGGCCAGCTATAAGATCGAAATAGCTCCCGATACGACTGTCAAAGAAATAATGGGCCTCGACGAATTACGCCAAAAACTCGGAATCGCCAAGGATGACCCCGGCAAAGCCGCTTCCATGATAAGCGAAGAAAGCATCAAAAGTTATCACGAACGTGAATTTGTCCGCTATAGCCCGGACCGGTTTACCCCACAGCAAGGCTACGACCATCCACTGCCGAAAAACTACGAAAAAAACTTGCCTGTCTCCAACGCCATAATCAAGGCAAAAGCCATCAAGAAAATATATAGCGCCCAGGAACCGCAGAAAAAAAACGACTCTCAGACAGTTACGATAACCTGTCAGGGCGAACCGCTGCATCTGCTGCCGGAAGGAATAACCGAACCTCAACTGCCAGGCTCGTTCTTCCTGATTGTAACCAAGGAAAAAAGTGATATGCAGGGCTTCAAAATTGCCGGACGGGGCGACTTCGATTTGACCACGAGGCAGGTGATAGAGGATTCCAGTGAAACCGAATGCACGCTCGTCCTGGATGGCGCCAAAATCGGATTTGGAGAGCGGCCGGGCAAAAAAATAGAACCAGGCAGCGCAGGATTTATGTTCACCCAGTTTAACTCGCAAAGTAAATACGAACTGCTGAAGTAAAAGACTTAAGGGAGCCTCTAAAATAAAATAGCATGGCTAAAACCGAAAGAATTGGAATATCACTCGACCGAAAACTCCTTTCGATGTTCGACGGACTCATCGCTCAGCAGGGATACCAGAACCGATCGGAAGCGATCCGAGATCTAATCCGACGCCGACTGGCCGAACAGGAACTGACAAAACCCACTGCCAAAGCCGTAGCGGGACTATTCCTCGTTTACAACCATCATTCGACCAGGCTATCGCAAAAACTAACCGACCTGCAGCACAATCACCTACTACAGGTCGTCTCATCCATCCATGTACATCTCGACCACGAAAACTGCCTCGAGATAATCATTCTAAAAGGAAGGGTCAAAGACATCCAGCAAATATCTGACAAGATAACCAGCTTAAAAGGAATAAAGCTAAGTCGAGTAAACATCTTAACCACCGGGGAAAAACTTACATAAACAATCAAAGAAAAATAAATAATAAAAGTAAAAATTCCTGTAAGAGTCTGCTATATAAATTGGTTTTATCTCGAAAATCCTCTGCCGCAATCACCTCTCAAAGGAATAGAAAACAACAATGTATTCGCAGTAATACCGGGCCCTGCCTATAGGACACTTTGGAGAACATGTTATGCCAAATAACGATTTTAGCCGAGAAACCTGGCGGATATTTCGGATCATGGCCGAATTCGTCGAGGGATTCGGCGAGTTGAGCAAGTTAGGCCCTGCCGTCTCGATCTTTGGATCCGCACGCTCCAAACCGGATAACCCTTATTACCTATTGGCCCAGAATACCGCGACGGCATTGGCCAAGGCCGGTTTTGCCGTTATCACCGGCGGCGGAGGCGGAATAATGGAGGCTGCCAACAAAGGCGCTATGGAAGCCGGCGGAAAGAGCGTCGGCCTTAATATCGACCTTCCAGAAGAACAAAAACCAAACAAATACCAGAACTTGTCACTCAGTTTCCGTTATTTCTTTGCACGCAAAATGATGTTCAATAAGTACGCACAGGCCTTTGTAATCCTGCCGGGAGGGTTCGGAACCATGGACGAGTTCCTTGAATCGCTCACGCTCATCCAGACGCACAAGAGCACCCGCTTCCCCGTCATCCTGATGGGAAGCGGGTTCTGGACAGATCTGATCCACTGGTTCGAAAACATCATGCTGAAAGCAGGCAATATATCCCCGAAAGACCTGAACCTTTTCTCTGTCACCGACGACCCGGACGAGGTGGTTGACATCATCGAAAAATCAGAAGGCAAAAAATGGCTTGAACCCGACGGCGTCGTCACCTTTAAAAACGATAAAATTAAGTAAGGGAGCCGCTAAAAATTGCTTTTGTCACGAGAACGAGCGAAATTTTCGCCAGCGAGGCAGATGTCAAAAATCGCCGCAGGCATAGTTGAAACTATGTTGAGGACGATTTTTGGCCGATAACAATGCTGACGGAAATTGCAGCCGTTCGTAGTAAAAATGAATTTTTAGAGGTTCCCGTAAGTATTACGATTCAGGTTAAATTCCGCGGGCAAACAAATAAGCGGATAGGTCCCTATTATGGAATTACTGCCGGCTATAGATCTGAGGGATGGCAAATGCGTACGGCTTTTGCAGGGAGATTATGCGCGACAGATTGATTATCACGACGACCCCATAGCTCAGGCACATATCTTCCAGCAGCAGGGCGCCAAATGGCTACACGTCGTTGACCTCGACGGAGCACTGCACGGCCGGATGCACAACAGCCGTGTTGTCGAAAAAATCGTATCCGCCACCAACCTGAAGGTCGAACTCGGCGGAGGTATCCGCGATGAAATCGTGGTAAAAAAACTGCTGGAAGTTGGCCTGACACGTATCATCATCGGAACCAGGGCACTGGAAGATATGGATTGGTTTGAGAAACTCGTAAACGATTATCCGCAGAAAATCGTCTTGGGGCTCGACGCCCGCGACTCTCGCCTGTCCACCCGCGGCTGGACCCAAACCAGCAAAACGACAGTTGCCGAAATGGCCCAAATCGTAAACCATTGGCCGCTGGCCGCTATCGTTTATACCGACATCGCCTGCGATGGAATGCTTACCGGCCCCAATATCGAAGCGACGCGGCTGCTCGCACTAAACTGCCGCATACCAATTATCGCTTCCGGCGGAGTAGGCAAACTGGACCACATCAAGCAATTAGCGAAATTACCCATTGAGGGGATAATTATCGGCCGGGCACTCTACGAAGGCAATTTTACGCTCGAACAGGCCTTCACGCTCGTGACTAAAAACAAATCAAATACGATTTAGATAGCAGGCATGAGAACTATGAATAGAGTAATTATATCACTATTCTTGTTAGTGATCTTCATATTACTAAGCGGATTCAACTCATAAGTGCAACACGTAGCGAAACAGGTGGTGAGCTGCTATACTGGTTCACCACTATAACCCACGCTATACGGAACACTTATGAAACAGCACCAACAACTCACCCAGGACGATCGTATCGAAATCTATGCCATGAAGCAATCTGGAAAACCACAACAAACCATCGCCCAACGCTTGGCCGTACACCCCAGCACCGTCAGCCGGGAACTGGCCCGCAACACCGGGTTATCGGCCCAAACAGGCGCACTGCCGGGCCCAGCAACGCCGTCAGTACGCCCGCAAGGCGGTTAAAATGACGCCCCAAACGATTGCCTATATCGAAAGTCAAATCCGTCAGGAACACTCGCCGGAACAGATCGCCGGCCATAAGAAAAAACGCAAACGCTACGGAAAACATGATTTCCGCGGTAAAATCCCTAATCGCGTTGGTATCGAACAGCGACCTCAAATCGTCGCCGCCAAAAAACGTATCGGCGATTGGGAGGTTGACACCATCATCGGCAAATACCATCGTGGCGCGGTCATCAGTGCCGTCGAACGCAAAAGCCAATTTACTTTGCTCGGCCAGGTAAGACACAAAACCGCCGCGGCCGTGCAGCAACAAATAGTCCAACGCTTGCACCCGCATCGACGCCGAATTCACACGATTACCACCGACAACGGCCGAGAGTTTGCCGACCATGAAACCATTGCCGATAAACTGCAAGCCAAGTTCTATTTCGCCCAGTCTTACCAGGCTTGGCAGCGTGGCCTGAATGAACAGGTCAATGGCCTGATCCGGCAGTATCTGCCAAAGCAAACCGACTTACGTTATGTTACCGATGACCAGTTACGGTTCATCATGGACCGGCTGAATCATCGCCCGAGAAAAACCCTTGGATTTAAAACTCCCTTTGAAGTATTCTGTAATGGCTCACGATTCAAAACAACACGTGTTGCACTTATGAGTTGAATCCGCGATGAATTAAGAGATGAATTGAAGGGGGTCAGACATCTTTTTTCGGTCTGCCTCTTGGTTTTAGTATCGATTCTAGTCCCAGTTGTGAGGTGCTAAACGGATGACGGACACTCGAAGCTTAGCATTAAGCCGCCTGGTCCTGTTTCTTCTCGTAAAGATCCTCGTATGCTGCCGGGCTTAAATAACCCAACGCAGCGTGACGTCGTTTATGATTATAGAACACTTCAATATATTTGAAAACATCTTTTTTGGCACTTTCTCTTGTCTGGTACTTTTTACCGTGAATCCATTCTGTCTTAAGGCTGCCGAAAAAACTCTCCATACACGCATTATCCCAGCAATCACCTTTACCAGACATGCTGCAAACAATTTTATGGTCATCGAGCATTTCCACAAAGGCATCCGAAGCATACTGACTGCCGCGATCACTGTGATGGAGCAAACCGCAACCCGGCCGACGATGCATAAGGGCCATATCCAGAGATGAAACCACCAAAGCTGTATCGATACGATCTGACATCGACCAACCGACTATTCTCCGTGAAAACAAATCCATCACCCCCGCCAGGTACAGCCAGCCTTCTTTTGTCGGTATATATGTTATATCGGCTACCCATTTCTGATTAGGCTTAGCAGCGATAAAATCACGACCAAGCAAATTGTCAGCTACCGGCAAGTTGTGATTGGAGTCCGTGGTGACCACGAATTTGCGTTTAACACGTGAATACAGTCCCA
>Ga0315276_10000431_pt1 | contig 36105 bp, 45 predicted proteins | sample YL17G05_0_MG_FD_204542 | JGI IMG/M metagenome (GOLD analysis project Ga0315276, IMG submission 204542) | Sediment microbial communities from Yellowstone Lake, YNP, Wyoming, USA - YL17G05_0 | ecosystem: Environmental > Aquatic > Freshwater > Lake > Sediment | place: USA: Wyoming | collected...
GGGCCTGAAGGAGTCGCCATGATTCGTCGCGCCGGCTTCGCGGCGTCGCTCGTCCTTGCCGCCCTCGCCTTGCTCGCCCAGTCCGCCCTCGCCGCCAGGGAGAAGGGCCGCAGGATGGACCTCATCACGACCGTGCCGTACTTCGCGGTCTGCGACGTGAAGAGCATCGCCCTGCTGCCCATCGCCACGTTCGACCGGAGTCTGCCTGCCGAGCGCGCGATCGCGGATTTCTGGGGCCGGCACTTCAAGGACACCGGCTACCGCCGGATCTCGGCCCCGACCGCGCGCGAGATGCTCCAGGGCGCGCTCGTGGGCTCGTCGGGGGCGCTGCTCTGGGGCGGCTCGGGCAGCGAGACGAGCGAGGGGCCCTGCCACGATCCGAGCATGAATCCCATTGGCGTGAGTTCGACCAGCCTGGGGAGCGCGCCGATCACAGGCCAGAGTGGCCCGCCCGCCTTCGACGAGGCGCTGAACCGGCTGCTGCTACGCTGGCAGCCGCAGTTCCCGCCGTTCACGGCCGCGGTCGAGCCGGCGAAGTAGCGCCCGGTCAGCGCGCGCCGGTCCCTCATGTTCATCCACGGCGACGAAGACGGCATCCGCGCCGCCCTGCGCGATGCGCGGGTCGCAGCCGAGGCCGACGAGGTGCCGGTCGGCTGCGTGGTGGTGCACGACGGGCTGGTCATCGGGCGCGGTCACAACCAGACCGTGACGCTGCAGGATGCCACCGCGCATGCCGAGATCGTCGCCATCGGGGCGGCCTCCACCGCGCTGGGCTCGTGGCGGCTGCTCGACTGCACGATGTACGTCACGCTCGAGCCGTGCGCGATGTGCGCGGGCGCGATCATCCTGGCCCGCATGCCGCGGCTGGTCTACGGCGCGTTCGACCCCAAGGCCGGCGCCTGCGGCTCGGTGCTCGACGTCATCCACGAGCCGCGGCTCAATCACCGCGTCGAGGTGACGCCCGGCGTGCTCGCCGCGGAATGCGGCGAGTTGCTGCGCGAGTTCTTCGCGAGGAAGCGCCGTAAGCCGGACGACGGCAATGGCGGCGGCCCGGAGAACGGCCAGGCGGGCTGAGCCGCGTCCCCCTGCGCGCCCGAAGCGCAGCGCCCGCACGGTGCTCCGTGCGGGCGCTCACGATGGGCGCAGGGGTCAGGCCGCTTTCGATCCGCTCAGGCTCCGGGCGACGGCGTCCGCCGCCGGGCCCACGCGGACCTCGCGCGCGGCGTGGGTCAACACGTAGACGCGCAGGTTGTTGCTCATCGGGTCCGCGGGCGTGATGAAGAAGCCGCTGCGGTCCGGCATGTAGGTCAGCGTGTAGCCGAAGACCACCTCGCCGTCCTTGAAGCGGACCGAGACCTTCTTGCCGCGACTGATGTCCGTCGTCGCCTGCTCGAAACCGTGAGCCTCCTTGCGTTTCGGATCGCCGGCGAAGTCCTTGACGAAGAACACCGCCTTCAGTTCCTTGCAGCGGATGTCCTGTACCTCGCTGGTGCCGAGCGGCCGGAGATGAAAGCTGGGGCGGTTGGGGAAGAAGTCCTCGGTAGTGCCCTTCAGCACCTGGCCATCCGAAAACCGCACGACGACCTTGTTCGTTTCGCCCATGGTGTGCCTCCCGGTCGCGGGTGCGCACTTGGATTCGTCTGGCAGACTCGAGGCGCGCCTGAACCCTGACCACCGGGGTCATCGGCAGATCGGGGTGGTGGCTTGAGGGCGGTGGGAGGCGGGCCCAGAAATGCCGGCGACCACCCCCCTGTGGGGAGTGGTCGCCGGTGACCGGGGCCTGTCGGTCGCCTGGAACTAACGATAGATGGCCTTGAGCGAGCCCCACGTGCTCGGCTTGGCCGGGGTGGCGCAGTCCGGCGTGAGCGAGATGCTGATGGAGAAGAAGTCCCACCAAGCGCCCAGCGTCCGCGTCGGGTTGCAGGCCGGGTCGATCAGGGCCGGGTAGTTGGGCGGCATGACGTTGCCGAGGTCGGTGGTGCCCACGCGCACGCCGTTGCCGATCGAGAAGCCCATGCAGAGCGTCGGGTAGTTGTCGAAGTGCGCCGCCGCCTGGACGTTCGTGACCGCCGAGACGGGGACCCAGTTGGAGTACTGGACGGTCTCGAACTCGACGTAGCTGTCGAACACGCCCGCGTAGTCCGGGTCGCCGTTTGCCCACGGGCCGGTGCCGCTCAGCCAGAAGATCCCGCCGCTGTAGGTCTTCATGAAGGTGCGATTGCCGTTGCCCTGAGCGTTGACATAGCCGCTGATCTGCACGCCCGGCGTCAACTCGGTGCCGCAGGTGTACATCCACACGCCGCCCAGCGCGCTGCCGTCCCAGGAGCCGCAGTTCTGCGTGGTGCCCACCCCCATCGCACCGCCGCCCGCGTCCCACCCCTCGGTGTAGCGCCCGGCGGGGATGGTGCCGCCGATGTCCGTGCTCTTGTAGTTACCGGGCAGCGGCGGCCCGGCCAAGGCCAGCGTCGCCGACAATGCCGCCATGATCACCAGAGTGGTAGCCAGCTTCTTCTTCATGTCTTGCCTCCTTATGATGCGGGAACCGTTACGTGGCCCAAGGAGTCAGTTGGCACGGCCCACCGTCCGACCGGGGCAAGTCCAGTCTCGAATCGTTCCCGCCGAGGAATATGTGGCTCCGGCCGCCTGCTGCGCGGACCTAGCCCGGGGATACGCCCATCGAGAACCAAGGGAATTGTCAGTCCATGAGGATCCGCTGTCAAGTCAAGACTTGACTTGACAGCCGTCAAGTCGCTCGGATTCGGTCTCTCCGGCGACCTTGCGCGGCAGGCGTGAGCGCGGACGCAGATGCGGTCGCAAGCGAGCGCGACTTTCCCGCGATTGTGGATCGGCGGAGTCCTTCGCCAACGCAGCCCGAGGGTTCCAGACTCGGCCGCGCCTGTGCGAGGCGCCGTGCACGCTCGGTCAGGACGCGACGGCGTAGTGGGGTGCTCGACCGTCCCCGCCTGCGCGCGAGGAGTCGTCCACGGCAAGTGTCAAGGGCGGCGGCTTGCGCGTTGCCTGGCATGGTGCTAAGAACGGCGATAGAGACCTGTCGGAGCAGTCTCGAGAGTCCCGGGCCATTGACTGTTGCCTCTCCGCGGAAGCTGTTGCCTGGCAGTGATTCACGAGGAGTCGCCTGTGGCTCCGCGCGCTTCGTGCTTCGGCCAGGAATGCCCGCGCGAGGATCGATGCCGCCGCCGTGTCACTCCCTACTCCTTCGTCACCAGCCCTCAGGAGGTCGATTGATGGCGGAGTCAATCCTTGGACGCGACTCCAGGCTCGACGACGTCGTCCGGCGGCTGGTCGAGGCCTATCAACCCGAGAGCATCTATCTCTTCGGGTCTATTGCGCGAGGCGACGGCGACGTTGAAAGCCACTACGACCTTCTGATCATCGTGCCGAACGATGCTCCGGCAGAGCGTCGGCGGAGCCGCCTCGCCTACGAAGTGCTGAGAGGCACCGGGACGCCGGTGGACGCTCTCGTCTGTTCGCACGATTGGTTCTTCTCCAGGGTTCACCTGCGGGCCTCGCTGCCGGCGACCGTGCTTCGCGAGGGAAGGCTGCTCCATGCCGCATGACCCAGCGCGCGTAGCCGACACGAAGGCGTGGTTGAGCAGGGCCGCCACGGATCTGCGCGCAGCGGCGCTCGACCTCGCCGGCGAACCTCCGGTGTTGGACGACCTCGTATTCCACTGCCAGCAGGCCGTGGAGAAGGCGATGAAGGGCCTGCTGGCCTGGCATGATGAGCCGTTCGGGAAGACCCGTAACCTCGAGCCGCTCGGAGAGACTTGCCTGCGGTCGGACTCCTCACTTCGACCTCTGGTGGATCGGGCCGTGCCGCTGACCGAGTACGCGTGGAAGTTCCGCTATCCCGGGGAATATGTGGGAGCGACACAGGACGAAGCGGAACGCGCGCTCGGGATCGCCAGGGAGATGTTTGGGGCGGTCCTCGCGCGGTTGCCGGAAGACGCTCGTCCGTGAGTGAGCGATGAGCGGGCAACGGCGTCATTCGCGGGCGGAGGGCAGCGTGCGGGAGGCGGGTCCCGGCGCGGTCTTGCAGGATGGCGATTCGGCGCGCCGGCTTGCGCTCGAAGAGCGGCAGGTGGCTGCGCGGGGAGAGAAGCTTCTCGTCAGACCCGATCTGCCCCCCTTCCTGCGAGTCGAGGCTCCGTCCGGGTTCTCCTATCGGATTCACTTGAGGGGAGGCGTAGGCGGTCCTCACTCCTGCGACTGCCCGGATTTCGAGGCGAACCGACTGCACACGTGCAAGCACGTGGAACGCGTCCGCGCGTGGCTGGAATCAGCTCGATCGCGACTCCCGCTCGAGCATCAGCGCGCGGCACGGAGGTCTCGCGTCTACCTTCACTTTGGCGACGTGGTGGAGCCCCGGCTTCTAGGACGCCCGCGGGGCCCGGGCGCGTCGGTCGTGCAGGACGCGTTCGATGACGCGGGCCTCCCGCTCCGACCGCTTGCAGGGGACGAAGCGAAACTCCGCCGCTGGCTAGGCCCGTTCGTGGACCGCGTCGAACCCCAGGCACTCGACTGGCTCGACCGCCGCATCGAACGCCGCCCCATCCTGCCCGATCGGGACATCGCGAGCCTGTTGCCCACGCTTGGGCTCAAGCCCTACCCGTATCAGTGGAAGGGCGCGGAGTTCCTCGCCCGGACGGGTCGTGCGTTGCTCGCCGACGAGATGGGGCTTGGAAAGACGGTTCAGGCCATTCTCGCGGCCACCGTGATGAGGCGGGCGTCGCGGCCCGCGCTCAGCGTGACGATCGTCTGCCCCGCCAGCTTGCGCGGAGGCTGGGCGGAGGAGATTCAGCGGTGTATCGGGGAGGCTGCGGTGTTGCTTGAAGGGATGTCCGATGAGCGCGCCCGGACGATCGCCGCCCGCCCCGCGTGGCTCGTGACCCACTACGAGCAGGTCCTCCGTGATCACCGGCATCACGCAGACCATCCTCCGGATCTGCTCATCATCGACGAGGCGCAGCGGGCGAAGGGGCTGTGGACGCGCACGGCGCGCGTCTTGAAGGCGATCGGCGCCCGGTACGTCTTCGCCCTCACGGGAACGCCGCTCGAGAACCGTCTCGAGGAAGCGTATGCGATCGCCCAGCTGATCGATCAGAGACTCCTTCCTCCGCTCTGGCAGCTCGACCGCGACCACTTCGTGCGGAACCCCGACGGGCGACGTGTCGTCCTCTACCGCGGCCTCGGGGCCCTGCGCTCGCGGCTGGCCCCCGCGTTCCTGCGTCGCCGCAAGGAAGATGTCGCACTCGATCTGCCCGAGCGGGTGCGCTTCACCGCCATGCTCCCGATGCACGAGGCGGTCACGCCCACCTACGACGACGTCCTCGCCCAGGTCGCGCGGATCGCCAGCAAGAAGGTGCTCCTCCCCGTGGACCTCGAGCGCATGCAGCGCCTGCTCGTGATCGCGCGACGATGCTGCAACGGACCTCACATGCTGGGGCATGAGGTGGAAGACCGGAAGGTGCCCAAACTCGAGGAGCTCGATCAAGCGCTGCGCGATCTGTGCCTGGGGGAGGGTCGCAAGGCGGTGGTCTTCTCGGAATGGACGGACATGACCGACCGGGCCGAGGCGCTGTGCCGCAGGCTCCGGCTGCCGGTGTTCCACCTGCACGGGGGTGTTTCCGTCCACTCGCGGCCAGCGCTGTTGCGCGCCTTCATCGAGCAGAAGGGGCCCGCCGTGTTCGTGAGCACCGACGCCGGAGGCGTCGGCCTCAACCTTCAGGTGGCGGATGTGGTCATCAATCTCGACCTGCCCTGGAACCCAGCCCGGCTCGAGCAACGGATCGCCCGCGTGCACCGGATCGGGTCAAAGCGCGCGGTGCAGGAGTTGCTCCTCGTGACGAAGGACAGTATTGAGGAGCGCATCCTTCGCCTTCACGATACCAAGCGAGACGTCCTCGCCAACATCTGGGACAAGGGTGACCGGGACACGATCGCTGCGCCGGGAGGGAGCGGCGCGTTCCGGGAGATGATTGCCTCGCTCCTGAGGGCCGGGTCAGCGCAGGTCCCGGCGGCGGAGTTGACACCGGAACCGTCGGCGGATTCTCCCTTGGACTTGGTCGCCACGCCAGAAGCCGCGGCGGCTGAGCCGTCCGACTTCGCCGATGTCACCTCAGCGGATCCCGCTTCGGTTTCCTCCAATCCCACTGTCGTCGCCGGCAGCGAAGTGCCATCGACCACCGGTATCGCCGTCGATCCCGTTGCGTTGCTGGCAGCGGTCTCAGCAATCGCCCCGGCGCTGCCGCCCGACCACCGGAAGTCGCTGGCCGCCGTCCTGCGCGTGCTGGCGGAGGGGCTCGAGTCGGCGTGATCACGGCCCGGCTCCTTCGCGCGAAGGAGCATTTTCGAGAATGGCACCCGTGTTCCGAGCGTCCAAGGAGTCCGGTTGCAGCAGGTGGGGGTTGATGTTACAAACGCGGGCGGAGAGGTGCAGGAGTGGTTGAACTGGACGGTCTCGAAAACCGTTGTACCTGCAAGGGTACCGTGGGTTCGAATCCCACCCTCTCCGCCAGCCTTAAGGGCGCAGCGCCCTAAGGGATAGGCCGAGGGCCAGCGGCAGGCGGTCTCCGAAAGGAGATCGCAGTGAGCGCAGCCCCCGCACCCGCCCGCGGCGCCGACGGCGCCGCCCCCGCCTCTTCCCACCTCTCCCTTCATCCGGTCGACCTGGTCTGGCGTCGTGGCTGGCGCATGGCCCATCGGGACCGGGGGGACGGCCGCACTCGATGCGGCAGACTGCTCCTCGCCGCCCAGCGGCTGGACACGACGGGCGCGCCCAGGATCTGCGCCCTGTGCCGGCGCGAACGCAAGGCGGCTCCGACAGCCGATCTCGGTGTCTTCTGCATGCGCTGCGGACGCCACGAGGGTCTGTCACCCGTTCTCTGGCAGCGCCGCATGGAGATCGTGCGATTCCGGAGCGAGCACTCCACCTGTGACGGGACGGCCCTGGCCGTCAGGGGGGCCGTCCGATGATCGCGCCGCGCGTCACCCTGACTGACCTCATCGGCGCCATCGTCAAGGACGCCTACGAGGAAGGGGAGGTCCTCCACCTGGCCCTCAAGGGCCGTCAGGGGCTCTCCGTCCACGTCACTGTCATGCGGGACCCGGAGGGTAACGGTCCGGGCTCGCTCCACGTCTACGACAGCAACGCCGGGACATTCCTCGGCTGCCTCGGAGGCCGGTGATGACCTTCCGCCCGGTAGACCTCGACCAGGCGCTATCACATGCCAGTCCCGAGCTTCGGGCGATTCTGAGGAAGCCGACCTCGGTCGGCTTCCGGAGCGGGATGACCCGCTTCGAGCGACTGGACATGCTGGCGTGGGGAATCCCGCAGCAGACCAACGAGATTCGGAAGATCCTCGAGGAGTGCAGTTTCGCGGGCATCGAGGCAAACTCGCCTCTCTTCGCGCTCGTCCGTGTGCTCATCCTGCTCGAGCTCACGGAGACGGTTCTCGGCATGTTTTTCCAGACGCTGCAGGCGTCGAGGGCTGTGGGCCCGGGGAGGCTCAATTGACCGCCCGTCTCCGCGATGCCTTCTCCGAGGGTCGTCCCCTCTGGTACGTGGCCGCCTTCCTGCTCGTGATCGTCGCGCCCGCGGCGCTCTTCTGGGTCCTGCTCGTCATCGCGGGAGGCCCACGATGATCACTCAGACCACCGTCACCCGACGCCAGATCATCACCCCCACCTCACCCACGGAGCGCCAGGTCTTCACGCAGGTATCCGTGGGGCCGGAAGGCGCCAGGCTCCTGCTACGGATCCTGGTCGCCAGTAATCCGCTGGCGCTCGCCATCGTCTCGAGCGCCCAGGCCGCCGTGCTCGAGGGACTCGCCCGGATGGTCAAGAACCAACTGCGCGAGCAGGAGCAGGCCAACCTCACCCACCCGAACGTCGATGATGCAGGGGCGGAGCCTGCCTTCGCCCCGGTCACCAGGGAGGCTCAGGGATGCGCTCCGACGACCGCAATGCCCGGATCGTGAAGGTCACGCTCGAGATCAAGCGCCTGCAGGCGGAGAAGCGCCGGCTTCTGGCCGAGGCCGCGGAGCGGCTGCGGCCTCCGGCGCGGAAGCGGGGTTGAGATGGATGCGGCGCGCGAAAGGTTCGTGTCATCGGGGGCCACGGGCCGAGTAGCGCGCCGCACGACAGCGTGAGAAGCGATGGGCAGGTTCCCCAGGAGATCACGATGATCACCCGCCAGCGCCTGCAGGCCTGGATCGAAGAGTACGACGTGCAGCTCACCCCGGAGGCGGTCGACGCCCTTCTGGCGCTCGGCCACGATGTCGCGTGCGGTCCGGACGCTCAGCGCCAGGCTCTTGCCCGGTGCGGAGCCTTGGAGGTCCTTCGCCCGCTGGCGCTCGTATTCCGGGCCGCGGTCCGCTACCGCGATTGCTGGACCCCGAACGCCATGATGAGCGTGAGCCAGGCCTCCCGCGAGCTGACGGACGCAGTACGTCAGGCCGAGGAGATGATCAGAACTGACAGGGATGTCGATGGCCGCCGCCCACCCAACTGAGTCGGGGTGCGTCCCGCTCGAGCGCGCGCCCGCGAACGGCGTCTACCGCGGCCGCCTCCATGTCCGCACGCTCTCGCCCGGTGTGAGCGGGGAGGACCTCCGCGCTGCCCCGCCGGCGCGCAGCCGCACGCAGGCGCCGGCACAACCGGCGAAGGACCGCCTCTGCGCTCATGCCGGCTGCAAGAACCGTCGGGTCCCGGGCGCCACGGTCTGCGCCGCGCATGCCGCCCGGCGGAAGGGCGCCAGCCGCTGTGGCCTGTGCGGTGAGCTGGGGCACACCCAGCGCACCTGCCGGAGGGCCCGCTGATGCCGACCGGGACCCCACGGCCGCTCTCGCTCCTACGTGCCGGGGGCTGGCTTGCGAAGCCCAAGGTCTACGACGGCTACCGCTACCGCAGCACCGCCGAAGCGAACTACGCCGCGCGCCTCGACCTGCTAGTGGACTCGGGGAAGATCCTCGACTGGCGGCGCGCGACCTTCTACCGGATCGAGGTCAACGGGATCTACTGCGGCCGCTACACCCCGGATTTCGTCATCGTATACCTCGACGGCAGCGAGGAGTTGATCGAGGTGAAGGGCTGGGCGGCCCGGGACTTTCTCTTCCGCTACAACGTCTTCCGCGCCTCGAGGCCGGACCTGAAGATCACGGTCGTAGACGGCGACGGCCAGCCCTACGACCCGAACCAGCGCAGGCGCGGCAGCGACGCCGCGGTGCGCAAGCTGGTACGCGAAGGGCGGGCTCGGTGATCGATCTCAGCCCGCGCCAGCGACAGACCTTGGAGTGGGTGAGGGAGTTCATCCAAGACCACGGGATGCCGCCGACGGTCCGGGAGATTGGCGCCGCGTTCGGGACCAAGAGCTCGACGGTGCACCAGCAGCTGAAGGCGATCCAGCGAAAGGGCTACCTCGCCCGCCGCGATCGGAGCGCCCGATCTCTCATCCTCCAGAGGATGACGATCTGCCCGACGTGCGGTGGCATTGGCCGGATCCCGCGCTCAGACTCCAGGATCCCCTGTTACCAGTGCCATGGGCTCTACGAAGCTGAGCGCCGGCCCAGCCCGAACCGCAGAAACTTCTGCCCCTCCTGTCGTGAACGCGGAATTCCCGTGGCCTACGCCAAGGCGGATCTCCTGGAGCGCCGGCGGGAGGACATCCTCGAGACCCTGCTCATCCGCCCGAGGCAGCCATGAGCCAGGAGGCCGCCTGATGCCTGCCTGTGCGTCTCGTCGACGGGCGCTCAGCCTTGCCAGCCGTTGCTGCGGCGCGCTCAGCGCGTGGGGCTTCCGCGGCGTGATCGCCCAGCGGCCGAGCCGGGATCGAGAGCCCTGGGGTGCCGGGATCGCCGTCGTCATCGCCCTGGTCCACTGCCGGGTGCTCGTCATCGAGTGCCGGCCTGGGCGCTCCAACCGCCGCAAGGCCCTCTCGGACTTCCTGCGCCAGGCCCTGCGGGAGGGCCACCAGTCTTTTGCGGTCCGCAACGCCGAAGAGCTCGAGCTCGTGATGTCCGCGCGCGGCTACATCGCGCCGTAGCCGACAGATCAGGGGGAAGGCATGTCTAACCGCCACATCGACGCCGCCTGGCAAGTGGATCCGCTGAGTGTCGACCTCAATGCGAAGGCCGGCGGCTCATCGCCGCCGGCCACGCAGTCGGCAAGGTCATCACGGGGACAGGCGGGGAACCGTGGCTAGCGATAGGGCCCCTACCGGGCATGACCACCACGGGTCGGATGACGCCGCCCTCACACCGGGCCGCGCTAGGCGCGGTCCGCATGTCGACAGCCGGACCGTACTCCTTCGCAGGGATGGGGGCAAGCATGTCTAACCGGCACATCAACGCCACCCTGGAGCTGAAGCTGGCGCCACGCCAGAAGCTCCTCCTCCTCGTGCTGGCGAACCATGCCTGCGATGACTGCGGGCTGGCCTGGCCGGGAGTCTCCTGCCTGGCCCGGGAGACGGGACTGGGCGCCACGTCGCTCCGGGAGGACCTCCAGGCGCTCACAGACGCTGGCCTGCTCGAGATCCGGCGCTACCCCAGGGGAGGAGCTGGGAGGGCGACCGAGTACATCGTGCTGGGCAGCCTCATCGAGTTGGGCCACGCGCCGTGCGCAACCTGCGCCGAGAACCTCGCCGCTCCCCGTCCGCGAAGAACCCACCACACGGGTGATGGGAAAGGCTCGCGGCTACCCACCACCCGGGTGGTGGGTTCGCCTGTGGAGAACGCCGGAGTTATCCACATACCCACCGGAAAAGGGCCGTCAACCCACCACCCGGGTGGTGACCAACCCTCAGTAGAACCAGAACCCACAGCGCGCGCGCACACGCGCACGCGCGAGAGGCAGGCGGTCGCGGCTCCGCCGCACGCTCGGAGCCGCCCACCCACCGCACCGGCCTCGGTCGGCGACACGCTCCGCAGCCTCTTGCCGGGCCTCACCGTCAGCGGAGCGCTGGATGCGATCCCCATCGGTCCCGCGGTCGCCGCAACCCCCGCCGACAGGGAAGAACCGCAAGGCGCGCGCCAGCACCAGGCCGGCGCCGGTGGCTGTCGCAGTCCGGGTGACCCTCCAGGCCGCGGGGAGACGGGCGAGACGATGGCGTGGGCAGCGAGCGCACCGAAGCGGGAGGGAGGGACATGATCGCGATCCTGGTCGCCACGGTCTTCTGCTTCACCACGCCCGCCTTCAACGCGGCGCCCGACTCCTGCGGCCCCGGGATCGTTCCGCTCGGCGATCTCGCCCTCGTGCGGCTGTACGGGCAGCCACAGGGGGAGCGGTGACGCGTTCCTCGCCAAGCATGGCGCCGGCGCACCTAGCGCGCGCGACGTCCATTGACGTGCGTCGGCTCCTGAGCCTCTGGGTCGGTATTTGGCTCTTCGGGGGCAGGGGGAACTGTGGTAATCCTAGATGGACTCCACGATGCCCTGACGCCGTCCCTCTCTCAACAGGGGTGAAGAGAGTGCGCCGACTCTGGCGGAACCGAGCCTTCCGGCTGTTGACCTTCATCCAATGGTCCAGTGCGCTGGCTGTCGTGGGCCTGGGGGCTATTCCCAAAGGCGATCTAAGCCGACTAAGCATCAAACTCCCGACTCTAGTTATCTCGGCGCTAACAATAGGGCAGGACTGGGCCTTGCTCGTGATCCCCCTCGCCGTCCTGGCTGGCGTCTCGAAACTACTCCGCGAAAGGCTAGGAGCTCCTTGGGCATGGGAACTGGTGAAGGATGTCCTCGACTCCATCCGGAACCTGACCTTCGCGGGGGAACCACCCCACGACCCCGCCGAGTTTCACCGTGCCACCTTGTTCAAGCGTCAAAGGATCTGCTTCACGAAGGCGTGCTTGGCTCTCCGGAGGTGGCCATGGAGCGGTTGGCTTGTGTCAGTCGAGAGGTCAGGGCACTTCACTTTGAAGCGGCGCGTGGCCTTCTACGCCCCTGACAAGGCCGCGATCGCTCATGGGGTGGCAGGGAGGACGTTGGCCTGCGGCAACATCCTGCCGATAATCAATCTGCCGGACCCGGAGGACGAAAGTCAGCATGAGGAATATGCGCGGCGGACCTTCGTGACTGCTTCCTGGGTGAAGGAGACCGGGATCCGAGCGCGGTCCTTCTTCGGAATCCCCGTGGAGGTGCGCGGGAAGCCTTGGGGTGTCATCGTGATTGACAGCCGCGACCCATGTCCTCCGACAGTGGTAGAGGACATCAATGGCCATCTTGAGTTGAACGATAGGGGAAGGACATTGTTCTTGGCGATTGCTGGGGTAATGAGCAAGGTGCTGACGAGGATCAAGCCATGGGCGATTGGATAGGGCTCGATCTAGGGCGACTGAACCGGCCCTGGATAGAACGTGTCGGCCAGGTTGAATTGTCGGTCCTGCCTTCTCCCTTTGACGTCCCGGAGGCAGTGAGATTCGCGGTCCAGCGCAGAGCCTGGTGGGGCCACGACCGGCAGGTCATCGAATTTGCATACATCGGCAACGAGCCACTCCGGGAGGTGCGTCTCAGCGGCGGGGTTGAGTTCCTGCTCGGGCGTTTCAGCGGCAGGCTTCATCAGATCGCCTTCGATCCAGAGGATGTACCTGCGTGGGCGCGGTCATCACCGGTCAACGCCCTGCAGTTCGTGGCGAGTACTATCCACTCTCTGGTCGAGACATCACCTCGCCCACGCCGTTCACGGAACTACCAGCTCGCCCAAGAAGCCCTACAGATGCAAGGCGATCAAGTGTTCAGCGCCTTCGTAGGCTAGGGACGCTGCCTCGCCCAGAACTTGCCACAAGGGAGGGAGCCGCGATGCCCGCCGAGAACGTGCTCTACTACGGTGACAACCTCGACGTCCTGCGCCGGCACGTGAAGGACGAGACGGTGGATCTCGTGTACCTGGACCCGCCGTTCAATTCCAACGCCAGCTACAACGTCCTGTTCGCGGAGCGGCCGGGCACGAAGTCCGCTGCGCAGATCCATGCCTTCGAGGACACGTGGCACTGGGACCAGGGCGCGGCGGCGGCATGCCAGGAGATCATCGAGCAAGGCGGGCGCGTCTCCGAGGCTATGCATGCGTTCCGCACCTTCCTCGGCGAATCGGACATGATGGCCTACCTGGCGATGATGGCGCCTCGCCTAGTCGAGCTGCGTCGCGTCCTCACGGCCACCGGCAGCCTCTACCTGCACTGCGACCCGACGGCGAGCCACTACCTGAAGATGCTCATGGACGCGATCTTCAAGCCGCAGAACTTCAGGGCCGAGATCATCTGGAAGCGCAGCAGTGCGCACAGCGACACCAAGCAGGGCCGCAAGCAGCACGGCCGCATCCACGACGTCCTGCTCTTCTACACGAAGGGGGACGATTGGACGTGGAATCCGCAGTACACGACCTACGATCCGGAGTATGTCGAGCAGTTCTACCGGCACGAGGAGCCGGGGACTGGCCGCCTGTACCGGCTCGGCGATCTCACGGGGCCCGGTGGAGCGGCGAAGGGGAACCCGAACTACGAAGTCATGGGCGTGACCCGCTACTGGCGGTTCAGCAAGGCGAAGATGGAGCAGCTCATCCGCGAGGGTCGCGTCATTCAGACGAACCCCGGCGCGGTCCCGGCCTACAAGCGATACCTCGACGAAATGTCGGGCGTTCCGCTGCAGGACATGTGGACCGATCTCAGACCCATCGGCGCCCAGGCCGCCGAGCGCCTCGGCTACCCGACCCAGAAGCCCGAATCGCTCCTGGAGCGGATCATCCTCACGAGCAGCAATGAGGGCGACCTGGTCCTGGACCCGTTCTGCGGCTGCGGGACGACCATCGCTGTGGCCCAGCGGCTGAAGCGTCACTGGATCGGGGTGGACGTCACCCATCTCGCCGTGGGGCTCATGAAGGCACGTCTGACGGACGCCTTCGGAGGTCGTGCGGAGTACCAGGTGATCGGGGAACCCACGGATCTGGCCGGCGCTGAACATCTGGCGGCCGAGGACAAGTTCCAATTTGAGTGCTGGGCGCTCGGCCTTGTGGGGGCCCGACATTCCGAGCACAAGAAGGGCGCCGATCGCGGGATCGATGGGCGTCTCCTCTTCCATGACGAGGGCTCCGCCGGAGGCACAAAGCAGGTCATCCTCTCTGTGAAGGGGGGTGGCACAAGCTCGCCGCACGTCCGCGATCTTGTTGGCGTGCTTGATCGAGAGAAGGCGCAGATCGGCGTGCTCCTCAGCCTGCACGAGCCGACGCGTGACATGCGCAAGGAGGCCGCGACCGCGGGCTTCTACCGCTCGCCTTACACAGACCGGAACCACCCACGCGTCCAGCTGCTCACGATCAAGGAGTTGCTCGAGGGGAAAGGAATCGACTACCCGGGGCAGGCTTCCAACGTGACGCTCAAGCGCGCGCCGGCGGTCCGCTCTCAAGGCGCGGAGAACCTCACGCTCTTCGGCTCGGGATCTGCCCCATCGCATGCCGGCTCCTCGAAGAAGCCCCCCAGGCGGACCAAGCGCTGACGAAGTGGCAGTCGGTGAGTTTGAGCGCAGGAAGGAGGGGGGGGATGGTCGCCGAATCAGCCGCTCCGCTTTGGATTTCCACCGGCAGTCTCATGATCTCAGGGGTGGCTCTGGGCTGGAACATCTACCGCGATGCCATCGATCGCGGGAAGCTGCGTGTGAGCTGCTACATCAGCCAGGCCCGGCAGCTGGGTAGGGGAGTCGTGGCTGACAATCTGTTGGTGTGGGCAGTGACGAACGTGGGGAGGAAGCCTGTGATGCTCCATCACATCGGGGGCCAGCGGGGGAAGAAGCACGAGGACTGGATCGTCACTGCTCCGAGGGGCGGGCAGCTCCCAAAGATGCTCAGGCCCGGCGACTACTACATGGGGTGCCAGGACAACCTTCAAGGCATCGGGCCTGATCTGAGGAGCCTCTGGGCCTACGACACGCTGGGCCGGAGGTATTACGCTTCGAAGAAGCAGGTGCGGGCCGTGATCATGGGCGTCGCTCAGAAGCGGGCTGCAGGCGAGTTGGAAGAGCAGGTGCGTTAGTAGTCACCGATCCGCCAGACCCCCGCATGCCGGGCGATCTGCAGGTCCCTACCGCTGACTGACGACGGTTTCTCGCCATCCTCTGGCAGGATCGAAGCCCCCGCCTAGTCGGGGTCCCGCGCAGTGTCTTGATCGCGTCCCCGAGCCCTCCCCGCATTCTACTGAAAGAAGAATGGACAGAGTCGATTCGGGCGGTATCTATGCTTCCCGATGGGCACGCTCACTGCACTTCCCCCGACCTTCGCGGCCGGCACCACGGTCCGCTACCGGCGCTACTACGCCGACTACCCGGCGAGCGCCGGCTGGGCGCTGAAGCTCCACCTCAACGGCGAAAAGAGCGTTGCGCACATCGACGCCGTCGCTGATGGCGACGACTTCATCCTCACGCTGAGCGCGACCGCCACGGCCGCGCTCGAGCCCGGCGCCTACCGCTGGGTCGAGTGGGTCACGAAGAGCGGCGGCGACACGTTCGACCCCGCGAGGGGTGAGGTCGCCGTCACGTTGAACTTCGCGACCGCGGTTGCCGGCGCGGCGATGAGTTGGGCGCGTCGCGAGCTCGCGATCATCCAGAAGATCAAGGAAGGCCGCATCGACGCGGACGTCGAGGCCTACGCGATCGATGGCCGCTCGTGGCAGAGGATCCCGATGGAGAGGGTCTGGGCGCGCGAGGCCTACCTGCTACGCGTCATTGCCGCAGAGGAGCGCGGCAGCGTTATCGGCTCGATCCCGGTGGCCTTCCTGCCATCGTGGGGCTCGCCCCTGGGGGGTTGGCGATGAGCCGCCGCCCGCTGCGCGCGCGCGTCGCCCGCGCCGTCCGCGAGCTCATGGGTGGCATGACCGACCCCACGTGGAAGGGCGCCGAGGTCAGTCCCATGACCATGGACTGGCGCGTGGCGCTGCGGAACCCGAACGAGGAGCTGCGGCCCACGCTCCACCGGCTGCGCGCTCGCGGCCGAGATCTGCGCCGCAATGACCCCTACGCCCGGCAGTTCCTGAACCTCTTCGGCACGAACGTTGTGGGCCACCGCGGCTTCAAGCACCAGGCCCAGATCCGCGGGCCTGCCGGGGAGCTCCTCGAGGACCTGAACGGCCGCCTCGAGGCCGCCTGGCGGGACTTCTCCTCGGCTCCGGTCACGACTGACCGCCGGCTGACGCTCGTGGAGGCGGAGTACCTCCGCCTCGAGACTCTGGCCACCGACGGCGAGGTCTTCATCCGCTTCTTCAACGGTTACCCGAACCGCTACGGCTTCGCCCTGCAGTTCATCGACGCCGACCAGATCGACCACGAGTTCAACCGCGAGGCCCGCCCGGGGCAGAACGAGATCCGCATGGGCGTCGAGGTCGACGCCTACGGCGCTCCGGTGGGCTACTGGGTCCTGGACCAGCCCTACGGCTACGGCTTCAACTACGGCGGCCGGCGCGAGCGCTACTTCGTCCCGGCCTACGACCCGCGGACCGGGCTGGGGGAGATGCTCCACGACTTCATCCCGCTCAGGGCGAACCAGGCCCGCGGGCTCACCTGGTTCGCGCCCATTCTCCTCACCGCCAAGATGCGCATGGGGATGCTCGAGGCCGAGCTCTACGCCTCGCGACTCTCGGCGGCGAAGCCGATCGCGCTGCAGGTCCGCGACGGCGCGACTGACATCACGATCACGGGCGAGAACGACCCCGAGAAGCCGCCGCCGGTCTTCAACGCCAACCCTGGCGAGATCCCGGCGCTGCCCCCTGGCTACGAGCTGGTGGGGGTGAACACCGACCACCCCTCGGCTGCGTTCCCGAACTTCATGATCACGATCCTGCGCGAGTACGCGACGGCGCTCGGGGTCTCCTACAACGCTCTGTGCAACGACCTGCAGACCGTGAACTTCTCGAGCATGAAGACCGGGCTCCTGGCCGAGCGCGGCCTGTGGCGGAAGCTCCAAGAGCGCGAAGTCCGCGCCTTCCTGCAGCCGGTTCGCGACGCCTGGCTCCGCTCAGCGCTCCTGCGCGGGGCGGCCACGGGCGGAGCGGAGGGGCTGGTCCTCGACTCGCTCGACTGGCGCCGCTACCGCGAGGCCCGCTTCGCCCCACTCGGCTGGCCCTGGCCGGAGCCCCTGAAGGACGCCCAGGCCTCGCAGCTCTGGATCCAGCTCGGACTTGCCTCTCGCGCGGACCTGGCCGCCGAGGAGGGCAAGGACTGGGACGAGATCCTGGAGCAACTCGCGCGGGAGGAGGCGCGGGCCAAGGAACTCGGGATCTCGATCATGCCCTCTACCGCCTCCGCTGACGCTGCGAAGACCACCGCCGATGAGGAAGCCGCTGCCCAGGCGGCCGAGGCCGCCAAGACCGGGGAGGGGCCCAATGGCAACGGCCGGGCGCTCCCCGCGGCACTCGCCGAGCGGCTCCTCCCATCCGCTGTCCACTGACCCTGTAGGAGGTCACCATGCCGCCCGAAGATCGTTACCAGCACCTCGCGGATCCGGTCTCCCCGCCGGCCGATTCCTCGCTCGAGCGCTTCGCTGCGGTGACCAAGAGCGATAGCGCCGACCTCGCCTTCCGCACTCGCGCCCTCATCCTCAGCGCGGACGGCGTGGTCAAGATCACGGACCGCTTCGGCACCGCCATCCCGCTGACGCTCACCAAGGGCATCAACTGGGTGCGCGTGGACCGGGTCTGGTCCACCGGCACCGACGCCATCACCGTGGTCGCGGCGGACTGACCATGGGCGTCGTCCTGCACGACCACAGGCCCTCCGCCTCCGCTCCGCCAGCCGAGACCGTCGTGCGTACGGCCCGTGGCACGTCCCATGAGTTGGGGCAGGGTGACATCCAAGAGCACACGATGTCGGGCGTGAACGTGGATGCCGGGACGTGGCTGCTCGTGGGGATCGCATACGACCACGACAGCGCACCGGGAGACATAGCAGTCTCCGGAGTCTCGCTCGCGGGGGTGTCGCTGACCCAACTTGCCACAGAGACCTACGCCGACGATTACAGGCAACTGGCAATGTTCGGTGCGTACTTCGAGAACGCGGTGACCAACGGCAACCTCACGGCAACCTTCTCGCCCGGGTGGGTGAGTGCAGCCGGCATGGTGGCGACACAGGTTGCTGGGCTGCTGCCCTCCTCCGCTCTGGACCGGACCGCGACTGCCGCAGGGGGCAGTGCCACGCCCTCCAGCGGGGCGACCGCCACGCCCTCTCAGGCACACGAGTTCGTGTGGGGGCTGGTCGGGACGGACGGACCGCCGGCTGATGATGCGGGGACGTGGACGAACAATCTCTCCAACGGACAGCGAGTGGGTGAGGGCTCAGGCGGTGACCACCTGACAATCCACGAAGGCTACCGCGTGGCCACGGCACAGGAGGCGCAAACCGCCTCCAAGACCGGTATGACGGCCCGGGCCTGGGGGGCGATCTGCGCGACGTTCAAGGGTGCGGCCTGACGTCGCCGCATTCTACTGAAAGAAGAATGGACAAAGTCGATCTTCTTGCCACCTTGGGCACGGAAGCAGTCGAGATCACGGGGGTCTGACGATGCCGATCACGAAGAAGAAGATCACGTCGCGACTCCACCCGCAGCTGATCACGCTCGAGGCGCTCGAGCGCGCTGAGGGCCAGGAGTGGACGCTCTACCGGATCGCCGCCTCGAGCGAGGAGCCGGTCCAGCGCTGGTACGGCACCGAGATCCTCTCGCACAAGCGCGGCGCGGTGGACCTCGCGCGCTTCAAGCTCGGGGCCTCGGTCCGCAACGAGCACGACGGCCCGGTCGTGGGCGTGATCGAGCGCGCGAGCGTGGACGAGGACAAGGTGCTGCGCGTCGACATCCGCTTCTCGCGCAGCGTCGATGGCCAGGCGTTCGAGCGCGACGTCGTGGACGGCATCCGCCGCCTGGTCTCGATCCGCTACCTGCCGCTGGACGAGCGGACGCTGAGCAAGGACCAGAACGGGGTCGAGACCCGCGAGATCACCCGCTGGCAGCCTGTGCACCTGGCATTCGTCGCCGACCCCGCGGACTTCCGCAAGGCCGGCGTGGGCCGCGAGGCCGATCTGGATCGCGAGTACGAAGTCGAAGTCGAGGAACCGGAAACCATCGGGGAGAAGGAGAGAGCGATGAGCGAGCAGGTGATCGAGAAGCCCACGCCGGCCGCGAGCCCCGCGGACGCGCGTGCCACCGACGGCGGTACCCAAGTCGCCGACCGGAACAAGGAGGTGGAGAAGATCCTGCAGCTCGCCGCCTCCCACAGCGTGCCCGCCGACAAGGCGACCGGCATGATCGCCCGCGGCCTCTCGCTGCAGGAGGCCGGGCTCGAGATCCTCGAGCTCACGAAGACCCCGGCGCGCGCCCAGCCCGCGGCGGACCCCACCCAGAGCCTGAGTAAGCAGGATCGGAAGGATCGCCTGGGCTACAGCTACCGCCGGGCCCTGGCCATGGGTGCGAACCTGCGGATGGGCGGGAAGCTCGACGGTGTGGAGGGTGAGCTCCACACGGAGCTCGAGCGCAACCTACCGAACTGCGTGAAGCGCAGCGAGGGGCTGGGGATCCTCGTGCCCCTGCGGCTCCTGCCGGAGCCGGAGCCCGGGGCGCGCAGCCGCACCATGGGCACCGACGTCGCCGGCGCCGGCGGGGAGTGGGTCTTCGACTCCCAGCCGCGCGAGCTGCTGGAGATCCTCCGGGCGCGCACCATCGCGCTGCGGATGGGTGCCACACTCCTCACCGGGCTCACCGGGCCGGTGCCGTTCCCGAAGCTGACCTCGGACCCGACCGTCTACTGGCGGGGCGAGAACCCGAGCTCGGACACCCCCGAGAGCGACCTCGGGACGGACATCCTGTGGCTCAACCCCAAGACGCTGCAGGGGAACGTCAAGATCCCCAAGCAGCTGCTGACGATCAGCAACTTCGACATCGAGACCCGGGTCCGCCGGATCCTCGGCATCGGCCACGGCCAGGCCATCGACCGCGGCTGCCTCTTCGGCAAGGGCTCGGAGTTCGAGCCGCTGGGGGTCTGGAACACCCCCGGGGTGGGCGTGGTCGCGATCGGCGGGGTCCCGGCCTACGGGAAGCTCGTGGACATGACCACCGCGCTCGCCTCCGCGAACGCCGACATCGGCGCCCTGGGCTTCGCCAGCACGCCCGAGATCGCCGGCAAGCTCCGCCAGACCCTGGAGTTCTCCGCGGCCGGGTCCACGAAGATCTGGAGCGGCGACAACGAGAACGGCCAGGTCGCGGGCTACCGCGCGACCGCCAGCAACCTGGTCCGCAAGAACCTGGGCTCGGGTGCGAACGAGCACGGGCTGCTCTTCGGCAACTGGGAGGACGAGGTCATCGGCATGTTCGGCGACGCCCTCGAGATCCTGGTCGACCCCTACGTGCTCGCCGCGAAGGGGCAGGTCCGGGTGCTCACCTTCCAGATGGCCGATTCGCTCACCCAGCGGCCGGAGTCCTTCTGCAAGGGCACCGGCGCCACGCTGGCGTAGGAGAACCGATGCGCTTCCGCGTCCTGCGCTCGTTCTGCCTGAAGCCCGGGCAGGACGTCTACGAGGGCGACCTCCTCGAGCTGGAGGACGCCCCCGGCCGGCGCTGGGAGCGTCTGGGATACCTGGCGTCCGTCCGGGAGTCGGAGTCCCTCCCTGAGACTGCGGCCCCGGCGGCGCCAGGTGCTGCACGCGACGCCCTGCCCGAGGGCGCCCGTGACACTGACATCCCCACCGAGGGCGGGCGCCGCCGGCGCCGGCCCTCCTGAAGGAGAAGACCATGACCGCCTTCCTCAATGCCCTCTCGCGGCTGCTCGTCACGCTCGTGGCGCTGCCCGCCGCGCGCACCACGACCTTCACGAGTGCCGCCATCGACCTCTCCGTCTACGACGGCGAGCTCGGCATGCTGGTCAACTCGGCCAAGGCCTCGGCCGGCACCACCCCGACCCTGGACTTCAAGATCCAGCACTGCGACACCTCCGGCGGGACCTACGCCGATGCGGGGATCACCTTCACCCAGATCACCGACGCGGCCGACTCGCTCCAGCTCAAGCTCTTCCAGAAGTCGGCGGTCAAGCAGTACATCAAGCTCGTGGGCACGATCGCCGGAGCGAATGCGAGCTTCAACTTCGGCGCCTCGGTCGTTGGCCTTAAGCGCTCGCTGAGCTGATCGTGACCTTCGAGGCTCTCGCCGCGGCCGACCTGGCCTACGCCCTGCGGACCACCGGGGTGAAGGTGACCCTGGGGGCCCTGGAGACGTATGGCCTGGTCCGCCACGGTGGCGTGGAGGTCCTCGAGGACCCGCAAGGCCGCGAGCTGTCCAGCCGCTCGGTCACCGTGCTGATCGCCACCGACTCGCTGCCCGGCCTCGAGGCGGGGGCGACGATCGTGGCGGGCGGGACCACCTACCTGGTCCGGGAGCACGCCGAGGAGTCCGCCGGAGGGCTCACCCGGATCTACTGCGTGAAGGAACGATGACCGAGCTCGAGGCCGTGGCTGATGCCGTGCTGGCCGCCCACAACACCGGGCGGCCCGCCGGCGTTCCCGCGCTCGCCGAGTGGAGTGGCATCGCAGTCGAGGCCGACGACCTGCCCGTCGCGACCCTGGTCTGGGGCGACGAGGCGGTGAAGCGGGTCGGGGGCAGCGAAGGGCCGCTCGCGCACCGGGCGATCCGCCTCCGGGTCGAGTACCTGACCCGCGCGGTCAAGGGGCCGCCTGCCGTCTCGGCGCAGCGCGCCGCGGAGCCTCTGCGGGCCTGGTGCGTGAAGGCCCTGGCCGGGAACCTCCTGGGCGGGCTCGCCGTCGACCTCGCTGAAGTCGGCAGCTCCCGCAAGCTCGAGCAGGCCGAGATGCCGTTCGCGCGCACGGTGATCGAGTTCGACCTGGTCTACACGTCCACCTACAACGACCTGGAGCGGTTGGTCTAGCCGCTCGGGCAAGGAGAACACGATGGGATTCGTCTCCGATGGAGCCAAGGTCTACCTGGGGAAGGGCAAGGTCTTCCTCGGCGTGCTGGCGAGCGGCGTCAACACGGGGGAGCGCTACGTCGGCAGCTGCGACACGCTCACCGTCACCCCCACGGTCGAGACCAAGGAGAAGAAGGACTTCTCCCTGCCGGCCGCGCCGCTGCTGGACCGCGCGGTGACCGGCATCAATGCCGAGATCGCGCTCGCGCTCTCCGAGTGGGACAAGGACAACCTCGCCGTGGCGCTGCTCGGCAGCTCGGCCGCCGCCAACCAGACCAGTGGCACGGTGATCGCCGAGGCCATGAACGACGTCGTCATTGGCCTCTCCTACAAGACCGCGAAGCGCAAGATCAGCAGCGTCGTGCTCAAGAAGGGCGCCACCACCTACGTCCTGGGCACAGACTACGACATCGCCGACGCCACCGTGGGCCTGATCTACATCCGCGAGGGCGGCTCGATCGTGTCGGGCGACGACCTGACCATCGACTACTCCTACGCCGCCGAGACGGCGTGGAAGGTGCCGATCGCGGGCAGCCCGCAGAGCGAGTTCTTCCTGCGCTTCATCGGCAACCCGACGCGCGGGAAGGTCCAGGAGCTCGAGGTCTGGCGCTGCACGCTCATGCCGGACGGCGGTCTCGACCTGATCGGTGAGGACTACGGCACGATCAAGCTCAAGGGCAGTGTGCTCGTGGACTCGGTCAACCACCCGACGGAGCCCTACGGGATCCTGCGCCAGCGGGCGTGACGACGAACCCCCGGCCGGTGGGCCGTGAGGCGCCAGACGCCCGGTCGAGCGACGGCCCGGCCTGCCGCCGGGGGACACAAAGACAGACGCGGGGCCGCCAGTGCGGAGCCGGGCCTCATACACCCGGAAGGGCCGGGGCAGCACCGGCACCCGCTACCACTCCCACCGCCCCCGCGATCAGGGAGGAAGCATGGAGAGGAAGGACTCGAAGCCTGCGCCGCTGCGCATGGTGGCCAAGGCTCGCCGGGCATCCAACGAGGTCGTCACGCTCCGGGGGCGCATGTTCGCGGTCCTGCCCGACTGCACCATCGAGGGGCGGCCGCACTGGGCGCGCTGCCTGCGCAAGGGCGGGCTCGCGACGCTCGCGCCATTCGAAGATGAGACGGCCGAGCAGTTCGCCAGCCGGGTCCGGGGGCGCGTCATCGAGAGCGGAGTCGCCTACCGCCTCATGGCCGCGCGACTCGCCCCGCGTCAGGATTCTTGGAGCGCGGAAAAGGCCGGCCTGACGGCCTACTGCCCGGACGAGACGACCGTCGAGTTCCTCAGCCGTCTCACCGAACCCGACGATCTGGCCGCCGTCGAGCAACTGCTTCAGCGCATCGTGCGGGCCATCGTCGCCGAGGCGGTGACGCCATGAGCGAGAAGATCACCCTGGACGGACGCTCCTTCGAGCTGGTCACCCACAAGACCATCGAGCGCGAGCTCTACGTCGCCAGCCTGGCCCGGCGCGCGGGGATCGACGCGATGCCGCCCGACCCCGGTGAGACCAGAGATCAGTTTTCGTGGCGGCTCTACTTCCGGATGCTCGAACAGGGCGTACTCCTGCCCTTGCTCGCGAGTCAGATTACCCCGGCGGGGACGGAATGGAGCGTCGAAGAGGCGCCCGCGACCACCCGACTCCTCGGGAAGGTCTTCCAGGGCGCGGACCGGCGCCGTGTGCAGAGTCTCCTCGCGTTGGTTGCCGCGGAGTTCGTCGAGACCGGCGTGCTCCGGCCCTGGGGTGCTCCATGAGCGAGAAGATCACCATCGGCGGGCGCGTGTTCCGCGAGGTCACGCGGTCTACGTGTGCCCACGACACCTGGACCATGGGGCTCATCCGGCGCGCGGGGCTCGAGGGCGTCGACCTCGCGCCCGGCGAGACCATGGAGCAGTTCAGCTGGCGGGTGCTCGGGACCGTGCTCGAGAGTGGCCTGCTCTACGAGCTGCTCGGCGCCTTCGTCGTGCCCGAGGGCGTCGACGACCTGAACTGGACGCCCGATCTCGCGGTGGAGACCGGGCGCTTCGTCGGGAACCTGTATGAGCCCGGGGACAAGGCCGAGGTCCACCGGCTCGTGGCGGCGCTTCTGCTCCCTTTCGTGAGAGACGGGCTGGGGTCGCTGGTGACTTCCCTGCGCTCTTCAGCGCCCGGCCCGGGGGCGATAGCTGGGAGCGTGGGGACCTCGACTACGGCGAGTGGGGAGGGCTGATCCGTGCGCTCGCGGGCGGGGACCCGGACCGGCAGCGCGCCGTCTTCACGCGCTGGCCGATCCGCGAGGCGCTCCTCGAGCTCGAGACCCTGCGGAGCCGGGAGGCGCTCGAGGACTTCCGGTTCCGGGTCCTGACCTGGCAACTCGGCGGCAAGGGGGAGGCGCCCCGGCCGCCGGAGATCCTCATGGAGAGGCGATGACCGCTGCGGACTTCAGGTTAGGTGAGCTTCGCGCCGCAGTTGCGGCAGAAGGAGAGTGTTCCGTCGCGGCGCTTGCCGCACTGGGGGCAGAACTCGGCGACCGTCCGCGGCTCGGCCGGCACGGTGGTGGCCACGGCGGCCTGCTGCCCTGCGGCCCCGGGTTGCACGTTCACCACCACTTGCTGCGGGGCCGACGGGGGAGAGGTGAGGGACCACACGAGGGCGCCTACCCAGCCGATGACAGTCCATCCCAGGAAGAAGTTGAGCGCGAAGATGGCCCCCTCGTTGTGGTGCTTCCGCAGCATCGCCACACCTGTCGGGAGAAGGTAGATCGTAAAGCAGAGGACAATCCCCAAGAACGTTCGCATTCGCGGCCTCCCTTCCCAACCAGTATGCCCGGCCGCCGGCATTCTATCCAGCCCAACAATCCCCGAGGTGAAACCCGTGCCAACGCCTGACGTTAGGGTCCGTCTCAGCGTCGAGGGGACCCCCGAGGTCTTGGCGGCGCTTCGCAAGGTCTCCGACGAGGCGAAGCGGACGAGTGCTTCAGCCGGCGGCGCGGTTGGCGGCTTCAAGTCGCTCAACGGCGTGCTGGCCGGGACCAAGGGGCTTCTCGCCGGGCTCGGGATCGCGGTTTCGGTCGGGGCCCTGACCGCGCTCGGGCGCCGCGCTGCGGGGACCGCTGACGAGATCGGCAAGATGTCCCAGCGGGTCGGGGCCTCGATTGCGAACATGTCGGCGCTGGCGCTGGCAGCCCGCGGGGCCGGCGTCGACGTAGGGACTCTCCAGACCGGCCTCGGGGCCTTCGCGCGCCGGCTCGCCGAGCTCGAGGGCGGCAGCGCCGAGGCCGTGCGTGCCTTCCGGGCCATCGGCCTGAGCGCTCGGGACTTCAAGGGCAAGGACACCGCCGAGCGCTTCGACGTCGTGGCGCGGAAGTTCGGCGCGATGCGCGACAGCTCGGAGAAGGCCGCGCTGGCGATGGCGGTCTTCGGGAAGAACGCGGCCTCGCTGATCCCCCTGATGAACGATCTGTCGAAGGGCGGCCTCGAGGCGGCGCGCGCCAAGGCAGAGGCCCTCGGGCTGCTCCTCAGCGACAAGATGGTCGCGGCGGTGACGCGCGTGAAAGACGACTTCGGCGAGATGGGCGCGGTGCTGCAGGGGGTCGCATTGCAGCTCGTGCAGGAATTGGCTCCGGCCATCCACCAGACCGCCCAGATCATGGAGGACTCCCTGCCTGCCTGGGTTGCCATGTGGAAGTGGTGGGGCGCCGCGATGAGCAATGTCATTCGGGCGCTGAACATCGCGCTCGTGATCTTCAACACCATCCTGGACGAGACCGTCACGAAGTGCATCTCGGCTTCGGACGCGGTGAAGACCTTCGGCCTTGTGGTCCGGGAGGTGGCGCGCGGGAACGTCGCGGAGGCCGAGCGGATCTCCAAGGAGCATGTGAAGCGCGAGGAGAAGCGGCTCGCCGACCTTTCGGCGCGGAAGGCCAAACTCTGGAAGGACGCCTGGTCGACGCCGGAGCCGCCCACACTCAAGGGCGGCGGGGTCACCGATGTCGACCTCACGCAGCTCTACCGCGAGCGCCAGGACGCCATCCGCGACGGCCTCGAGGCCGAGCAGAAGCTCACCGAGGCGAAGCTCAAGGCCCGCGAGGAGGCGGAGAAGCGCGCCTTTGAGCGCGGGCTGATCGGCGTCCGCGAGTACTTCCGGCGCCGGCGCGAGATCTTCCGGCTCGAGCAGGAGGCCGAGCTCAAGAAGCTCCGCGGCATGCTGGCCGCCGAGCAGGCGAACCCGAATCCCGACCAGGGCCAGCACGAGAAGGCGGTGCGCGGCTACCGCACGCAGATCCGGGTGCTCGAGGCGGGCCGGGCGGGCCGGGAGGCATCCTTCAGCGCCGAGGAGGAGACCGAGGTCGAGCGGCTCAACCAGACCTGGATCGCCGGCGAGCAGAAGATCATGGAGGCGCAGGGGCAGCGCCACGAGGCCGAGATGCTCCGGATCACGCAGGAGGGCGAGGCCTGGGAGAAGGTGATCCTGCAGCGGACCGGCTCGCCCGACCTCGCGGTCCTCCAGCGCCAGCGCCTCGAGGGGGCGCTCCGGGCCGCCGAGGACTTCCGCGTCGCCATGGAGCAGGCGGACGCGGCGCTTGCCGCCTACGAGGCTGAGCGCAGTCGGATCGAGCGCGACGCCCAGGCCCGGGGGCTCGACGAGCTCACCGTGAAGGCGCAGTTGCTGGCCCTCGAGCGCGAACGCCTGCCTGTGCTCCAGGCGTCCGCCGAGGCGGCCCTGGCGGCCGCGCGGGCTACGGGCGACGAGCGATTGATCGCGCAGGCGCAGGCCGCCGTGGAGGGGCTTCGGAACCTGGGCACGGAGGCCCGCGACACGGGCCAGTTGATGCGCTCCGCCATCGGTACGGTTGCCGACTTCTTCGCCAGTGGCATCAACCAGGTCAGGAGCTTTGGTGACGCGGTGCGCACGCTGGCAATCTCGCTCGCCCAGATGATCCAGCAGCTGATCGTCCAGATGGCGCAACTCGCACTCCTCAAGGCGATCTTCGGCGCGCCGGTGGGGATGGCCCAGGGCGGGCCGGTGCAGAAGAAAGCGACCGGTGGGCTCATCCGGGGCCCCGGCGGGCCGACCAGCGACTCGGTCCCCGCGCTCCTGTCGGCCGGGGAGTACGTGGTCCGCGCCCGCACCGTGGGCATGCCCGGGGTCTACCAGATCCTCGAGCAGATGAACCGGGCCAACTTCAAGCTCAGCCCGCAGACGCAGGCGATCTTGGCGCACCTCACGCTCGCGGACCTCGGGCCGATGAAGCCCCTCCACTTCCACATGCCCGACGCGCGTGACTACGCGGCCGGGTACGCCGAGGGTGGCCTGGTCCAGTCTCCCATGGCCGCGGCCGCGGCGCGGGGCGGCCGTGAGCTCGGCGGCTCGCTCACGCTCGAGCTGCCCGAGGGCGCGCGGATCCGCGACCAGAGGGTCTACCTGGAGTCCGCGGACGGTGCCCGGCAGATCATCAAGGTCATCTCCAAGCACCGCCGGGCCATCGGCCAGGCGCTGAGGTAGCCATGCTCAAGACCGGCACCGCCTCGGACTACCTGGACCTCCTGGCCAGGCTCGACGCCTGCCTGTGCGACCAGGGCAGCGCCTTCGCCGTGGCACCCGACGCCGGGAACACCGGGAACGGGACCCTGACCGGCCACCAGGGCGGGAGCGCCTCGGTCGCTGAGACGTGGGAGATCGAGTGCATTGAAAATCAGAGCCCCGGTGATGAGGAGTGGCTTGTCACCGGCTCGGTGTCAGGGGAGCAGAGCGCGAGGGCGATGACCGGAGTGGCCTACACGGGCACGCTCGTGCAGTTCACCATCAATGCCGGCTCGACGGATTTCGCGCTCGGCGACAAGTTCATCCTGTGCACGGCGCCGCCCTGGACGCGGCTCACGGCGCCGGTCACCGCCTCCTCGACCCGCTGGCGCATCAGCGTCACGTCGGCCGGCAACCCGTCCTCCGGCCTTTACGTCGCGCGGCTCGAGATGGCCACCAGCATCGGCGGCGCCGACGAGTGCACCGGCGGCACGCCGAGCGCCTCGAGCGTCTATTCCTCGCACGTCGCGGCCGACGCCTTCGACTCCGGCAACTCGACCTACTGGCAGGCGAACGCGGTTCCGGCGTGGCTCGAGTACGAGTTCGCGACGGCGAAGGCGATCAAGGAGATCGCGATCACCTGTCCGACCACGGGGTCCTGGTCCGCCTGCCCCGGGGACTTCACCGTCGAGTACTGGGACGGCTCGCAGTGGGTCGTGGCCGGCACCTTCGTCCACGAGACCGGCTCGAGCGCCGGTGCCAGGCGCACCTATCCGCTCAAGCAGTGCATCTGGAAGGCCCCGGGCAACGACGGGACCTCCGAGATCCTGGTGGGCGCGCAGCCGTTCCAGAACGCCGAGGCCGGCTGGTACAACTGGCGCCTGCAGGGCTACACGGGCCACAGCGGTCCCACGGTGGGCTTCTTCTCGCACCCGGGCGCGATCGGGAACGCGCAGCACTACCAGCACGGTCCGGTGCTCCCGCTCTGGAACCAGGCGATGGACTACTGGTTCTGGATCAACGGCCGGCGCGTGATCGTCGTGGCCAAGGTCGGGGCGAGCTACCAGTCCGCCTACCTCGGCCTGATCCAGCCCTTCGCCTCGCCCGGGCAGTGGCCCTACCCGCTCGCGGTGGGCGGCGCGCTGGCGTTCTACGACGAGCCGAGCAGCGACTCGACCACTTGGCGCTACTCGGGTGCCACCTGGGAGCACTCCAACTTCCCGATGAGCCGCAGCTCCCTGACCGGAACCTACCCCGGGGGCTACGACGGGCAGTCGAAGCTGCGCCTGCGCGGCCCGGACGGCACGTGGCTCGGGCTTCACGGCTACGACGACTACGAGTACTACATGGGGACCGTCGCCGGCAACACCATCTGGCCGTACGCCTACGGGCTGCGGAACCTGCGCGCCAACCTCGATGGCTCGGTACCCATCTTCCCGGTCATGCTCAACCGCCGTGTGGCGCCGGTGAACTACTTCGGCGTCCTGGACGGCGTCTTCGCCACTTCCGGGGCCGCGGGCTTGAACGCCGAGAGCGAGATCACGATCGGGTACGACCGCTACCTCGCGTTCCTGGACGGCAGCCGCTCGGGCGCGATGGACCTCTTCTGCGTGCGGGAGGACTGATGGCAGCGAGCTACCACACCGGCACCGCGGCGAACCCCACGGATCTGCTGCAGGGCATCGTCACCTGGCTCATCACTCAGGGCTGGACCCAGGACATGAGCCAGGCGGACGGCGACGGCTGGCGCGCGCACCTGCACAAGAGCGGGGTCTACGTGAACCTGCGCGCCACCGCCAACACCGTGATCTTCCCGTCCCTGGGTGCCGTCGCCGCTCCCGGCATCGGCCTGTACCTCGGGACCGGGTACGACGCGGGGCAGGCCTGGAACCTCCAGCCCGGCCGCCCGCAGGGCTACGGCCAGAGCTACACCGTGGGCTCGTTCATGCGCCTGCCGTCGGGCGCGATCCTCGGCTGGCGCGGTTTCGACGACGGCGCCGACAACATCGTCGTGGTCGTGGAGCGCACCGGCGGGATCTTCACGCACCTGGGCTTCGGCCTGTCGGTCGAGAAGGTCGGGACCTGGACCGGCGGCCCCTACTTCTTCGCCGCGCTCGGCGCGCGCTACGGCGGGTGGGACGGCATGGCCGGCGATGCCGCCTCGAATGCTGCCTGCCCCTTCGGGGTGGTCCAGCGGGAGGACTACGGGATCTACTCCTCCTACGGCTACGCCGGATACGTGCGCGCCGACGTCGACTCGCACACCGGCGGCTGGGTCGGATTCTCGAATGACACGGCCAGCGCGCAGGAAGGCTACCCCGGTGTCGCCGGCGGCAGCGGGATCGATCTCTTCCCGGGCGCGGGCGGCTCCTACGACTGGAGCTTCCCCACCTACACCGGGCTGAGCTCCGTGCTCGTCTCCGACATGAACGAGCAGGCCGTGCTCCTGCCGGTCCACCTCTACGCCAAGCGCGATTCGGGCGGCTACTCGCTGATCGGCTCGCTGCGTCACGTCTACGATTGCGGCGCGGTGGGGCACGGCTTTCTGGCGGCGGCCACCTACACGATCGGGCCGAAGACCTTCATGCTGTTTCCGCACTTCGCGGTGCTGAAGGCCGCCTGATGCCGGCCGGTCTCCTCGCCCCGGCGGCGCTCACGCTCCTGAACGAGCACCGGATTGGAGCGCTCGACGCCCTCGAGCGCCCCGCGGGCCTCACCGCCGTCATGCTTGCGGCCGCTGCCCGCGGCCCGGCCAGCGCCGGCGGCCTGGTCCCGGTCACCATTGCCCGCACGGGCCGGCGCGCCAGGGTCTGGGATGAGCTCTTCTTCGAGGTCATCCACGTCATCCCGCGCGTCAAGGACGTGGGCAGCGTGCTCTCCACGACCAACTTCGAAGTCGAGGTCTGGGACGCGAACTACAACCCGCACTTCTGCGCGGGGCTCGCGATTGAGGGCACCTCTGGCGTCTCTGTGAGCGGGGGAATGGCGCTCCCCGGATGGTGGGCGCCCTTCGCCTCGGTCTTCTTCACGGTGACGGTGGAGGGCGTGGGCGACTCCACGGTGGACACCCTGCTCACCTGGGACTTCCCCGGCTTCACCGGCGCCGACTGCCGGGTCACCGGGCTGCGGGTCATCCTGTTCACCCCGAAGCCGAACGGCGACGGCGGCTTCGAGGAGGCCTACGGCTACCTCACCGACGTGATCGGCGCCTGGGACGGCTCCGAGCAGCGGATCCAGCTTCGCTCGACACCCTCGCGGGAGCTCCGCTTCCGCGCCACGCTCACCGACGCCGCCTCTGCGGCCGAGGTCATGGCCCGGCTCTTCGCCACCGGCAAGTTCGTCTTCTCCGTGCCCCTGTGGCCCGACGCGGTCGAGCCCACGGGCCCCGTGGCCCTGGACGCCACCGAGATCTCCGTCCAGACCGCAGGGCGCGGTTTCGAGGCGGGCGCGAACTGCATGCTGTGGCGCAGCCAGTGGACCTGGGAGGCCTTCGTGATCGACACGGTGGAGGCCTCGCGGCTCACGCTGCGCTCGGCCGCCACGCGCGCCTGGCCGCAGGCGGGGACCCTGTGCGTGCCGCTGCTGCCCGCCCGGCTGCTCGAGGCGGCGCCCCTGCGGCGCTTGAGCGGCCCGGTGGCCGAGATCGAAGCCGCCTTCAGCGTGGAGGCCGCGTGACGTACCTCGGCTACGACGTGCTCGAGGTCACCCACAACATGGGGGAGGCGATCGCCGAGGCCTTCGGCCGCCAGGGGGAGCTCTTGGAGAACCCCGCCGGCCGTCGGGCCTTCGATGACCACGCCGGCATCCCGCTGCCCCAGCGCTCGTTCTCCTGGTTCGCCCCCGACCGCGAGGCCGTGGTCGCCCTGCGGGCCTTCCTGGTGGCCCGCAAGGGCCGCCTCACGCCCTTCTGGACTCCGACCTTTGCCTGGGATCTCGTGCTCGCTGCCAATGCCCTGGCCGCCCACACGCAGATCACGGTCCGGCGCACCGGCTACGGGCAGTTCCTCTACTCGAGCCCGGCGCGGCGCCACCTGGCCATCGTCCCGCCGGGGGGGCCGCGCCTTGCGCGCAAGGTCACAGGCCTGACGGACCCCGGCAACGGCACTGAGATCCTGCAGCTCGACTCTGCCCACGGGGTGGACCTGTCGGCCGCCGGCACCGTGATCTCGTTCCTGGTCCTCTGCCGGCTGGCCGAGGACCTGACCCGCATCCGGTGGTGGGGGACCGATGGGGCCGAAGCGGACCTCACCTTCCAGGAGCTCCCCCGTGAGGTCCCGGCATGACCTTCGACGCGAAGGAGCGCTCGAGGGCTGCCGGGGCCCCGGTGGAGCTCTACCGCTTTGCCTGCGGCACCGGTGTCTGGACCCAGACCAGCGGGGACGCCGAGCAGGTCTTCCAGAACGAGACCTACCAGCGCGAGACCGTCGTCCGCGGCGAGATCGACCAGAACGGGGAGGACGAGCAGGGGCAGCTCGAGCTCACGCTGGCGCGCACCAACCCGGTGGCTGGGCTCTTCATCGCCGACCTGCCGGTGCGTCCGGTCACGGTTCAGGCCTTCCGCCTCCACCGCGGCGACCCCGAGGTCCTGTGCTTCTTCTCTGGCGAGGTCGCCTCGGCCGAGTTCGCGGGCTCCAGGGTGAAGCTCGCCTGTCTGCCGGCGAGCTCAGCGTTCCGCCGGCGGATCCCGACCAACACCTACCAGAGCCAGTGCAACTGGGCCCTCTACTCGGGGCCGTGCGGGCTGAACAAGGAGTCCTACCGGGTGGCGGCCCAGGTCTCGGCGATCGAGGGCCTCACCATCCAGGCCTCCGCCTTCGGCGCCCACAGCAATGGCTACTTCACCGCCGGCTGGGTGGAGAGCGAGTCCGGCGAGACCCACTGGGTGACGGCGCATGCCGGGGGGACGCTCACGCTGATGACCCCGTTCCGCGAGCTCCGGCTCGGCGACCGGGTCTACGCCTTCCCAGGCTGCGACCGCACGATCGCGGCCTGCAAGGCCTTCGGGAACCTCGCGCACTTCTGCGGCTTCCCCTTCATTCCGACCAAGAACCCATTCGAAGTGGGGATCGGCTGATGGCCTGGTTCATCTGGCTCGCCCTCTACATCGCGAGCTTCTTCATCCAGCGGGCGCTCATGCCGAAGCCCGACAAGCCGCAGCCCAAGGGCCTCTCCGACTTCCAGTTCCCCACCGCCGATGCGAGCCGGGCCCTGCCGGTGGTCTTCGGCACGTGCAAAATCACGGGACCCAACGTGATCTGGTACGGCGACTACAGCGCCTCGAGCTTCAAGATCGAGGGCCAGGACGCCGGGTTCTACTACCGCCTCGGCGTTGCGCTGGGTCTTTGCATGGGGCCGGTCGACGAGGTGACGGGCTGCACCTTCGACGAGAAGAGCGGAGGCTGGTCCCTCTACACCACCGAGGCCGACGGCCACAAGGTCTACAGCATCGACAACCCGATGCTCTTTGGCGGGAACAAGCAGGGTGGCGGCGTGGCAGGGCGGGTGCACGTCTACCTCGGCACGGACAGCCAGGTGGCGGATCCCTACATGGTCGCCAAGTGCAGCGCCGACTGGCCCCCGCTGAAGAAGGTCTGCCTGGCGGTGTTCCGCAACGCGATCGAGGTCGGGACCCCGGGCTGGCCCACCGGCTTCTACTGGGGGACGAGCGAGTACATCAGACCCGTGGCCATGATCGTCACGCGCTGTCCGAACACGCTGGGCCTCACGGGCGGGCGCCACCGCATGGCGATCGACGGGGGTTACGACGCGAACCCGGCCTGCATGCTGTTTGAGATCCTGACCGACCCGGTCTGGGGCCTCGGGCTCGCCAGCTCGGCGATCGACGTGAGTAGCTTCCTCTCGGCTGGCGAGACCCTCTACACCGAGTCCCTGGGGCTCGCCATGGTCTTCGACCAGCAGTCGGAGGCGAGCGATCTGCTCGCCGAGATTCTGCGGCACGTCGATGGGGACCTGTTCGTGGATCCCCAGACCGGCCTGCTCACGTTCGCGCTCACGCGCGCGGACTATGACCCGGACACGCTTCCGGTCCTCGACGAGGCCAACCTCGCAGACGTGGAGCTGACGCGCGGCTCGTGGAGCGAGACCGCGAACGCGGCCAAGGTCACCTACACCTCGCGCCAGGACAACTTCTCGAGCCGGATCGCGCAGTGGCAGAACCAGGCGAACTTGCAGATCCGGGGCCAGCTCTCCGTCAGCGAGGTCGAGTTCCGCGGGATCTCGAACGCCCCGGCGGCAAGTCTCGTGGCCGGCCGGGTGCTGAAGACCGTCTCCTACCCGTTCGCCCGGCTGAAGCTCAAGGCCAACCGCTCAGCCTGGGCCCTGCGGCCCGGTTCGGTCTTCAAGCTCAACTGGTCTCCGCTCGGGATTGCCGGGATGGTGTGCCGGGTGACCCGGCCCGCCTACGGCGAGCTAACGAATGGCAAGATGACGCTCGAGGCCATCGAAGACGCCTTCAGCCTCTCGGGGACGGCCTACAGCGAACCGCCCTCGAGCGGGTGGGTCGATCCCATTGGGGATCCGACTCCGGTGGCCGCACAGGCCCTCCTCGAAGCACCCCACCAGCTTGTCGGCGGCGCCGAGCGCGAGGTCCTGGTCCTGGCCGCCCGCGGCACCGGGACGCTCCTCGGCTACCAGATCTGGAGCGACCCAGCCGGGGGCACCGCATTCTCCCAGACCAACGCGATCTCCGGATTCGCGGCGCTGGGCGAGCTGCAGGAGGAGATGCCCGCCTCCCGCCCGGCGATCGACGATGCCGTGTGGCTGCTGGCTAACGCGCACGACTTGGACCTCCTCGCCTCGGTCAGCGAGGACGAGTTCCTTGCCGGCTTGAATCTCCTGATGATCGACCAGGAGATCATGGGCTGGCGCTACATCACCTGCCCCGACGGCGACTACCGGATCGGTCGGCTCATGCGGGGCGTGCTCGACACCGTCCCGGCCTGGCACTCGAGCAGCTCCGCGGTCTGGTTCCTGCCGCGCACCCTGCCCCTCGTCAACCCCTCCGCGCCCTACCAGAGCGACCTCACGGTGGCGGTGAAGGTGCTGCCCTATAACGCGCGCCGCGTGCTGGCATTGAGCTCGGCCACGGCCATGTCGCTGACCACGACCAGCCGGGCCCTGAAGCCCCTGCCGCCAGGCAAGGTGCGGATCAACGGCGCGGCCTATCCGGCAGACCCGTGGATCGTGACGGGCGACGCCGTCGTCACCTGGACGCACCGGCATCGGACCGTCCAGACCGCCGCCGGCGTCCTGGTCTCGCAGGACGCGGAGGACGTCGCGGCCGCACCCGAGGGCACCTACACGATCCAGGTCCGGGTTGCCGGGGTGCTCAAGCGCACCGTGACGGGGATCACGGCCGCGGCCTGGACCTGGACCACGGCGATGCAGAGCGCGGACGGGGCCAGCTCCGGCTCGACCTGCGCGATCCGAATCATCCCGGTCAACGGATCGCTATCCGGGACCTACCAGGAGCGGGAGTTCCAGCTCGCATGACCGACGACGACATCATCGACGGCATCCTCGAGCGGGAGGGCGGCTTCGTGAATCGCTCCGAGGACCGGGGCGGGCCCACGAAGTTCGGTGTCACCGCACGGACGCTTTCGTCCTGGCGAGGCCGCGTGGCGACCGTGGACGACGTTGCGGCGCTCACCGCCGAGGAAGCTCGTGCAATCTACTGGAGCCAGTTCTTTGCACGCCCGGGCCTGCGCGGAGTCTTGGACGTCCCCCTGCGCGCCCTCCTGCTCGACTGCGCCGTGAACCACGGCCCCGGGGACGCCATCCGATGGCTCCAGAGGGCCCTTGGCGTCGCGCCTGTGGATGGAGTGCTTGGGCCGCAGACACTTAACGCGCTGGATGCCTCCGACAAGAGACGGGTCTACCTCTCGGTCTGCGCCCAGCGGGTTCGCAGGTACGGGGACCTCATCACGCGGCAGCCCAGCCAGGCCATCTTCGCCTCCGGCTGGATGAACCGGGCGGCTGGCTTCATCGAGGCGGCGCCATGACCGCCCACGGACCGGCGGGGTGGAATGGGACTTGCCTTCAGAAGGAGACACCAGCGGGACAGGGGGACCTCCTGCATATCGTCCGTCGGCGCGACTACCCGATCGCCCTGTGCGGCCGGGTGGTCCACGACGAGTTCAACCCGCACCGGACCGACACGGCCGGCCGGGACCGCTGCACTGACTGCCTCACCGTCCTCAGGGATCTGCGCAGGAGGGGAGCATGAGCACCACATGGAAGGGGATCGTGGGGACGGTGGCGCCTGCCCTGGCGACCGCGCTCGGGGGCCCGCTCGCCGGCGTGGCGGTGCGCGCCATCGCGGAGAAGGTCCTGGGCAAGCCGGAGGCGAGCGAGGCGGACGTCGCGGCAGCGGTCGCGGGGGCGAGCCCCGAGCTCCTGCTCAAGCTCCGCCAGGCCGACCAGGACTTCGCGCGCGCCATGGAGGATGCCGGCATCAAGCTCGAGGAGATCGAGGCACAGGACCGGGCCAGCGCGCGGGCGCGGGAGATCGCCACGAAGGACTGGGTGCCAGCGGCGCTCGCGATCACGAACGCGCTCGCGTTCTTCATCCTCCTCTTCCTGATGCTCTCGCACTCGATCCCCGAGACCAACAAGTCCGCCTTCGACATT
>Ga0315276_10000433_pt1 | contig 36053 bp, 30 predicted proteins | sample YL17G05_0_MG_FD_204542 | JGI IMG/M metagenome (GOLD analysis project Ga0315276, IMG submission 204542) | Sediment microbial communities from Yellowstone Lake, YNP, Wyoming, USA - YL17G05_0 | ecosystem: Environmental > Aquatic > Freshwater > Lake > Sediment | place: USA: Wyoming | collected...
GGAGGGGGTGAGTCTCTACCATTGCCGAGCCCGAAAGACCGCTATGCTTCTTGAGGGAGGTTTATATAGATGGCAAAGGATGCGTATACGACGAACGAGGCGATCGCCCGGCGTGTTTACCGGGCCCTGAAGACCCCGACGGACAACGACCGCAGGACCGATCCGATCCTCGCGTTTCATTTCAAGGGGAAGGGCGACTCCATCATCGTGCGCTGCAACAAGCAGCCGGAGATCTCCGTCAAGGGGAAGGAGCAGATCGCCGGAGAGGTGAAGTTCTTCGCCTACTCCGATTTCAGGGAGTACGATGCCTCCGGCGTGATCTTCCGGCTCAAGGAGGAAATCACGCTCATCGAGCTCTACGGCAAGGGCGCCGTGGAGCCGCTCCAGTGGGAGAGCTGGGATCGTTTCACCAAGTGGCTCGACGGCCTGAGCGAGGAAGGCGTCCAGATTTCCCTGAAGCTGCCGTGCCTGGTCTATGAGGCGGTGAAAAAGCAGAGGCCTTCGATGCAGAACTTCATCGTCGAGGCCATCAAGCTCAATTTCAAGAGCAGGCAGAAGGAGTAGACGGAAGATGATCCGGACGAGGCGGCCCCGGGCCGTCCTTGCCGCGGCGGCGGTCCTGTGCGCCCTCATTTCCGGGGCCCTCCGGGGGGCGGAGGACTCCCCTTATTTCCCCGCGGACCGGATCCGACCCGGCATGATGGGAGTGGGGCGGACCGTCTTCCAGGGGCACGTGCCCGAGGAGTTCCAGGTGGAGTTCCTGGGAGTGCTGAAGAACGCCATCGGACCGGGGCAGGACATGATCCTTTCCCGCCTCCACGGGAAGAACGTGGAGCGCACCGGAGTGATCGCGGGGATGAGCGGGAGCCCCGTCACCCTGGACGGAAAGCTGGTCGGCGCCATCTCCTACCGCCTCGGCGCCTTCGAGAAGGAGGCCATCGCCGGCATCACACCCATCGCCGATATGCTGAAGGCCGCCGGGCCGGCGGAAGCTCCCTCCAGGGCGGGCGCGGAGAGGCTGCTTTCCGAATGGTCGAATCCTCTCCGGGGCGCCGGGAGCGGCAATCCCACGGGGTTTCCCGGCTCGGCGGGAGAGATGCTGCCCATCGCGACGCCTCTGATCTTCTCGGGTTTTCCCGAAGCGCTGGTGCGCGAGGTGGGACCCCTGTTCCGGGCCCGCGGGTTGGAGCCGGTGCAGGGAGGAGGGGGGACCGGGAGCGTCGGCGCCGAGTACCCCATCGAGCCGGGCGTTCCCATCGCGGTGGCACTGATATCGGGAGACCTGAGCCTCGCCGCCACCGGGACCCTCACCCACGTTGAGGGGAATCGGATCTGGGCCTTCGGACACCCCTTCCTGGACACGGGGGCCGTCCGGCTCCCCATGCTCCGGGCGGAGATCGTCGTCACCTACCCGTCGGCGATGGGCTCATTCAAAATCTCCAACGCAACCACGCCCATGGGGACGCTGCTGCAGGATCGTCTTACCTGTATCCAGGGAGAGCTGGGGCCTGCCCCGCCGATGCTTCCCATCACCGTGACCCACCGCTCCCCGTCGGGAGAGCGGCGCCTCTCGTACCAGGTGGTCCACGACCGGGTCCTGACACCTCTCCTCCTGGGGGTGACCGCCCAGGCGAGCCTGCAGAGGATCCTGGAGTATTCGGCCCCGGCGACCTTCCGGACCGAGCTGCAGGTCGAAACCGTTGGGCACCCCCCCCTCCTCTATGCCTCGGTGGACAGCGACCCGGGTGGTCCCCAGTCCCCGGCGGCGGCGGAGGTGGCCCGGAACCTGGCCACCGTCTTCAATGCCCTTTACTCCAACCGGTTCGAGGAGCCGCTGGTGCGCTCGGTCCATTTGCGGGTGGATTCCATCCCTGAGGCCCGACTGGCACGAATCGGGGAGGTCTCCGTGACGCCCGCCACCGTGCGGGCCGGAGAAGATCTCACTATCCGGGTTTCCGTCCAGCCTTACCGGGGGGAGCCGTTCATCCGGGAATTCCGGGTGAAGGTGCCGGCGGACACTCCCAGAGGACCCCTCGTCATCACCGTGTCCAGCGCCCGGAACCTGAACAGCGCGGAGGGGGTCCTCCTTCAGAGACGGTTCGTGGGGGCCGCCGGACTGGACGAGGTGATCCGCTTCATCAACACCCTCCGGTCCGACGACGCCGTCTACCTGCAGGTCGCCCGGAAGAGCCTCGGGGCCGTGATCCAGGGGGAGACGCTCCCCTCGCTGCCCCTCTCGGTGATATTCACCCTGGGGAGCAGCCGCTACGCCGCGGAGGAGTACCCGGCCCCGGACCTTCCCGTGGTGGAGGATTCTCAGAAAACGGACTTTGTGCTCACCGGCGGGCGCCGCACGACCATTCAGGTGCGATAGCGGTCCGTCCCAAGCGGAGGAACGATGCGCGGAAGCCATATCGGGATCCGGGGTATTGCGCTGGCGGTCCTGTGCGCGGCGCTGATCTCCACGCCGCTCTGGGGAGCGTCGGCCCAGGCCTGGAGGCACCGGACCCGGGGCGAGAGGGAGCAGGGGGAACTGAAGGGCGTCTCGCTGATGAACGACGGCACGCTGACCCTGGGGCCTGCGCTGGAGAGCCTGGCCAGCGTGGCCGATCCCTACCTCTGGGCCCTGGCCCGGGACTCCCGCGGCAACATCTACGCCGGGAGCGGGAACGAGGGGAAAGTCTACCGGCTGGGGAAGGACGGCCGCCTCTCCCTCCTCTTCGATTCACCCGAGCTGGAGGTGCATGCGCTGGCGGTGGATTCCCGGGACAATCTCTACGTGGGGACGTCGCCCAGGGGAAAGATCTACCGGGTGGATCCGTCAGGCGGGGCCGCCGAGTTCTTCTCCCCCGGCGAGACCTACATCTGGGCGCTGGCCTTCGACCGGAGGGGAAACCTCTACGCTGGGACCGGGACCGGAGGAAAGGTCTATCGCGTGACTCCCTCGGGGAAGGGAGAAGTTTTCCTGGACACCGACGAGACCCACGTCCGGGTCCTCGCTCTCGCGTCCGACGGCGGCCTGATCGCCGGGACCGAGGGGAAGGGCCTCCTCCTCAGGATAGGCGATGATGGGAAGAGCACGGTCATCACCGACTCTCCGCTGAACGAGATCACGGCCGTTGCCCCGGGTGCCGGCGGACGGATCTACTTCTCCGCCGCGGGGCAGGTGGCCGGAAAGGGGGGGGCCCAGCGCCCTCCGGCTGCCGCGGCGCCGCAGCAGCCGGCCGCCCAGCCTTCCCCGGAGGAGGAGCGCGTCCCCGGCCAGCCCCATCCGGAGCCTCCCCAGTCCCAGCAGCCCGCTCCGCAGCAACCGCAAGCGGCCCCTCCTTCCCCTCAGCCGCCCGGCGCGGGCGTGGAGAGCAGGGTTGTCCTGGTCGAGGCCGACGGATACTCCCGGGAGATCTGGTCCGGGACGGGGGACCTGGTCCTTTCCCTCGCCCTGGACCCTGCGGGAAACGTGATCGCGGGGACCGGCATCGACGGGAAAATCTACCGAATCGATCCTGCGCAAGGCGACGCGACGCTTCTGACCAAGGCCGATTCGGCCCAAGTCACCGCTCTTCTCGCAGAGCCGGGGGGGTCGCTCCTGGCATCCTGCGCCAATCTGGGCGCTCTCTACCGGCTGGGAGGGAGGGTGGCCTCGGAAGGGACGTTCGAGTCGGCCCCCTTCGACGCCCGGGTCTTCTCCAGCTGGGGGAGGATCTCCTGGAAAGGCGAGACCCCGCCCGGATCCTCCATCGGGGTCCAGGTCCGGACCGGGAAGACCCCCGACCCCGACGTTACCTGGTCCGGGTGGTCCCCGGTCTACGAGAAGCCCGGGACCCTCATCGAGCGCCCCCGGGCGCGCTACGTGCAGTGGCGAGCCGTCCTGAAGAGCGGCGACGGCCGGGCCGGGCCGCTTTTGGGGGAGGTGGCGGTGAACTACCTCCAGCGCAACCTCCCGCCGGAGATCAGGTCGGTGGAGGTCCAGTCCCCGGGCGTGGTCTTCCAGCGCTCCAACAAGAGCGGCGTCAGCTCGGCAGCCCCGGCGGAAGGGGCAAGCGGATCCGGGCGCGCCTTCGACCGGGAGCACCCTGCCCGGCGCCCTCCCCAGCAGCCCCGCCCGCGGAACGAGGCCGAGGGACGCGCCGTCCAGTGGACGGCCGCGGATCCCAACGGCGATGATCTCCAGTACTCGGTCCATTACCGCGGAGTGGAGGAGAAGGAGTGGAAGCTCATGGAGAAGGATCTGACGGATCCCTTTTTCAGCTGGGACGCCACCTCCATGGCCGACGGGACCTACCTGCTGCGGGTCGTTGCGGAGGATGCTCCCTCGAACCCGCCCGGCGCGTCTCTCTCCGCGGAGCGGCTCAGCGAGCCCTTCGACGTGGACAACAACCCGCCCCGGATCGGTCCCATCCGGGCCTCGGTCTCGGGCCCGTCGGCGCGGGTCGAGTTTGAGGTGGCCGATTCCTTCACAATCCCGGGATCGGTGGAGTACTCCGTCAACGCGGGGGAATGGCAGTCCGTCCACCCGGTGGACGGCATCAGCGACTCGATCCGGGAGGACTACCGGGTGGATCTTCCCAGGCTTCCGGCGGGAGAGACCGTGGTGGTGGTGCGGGCCGCCGACGCGGCGGGGAACTCGGCCACCGCCAAGGTCCTGCTGCAGGTGGCCGGCTCCCGGTGACGCGAATCTCCGCTACTTGTTCCCGCTGTGACCGGGCGAGAAGGTATCCTTCTTGAAGCCGCTGCCCGGGTACCGGTGGCTGCTGGACTTCTTTCCCAGCATCCGGCTCAGTTCTTCCTTCTCCCGGGCGCGCTGCTCCTGGAGCTGCTTGAGATAGTTCTTCCGCCGCTCCATCAGCTCCTTCGAGGCCGGGGTCTTCGCCCCGGGGGCCTTCTTTTTTTCCGACTTCTCATCCTTCTTCTTCATTTCGTGAACTCCTTCGGTGCGGTCCCGGTGTGGGGCACTCAGTTCGCCAGTCCGGGGCCCAGGACCGTGGGATCGCCCCCCGCCAGCGTGCGGACCATCTCCTCCCTGAAGTAGTCCACCGTCGCCGACACGCTGCGGGAGACGCGCTGGTCATAGGCCAGACGGCTGCGATCGATTTCATCTCTCAGTTGCGAGTAGATGTCCCGCTGCTTGCGCCCCAGGATTACCAGGTCCTCGTTATAGAGGAGGAGCTCGGAGACCAGCAGCCGGGCGAAGCGACGGGCGTCTTCATGAAGCAGCTTCTCCTCGGGGGAGAGGTTTTCGGGTCCCCGGACCGCGGGCGGCAGCTGAGGAGCCGGGTAGAGTTCGTCCTCCAGGGGGTCGGCCCCGAGAAGATCGGGACCGGCCACAAGGCCCCCGCCCTCCTGGGCGGTCGGGATCCTGACTTCCAGGTCGGAGGGGGCCACCGTTTCTTCCGGGGCGGGGCGGCAGAGAAGGGCGAGCCGGTTCGCCACCAGGGAGGCGACGCTCGCCAGGACCTCCACGCAGCCGGAATCGTTCAGGCTTCGGCCATCTCCCCCGTCGTCGGCGTAAAGCACGGCGGCCACCTTCTCCTGCACCAGAAGCGGCGCGGCCAGGGCCTTCCCTGGCAGCCGGTCTCCGGGGCGGGGGGTGGGCAGAAAACGCATCTCTCCCTTCCGGCCCTCCTGTCGCTTCGGCTCGCGCGACTGCACCGCCGCACGAAGGATGGAATCCTCCTGCAGGGAGACGGCCAGGCTCTTCGCCGGATCGCCCCGGTCGGTCTCGGGGAACCCCACCGAGCTCCAGCCGTGGGCGGTTTCCTCCCGGACGATGAAGAGGCAGACCCGGGAGAAGCAGCGGGCCGCTCCTTCCAGGAGCCGGTCGAGGAGCGAGATCTGGTCCTCCGAGGCGGCCAGGGCCCGCACCGATTCGGCGAGAAAATCGGAGTCGGCCCGTTCCAGGGCGCTCCCGACCGGCTCTAGAGATTCCGGGTGGTCTGCCGACCGGGGGAGGGGGATCGGCTCCAGCAGTCCACGGGTCAGCGTATCCAGTCCGGCCCGCAGCCGCTCGACGCGCTCCTTCAGAATGCGCGCGATTTCAGCTTCGGCCCCACCGCTGCTCAGGGGTGGCATTGATTCCCTCCTCGTGCAGGAAGAATCTCAGATGGAAGGTTGCGGGCGAGGACTGCCGGGACCGCCGTGCCCCCGCGAAGGATGATGCGCCCGTCCCGCCGCCCGGTGAAGGTCAGCCAGCGCATCCGGGACCCTCCCCAGGATGGCCAGGGTGACGGCCCGGTTGAAGTGAAACGAAGGGTCGGACTCGGCCGGGGCGGTGACGGCCCGGTTGTAACAGCGAAGGGCCTCTCGCGACCGTCCCAGCTCCTGGTAGGCGTTGCCCAGGTTGTTCCAGCCGGCGGAATAGTCCTGCTTCAGCTTTACGCAGCGGAGATAGCAAAAGATGGCCCTGGAGAAGCGGTTGATCTCGGCATAGGCGTTGCCCAGGTTGTTCCAGACCTCATGGTCTTCCTCGTCCAGCCGCAGGGCGTGGAGGTAGGCCCGGATGGCCTGACGGGATCTCTGGAGCTCCAGAAGCGAATTTCCCAGGTTGTACCAGGCTGCCGGATCCCCAGGGTTCAGACTCGCCGCCTTACGGTAGCACCGAACCGCTTCCGGGTGCCGGCCGAGCTTCGAATGGGCGCAGCCGGCATTATACCAGACACGCGCATCATCCCGGCACAGCTTCAGGGCCCTGCGATAGGCGTGGAGAGCCTCCCCGGGCGCCCCGGACCGGCAGAGCATGTTGCCGTAGTTGTACCAGGCTTCATACCTCGCGCCCCGGCAACCCAGGGCCCGGCGGTAGCACTGCGTCGCCTCCCGCAGGTTCCCCATCCGCTCGTGGGTGTTTCCCAGGTTGTTCCAGGCGGCATGCATCTTCGGTTCCAGCGACAGGACCTTTCGATAGAAGGTGACGGCGCGTCGGAGGCTCTTCCCGCTCGCATAGGACCTGGCCAGGCTGAACCAGGCCTCGGGGGATTTCCGCTCGTGGGAGGCGGCGCGACGGTAGGCGGAGCGGGCCCGCGGGAAATCGTTCAGCCGCTCGTAGGCGTTGCCGATGCGGATCCAGGTGGCGCAGCAAGGGATGCCATTCCGGCGAAGGAGGCGCTTCCAGGTCCCGATGGCGTGTTCGAAGCGCCCACGATGGAAGCAACGCTCCGCTTGAAGGGCGAGGGAATCGCCGTCCTTTTCCCGGTCTGGTTTTTTCACAACTATCCCATCGAACTAGCCCGAATGGTTCGGGAAGCTCCTGCTGCGACCGCTGATCTGGCGGCCCTGACGGGCGTCCTCAAGTCTCGGACCCTGCGACGTACTGCAAGTACGCCTCGGGTCCTTGCCCCTGCGCGTCCTCTGCGCGTGCCCGTGATGGCTAGCATCTCCACGGTCTCGCTACGGACCTTCATGAACAACTCGGACTGGAGCCCGGGAAGATCGGGCGGAGACCCCTGCAGACGCGATCCACGAGCGAAGGCACGTCAGCCCGGCTGACGGATGGGGGGTGGAACCTAGCACAAAGAGCCGATAACAGTCAACTTACGTGAGTAGGCAGAGATGGCCGGCGCTCCCGTCGCGACACTAGTCCAGGTAGACGTTCTCCATCCATCTGCGGGCGATGTCGTGGGACCTGGAGACGTTGGCATAGGCGAGGGCTTCGGTGTACCGCTTCAGCGCATCCTCCCGCCGCTGCATCATGTCGAGAACGTTGCCGATGCGGATGAGAAGCCAGCCCCTCCAGACATCCTCCTTCCGGACGGGCCGGGCGGCGGCCTGTTCGAAGACCTGGAGGGCTTCGGGGTACTTCCGGAGCTTCATCAGGGAGATTCCTTTCCGGAAAAGCGCTTCGGAATCGCCCGGGTGGTCCTTGAGGAAGGCATCGGCCTGGCCGATGGCCCCGTTGAAGTCCTCCTGATCATAAAGGTAGTAGGCTCTTTCGAGAGGGTCGGTTCTCTCGTTCTCGGTGATGACCAGAGCCTCCACCAGGCCTGTGAGAGGGGCCTCGGGCCGTGAAAGGTAGTCGGGCCGGGAGAGCAAGCCGTCGTTCACGGCCCTCTCCAGGACCCGGTACCCGGTGCAGGCATACCCGGCGGCGAGAGCTTCATCACGGGTAACTCCCAGCACCCGCGCCAGAGGCTCCGCCTGCAGGGCCTGAAGCAGATCCTTGGCGTAGCCCCGGGAAGCCCTCCGGAGCGCGGCCAGGAGACGGCTGTCCTTTCGGAGGACGGGCACCCGGACCTGCTTTTTGGAATCGAGGATTCCGAATCCCTCGAGGATCACCTGCGTACCCCCATCGTCCCAGGGGAGCCGGCCGAGGGCGTCGTCCAGAATCCGGCCCCGGGTGGGGTAATGCTGGACGGCGGGATTGGGATAGGAGATCGGGGTCCAGAGATAATGAATCGTCATGCTCCCCGAGCTGTAGCGGTCCACGCCGGTGGTGTAAGGGGCGCCGGGGATCAGAATCCAGAGATATCCCTCGTCCCGAAGCCTCTGCGCGCCGAGGGCTCCGGAATGGACGAGCGCCCGTTGGGCGGTCCTGGACTCCAGGACCTCCGTCCAGACGAGGGTGTAGAGCCAGGGGAGCACTTTCTCCCTGTCCGCAGCCTTCCGGATCTTCGTCAATGCCGGCCGCAGGCGGGCATACGCCCGGTCCGCGGCCGCCTTCACCGATTCTTCGAAGGTCTTCTTCGCCTCCTGCCGGATGAGAGGAAAAGCAGGGCGGTAGATTCCTCCGGACTCCCGCACCATCCTCGCGGAGATCAAATCTCCGAGGGCAAGGTCCAGGTCCGGGACATCCACACGGGAGAGGGCCTCGCGTCCCGCGCCGTCCTGCAAGGCCAGGAAGACCCGTGCGTTCACCGGATCGATAAGTGTGTCCGTGCCCCAGGAGCCGGGGAAGGTCCCCAGGTAGCCCTTCCCTTCGAAGTATTCGTCGGGGATGGCAGGCTCCGGAGCCGGCTCGAACATGAAGGGCTCCTCGGGCAGAGTCGGCTCCGTCGGTGGCTGCGCCGGGGACTCCTGTTTCTGTGTTGCCGGAGGGACTTCCTCGCCGGCCCGGGAGAGAGGAGGGAGCAAGAGGGCGGCGATCAGGAGGGCCGACAGGCCCGCTGCGGTCCGGAGTGTCATGGCTCTGGGTCCTCCCGAAGGGTTTCCCGATGGTCGTTCCCCTCTGGCGCCGATTCTCCAGGGAACCAGGGAGAGATGATGAACGGGCGCATCCTACCAGAGGCATCCCTGCGATTCCAGGAACCGATGAGAGCCGGGGGGTGTGGATCCTTTTCCTGGCGGGTGCGGAGACGCCACACACCCTGTGGCAGAAAAGAGATTTCCGGCCGCTCCCTGGCAGGACGTCCAGTTCAGGCTTAAGCATTAACTTGTTAATATTGAATAGATTAGGCCAGCTTCCTCTGGATCGGTTCCATTCTGGCATGGACCCTGCTCATAGAGACACGGTCTTGGTGTGGATTTCGGGAGGGAGTCGGGATGTTCGACCAGAAGACGATCAAGAGAGAGGTCATTCTGAAAGGGCACGGGCTCCATACCGGTCGTCCCGCCAGCCTCCGAATCCTCCCATCCTTCCCCGATAGTGGAATCGTGTTCGCCAGGGTCGACCAGGGGGGCTACGAGATCCCGGCCCGGAGGGCCTTCCTCGAGACGACCCGCCTGTCCACCACCCTCTCGCGGAACGGGATTCGGGTCGGCACCGTGGAGCATCTCCTCGCCGCCCTCAGCGGCCTGGGAATCGACAATGCCCGGGTGGAGATCGACGGTCCGGAGGTGCCCGCAGGGGACGGAAGCGCCGCTCCGTTCGTGGCGGTGCTTCAGGAGGCGGAGCTCCTTCGGCAGAGGGTGCACCGCCGCTTCCTGAGCGTTCTCAGGCCCATCGTTGTCGCCGAGGGGGAGAAGAAGATCGCCCTCTTCCCGGCTAACGATCTCCGGGCCACCTACGCCATCGATTTCCCCGGCACCCCCATCGGCTACCAGGAGAGGGAAGTCCGCCTGACATCCCAGAGCTTCAGCGAAGAGATCGCCCCGGCCCGGACCTTCTGCCTGTACCGTGACGTGGAGGGAATGCGCCGCCAGGGCCTGGCCCTGGGGGGCAGCCTGGACAACGCGGTGGTGGTGGGAGAGGACGGAATCGTGGCCGGCCGTCTCCGTTTCCCCGACGAGTTCGTCCGGCACAAGATCCTCGACCTCCTGGGCGACCTGGCCCTGCTGGGGCACCCCCTGCGGGGGCACGTGGTCGCATTCAAAGGCGGACACCGGCTCCACGGCGCTCTCGTGGATCGCGTCCTCCGGAGTCCCGATGCCTGGGTTCTCGGCTCGGGACGCGAGTCGCTCCCTTCCCACCTCCTGCAGCGGTACGAGAGCCAGAAGGCCGGAGTTCTCCCCGGTCAGCCTGTCTCCCCGTAACCCAGCCCTCATGAACCCGGATCCGGGGGCCCTGCGCGTCAGAGGCAACTTGTCTTTGCGCCGCCGCTTCTTCTAAACTGGAGCGGCAGTCGCAGCGCAGGATCCGCGCTCCTGCTCTCCAGGCGTGTGAATGCCCCGTACCCTCCCCGGAAGTCTTCTGCTCCTCCTGCTCCTGGTCCCGGGACTGCCGTCGGCGGCCGGGGAAGATGCCTCGCCGCATCCCGGCACGGTCTCTCCCTCCATCTCCGCGCTGTCCGTGGGACGCACCGACGGGCAGTACACCGCCTCCTTCCGGCTGGAGTCGGCCTTCGACGCCGAGATCCTGGGCAGGATCGCCTCGGGGCTGGAGACGGTGTTCGACTACCGGATCGAGGTGATCCGTCGTCGTCGCTTCTGGATCGACGAACACAGGGTGCAGCGCAGGGTCCTGGCCTCGACCCGGTACGACAGCCTGTCGAGGCAGTACAGCCTGGTCTTGAAGGTAGACGGAGAGGTGGACAGGAGCTCCACCACCGACAAGCCCGAGGAGATGCACCGCTGGCTGACCGAGATCCAGGGAATCGTCCTCGGTCCGGTCTCCGGCTTCACCCCGCCCGGGGAATTCACCGTGAGGGCGAAATCGGATCTTCAGACGCGCTTCGTCATGTTCTTCATCCCCTGGGACCGCGATACCCCCTGGGCTCGGGTCCCCCTCGACGCCGGCAGCCCGGATGCCCATGGTCCCGGCAACTAGCCCCCGGCCCCGCCGGGTCCGGACCGACCGCCTGGTCCTCCTGGGTCTCGGTGTCCTGGTGGTCCTCTTCCTCGTCGGCTACCTTCTGGTCCGGAGGGCCCGGGACTTCTCCTGGCCCTACATCACCAGCTCGGTCCTGCTCTCCTTCCTGGGCATCACCAACGCCATCCTGATCCTGACGCTGCTGAGCCTGCTCATGAGGAACCTCATCAAGGTTCTCAGCGAGCGCCGGCGGAACATCCTGGGCTCCCGCTTCAAGACCAAGCTGGTCTTCACCATGCTGGCCCTCTGGTTCGTCCCTTCGGGGATCATCTTCTGGGCGGCCCTTCACGCCATCCAGGGGAGCGTGGACCGCTGGTTTTCCACGCCCGTGGACCGGATCGCCGCGAGCTCTCAGGAGGTGGTGGATTCCTTCTACGCCGATTACAGGGAACGGGCGTCGGAGTCGGCCCGGCGCATCCGGGACCGGATGGAGGCCCTTCACCTCCTGGATCCCGGAAGAGGGGAGGGAATCCACCCGGAGCTGCAGGCACAGCTCCGGGCGGAGCGGCTGGATCTGGCGAGCCTTTACCGGGGCGACGAGGAGCCTCTCACCCTGGTGCACCCGGCCGTTCCCCGTCCGGGCGACCTGGAGGGAATCCCCGGACACGTCCTGGCCCGGGGCCTTGCGGGAGAATCGTTTCAGTGGATGTCCCACCTGGGAAGCGGCCTGGTGGTCCGGTGCGGCGAGCCGGTCCGCAATGCCGAAGGGAAGGTCGTCGCCGTGGTGGCGGCCGGGCATTACATCTCCAAGAACCTGGCAGCCGTCACGAGCCGGATCAACGCCTACAACGAGCGCTACCGCCAGGACAAGGCCCAGAGGGGTTCCATCAAGAACGTCTACATCTTCGCCTTCGCGTTCATCACGCTCTTGGTCCTCTTCTCCGTGACCTGGATCGGGCTCTACCTGGCCCGGGGCGTCACCGAGCCCATCGGCATGCTGGCGCAGGGGACCCGCGAGATCTCTTCCGGCAACCTGGATTTCCGCGTCCAGGTCAGGACCCGGGACGAGCTCGGGATTCTTGCCGAGTCCTTCAACCGGATGACCGGTGAGCTGAAGGCCGGCAAGGAGACCATCGAGCGTTCCAACCGGGACCTTCTGCAGAGCAATCAGGAATTGGAGGAGAGGCGCCGGTACATCGAGGCCCTCCTGCAGAACATCACCATGGGCGTCATCTCTCTCGACGCGGAGGGGAAGGTGACCACCCTTAACCGGGCCGCCTCCCGGATTCTGGCCCTGGACGAGGGGGCGGATCCCACGGGAAAACCTTACCAGGAGATGCTCTCCCGACCGGACCTGAAGCACCTCGCGGAGGCCGTGGAGAAGAGTCGCAGCGCCCGGGATCTCACGCCGGCGCGGGAAATGGCACTCAACATCGAGGGGGTCTCCCTGACGGTGGCCGTCTCCATCACCATCCTGGCGGACGGGCGGGGAGGCCCGCCGGGGCTGCTGATCGTCCTCGAGGACCTCACGCCCCTGATGCGCGCCCAGCGCGTGGCGGCCTGGCGTGAGGTGGCGCGGCGCCTGGCCCATGAGATCAAGAATCCCCTGACCCCCATCCAGCTGTCGGCCCAGCGGATCCTGAAGAAGTTCCACGAGACGAGCCCGGAGCTCCCGGAGGCCCTGGAGCAGGGGACCCAGACCATCATCCGGGAGGTGGCGACGCTCAAGACCCTCGTGGACGAATTCTCGAGATTTGCCCGGCTCCCCGCCGTGAACCCCGTTCCCTGCGATCTGAACGCTCTGATCGAATCCACCGTTGCCCTCTACGACGGGATGGTCGGGAAGCTCCGGTTTGAAAAGCGCTATGATGCCAGCCTGCCCCGGGTCCTTCTGGATCCGGAGCAGATGAAGCGGGTCTTCGTGAACCTCATCGACAACGCCCGGGACGCCATGGGGGGAATCGGGACGATAGTCCTCACCACCGCCTATTATCCGAAGGTGGAGGTGCTCCGGGTGGAGGTCGCCGACGAGGGGCCCGGGATCCGGCCGGAGGACCGGGACCGGCTGTTCGTCCCCTACTTTTCCACGAAGAAGAAGGGGACGGGGCTGGGGCTGGCCATCGTGAACCGGATCGTCTCCGACCACAACGGCTACGTCCGCGCCGAGAACAACCGGCCGAAGGGGGCGCGGTTCATCGTGGAGCTCCCGGCCCGAAAGGCATGAGGCCTTTTCCCGCAACCGGAGTTTCTATTCGCGGAGGACGGAACGGAAATGCCCAGAGCCCGAGTGCTCGTGGTGGATGACGAGGAAGGAGTCCGCAGTTCCCTCGCCGGGATCCTCAAGGACGAGGGATACCAGGTGGACGCCGTGGAGTCCGGCGAGCGCTGCCTGGAAATGGTGTCGCGGAACGATTATCAGGCAGTCTTCCTGGACATCTGGCTCCCGGGCCGGGACGGGCTGGAGATCCTGGGGGAGCTGGCGGGGCGCCCCTCCGCGCCGGCGGTGCTGATGATCTCAGGCCACGGCAACATCGAGACGGCGGTCCGGGCGGCGCGGATGGGGGCGTACGACTTCATCGAGAAGCCCCTCTCCCTGGAGAAGGTGACCCTCACTCTCCGGAACGCACTCAAGCAGAGACGATTGGAGGAGAAGAACCGGATCCTGAAGGAGGCCCTGTCCACGGACGAGACGCTGGTCGGGGACAGTCCCCCCATCCACCGACTGCGGGAGGAGATCGCCCGGGCGGCCCCCACCAACGGCCGGGTCCTGATCCTGGGGGAGAACGGGACGGGGAAGGAGCTGGTGGCCCGGCAGATCCATTCCCTGAGCCTGCGCAAGGATGAGCCCTTCATCGAGGTGAACTGCGCGGCCATTCCCGAGGATCTCATCGAGTCGGAGCTGTTCGGGCACGTGCGGGGCGCCTTCACGGGCGCCGTGGAGTCGAAGCGGGGGAAATTCGAGCTTGCGGACGGCGGCACCCTTCTCCTGGACGAGATCGGGGACATGAGCCTCCGGACCCAGTCCAAGGTCCTCCGGGTCCTGCAGGAGCAGACCTTCGAGCCGGTGGGGGGAAGCGTGAGCCGGCAGGTGGACGTCCGGGTCATCGCCGCCACCAACAAGGACCTGACCCAGGCGATCGCCCGGGGCGAGTTCCGGGAAGACCTCTACTTCCGCCTCAACGTCATTCCTCTCAAGGTGCCTCCCCTGCGGGAGAGGCGGGAGGACGTTCCGGCTCTGGCCGGGCACTTCCTCCGGAAGTTCGCGAAAGAATACGGCAGGAAGCGGGAGATCACCCCTGAGGCGATGGAGGCCCTGGTGAGCTACGGCTGGCCTGGAAACGTACGGGAGCTCCGGAACACCCTGGAGAGGATGGTCATCATGACTTCCGGAGAGGTGATCCGGCTCGAAGATCTGCCCGCCGCCGTCCGGGGAGGTCGCCCTGCCGGGAGGGATCCCTGGGAGGGTCTGGACGCTTTCGGTTCCCTCAAGGAGGCCCGGGAGGTTTTCGAGAGACGCTTCATCTCCAGGAGGCTGGAGGAGGCCGGTGGAAACGTGGCCCGGGCGGCCGAGCTTCTGGGGCTGGAGCGAAGTCATCTCTACCGGAAGCTTCGGGCCTATGGCATCAAGGGGGAGCGCTGACGGCGAGCGGCTCCCGGCGGCCGGTCCGCCCAGGAACGGGGCTCTCTGCACCGGGAAGAAGGGCCGAAAACCGGGTGGCACCGACTCTTGACTTGCCCTTGGCCTTCTGCTAAAAGTGTCGACGCTCCCGGAGGTTACGAAATTCGGCCTTCCGGGAGACAGTCGTCAGGCGCTTCATCGGGGGCCTCAGATGCACCTGAACCGGGGCGTCGAGTATGGGATTGAGGGCCTGACCTACCTGGCACGGGCCGGAAGCGATCGCTCCACGCTGCTCCGGGAAGTCTCACGGGCCACATCCATCCCCCAGACCTTTCTGTCCAAGATCTTCCAGCGGCTGGTCCGGAGCGGCCTTGTCCGCTCCCGCCGTGGCTTCCGCGGAGGGTTCCTGCTCGCCCGTCCCGCCAGCCAGATCACGCTGCGGGAAGTGGTCGAGGCCTTGCAGGGCCCCATCTACACCCCTTCGCGGGAAGCGGATCCCGGAAAAAACTTCACCGGTCGCGCCCAGCAAGCGGTCCAGCAGGTGGTGGAGCAGGCCCAGGCCCGGGTCAGGGCCGCTTTCGAAGAGATCACCCTGGCAGATCTTGCGGCGGCCGGCTTCTCCGTCCCCGCGGAAACCCGCCTGTAGGCTCTTTTCGGACCAATCGGGTCCGCTTCGGGAGGTTGGGCTTGGCATCGCCATCCGGGCGCCTGTTACGGGCGGATCTCCACGTGCACACCCGCCACTCCCGCCTGGAGACCCTGCCGATCCTCGGGGCCAGGGACTGCTACTCGGAGCCCCGGGAGGTCTATCTCATGGCGAAGGCCCGGGGGATGGATCTGGTCACCTTCACCGACCACGACACCATCGACGGCTGCCTGGAGCTTCTGTCGGAAGAGGGCGATCTCCCGGATTTCTTCATCTCAGAAGAGGTCACCGCCCGGGATCCCCTGACGGGGTGCCGTCTCCACGTCGGCGTTTTCGGGATCGACGAGAGGCTGCACGGCGAAATCCGGCGGCTGCGGGGCAACGTTCGGGAACTCCTCCCGTTTCTGGAGCAGGAGGGGATTCCCGCCGCCTTGAACCACATCGGGTCCTCCCTCGTGCGGAAGAGGGTACCCGGTCGGAAGCTGGTGGACCTGGCGGGGCTCTTCCCGCTGGTGGAGACGCGGAACGGCGCCCAGCGGGAGATCTCCAACAGTCTGGCCGGAAGACTGGCCGACGCTCTGGAGAAGAGGAGTCGCCCGGTGGGCCGGACGGGAGGGAGCGATGCCCACACATCGCGGAGAATCGGCTGGGCCTGGACCGAGGCCGAGGCGGTGGACCGGACCTCCTTCCTGGTCGCCCTGCTAAGACGCAGGACCGTGCCACGGGGGGAATCGGCCCGGCTGGCTCCCCTGGTGAGAGACGTGTACCGGATCGTGCTGACCTACTACCGGGATGTGGCCGGGAACCCCAGGGGCCATTTCAGCCCGGTGGGGCGGCGGAAGGCGGCGGCCTGCGCGCTGCTGAGCCTCCCCCTCCACTTTGTGGCGCTTCCCGCGCTGGGCACCCTCGTCCGTCAATTCCGGGTTCAGGGCGCCTCCCGGCGCCACGGGCGGGACCTGAAAAAGGCGATGCAGATGGGTCCGGCCGATCCGGTCTTCAAAATGGAATCCTGGAACAGGATCGGAATCCCGGAAGCCGAGTTCCCCGTGCTGCCGGCCGAGGCGTGGGTTCCGCGGCAGGAGTCGGAGGGAGCGTAAGGGGAGGGGCGCGTTTCGACCGGCGCCTCCGCCGTCCCCCGGACGGTCGGCTTCAGTCGGCGGCCGGTTCGGATCGGGTCCAATCGTCTGTGACGGTGCTCCGGCGCCGCGCCGGAGACGGATGAGAAGGAGTGTATTTATGAGTCAGACCGAGGTTCTCCATGAACGGAAGGCGAAGAAAAGGAGGGGCACAGCGGCGGAGCCCGTCCGGGCGGCGGCGCTCCGGAAGTCCGCCGGGAGCCCCGTGAACGCCGTCCCAGTGAACGTCGTCCCCGGGCCTGCGGACTCCCGGGTGCGCCTCTCCCGGAGAATCCTGGGACGGACGGCCCGCCATCTATCCGATGCGGCATGGCACGCCCTCCAGGCCGCCAACCGCCTGGTCCCCTCCGGCCGGTTCCAGCCCAGCTGGGCCCCGGCCCCCCTGCTCAAGAGCAGCGAGCGGAGCAGACCCCCCCTGGGCTTCCCCCGGGAGACCGACTCCCTCTGCCCGAAGTGCGTCCTCGAGATCCGCGCGGCCCTTCTGGAGGGAAAGAAGGACTGGCGGGCCCTCCTCCAGGGAAGGCCCGGCGAGATCAAGGCCCGCATCGTGGAGCGGGACGGCGGCGTTTACATGGAGAAGGACTGCCGCAGGCACGGCCACTTCGAGGACATCATGGCCATGGACGTCCGGTTCCTGCGCCGGATGGAGGAACTCTACCCGGGCCGGGACTTCGTGATGGCCAAGGACGATCTCCATCATCACGGGAGCTCCTCCATCAAGTTCGGCCGGGGTGCGGTCCTCACCGTGGATCTCACCAACCGCTGCAACATGATGTGCAATCCCTGCTTCATGGACGCCAACCAGGTCGGCTACGTCCACGAGCTCACCTGGGAGGACATCAAGGAGATCCTGGACAACGCCATCAGCATCAAACCGAAGCGGCAGCTCTCGGTCCAGTTCTCGGGCGGGGAGCCCACCATTTCCCCGTACTTTCTGGACGCGGTGGCCTACGCCAAGAAACTGGGCTATCAGTCCACCCAGGCCGCCAGCAACGGGATCCGCTTCGCCCAGGACCCGGAGTTCACCCGGAAGGCGAGGCAGGCCGGGCTGCGTCTCATCTACCTCCAGTTCGACGGCGTTGGGAACGAGAACAACACGCACCGGAAGGTGGGCAACCTGTTCGACGTGAAGCTCAGGGCCCTGGAGAACCTCAAGGCGGCGGGGATCGACGTGACCCTGGTGGTGACGGTGGTGAACACCATCAATGACCACCAGGTGGGCCCCATCGTGAGGTTTGCCATCGAGAACGTCGACAAGATCAACGCCGTCTCGTTCCAGCCGGTGTCGTTCAGCGGCCGGGACGAGGAGGTCTCCGACGAGGACCGGCGCCGGCAGCGCTACACCCTTTCCCACCTGGCGTACGATCTCAAGGCGCAGCTGGGGGTCACCGAGCCGCTGCGGGACTGGTACCCGCTGTCGGCGTCGGGTCCCTTCTCGGATCTGAAGGACACGCTGGATGGCGTGGAGGCCCGGTTCGGATCGCTGAAGTGCGGGTGCCATCCGAACTGCGGGGTGGGGACCATGCTGATGGTGAACCTGGTCACCCACGAGGTGCTCCCCGTGCCCCGGCTTCTCAACACCGACCGGCTCCTGGAGGACCTGAAGGTCATCAACGACTCCTGCCGGAGCCGGTTCCTGACGGTGGCCCAGGTCGTGTTGTCGGTCCTCCGGAACTACCGGTTCGAGGAGGCGCCGGAGAGCCTCGGGTTCTGGCAGATGCTGAAGATCATCGACGGCCACAACGGCGGGAGGCTGAACCTGGCGGACAGGCCCCGCTACGACTGGCGGATCCTGATGGTGGCCGGGATGTGGTTCCAGGACCTCTTCAACTACGACTTCCGACGCACCGAGATGTGCATCATCCCCTATGCCACCCAGATGGGGGAGATCTCCTTCTGCGCTTACAACACCGGCGTGGGCTGGAGGCAGATCGTCGAGCAGGTGCACAAGTCGGCCACCACCGCCGACTGGTACGCCCGGAAAGGCCGCCATGTCGTTTACGCCGGCGGCAGGAACGTTCCGCTTCCGGAGCAGTCCCCGGCCGCGGGCGGCAAGCCGCTGACGGCGACCTCCGTGGCGGTTCCGGGGCCGAGGGTGCCGGGTGTGCGGGGATCGGAAGCGGGCGCTGGGGCAGGAGCCTGCGGCTGTCATTGATCCGCGGTTGCGGGATGGTCCCGGGGGCGGGAGAGGGAGATCTCCCGCCCTTTTTTTGCCTCAGAAGAGGTAGGGGTGCGTGCCCGACCTCCGGAGCCTGCGGAAGGCGATGTTGGCCAGGAGGTAGTGCATGGAGACCTGGAGGTTGCGGGGCGCCGGGAGGAGGAAGCGCCGGAGGATCGAGCGCAGCGAGAAGAACCCGTTGTAGGTGGCCCAGTACTTCGACACCGCCGCCTCCGGCGTCATGGCCAGCGGCCGGATGACCGCGTTGCCGTAGTGATAGTGGTTCCAGTCGCGGGTTAGAATCCTTCCCTCCCGCTCCATTCGCTCGTAGAAGGGGGTGCCGGGGTAGGGGAGAGGGAGGTGGAACTTGGCCAGCGCCACCTTGTTCTCGATGAGGAACTCCAGGGTCCGGTCGAAGTCCTCGGGAGTATCGTCGTCCAGCCCGAGCATGATGAGGGCCACGATCTGGATTCCCCGCCGCCGGATCTCCCGGATCATCTCCGCGTAATCCTTGGACTTCGCCCAGCTCTTGTTGAGCTCCGTCAGATTCGACTGCTTGATGGTCTCGAAGCCGATGGAGAGCAGGGAGCAGCCGGACTCGGCGGCCAGGTCCAGCAGCTCGCGGTCCTGGGCGATCTGGATCGTGCACTGGCTGGACCAGCGGACTTCCAGGGGCCGCACGGCCCGGAGGAGATCCGTGGTGTAGGCCCTGTCAGCCACCGGATTGTCATCCAGGAAGAGGACGTTCCGGGATCCCATGGCCCGGATGTCGCGGATGTCCCGGAGGACGTCGCCCACGGGACGCTTCCGGTAGCCGTGGTCGTGGTACTTCGCAACGGAACAATATTCGCAGGCGAAGGGACATCCCCGGGTCACCAGGAGCGGAAACTGGAAGTAGTAATCCCGATAGACGGCCTCTTGCATGAGCTCCCTCCGGAACAGGGGAAGGCTCTGCAGATCCATCCGCGGGAGATCCTTGAGATCGTGGAGACGGTCCGAGCGGTAGATTCGCTTCCGGAGACCTCCCGACCGGAAATCCTCCACCAGCTCCGGCCAGGCGAACTCCGCCTCCCCCTGTACGACGGCGTCGCAGTGCTCGAGGGCCTGCTCCGGATTGAGGGAGACCCACTGCCCGCCCATCACCACGGTCTTCCCTCGGCGGCGGTACTCCTCCGCGAGGCGGTACGCCCGGGCGATCTGCAGCCCCATGGCGGTGATTCCCACGAGCCCCGCCTCCGTGTCCAGGGGCGGGGGGGAGAAAAAATCGTCCACCAGGTCCACCCGGAAGCCGGGCGGCGTGAAGGACTTCAGATAGACCAGCGTCAATCCGGAGGTCCAGTAGCGCTCGCACCGCGCCACGCTCCCGTCCTCTTGGTGGTGGGACGAGGAGACCAGGAGGATCCTGTCCCGGCGGTTCATTTCTTCTGTTCCAGGGGCCGCCGGATCGGGTCCGGCCGATCAGGCCGGGCCGCGCCTTCGGATGATGTAGGCGGCGAGAGCGTCGACGGAGGCAAGAATCTCCTTCCCTTCCGCGGCGCTGGCGATGCGGATCCCGTACTCCTTCTCGACCCCCACCACCAGATCCAGCAGATCCACCGAGTCCAGGTCCAGCCCGCCGCCGAAAAGAGGGTCCGTGTCTCCGATGGACTCGGGAGCCACGTCCGAGAGCCGGAGGCGCCGCACGATGAAGGTCTTGATTTCCTGCTTGAGGGAAGGAGCCGTCGTCACGCTTCTCCGCCGCGGGCGGGCCCGCCCGGGCGTCCCCGTCGAATGAAGGGAACTTCCCGGGGGCGCACGCCTCGCCTTCGGGCGAGGCGGATTGAATCTTAGCAAGGTGTGCGTGGAGTAGTCAACGGAATCGGGGAGAGGGAGATCCTCCCTCCAGGAGGGTCCGGATCCGGTCGAGATCGAGCTTCCCCCGAGCGGTCCTCGGGAGGGAAGGGAAGATCCGGAGTCGGCGCGGCACCTTGTACCGGGCCAGACGGCGCCGACACCTGTCCATGAGATCGGTGGAGAGTCCGGCCCCTGCGGGGGACTCCACGGCGACGGCCACCGCCTCGCCACGGCTGGCGTCGGGAATTCCCATGGCCACGACCTCCTTCACGCCCGGTGCCGCACGGAGGACCCGCTCCACTTCGGCGGGATACACCTTGCGGCCGCCGACGTTGACGAGGGCGTCAAGGCGGCCGAGCAGGTGCAGCCTCCCCCGGGAATCGATCCGCCCCAGGTCTTCAGTCAGGAGCCGGGCCCGGAAGAGCCTGGGGCGCGCGCCGCTCTCCACGTATCCCAGCCCCACCGCCTTCCCCTGCACGATGACCCTCCCCGTCCTTCCGAGGGAGACTCTCACGCCGGAGAGGGGGCGTCCCGCGCAGCCGGCCGGGGCCGTTCCCCGCGGGGAGCGATCGCACGCCACGGCGCCGCACTCGCTGGTGCCGTAAAAGTTCCGCACGGGGGAGCCGGAGAGATCCAGGAAGCGCCGGGCGGTCTCCCGCGGGAGGGGGGCCCCGGCGGAGATGCACAGGCTCATGCGGCCGAGGATTCCGGGGCTGATTTCCGCCCGGCCGAGGAGATCGTAAAGGTAGGGGACCCCCGGGAAGAACAGGGAGCGGTGGCGGCGAAGGGCGGATCGGAACTGCTCCGGAACGGGATCTTCCAGGAGAAGGAGGGGCTGGCCGTGGAAGAGAAGGGGGGAAAGGAGGGTGGAGAAGCCGAACGCGTGGGACAGTGGCACCACCGCCAGCCCCCGCATCTCGCCGGGGACCCGCAGGGAGGAGAGGATGTTCAGGGCGTCAGAGAGGATCTGGGAGGCGCTCAGGGCCACTCCCCGGGGCGGGCCGGTGGATCCGGAAGTGGTCCGCACCAGGACCGTCCCGGGGGGGAGGAGAAGATCCTTTTTTCCGCGGATTCGGCCGATCCGCAAGGGAGGGAGGCCCGGGAAGAGAAGGGTCCGCGATGCGCCCCGCGTCCCTTCGCCGTCCCCCAGGATATGGTCGGGACTCAGGCGCCGGACCAGCTCCTCGATCTCCGCCCGGGACGACGAGCCGTCGGCCAGGAGCGGGACGCAGTCCAGGCTCCACAGCGCCGGGAGCGCCAGAATCATTGCCAGAGGGTGGGAAAGGGCGATCAGGACCCGGGAGTCCCGGCGGATTCCGGCTCCGGAAAGTCGACCGGCCATGCCGTGGATCTGCCGGAGGAGACCGGGCCCGGAGAGCGGGGCGCCGGAAGGAAGGCGGGTGAGGAGGTCAGGAAGCTGCGACGCCCCCAGGCGCCGCTCGGCGCGTGAGAAGAGGCTCCGGGGGCCCGGGACAAAGGGCTTCACGGGGGTCCTAGTCCCCAGGCTCCGAAAGACGGTTCTCGAGGACCTGCGAGACGCGAAAGCCCTCAAGCCTGAGATAGAAGTCGGCGGCGGCCAGAAGGGCTTCATTGGGCACCAGCCCCACGATCTCGCTTCCCACAACATTTACGCCGTATCGGGCGGCCTCGCTCCTGATCATCTCCACGACGCGGTGAAGCGGCGTCTTCTTGAAATTGACCATGTTGATGGAGACCTGTGCGATCTGCCTCTCGGAGAGGGCCACTCCCATGGCCTTGCAGTAGCGCAGTCCGCCGCTGCTGTGCCGGATGGCCCGGGCGATCCTGTCGGCGATCTGGACGTCGGGTGTGGCCAGGTTCACGTTGAACGCGATGAGGAACTCGCGGGCGCCGATGACGGTGGCGCCGGCGGAGGGGTGCGGCTCGGCCGGCCCGAAGTCCGGAGCCCAGAGAGGGTCCTTCATCTTCCGGGGAAGCCCCTCGAACTCCCCCTTCCGGACCTCGGCCAGGTTCCGCCGGTGCTCCGCGGTGGCCGCCTCCTCATAGAGGTACACGGGGAGCCTGAACCGGCCGGCCACCTCCTCGCCGAGGGAGCGGGCCAGGCGGGCGCAGTCGGCCATCGTGACTCCCTGAACCGGGACGAAGGGGACCACGTCCACGGCGCCGAGGCGGGGATGCCCCCCGCTGTGGGTCCGGAGATCGATATGCTCCAGGGCCGCCTCGAAAAGCGTCAGGATGGAAGCCCGGACCTGCGCTTCCTCCCCGGCCAGGGTCAGGACCGAGCGGTTGTGGTCGGCATCGGAGGAGATGTCCAGGACCCGGGCCCCTCCGGGCGTGTTGCGGACCGCCTCGACGATGGCCTGGACCACCTCCACACGGCGTCCCTCGCTGAAGTTGGGGACGGTCTCAATAATCTTCGGCACCGCATCCTCCAGGGAACTCGGTCGGTTTCAGGGCGGTCCGGCTGCAGCAATCGGTGAGCAGCCGGCGCTGTTCCTTTCATTCCCCCAGCCAGAGGCCCCGGATTCTATCCATTCCGGGCCGGGAAGGAAAGGCAGGGAAGGCGGGTAGCGGGAAGGAGGGAGGGGAGCCTCTCAGCGGGAGCGCTTCGCCGGGTTCTTCCCGGCGGGGTGGATGCGCTCCATGTACTCCCGGCTGACCACGGCGGGATCGAGACCGAGGCAGACGGCGAGCTGCCGGAGGAAGCCTTTCAGGAAGACCGGCTCGGGAAGATCGGCGAAGCGGTCGGCCTCCAGTGCCTCCAGCATGAAGGGGCGGATCTTGGTTCTCTCCACGATCGCCTCCAGGGAGAGATTCCGTCCCTCCCTGTGCTCGCGCAGCGTGATGCCCGTGACCGGGAGCCCCTGTCCGGGCACCATCGTCTCCGCGCCGGGGATGGAGGCCTCGCCGGCGGCAGGACGACCTGCGTCGTCCCGGGCGGAGACGGGCAGAGGGGAGGCCGTGTCGGTGCCGGCCGTCTCGGGCCGGGCGGCATGCACGGCGACGGTCTCCTGCTCCGCCCGGTGTGCCTGATCGTGGAGGAGGATCCCCTCGGCCACCAGCCTCCGGTCGTACTCGGATCGCGTTTCCAGAAAGATCAGGGTCCGGTAGGCGTTCTCCACCAGGGCGGCGACCCGCTCCACCTGGGCGGGGGAAAGGCCGGGGTGCCGGAACGGCGATTCGGGATCGAAGGCCCGCTTGAGGATGTGGTAGGAGCGCTGGATTTCCTTGGACGGGGCTCCGGGCGCGACCTCCAGGAGGCGGTAGTGGTCCAGGTCGGCCAGGCTCCGGGCGAGAGGCGGCTCGCCGTCGGCCTCCCGAAGCGGCGCCAGGAGGGCGGAGACGGCCCTCTCGATTCCCTGGGTCGCGGGGGAATTGGGGTATTGCTGGGCCAGGGGCTTCCGCTTCTGGACCGACTGGAGGACGGAGAGATCGTATTCCACGCATCCCGCCAGCCTGAGATCGAGTCCGAAGAACTTGTCGAAGCCGGTCCGGAGGAGGCCCGCGATCTCCGCATCGGCTTCGCTCCGGACCTGGTTGAGGACCAGCCGGAGCCGCAGGGGCTTCAGGGCCTCCAGGATCCTCCCGCAGGCCTCCCCGGCCTCTCCGCGAAGCCGCTCCACGGCCGTCCGGAAGGCGGGCCGGTGACCGGGGACTTCCTCCGACAGGCTCCCGGCAATGGCGAGCTTCTCCCGGTCCTCGGGGGAGAGCCGCGTCTCCATCACGCGCTGGATGAGAGCCTCGGTGAAGAGGTAGAGGGACTCGAAGGCGGCCGGCTCCGGGCTCGCCACCAGAATCCCCAGGCGGGAGGCCCGGAACAGATCCAGGGTCTCCACTGAACGGCCGGAGCCGCAGTCCAGGAGAACGATGTCCACGGGGAGCGAGGAGGAGAGGGCCAGGAAGCGCTCCAGGAGGAGTGCCCGTTCGGACGGAAGGAGAGAGCGCTGCACCCCCGCCAGCAGCTTCAGGCCCGGGACGGAGGTGTCCGCGAGCAGCCCGGGAAGCTCGACGCCGCCGGATTCCAGCAGCCCTTCCAGGGTCCGGGGGACGCCGCCGAATCCCAGGTAGGTGTGCAGTCCGGCGCCCTGGAAATCCAGGTCCGCCACCGCCACCTTCCTCCCCAGGCGCGCGATCTGGATTCCCATGTTCGCGGCCAAAAGGGTCCTGCCCACGCCTCCCTTGCCTCCCGCCAGGGCCCAGAGCGCGGGGGAGGAAGGGGCGGCGCGGGCTTCGGGATCGGATGGCATGGGCTGGGACATGGATGGAGGGTCAGGCGACCTGATCGCCGACATCGGTCTCCTCGAAGGACTCTCCCGTGAAGGAGATGATCCGGGGCTTGTCCTCCACCACGGTGGCCAGGCTCACCGGACGGTGCCAGATTTTCTGCACGTTTCGCAGGGTGTCCCGGGCATAGTCCTGCCGGAGGGGGACCCCCTCGTAGCGGTGCCGGAGGAGCAGCTCCCCCTTGTTCCGGTAGTTCCCGTCCGCCACCTCCACGAAGGGGAGGCCGCGGTTGGTGAGTTGAAAGAGGAGCTTCTGCTTCACCTCCCGGAAGCTCCGGCTGGTGATCTGGTAGAGACCGGTCTTGGGGTTGAAATCGTAGACGAACATCTTGTGCCGGCGGCAGAACTCCTCGGTGAGGTAGTTGTCGATGAAGGTGACGTCGTTGCAGAACCTCCGGGCCTCGAAGATCTTCTCCCGCCCCAGGCCCGGATTCCTGTCCCACGCCGTCCGCTCCGCGAGGTTCTCGCACTCTTCATATTCCTTGCCGAAGCGGCCGCGGTTCCAGCGATCCTCGATGTCCCGGAAGAGCTCCACGCCGAGCTTGTAGGGGTTGAGCCGCCCCGGGTGGGCGGCCACGGTTCCCGAGTGGTGATCGGCGTAGTCCACCACCTCGGCGTCGGTGAGGCACTTCTCGGTCATGATCTTGGAGTGCCAGTAGGTGGCCCATCCCTCGTTCATGATCTTCGTCTGGGCCTGCGGTGCGAAGTAGTAGGCCTCTTCCCGGACGATGCTCAGGATGTCCCGCTGCCAGTTCTCCAGGGGAGAGTGCTCGATGAGAAATCTGAGGACGTCCCGGACGGGCTCCTCGGGGAAGGCCTTCCTCTTCTCCGCGTCCTCCCTCAGGCGCTTCTCCTCGCGGGCGATGTAGTCCGGCGGGTTGATGTAGTCGCGCATGTACTCCTTGCTCTTCAGACGCCTCACCGCCGGGCGCGTCTCCTCCTCCCGGGCGCGCGCGGGGCGCTCGCGGACGATGAAGAGGGAGTGGGGATCCGTGAGGTTCTCCAGGGAAAGGCAGGTGTCGATGAAGTCCTCCACCTTGTCCACCCCGTGCCGGTCCATGTACCGGCGGACCCGGGTGGCGTGGTTGGCCATCTCGTCCATCATCTTCCGGTTCGTGTGGGAGAACCAGGCGTTGTTCTTGAAGAAATCGCAATGGGCGTAGACATGGGCCATGACGATCTTCTGGTCCACGTCGGCGTTGCACTCCAGCAGGTAGGCGTAGCAGGGATCGTTGTTGATCACCATCTCGTAGATGCGCTGGAGGCCGAAGGTGTAGCCCTTCTGGAGCTGCTCGTAGTCCATTCCCCAGCGCCAGTGGGGATATCGCGTGGGAAAGCCGCCGTAGGCGGCCACGTGGTTGATCTTCCGGTAGTCCAGGACCTCGAAGATCACCCGGAAGAAATCGAGGCCGTAGGACAGGGCATGGCCCTCGATTTCCTCCTGGAGGCCGGCCAGGAGAGGAGGGAGGCTCACCGGCCCCTCCCCAGGAACTCCCGGATGGACTGCTGGATGGCGTCCTTGTTCTCGATCTTCGAGAGGGCCACCCTCTCCTCGTCGGCGAACGCCTCCTTCAGGTCCACCAGGAACTGGCCCGTCCCGTAGGGACTCTCCACCTGCCCGTAGCAGAAGAGGTTCGCCCCCGGCAGGAGGTCCTCCCGGAGCAGGCGCACGCACTCCTGGGTGTCCCCCTGGGACCAGTTGTCCCCGTCCGAGAAATGGAAGCAGTAGACGTTCCACTCCCCGGGGGGGTAGTCGGTCCGGGTGATATCGAGGGCCAGGCGGTAGGCGCTGGAGATGACCGTCCCGCCGCTCTCCCGTGTGTGATAGAAGGTCTCCTGGTCCACCTCCCGCGCCTCGGCGTCGTGGATGACGTACCGGATCTCCAGTCCCCGGTAATGGTGCCTCAGCCACGTGTCGATCCAGAAGGACTCGATCCGGACGATCTCCTTCTGCTCCTCTCCCATGGAGCCCGACACGTCCATCATGTAGATGACGGCGGCGGTCGTCTCGGGGAGGACGGTGGTGCGCCAGGTCCGGTAGCGCTTGTCCTCGTTGATGATGAAGGGGCCGGGGCTGGAGCGCCGGTAGGTCCCGTTGGCGATGGAGCGCTTCAGCATCTCCTTGTAGGTGCGGCGGAAGTGCCGGAGGCCCTCCGGGCCCGAGTGGGCGATGCCGCGGTAGCGGGCTTTCTCGGAGACGATGTTCTTCTTTCCCCGGGGCTGGATGCGGGGGAGCTCCAGCTCCTCCCCGAGCATCTCTGCCAGCTCGTCCAGGGAGATCTCCACTTCCAGAATGTGCCGTCCCGGGGCGTCCCCGGCCTGTCCGGATCCGTTCTCGGGCTCCGCGGCGCCCAGGATTGTGCCCGGCTCACCGTCCCCCTGGCCCACGCCACCGGCCTGGCGCGTGCCGTGGACGAAGTGGGGAATGGAGATCTGGGGCAGGGGGATGCTGATCAGGTCCTTGCCGCGTCGCCCGATGAGCTCGCCACGGGAGATGTACTTCCGGAGATCCTGCTTGATCTTCCCGCGGATGATCTGCTTGAAGCGATGATGGTCCTGTTCGATGCGAAGAATCATGTCCGGCGCCCGGATACGGCCTCGGTTTCAGTCCCGGGCATCTCCGCGGGCGAAGATGCTGGCGATGTAGTTCAGAACGTCGGTGGCGCAGACGTCGCAGTAGCCGTAGTCCTTGATGAGGCGGCCCTTCACCACGTCGATCTTTTCCTGGGTTTCCTTGTCCACGACGCTGGTGACCAGGCTGGTGAGCTTGATGGAGTCCTTCTGGTCCTCGAAGAGCTTCAGCTCCAGGGCCTTGTGGAGCCGCTCGTTGGCCCGATAATCGAAGGTCTTCCGTTCCACCGCCAGCGCGCCGATGTAGTTCATGATCTCGCGCCGGAAGTCTTCCTTCCGGTTCTCGGGGATGTCGATCTTCTCCTCGATGGAGTGCATGAGCCGCTCGTCGGGCTCCTCGTCCTGGCCCGTGTACTTGTTTCGCACCCGCTCCTTCTGGGTGTAGGCCTTGATGTTGTCGATGTAGTTGGCGCAAAGCCGGCTGATGGCCTCCTCGTCGGCGGAGATGGCCCGCTGCACCTCGTTCTTGGCGATGTCCTCGTACTCCTGCTTCACCACCGACAGGAGGTCACGGTACCGCTTCCGCAGCTCCTCGTCGGTGATGAGGGAATGATGCCTCAGCCCGCTCTCCAGCTCGTTGAGCACCATGAAGGGATTGATGCAACCCTCGCCCTTGTCGGACACCAGGGCGTTGCTGATCTTGTCCTGGATGTAGCGGGGGGAGATGCCGTCCATGCCCTCCCGGACCGCCTCCTTCCGCAGCTCCTTGACGTTGTCCTCGGTGAAGCCGGGAAGGGTCTTCCCGTTGTAGAGCTTCAGCTTCTGGAGGAGGGTGAGGTCGGCCTTCTTGGGCTCCTCCAGCCGCGTCATGATGGCCCACATGGCCGCCATCTCGATGGTGTGGGGGGCGATGTGCTTGCCCCGGATCCGCCCGGGGTTGTAGTCCTTCTCGTAAATCTTGATTTCCTCGGAGAGCCGGGTGATGTAGGGGATGTCGATCTTGACGGTCCGGTCCCGCAGGGCCTCCATGAACTCGTTGTGCTGGAGCTTGCGGTACTCGGGCTCGTTGGTGTGCCCGATGATGACCTCGTCGATGTCGCACTGGGCGAACTTCTTGGGCTTGATCTTGTGCTCCTGGGAGGCGCCCAGCAGGTCGTAGAGGAAGGCCACGTCGAGCTTCAGGACCTCCACGAACTCGATGATCCCCCGGTTGGCGATGTTGAACTCGCCGTCGAAGTTGAAGGCCCGGGGATCCGAATCGGACCCGTACTCCGCGATCTTCCTGTAGTTGATGTCGCCGGTGAGCTCGGTGGAGTCCTGGTTCTTCTCGTCCTTGGGCTGGAAGGTCCCGATGCCGACCCGGTCCTTCTCCGAGAGGATCAGCCGGCGCACCTTCACGTGGGAGATGATGCGGGTCCAGTCGCCCCCGTAGCGGACGTTCATCTCCCGGAACTGCTGGCGGCAGGCGGGGCAGAGGTCCCCCTCCACGTTGATCCGCTCCGTATCGGCCTTGCCGTCGTTGAGGCCCTCGAAGACCTCCGGCCGGAGATCCATGGGAATGAGGTGCAGCGGCTCCTCCTGCATGGGGCAGGGCAGAACCAGGGAGGCCTGGTCCTGTTTCCTTCGGGTGTTCTCGTCCTCCACCACCCAGGAAAAGCTGTAGAGCGCGCCTTCCGGGGTCCGGGAGTAGTCCTCCAACCCCTTCTTCAGCCGGCGGACGATCGTGCTCTTGGAGCTCCCGACGGGGCCGTGGAGGAGCAGGACCCGCTTCTCGGTCCCGTACCTCTTCGCCGCCGACTTGAAGGCGTTCACCATTTTCATGAGGGGAAGACCGAGGCCGAACACGGCGTCCACACCGCCGTGGTTCTTGTCGTCGAAGAAGTTGTAGTGGATGATCTTCTTCTTGTATTCGTAGTACTCGCGGGTCCCCTCAGCGAGGATCATGTCGTAGATCCTCTGGAAGGCGCTGCGGGTCACCCTGGGGTTCTCCCGGACCAACTGGAGGTAATCCTCGAATGTCCCCTCCCAGTGCTGATCCCGGAACCCTTTCAGGTCCTGGAGCCTGCCGATCATCTGGATGATTTCGGCGCCGGATGACATGGCCTTCCCACCTCCCAGGTTCGCTTCTTCAGCGTAAGGACACGTGGCGTTCTTCGGGATCCTGTTGCACCGTGTGGACTTCCGAGCGCGAGGGCCTCATGTCGCGGAATATAATGTCCGGTCAAAGCCTTGTCAAAGTTTTTTCCCCATGAAAGGCAAGGACTTGCGAGGCTCGAATGGGGGCGAAAGGATGGGCCCTTCCCCGGGGGAGGCAGGCTTCAGCGGCCGCGGTTGCTGAGGAGGACCCTGGCCGTGGCCAGGACCCCCAAACCCACCGCCCCGGCGGCCAGTCCGCTCAGGAGCAGGGCGGAGAGCAACCCTCCCCAGGCGAAGGAATTGTGGGGAGAGGAGAGGGCTCCGGGGACCTCGGCCCCGGTGGCGATGTCCAGGAGGAAGGAGAAGGCGAAACGTCCGAGGTTCCCGACCCAGTCGGCGTAGAAGGAAGGATCCAGAAGGCGGGTCCTCCCCACGAAGTCCCGGCCCCAGAGGCAGGCGCCGGCGCCCGCCGCCGACCCCCCCGCGCAGGCCAGGGTGACCCAGAAAAGGACCTTGACCAGATGCAGGTGGCGTGGACGGCGGGACGGGAGGCGGAGCGGGGCCGCGATCACGCGGCTCATCACCGAAGCGCGGAAGCAATCGGGTGGAATCACCAGGGGAAGACGGTCCAGGGCCGCCAGGACGTCCCGATGGCGCTTCACCCGCAGGGCGCAGGCGCCGCACCTCTCCAGGTGGGAGGAGACGCGGCCCGAGTCGAGAGGCGGCAGCTCCCCCTCGGCGTATTCGGGGAACATCCCGATGACCCTGGCGCAGGATTCCATCAATGCCCCAGCCTTTTCCGGAGAATCTCCCGGGCCCGGAAGAGACGGTTCTTCACCGTTCCCAGAGGCAGTCTCTTGACCCGGGCGATGTCCTCGTAGGCCATCCCCTGAAGGTGCCGCAGGAGAATCAGTTCGCGATAGCGGGCCGGGAGGGAATCGATGGCCAGGCCGATCCGGTCCCCCAGCTCCCGGGAAGCCAGGAGTTCCTCAGGGCCGTGGGACGGGCTTTTCAGCTGGATCATCCCCTCGGAGCCTCTCCCGGCCCCCCGGGAGTCATCCAGGGAGAGGAAGGACACCGATTGCCTCCGGAGATGATCGATGCTCCGGTTCGAAGCAATGCGGTAGATCCATGTGGAGAACCGATAGGTCGGGTCGAAACGGTCCAGCGATCGGTAGGCCTTGAAAAAGACTTCCTGCGCCAGGTCGAGGGAATGCTCGTAGTCGCCGATCATCCGGTAGATGAAATTAACGATGGGTCTTTCGTAGCGGGCGATGATTTCCTCATAAAGGTGAATCTCGCCCGACAGCACCCGGGCGATCAGGATCTCGTCGGGAAGGGCGGGCGCGGCGCCGAGGTGCCCCGCGGCCCTCGTCGCCGGAACGGGAAGGCCCGGGCTTCTGCGCATGGGACTCTCTATCTGTTCGACGCTTCGCATGGACCTGCCGGGGTCAAGAAGGTCGATGGTCTGGGGGCCGGTAAGCCTCGCTATTGTAGCCAATCCCTCCACCTTTATAACGGGCCGGGGGCGATGAAGTTTCAAAAAATGCGGGCTTTGCGCCGCGGTACGCCCGGACGCGGCACAGGAAAGGGTTGACAGTCGTTTCGGGTGAAGGCTAGGATAAGTCTTGCTGCTTCAAGGGAGTGCGAGATGCGCGCTTGGCTGGCGCCCCAGAGGCTCGACCCACGGACACGCGAGGAACTGCTGGCGCTTATGGAGGTGCCCTCTCCCTCCGGCGAGACGGCCCGGAGCCGGGTCGAGGAGATCTCCCGGCAGCGGGCCTTTCCGGTTCACTCCGTCCTCCTGGATCTGCTCGTCCACGCCGAAATGTCCGAGGAAGAGGCTTCCGCCCACTGGCAGTCCCTCTGCGCCCACCGGGAAGATCTGGCGGCGCGTTTGGGGAGAGACCCGGGGATCCGCGTTGCGGCCCTGGACTACTTCTCCCGCGAGGAGGCCTTTCTTGCGCACCCCGTCCTGGTGGGCGAGGCAATCATGGATCGCTGCCGGCGCTCGGCCTCGAAAGACGGCCTGACCGGACTCGCCTCGCCCGGGCATTTTCAGGACCTGCTCAGGCGCGAGGTGCGGCGCTCGGGAAGGCGGTCCCGGGACTTCTCCCTCGTCCTGCTCGACCTGGATGATTTCAGCCGTGTGAACGCTGCCCACGGGCGCCCGGTGGGGGATGCGGCCCTCAGGGAAGTCGCGGGGATACTCACCGCCCGGCTGAGGGACGCGGACGTCGCGGCGCGGACCGGCGGGGCGCACTTCGCCCTCATCCTCCCCGGCACGCGACGCCTGGGCGCCTATGTGGTTGCTGAGAGAATCCGGGCGGTGGTGGAGGAGCGGTTCCGGCAGCCGCTCAAGGAGAAGGGGCGGCTCTTTCTGACTCTCTCCTGCGGGGTGGCCGTGTGCCCGGAAGATGGTGCGATGAAGGAACATCTCCTCGACCGGGCCTCCCGGGCGCTGGACCGGGCCCGGCATCAGGGAGGCAACACCGTCGTGCTCCACCACCAGGAGAAGCGGGGGGGAGTCCGGTTCCGCCCCCTGGGAAGGAACCTGAGGGTCCGGGTCAGTCCAGGGGGGGGCGGAGAGCCCCGCACCCTGAAGGTGAGGGACCTGAGCCGCACCGGCGCGCTGCTGGAATCGGATTCGCCGTTCGAGACGGGAGGGGAGATGGAGCTGAGATTCCCCGATCTGGACCCCGTGTCCGATCTGGCCGTTCCGGTCCGGGTGGAGAGGCAGTGGCCCTCGGCCTCCCGGGAGCCGGGAAGCGCCTTCCGGGTCGGCGTCCGGTTCCTGTCGGACGGCTCCGGGAAGAGCGGGGCATTGGATGCCTTGCTGGCCGGACTTCTCCGCCAGGGGGTCGACCAGGAGGGGGATTCTTGATCGCGCCGGACGAGGTGGAGAGGGTCAAAGGGGAGCTCCTGGCCCTCCTGGATGAGGACACGCACAACGAGGAGAGAATCCTCCAGCGCCTCTCCCAGATTCATGCCGAGACGGGCATCGAGGTCCACGCGGCCCTCCTGCTGATCCTGACCCGTCTTCTCATGGAAGAGGAGGAGGCAAGGGCCCACTGGAACGCCATTCTCCAGCACCGGATCAATCTCATCACCCGGGTCGGCCGGGACGTGGGCCTCCGGGTGGCGGTCTTCGACTACTTCCTCAACATCAACCGGAAGCTGACCCGTCCCCGGATCATCGAGCTGGAGGTCCTCGAGGAAGCGGAGAAATCCAGCGCCATGGATCCCCTCACCGGCCTGTACAACCAGCGCTACTTCCGCTCGGCCCTTCAGAAGGAGCTCCGTCGCTCCAAGCGCTACGAGCTGGATCTCGCCCTGCTCTACATGGACCTGGACAACTTCAGGGAGATCAATGAGCGCTACGGCGACCTGGTGGGAGACATCCTCCTGAAGGAAGTGGCCATCCTGGTCAAGAACAAGATCCGGGACATCGACGTGGCCGCCCGCCACAGCGGTGAGGAGTTCGTCCTGCTCCTGCCGGAGACGGAGCGGATGGGGGCCTACCTGGTGGCCGAGAGGATCCGGCGGGAGATCGAGCGACACTTCGTCCGTCGCGACGTGGACGGCAAGCCGATCCAGATGACCCTCAGCGTCGGGATCGCCCAGTATCCCGACGACTCCACGGTGGGAGAGCGCCTCATCGGCCGGGCGGAGGAGGCCCTCTACCAGTCCAAGGCCCGGGGCCCCAACGGCGTTTCGGTCTACTACCGGGAGAGGCGCAATTTCATCCGTATCGATCCCGAGCGGCGGGGGCTGAAAATCGAGATCCGGCCCGGGGAGGGGCCGGCGTTGCCAGGGGCGGACTCCTCCCCCCGGAACATCAGCCGCAGCGGGCTTCTCGTGGAAACGGCGAGGGGCTACTCCATAGGAGAGGAGGTGCTGGTCCGCTGCCATGACCCGGCCGGCTCGGAAACCATCACAATGCGGGGGAGGGTGGTCCGGGTCGAGGATCTGGAGGATATCGGCAGGCCCGGCCGCTGCGACGTCGGGATTGCCTTCCTGCTGGAGTGGGAGCACCAGGAGGCGGAGATCACCGAGTTTCTCCAGCGGGAGAGGGTCGGGGCCGGCCCCTGAATGATCGCCCTGGGCGTGGACACCTCGACTCCCGCCGGAAGCGTCGCCCTCGCGGAAGAGGACCGGATTCTGGGGGAGGTCAACCTGGCGGCGGGGGGACATCACCAGGAGCGCCTTCTGAGGGGAGTAGACCTGCTTCTGGATCTGGCCGGCCAGGACATCTCCCGGGTGGAGGTCCTGGGTGTGGGGCTGGGGCCGGGGACCTTCACCGGCCTGCGGATCGGGATCGCCACCGTGAAAGGACTGGCCCTGGCCCGGGGAATCCCGGCCTATGGGCTCTCCACCCTCCAGGCGATGGCGCTGCTCCACCGGGGCACGGGCCTTCCTGTGGCGCCCATGATTGATGCCGGACGCCGGGAGGTCTACGCGGCGCTTTATGATTTCGAGGAAAAGGGGCTGCGTGTCCTCAGAGAGGAGCACAGCGGTCCGCCCCAAGAGTTCCTGGAGGCCCTGCCGCCCGGCCCGGTCCTCCTCTGCGGGGACGGCACCCGGGAGTACCGGGACCTGATCGCCCGGGTCCGTGCGCCGGGAGACCGGGTGGAAGCGGGTCCCTGCTTCCTGGGAAGCACTCTGGCCCTGTGGGCCGTCCGTCGGCTCCGGGAGAAGTCATTTTGGACCCTCGGTGCCCTCAAGCCCAACTACATCCGCCCGTCCGATGCGGAGGCCCGCCAACGGACCTGAAGGGGGCCCGGATCGAAACCATGCTCGCCGGTGACCTGCCGGAGGTGGTGGCCATCGAGGAGGCCACTTTTCCGGTCCCCTGGACCTTCCCCAACTTCCTGCATGAGATCGAGGAGAATCCCTTCGCCTGCAACCGGATCGTGCGCTCCGAGGTGGGAGAGGTGGAGGCCTACACCTGCGTCTGGATCGTCGACGAGGAGGTCCGGATCAACAACATCGCTGTCCGTGCAGGGTCCCGGAAGCGGGGCTACGGGGAGGGGCTGCTCCGGCACGTGATGGGGCTGGGCCGGAGTCTGGGTTGCGCCCGGGCCACCCTGGAGGTCCGTCCCTCCAACCTCACAGCGCTGACCCTATACCGGAAGCTGGGCTTCCGGGTGGTCGCCCGCCTGAAGGGGTACTATAGTGATTCCCACGAGGACGCCCTGGTGATGAGATGTGACCTGCGCTGAGGGCGGAACCCTGCGGGGGGAGCGCCTTGCGCCCAACCCCCGGAAAATGCTAACTTGATGGTCAGAAGATGATGCTGAAACGTCCAGCCGCCACAATCCCGATATCCCACCCGCAAGGAGGTGCCGCCATGGAGACCGGTCTCCGGGAGCTCAAGGATGTCCTGCAGCGCGAGAACGAGGAATTCAGGATGTTGCTGGAATCACACGCGAGCTGCGAGGTGAGGCTCCAGGAGCTCCAGGGGAAAGGATTTCTGAACGAAACGGAGAAGCTGGAAGAAGTGACGATCAAGAAAAGAAAGCTGCATCTCAAGGACAAGATGGAGACCATCATTCGCCACTACCGGAACGGGACCCTCGCGGTTTCCGGATCCCGGTGAGCGGGCGTCAAGGACTTCGGGACATCGGGCGATCCGGAAAGGGGGGCGGGTGCCCCCCTTTTCCCTGTTGAGGTGCCGGCATGCCGGTGGCTCGGGAATCGTTCCCTTATCTCATCGCCGGAATCTCCGTGGGGGCCGTCGCCCTGCTCACGGGATTCCCGTGGCTCGGCGGGGCGGCCCTGGCTCTCTCCGGCTTCGTCGCCTTCTTCTTCCGGGACCCGATTCGGGAAATCCCCCAGGAGCCGGGGATCTTTGTCTCTCCGGCGGACGGCAGGGTGACCGAGGTCCGGTCCCTGGCGCCATCCGGAGGGACACGGATTTCCATCTTCCTCTCCCTCTTCGATGTCCATATCAACCGGTCGCCGGCGGCCGGACGGATCGAGCGCGTGGAGTACCGGGAGGGGCGCTTCCTTCCGGCCAACCTCTCCCGGGCTTCCCTGGAGAACGAGCGGAACGACATCACCCTCGCCACGGACATGGGCCCGGTGCAGTTCTCGCAGATCGCAGGTGTCGTGGCCAGACGGATCGTTTGCTGGAAAAAGGAAGGGGATGAGGTCGCCACCGGCGAGCGGATCGGCCTGATCCAGTTCGGGTCCCGGATGGTCGTGGATCTCCCTCCGGGCGTGTCACCCCAGGTGTCGGTGGGGGCCCGGGTGAAGGGGGGCAGCAGCATCGTGGGCGTGGCCCGTGTGCCGGCACCCCGGAAGGAGGAAACGGTTGCGCACGAGGACGGGAGGTAGGCCGAGGTTCCGGCGCGGGGCGACGCTTCCCAGCATTCTCACGTCGGTAAACCTCTTCTTCGGTGTCCTGTCCCTGGTCCGGTCGGTCCAGGGGCAGTACGAGTTCGCCGCCCTCTTCGTCGCCTTCTCCATCGTCCTGGACGGCCTGGACGGACTCGTGGCCCGGATGACGGGGACCGCCAGCGATTTCGGAAGAGAGCTGGACTCGCTTTCCGACCTGATCGCCTTCGGGGTGGCGCC
>Ga0315276_10000434_pt1 | contig 36012 bp, 28 predicted proteins | sample YL17G05_0_MG_FD_204542 | JGI IMG/M metagenome (GOLD analysis project Ga0315276, IMG submission 204542) | Sediment microbial communities from Yellowstone Lake, YNP, Wyoming, USA - YL17G05_0 | ecosystem: Environmental > Aquatic > Freshwater > Lake > Sediment | place: USA: Wyoming | collected...
AATGCGGTGCAATATCCTGAAGTATATCGCAAACGAGCCCCAATCTCGCTGACTGAGGCCGACGGAAGTGCGATCAAGCTGTCCAGGCCGGGTGGCCCACTATTTCTGTTGGGTTCCCATTACCGAAGAAGCGGAATCTGGATTTCGCCCCACGCCGGAATGAGGCGGGTGGAATGGCGGGTTCGGAAGCCAGACCCGCCCTACGGCAAATCAAACTGAGATTGCTTCGTCGTCCCACGTCCTTCGACTTCGCTCAGGATGAAATGTCCATTTCAATTCACCCGACAGATTGCGACGCCCCGAAACGGGGCTCGCAATGACGAATTAAGTCGTTGTCGAAACCCAAAGGGGTTTCGACCTACGAATCAATGGCAGAACCAGAAGCGGTTCTGCCCTACGACTGGTCGCTGATGCGTTTCGTGGGAATCGGCGGGTCTGAAGCAGACCCACCCTACAAATATTATGAGCCCGATTGCTTTGTGGTCAATCGCTGCAGGCGGTGGGCGAGGCGCTCTTTCTCAGATTTGGAATAGGGGCAAGACCGAAGCGCGCTTCGAGCATGGGTAACGGCGCGGGGATAATCCTGAACCCGGTGCTCAAAGTATTTGGCCAGCTCGACATTCGCCCAATATCCTTCGCGGGACTCAAGAGGGGAAAGACGATTCCAAACCTCTACCGCGCGCGGCCAGTCACCGACTTTCTTGAGAGTCTGGGCGTGGAACAGCAGCATCTCGGCGGTTATTTCGGGCTGCTCCTGCTCGATCCGGTCACAAATCTTCAGCGCCTTATGGTGATGACTTCGCCGACGGTACACCCGCGACAACGAATACAAATCTTCTCCGGCGCGAAGCGATTCTCCTTCGGTCAAGAACGCCCGATGAATATGCGCCATCAGGAAATGCAGACTCAGGATATCCAGCCGATTATGCTCGAGCACGCCGGGGAGCTGGCAGCTCTCTTCTGTCGAAAGCCAGTCAAAGTAGATCGACGGGATCAGATAGCCCGGAGTATCAGATTCCCGAAAGAACCCAAGCAACTGCTGCTCGGCATTGACCAACGAGCAATCTTTGATGCGCCGCTTGAACAATCGGCGAGTCGGATGCAGCAGATCGATATGACCATGACGGCCAGCGAAATCGCGAGCCACCCGATTAATAATCACGCGATCCCGAAGCAACGGCAGGTCAAACGCGCCGCCGTTGTAGGTGACAAGCGTCGCTTGGGAATGAACCCCTTCCAGCAACGTCTCCAACATCGCGGTTTCATCGGCGTAATCCGGAATGAGTAACTGTGTTACTTCAAAGCCAGTATCGGTAATTCTTCCAGTGCCAACCAGAAACGGCACAGTGCCGGCGCCGCCAAGCCCGGTTGTCTCAGTGTCGAGAAACAACAGATTGGCAGGCGACACCAGTCCCGGATCATCGTGCGCTGTAAACGCTGACAGCGGATAGGTTGGACTCGAAATCAGATCTTCAAGCAAGACGGAGCCGTGAAAGTGAGTCGCCGGATAGACCGTCTTCACAACCACAAACGAGCCGCTTGGGGCTTTCACCAATTCGCCGCCGACAGCGTCGGCCAGTTTTGCATAACGAGAGGGGCACGAAGTGGAGGCTTTACGGTCGGACGAGATGTGCTGCCCGAACCGCTTCAGCCGGTCATTGAGATTCGGTTCGGCCATGGCTCACTGCTCTGATAGCCGACTCGACTTTCAACCGTGAGGACGGGTCAGTCTCGTAGCCAAGATAGAAGAATCGGAAATTGCGGCTGTCATCAGGGTCGGCGGTAATCAAAGCGATCGCGGCATGGGCTCGTCGCTCCGCGTTCCCCCCGAAAGCCTGCTCATTCAGGGCATCCAGAGCGGCCGGAGTGCCGATTCGCCCCAGTACTTCGCAGGCCAGATTGCCGAGCAGCGAGTTCTCGGACGCCATCGAATCGCAGAGAGATTGAATGACATTTGGCGTATCGAGCTTCGGCAGAGCTTCCGCGGCGGGCATCCGGGCGCCGTAGAACCGATCCCCCAGCATATGCACGAGTTGGCCGATACTTGCCTGAATTTTCAACTGTCCGCAGGCGACGGCGGCGGATTTTCGCACCAGTGGAATGCTGTCGGTCATAGCAGCTATAACAGCGGAGTCGGCGCGTTGGTCCTTGATTTTGCCGAGTGCTCCGACCGATTGCTCCCGCGCCTGCCAGCGGCTGTGAACTGTCATGCCGAGAAGGCCGAGAGTCGCCGAGGTGTCGCCGATCTCTCCCAGGATATAGCATGCTCGTTCTGCAACCCAGCCGTTGTCATACCTGAGGACAGCCAGCAGACTAGGCACGGCAGGCGCACCGAACCGTTTGAGAATCCGCTCAATGGCGATTCGCTCGTAGCGTGACTTCCCGCCCAATTTGCTCACCAGAGGCGGAATCACGGCATTGCCCATCGCGACAATGGAGTCATCAGCCGGTTTCACCAAAGCCTGAAATTTGATTTCGCCGGAGGAGGCGATGGTGAAGAGCGAATCAAGGCGCTTGCCGAGTGAGGTTTGCGCGGACATGGTGCAGGGGATAGCCACAGCTATCAAGGTGAGGGAGAGAAGGAATTTGGCAATCACATTCAGCCCGGTTTACGAATGTTTTCTACAATTCATGTTTATCGCACCCACCCTAACGGGTGGGGCACCAATCATTTTTGGCCTTTCGAAGAATCCGGCGGAAACAGCTCGATATCCATGCCGCCGCCCCATTTTGAGTCGGTGCGCCAGTAGAGGCTGTCATGGCCGTTGCCGGAGTATTGGTCAAGGCCGCCGAGGTCGATGAACAGCCCGATTGAGCCGAAATCGCGCCGTGGGTTTCCGTACCCTTGAGTATTAGCGGGATTCTTCACGAAATACCGGTCATCACCGCCACAGTCGATCAGCGCGCCTGCGCCATTGGCAGAGCCGGCGCCTTGAGATAAATCGTACGCGGTGTACGTGTCGTTGCCGTGACGGTCCAGCATAATGCCGCAGGCGTAGTCATGGCCGCATCCCTGCATCAGCCCCTTGCCGTAATAAACATCGTTGCCGTAGTCATCGACCAGTATCCCCAGAGTCATATGAGTGGCGTTCCCTTGAGCATATTGATAAGATTGGTAACTGTCATTTCCTGATGAATCAATCAGCATCCCCAACGACCACCAGTAACTGGTTCCCTGCGCGAATATATCTGAAAAATACTGGTCATTTCCTTTGAGATCGACCAGCGCGCCGATACCGCCGGATATCTGCGGCCTCAAACCAGTCCCGAATCCCTGCGAGAACGACATATAGTGGTCCTCGTAGCGAAGGACATCCTTGTACCTGCCGCCCGCGTAATAGCTGTCGGAGCCGTCGAAATCATACAGCACGCCGGCTCCCTCGACAAAGCCGAAACCCTGGGCATTGAGAGCGGCGTTGTAGATATCCCGGCCCGCTTCGTCGATCAGCAATCCTATTCCGAAACTCCCGGCCGCCTCCACGTGGGTGTCGCCATCATAACGGTCATTTCCGGAAGCATCGTATAGCAGTCCGAAACCGAAGAACCCGGAGCCAAGCCCGAACGATTTCCCCTGATAGACATCATCCCCGCCATAGTCGAGCAACAGGCCGACCGACAGGCAGCCCGAACCGAGCGTGAAATCGGTCCGGGAGCGATACACGTCATTGCCGCCGAGATCAATGATAATTACGCCGTGCGGATTGGCGGGATCATACGAAAGATCGTATACGTCGTCCCCGCCAAGATCGAGAATGAACCGGCAGTCGCCGCTGTAGTAATCACGCCCGATTCCACCGATCTTCCACCCGGGCTGCTTGCCCAGAAAATTCGAGATCATGTCGGGCGGCGGCACGACCGCGCCGGTTTTCAAGAGGCGATCGGCGTTTTCCCCTAAGGAATCAACTACCTTTCGTAGGGCAGCGATTTGGGGGAGAAGTTCCCGAAGGCAATCGATGCCAGCTGCCATGATCGGGTCTTTGTCAATTGCCACTCCGAAGACGGCGAAGCTGTCGGTCCAGAGCTCTTCCGTTTTTTCTGCCGAATCCGACTGCTCCAGCGTGAAGAGCTCCTCTTCTTCGTGGGTGACAAGCAATTCCTTAAACTCATTGGTGAGAAATTTCTTCTGCTTTGAAGTGAGTCCGGCTAAAGCCGTCTGCGTGCTCTTCGGAAATACAACATTCAAGTACGTGGCGGCCCGAGACAACAGTTCATTCATCTGGAAGTTACTGTAGTAGAGGTCGTAGCGCCGCTGCATTTCATCGGCGGTCGGCAGGTACGCCCGGGAGCGTGAGGATTGATACTCGCCCCTCAGGTCGTCGAATAGCAAGCCGGCGACCACTTCAGGCTGCCGCTTGACGCAGGCCGACCGAATCGTGGCGGAATAGTCGATCATCTGGAGGGGCGACTGCATCAGATCAGCCACGAGCTTGATTCGAAACGAGTCCGGTTCGGTGTAATCGGAGCGGAAAGAGATATCAGCAGGCCACAGGTCAAGATATTCCATCAGGTGATTGATGCCGTATTGTTCGGGGGAGACGGACGCCGAATCAGCTAGGGCCGCGACCGGCAGCAGGCCGATGATCAGAAGCAGAATAAAGCGTGGTACCATGACTCACCGAAGATAGTTGGAAATTGAATGGCGGGTCAACCACAAACGGCGACCCGTAAATAGCACAAGCGCCCCTTTCGGGGCGCTTGCACAAAGCTCTGGTGAGCTGATCCTTAGGCGGTAACGTCGTCCGTCGTGTTGGCAAGAATACCGGCTTCGGTAATCGTCCAGACGTCGTTGGTCGCGTCGTCGTCGATGTTACCGGTCGCGGTCGCCGTAAAGGTATTGGCGTTGGCCACGATCGAGTAGGTATACAGCGCGCTCATCTGAATTTCCACGCCGATCTGCGGGAAGGTGAACAGGGCGCCCGGGGCGCTGGTCAAGCCGTTATCGCCATAGGTATTGTTACCCTGACGATAGGTGTGCTGCATGGTGTAAATCTGCTTGAGCAACTGCTTCGCTTCAGACTGCTTGGACTTCGCGGTCGCTTTCATGAAGCGCGGAATGGCCAGGGCAGCCAGAATACCAATGATGACCACGACGATCATCAGCTCGATGAGGGTGAAACCCTTGCGATTGTGGAACCGTGAGAACATAGTACCTCCAAACGTTATGATTTGTTGTCGGTTTCCTTTGCTATCCAGTTCAGCTTATCACAAACCCTATGCCGTACCGGTCGCCATATTTTGCACAGCCAACTGCGCGGCTAACCCGTTCCGGATCATTCGGTTAGATTCTATGTATGAATGGCGTCGATTCCACGGCTATCAATCGACCTCGATCCCTCTCGGAGACTACCGCATTTCGCCTTTGCGAATTGCAGATTGCAATGGTTCTTCTCCGGTCTCCGGTTGCTCGCCGGAAAACGAAAAGGGCGCCCAAGAGGCGCCCATTGAAGACAAGTTCAGTGAGGTCGGCTACGTATTAACGTCGTCCACAGTGTTTGCCAAGATACCGTCTTGGTCAATCACCCAGGTGTCAACGGTGGCGTCATCGTCAAGGTTTGCGGTAGCCGTAGCGCTGAAGGCGTTGGCGTTGGCTGCAACGGTGAACGTGTACAGAGCATTGGTGGCAATATCCACCCAAATGGCGTGCAACACGTCGGGAGAGGCGGCTGATGCCGGACCGGTCGGCTGAAAGTAAGTATTGACAGACGACTGCTGGCGATACGTATGCTGGTTTACGTATATCTGCTTGAGAATCAGCTTCGCCTCCGACTGCTTGGTCTTTACGCCCGCCTTCATGAAACGGGGGAGAGCCATCGCCGCCAGAATGCCGATGATGACGACAACGATCATCAGCTCAATGAGCGTGAAGCCCGATTGGGAGCGATTTCTACCGGCCATATATATACCTCACTTTTGCCTGCTTTGCGTTCATAGGGCGGTACGACCGCAATCGGCGTACCCCCAGTCTGTGCATTTTCTGACTATTTCGACACCTTTTTCTGATCAGCAAGTTCAGGCGCGGCCGATTGCTCTTGAAGTTTGTACCGCTCGATCTTGCGATACAGGGTCGACGAGTCAATTCCGAGAATTTTCGCGGCTTCCGACTTCTTCCCCTGGGTCTGCGCCAGCACGAACTGGATATATGCCTTCTCGATTGATTCGAGCGTCGGCGTCGCCGGATTCCCTTCCTTGACCAGTTGTACCGGCTCCGGTCGCCCGAGCTTTTCGGGGAGATCGGCGGCGTCAAGTGTGTCGGAACGATTCAAAAGAATCGCACGCTCGATCGTATTTTCCAGTTCGCGCACGTTTCCCTGCCAATTATGCGACATCAACAAGCGCATAGCCGCCAGCGTAATCTTTCGCGGCGCTGACCCGGAGCGGGCACTGAACTTGGCCATGAAATAGTCCACCAAGAGCGGGATGTCTTCGGTTCTCTCCCGTAACGGCGGGATGTGAATCGGAATGACGTTGAGGCGGTAGAACAGATCGGCTCGAAACCGACCCGCTCTGACTTCTTCTTCCAGATCGGCGTTGGTTGCGGCGATCAAGCGAACATCCACGTCAATCGGCTTCGTATCTCCGACCGGCGTAATTCGCTTGTCTTCAAGCACGCGCAGCAGCTTGACCTGAATCGCTTGCGACGTGTTGCCGACTTCGTCAAGAAAGAACGTACCGCCGCTGGCCACCAGGAACAGTCCCTCTTTGTCCTTGAAGGCACCCGTGAACGACCCCTTCTTGTGGCCGAACAGTTCCGATTCGAGCAACGTTTCCGGCAAGGCGGCGCAGTTTATGGTAACGAATGGTCCGCTACCGCGCGGGGAGTGATGATGGATAGCTTTTGCGATAAGGTCCTTGCCGGTGCCGGATTCGCCCCGAATCAAAACGGTTGAATCCGACCGGGCCACCCGCTGGGCCAGTTTCTTCAGATTTATGACGGCTTCGGAGCTGCCGATGAACTTGTCGAACGAATTGTCTCCCTGCAATTGGCGCCGGAGCGTGCCGTTCTCCATTTGAAGCTGACGGCGGCTGATGATCTTCTCAATGACCAGCTTGATTTCATCGACCTTGAACGGTTTGGTGATGTAGTCCGCGGCCCCCTGCTTCATGGCTTCAATCGCCGTGTCCACCGAAGCATAGGCCGTCATGACGACCAGGTCCTGTTCCTTCTTGAAGGACCTGACCTGCTGCAGCACTTCAATGCCCGTCATTTCCGGCATGTTGAGATCGGCAATCACCAGGTCGTAGTTCTGCTCCCTGAGCATCGCCACGCCATCCACGGGTTCGGTCGTTGTCTTGACGCTGTAGCCCTCCTTGGACAGCATGATCTCCATGAAATTGCACATGGACTCTTCGTCATCAATCACGAGAATAGAGGGCGGCATGTACTCTCCCAGCTAAAGGTGAGAATGTTCAGCGCTTTCTTTCTGACTATTTCGGCAGGGATAGCTCGGTCAACCAGACGCTGGAGCAAGTCTGCTCATTCTTCTTACAGGTGATTGACGGCTGCTGGGATCGCAGCTATATTGGCCCGCAAACGACGCGACCTTTATCCGGGCGATGGTTCGCGAATTTGCAATTGGCATTCACGACTATAGGAGAATCTCCATAGATGTCATTTCGTCCTGAGACAGGGCCGATTCCTGAGAGTGCTGGACGCGATCATTGCCCAATTCATCCTGTCAGCCTTCCCGAGGGAGACTGAAGTGGAGAAGTACTCTCATCGGGATCGGCTCCAGGTGATTCTGGCTGGACAGAGGCCGGACCGTTTCGCGGCTTCCTTCTGGCGGCATTTCTTTCATCTTGAGCATACCGCCGAGGGGACCGCGGACGCGATGCACCGGTTCCAGAAGGAATTCGACTGGGATTTCATGAAAGTCAACCCCCGGGCCGATTACCACGTCCAGGATTGGGGGGTGAAACTCCGGTACTCGAATAAGGAATTGGAAAACCACGTCAAATTGAGTTTCCCGATTTCAAGCGCCGAAGATTGGGCAGACCTCAGACCGCTGCCATTGACTGCCCCGGTACTGGCCGAGCATCTCAAGCTCGTCTCGCTCCTTCGGAATCGTTGCGGTCGAGATCTGCCGATACTGATGACGGTCTTCACGCCGCTCTCGGTTGCCGGGCGGATGGTTGCGGATCATCAAACGCTGGTGTCGCATATGCGGTCGAGGCCCGAACAAATCCACGCCGCCCTCAGGGTGATCACGGACACGTTCGTGAAATTCGTATCGGAACTGAGAAACGCCGGCGCGGATGGTCTCTTTTTCGCGACTACTCATTGGGCATCGGCTGACCTGCTGACCTGGGAAGAGTATGAAGAATTCGGCGTCCCGTATGATCTCGACGTCGTTCGGGCCGCCGAGGCCGACGCCATCAATCTGTTTCACGTGTGCGGCTCCAACAATTATCTGCTTCGACTCGCAAAGCTGCCGTACCCGGCCGGGATGATCAACTGGGATTCCTCCGACCCGACCAATCTGCCGTTGGACAAGGCGCTTGAACTCATACCGGATAAGACTCTGGTCGGCGGAGTCGATTACCGTGGCTGGCTCCGGCGGAGCCGCCCTGACGAGATGCCTCATTTCATCCGCGAATTGAAACGACAATTCGATCCGGCGAAGCTAATCATTGCTCCGGGCTGTGCTGTCGAACCGGGAACCGACATGAATAACTTACGGGCTATCAGGCAACAACTCTAATGGATGCTACCCGAAATCAGTTGGTGGAGAGAATTCGCGCTGCGATCGGCGGTGAGACGGATCGATGGAGGATTCTTGACATCTCCGTTCGGTTGATTGACTCGTTCTCCGATGATTTCAACTGGACCGGATTTTATATGAAGGATGGCGATGTCCTTCGGGTTGGACCATATGTCGGTCCGGTCACCGAACATACGGTAATCGAGCTTGACCGGGGTATCTGCGGCGCCGCCGCGATGCAGAAGAAGACGGTGGTAGTAGATGATGTAGGTAGTGATCCGCGCTTCTTAGCCTGCTCGATCCATACGCGCTCCGAGATTGTCGTACCATTGATGGATGGCGACCAGTGCATCGGGGAAATCGATATTGACTCCAACCGTCCCGCCAACTTCTCGCCGGAAGACCGCGATATGCTGGAGGCAATAGCGCGCATTGTCGTAGATAGATTGCGTCGGCTGTAGCCTGTTTTCGCACCTGCGGGAGAAGAGCGGTTTACGTTTCCCGGCTCAGCGATCGCTGTTGATGATAATCGAACCGTTCTTGGCACTCAGAAATAGCGAGTCTCTTGCACCTCGTCCCAACTTGAGAACGCCTTCCGATCCGGCATCCTTAGTCGTGATGAGCATTGGCAGGGAAGTGCTGATTGATCCGGTTGAGTTGGCCAACAGAAGTAGATTGGCGCTTTCCGGGACTGAGACTATGATGCTTCCAAACGACCCGGTGATTCGCGATGTTCCACGCAACAGGTCGTCGAGTGTAACTGTGGTGCTGCCGTTTTCGTTGCTGAGTCTGAGCGGACCACTCAGCCCTTCGGCCTTGATCATCCCAAACTTGTTGACCGCACAGGCGTTGCCCCGCACGTTGGACAAGTCCATTGTCGAATAGGCGCCGTCGAGCTTCACACTGCCATCAATATCACGGACGACAATCGACTGATAACGGTTGGTCGCCGTCAGGTCCCCTTGAAGACCCGTGACCTCAACCGGACCCAGGCTGTTTTCTATGACCAAATCGCCATGGTGATCACTTACCGTGACCGTGCCGGAATTCTTGATCGACAGCGGCCCCCGCGAGTCACTGACGGTGACTTGCGTGTAGGCATTTTCCACGGTCATCGTGCCGGAACACTCTTCGACCGTAATGGGCGCGTACGAATTCTTCAGCGTTAAAGGGCCTTCGCAGTTGGACGCGGTAAGTTCCCCCATTGAACTGGTCGCGTCGATACCTCCCCGGATATCGGTCAACTTGGTTTCGGCGTAGTTGGTTGTCGCCTGCACGCCCGCTTCAAGCCCGGAGGCATCAATCTCTCCAAACGTATTTTCAATTGAAATTGGGCTTCGTGCCGGCACATACACCACCAGTTCGTTCTGAATAAACCGCGCCGATTTTTCGGTGGGCTGAGTGAATGTCGGCGCCACTACATAACCCGTGCGCAGATGCCCTATTGTGAGTTTAGCGCTGTTCATAAACGCGCGCTCTTGAATACGAGAAGCTCCTTGAACTTCAACATTCCAGGTTGCTGCAATCACGTCATCTCCCCACCCCACAACTTCGATGCTTCCATACCGATTTGCTATCTTGATGGGATTCCCGCTATCGACCGATTTGACCGTATCCCCGAATTCGCGGCTGAGTCCGGACCCGGATAGTCGTCCACCGTACTGCCAGCCGTCGGGCGGCGCCGGCAGTTTGGGCAGTTTGGGTGGTTTGGCAACGTCGACGCGCGGGACCGGCGGTGCAACCGCAACGCCTAGAGACCTGGACTCGGCTTCGCGTCGCTTCTCCAACATCGCTTGTTTTCTTGCTTCAGCTTTGGCTCTGGCGATGTCAACTGTCAAGGCCAAAGAATCCGTGATGATTATCACCCGACGCTCGTCTTGTTCATCTGACGAACGCCGTGCGTCAGCAAGCACGGCCGAGACGTAAGCCTGTATGGCCTTCCTCTGAGTCTCGTTCTCCTGCAAGCGCGGAAGGATATCGTCTTGCAGGAGTTCATCCAATGACGTCAATTCCCGGCGCAGGCTTTGTACCAACCGGTAAAGGCGCATAGGGTAGACTGTCTTGGAATCCCGGATGTGAATTTCAGTTCTGCGGAGCTCTTCGGCATGCTTACCTAGCTGCTCGGCCAGCAGTTGTTCGTTCTGCGCGAATCGCATACTGTCAAGCTGGCGCCTAAGTTGATCCAGCGATGGCCGGTACTGAATGACCACATCATCGTTGAAATCCCGCAGATACCTCTCGTAGTTGGCGGCGACATCGCGGAGACTCGTGAGCAGTTCCACGTATTCATCGGCCAACTCGCGAGAATCGCGGTCGAGTCGCGGTTTGTCCTTGGCCTGTCGATTGACAACGTCCAGGTTCGGGGGTATTGGAGACTGTGAATTTGCTGCGGAAGTGATGAGGACTGAACATGCCGCCCCAACGAGTATAAGAGCTGTAATGCCGGTAATCTTGTGCCACCGACTTAAGCGGCAGGGAACCGTGCACTCTTTTCCTATGACCTGAAATCGTCTCATACCATCAACTTTACTCGCCCGGTAGCCGTAATCTTCCAACCAACTCAGGATTGGACAGACATACACTACCAGTTCAAGTACGCAAACTCAAGTCACAAGTTTCGCCGATTACTTGGTCAACGTCAAGGTTTCCATGAAGTTACAGAGACTCCGCAGGCGGTCACCTTGAACCGGTGAGGCAGGAAATGTGAAAACTCTTGCCAATCTTGCCGATCGGCGGAAACCGCACGGGCGATCTTGTATCCCTGAAGCGTGCCGCGATCTCCAAATGGCGTTATGCCTCAAGGAGTTGGGGCAATGATTTTCAGGGCCAGTGTATTCCTCGTTGCTCAGAGGAACTAACCGGTGAGGGCACCGGTTTTGCAGTTGCCGGTATACAGTTATGGGGTTCATGCGTCATTTTGGGAAAGTTCTTCTATCAATTGTCCTATTTGGCATAGTTTGGCTGTCTCTCCTTGAGAGCGGTACGGCCGCGTTTGACCGCAACTCAATCCATGACTCGGCTATCTACAAGCCGGACAAAATCGCCACCACCTCCGAACTCCGGTCCGGCCCCGCCGCCCTTTCCAGTTCGAATCTCCCACTCGATGTCAAGATTTCCGCGTCGCCATCGCCGGCTATGTTCAGTCAGGACAAGGTCTCGCTTCTGGCACTGAAGAATGGCCGATGGCTGGCGGTGTGGCAGGATGACCGACTCGGCTCTGAGAAGATTTTCCTTCAACAGACAGATTCTCTTGGCGTCGCCATTGGCTCCAACCAGATGATAGCCGGATCGCCGCTCGGCGCAGACTTCGTGGAGCCTAAGCTGGCACAGGACACGTCGGGCCGAATCTACTTGTATTTCCGCGATAGAACCAACGGACTGATCTTTGGATCACGCTTCACTTCTACTCTCACTGTGGATATTTCGCCCTTTCTGATAAACGATACAACCTCGGGCGCCTTCGGCGGACCATTCGATTTCGCGATCTATCCCGATGGCCGAACCGTCGCGACTTGGGAGAACTACTCAACGCTCGGTTCGACTATTGGACTCAGAATCTACAATTCGTCCGGCAGTTCTGTCGCCGGGCCGCTCACGGTCAACTCGGATGGCGGGAGCAACTCCCACTGGGTGCCACGGATTGCTGTTCAACCGGGCAGCGGCCTCTTGGTAGTCTGGGAGGATTATCGCAACAGTCAGGCTGATGTGTTTGGTCGACTCTATCGTGGCGATGGCGTCCCATTAGGGAGTGAATTCGGCCTTGTGCCGCCCGGGCCCTCGAGTTTGGCTCAATACACGCCGCAAGTTGTCTGGTCCGATTCAGACGAGTACGTTATTGGTTGGATAGACTGTCGGCAAGGGCAGGAAGTGTACGTTCAAAGATACAATCCGGTGACCGGCCCGGTCGGAAACAATACGCCGGCATCATCCGGTGATACGCTCTATACGAACTGGGACCTGAATCTCAGCACGTCACCGCAAGGGCGGACACTGGCCGTCTGGGGCGCCTATGGTCCCAGCAACTCTGTCTTAAGTCGCTGGTTTTCGTTCGGTATGAGTCCGGTTGGCCTGCCGCAGGTAAAGAACCTATCCTCAGTTGGCCGACGCTGGGCGCCCGTCGCGCAGTTCCGTTCGGCGAGCCGCTACGGTCTTGCCTGGACAGAGTTCGCTAACGGCGATGCTGACATCAACTTCATGGCTTTCGACACCGCCGGCAACCGTCTATATGCGGCCGAGCGACAACTCAACGACGATCTGGTCGGCGCGCCCGCGACCCGGCCGAGTGTTGTCAATACCGGCGAGTTTCTCGAAGTGTTTGCTTTCGCGAGCCGTCGGCAAGATGATGGAGATATTTACACGAGTTGTTTTTCACACGCCGGTGTCGGGCAATACGGCAACCAGCGCGTAAATCAGGATACCGGCCTGAACTTGCAAGCAGAGCCGTTCGTGACCAAATCCCCGAATGGGGTTCTGGTCGTCTGGCTTGATGGCCGCGCTATCTCCGGTTCCACCGGACAGCGGATTTTCGGAAGATTCGGCAACCAGTACGGCCTGTTCAGCGCAAACGAATTCGTTGTCTCGGACAGCACTCAAACCGCTGTCAAGTCTTCACCAAAAGCCGTTTTGACCGCGGCCGGTCGCGGGCTGGTGGTCTGGCTTGACAAACGCTCCGGCAGTTCTCAGGTGTATGGGCGATGGTTAACCACAACCGGCGCGCTTGATGGCGCCGAGTTTCTGATTTCAACTCCTGCCTCTGACCTTCGCAATTCGGGTCTGCAGATCGGTGTCGATTCGCTTGGCCGGTTCTATGTGATCTGGCTCGATGCCGGGTCTGTGCCGCCGACGGTCAAAGGGAAGTGGTACAACTCGAATAAATCGCTCGGCGGGAGTTTCAGCTACAATTCAACTCCGGTTAGTGTGACTATCAGCGAACTCTCGGCAGCGGTCAATGATTCCGGATTGATTTCACTGCTCTGGACAGGGGCCGAGGCTACTACCCGCAAACTGTATCTGACGGTAATCAATCGATCAAGCGCAGTGATCAGAGCGGCCTCAGAAATCACCGACAATGCCGCCGCGCTGCCGACTGAACCATCACTGTCGGTTGATGAACGCAGCTACCGATGCGCGACGTGGATTGACCGCCGAGCAGGCACGCGCCGCGTGTACTATCAGATATTAACCGACCAGTTCCTGCCGATTGGCGCCAATCAAGCGGTCTCATCGGCCACGCCTGAATTCATGGAGACACCATCGACGTACGCCACGCATGGCCGGGCGTGGTTCGCCTGGTCCGACCCGAGACAGGACGGACTGAATATCTATGGCAATTTAGTCGTGTATCTGCCGACCGATGCCCCCGATGACAATCACCCTCTGCCGGTGTCGTTCACGCTTGGCCAGAACTACCCGAATCCATTCAATCCATCTACCGAAATCCGGTTCACCCTTTCGGCTCGCTCTCATGCAAACCTGACCGTCTTCAATCTACTTGGAGAAGAAGTGCGGGTGCTGACCGATGAGATGTTGCCTGCCGGGGAACATCGCGTGATTTGGGATGGCTCCGACAAGCGAGGGAATCACGTCGCGAGCGGGGTCTATCTCTATCGCCTGAGCGCCGGCTCTTCGTCACAAACGAAGAAAATGGTTCTGCTGAAGTAGGCCATACGAGACTGACTGAGCAGACGACCTCTTCCCGTGCGCGGTGGGCATCGCGGCTGGAGATCGACATTCCTGCATAGAGAATCCGCTTGCCAAAAAATGTAACATCGCGTATCTTATCTATATATAGACACTCTCCCAAGACTACAATCGAGGAAATTGGATCGTGCCGATCACTGGTTTCTCGTTACTGAAAGAGGTTCCGATATGGACACCAAACTCATCCGCGCGATGTTCTTGCTGTTTGCCGCGATCGGAATGTCGTACGCGCAGACGACAAACGACAGTGCGATTCCGCGGCCGGCGATTGTAGAGTCATTGGGCAAACCGCTCGCGAGGAGTGTCGGCGAATTCCTTACGCCGGATGGGAGATTCGACCTGCGGGCAGCACGTTTAACGGGCTACCAGGGAGCACTGGATCTAAAAGGGAGTGGTGTTCGAATAGATCCAACGAGTGGTGCACCGATATTCAGCCAATTTCCCACTCAGACTCCTTCTGATAACCCTGACGACATCTACTGGGACAACAACCTCTCCCCATCAGTTAACGGACTGGGCTTGTACGCCTATGCGGCAGCCGTTTACAGCGGCAAACTGATAGTCGGTGGGTGCTTTAAGCTAGCAGGGAGAGTTCTTGCGAATTCCATTGCTTCCTGGGATGGTGCGACATGGTCCGCGTTGGGTTCGGGAATGTCAGGCCACTTATCAAATACGGCCGTCTGTGCTCTGACCGTGTACGATGGGAGACTGATAGCAGGCGGCATTTTCGACACGGCAGGAGGTGTTGCAGCGCGGCACATAGTTTCCTGGGATGGTGAGACATGGTCCGCGTTAGGCTCGGGGACGTACGATGATGTCTACGCCTTGACCGTGTACGACGGGAAACTGATAGCGGGCGGCGATTTCACGCTGAGCGGAGCGAATTACATAGCCTCTTGGAACGGGAGTAGTTGGTCCGCGTTGGGCTCGGGGATGAATAGTTCTGTCAGCGCCTTGACCGTGCACGATGGGAAACTGATTGCGGGCGGCTTCTTCACCACGGCTGGAGGAGGTACTGCGAATTACATAGCCTCTTGGAACGGGAGTAGTTGGTCCGCGATGGGCTCGGGGATGGGCGGAGCTGTCACTGCGTTGACTGTGTACGAGGACAAACTACTGATAGCGGGCGGCAATTTCACCACGGCTGGAGAGACTTCAGCGAATCACATAGCCTCATGGGACGGGAGCAGTTGGTCCGCATTGGGCTCAGGGATGAGCAGTACTGTATATGCGTTGACTGTGCACAATGGAAGACTGATTGCGGGTGGCAATTTCGCTACAACCGGAGGAGTCTCAGCGAATTACATAGCGTCTTGGGACGGAAGCAGTTGGTCCGCATTGGGCTCGGGGATGAGCAGTACTGTCAAAGCGTTGATCGTGTACAATGAAAAGCAACTGATAGTGGGCGGCCAATTCACTCAGGCCGGAAAAGTCGCGGCAAATTACATAGCTTCATGGGACGGCAGCGATTGGCGACCCCTGGGGGAAGGGACCAATGGGCGGATTCGCGCCTTAACCGTGATAAATGGGAAACTGGTAGCTGGTGGAACTTTCACTACAATTGGCGGAGTGGCGGCAAACCACATAGCTTCATGGGATGGAACGAACTGGTCGCCTCTGGGACTGGGGACCGATACTACGGTCCATGCTTTGACCGAGTATCACGGCAAACTCATCGCAGGGGGGGAATTCACGACGGCTGGCGGAGCACCGGCAAACCACATAGCGTTCTGGAATTGGGGCAGTTGGGTCACACTGGGTGAGGGGACAGACAATGTTGTCCTTGCGCTTACCGTGTACGATGATAAACTGATAGCGGGCGGCTGGTTCACCGCGGCTGGGGGAGTATCAGCGAATCGCATAGCTTCATGGGACGGGAGCAACTGGTCCGCACTGGGAACTGGAATCGGGATGCCTTCCGGTTTTCCGATTGTATGTGCGCTGGTGGTTTATAACGGCCTCTTGATAGCAGGAGGGCATTTCTCAACGGCTGGAGGGGTAGCTGCGGAGAACGTGGCATGGTGGGACGAGAGCAACTGGTCGCCCATGGGCCAGGGAATGTGGGGGGGTGCTGCGGATCGGGAAGTCGATGCGCTGACACTGTACGCAAGCGGACTGATCGCAGGGGGCCACTTCGAGAACGCCGGCAGCTCGTACGGTGTAAGTAACATTGCCTATTGGAATGGGGCGAGTTGGTATCCCTTAACTTCAGGTGTATTGGGTGGAGTGCTTGCCTTAGCCGTACATGATGGGAAACTCATAGTAGCTGGTGGTATTTCTCAAGCTGGAGCCTTGGCCGTAAGCAACATTGTGGCTTGTGACTCGGTCTCGTGGGGTTGGTCGGCCCTGGGTTCTGGCGTGAACTATTGGACGGAGGCACTCACTGAATTCGATGGAAAGCTGGTAGTCGGGGGAAGGTCCTGGGTTGCCGGTAGCAAGGTTGCTGTTAGCCTGGCGACGTGGCATGTCTGCTGCACTGGTACAACCGGAAATGTCAATATGTCCGGCATCGTTGATCTGTCGGACCTCAGCGCTCTGGTGAGCTATCTGACGGGCGGCGGTTACGTCTTACCGTGTCCGACTGAAGCCAACGTCAATAATTCCGGCATAGTTGATCTGTCCGACTTGAGCGCGCTTGTTAGCTACCTCACTGGTGGCGGGTACATCTTGCCGAACTGCCCCGTGATCTAAGTCTCTGCATTTGCAGGCACAACGATGACAAAGCTCGCTCTGAACCGGCGGGCTTTTTCTTTCGCCCGGCAGGATGATCTCAATGTGGGAAGAAGAGGGCGCTGAAATCCTGGAAGAAATGTGCGATAATGCACGGCCAGAGACTTCCGGTCCGAATATACAGCAGTGAAAACAGTGCACCGTACACCGTGATCACGATAAATCCCGGCAATCCCTGATAGGTGTGGCAGATGCCGAATGAAACGGCCGACAGAATCGTCGGAAGCCACCACGAGTTCAGCTTGAATAGTAGTCGAAGCCGCGTCATCAGATAGCCGCGAAACGCAACTTCCTCGCAGAACCCGGCGGTAATCGCTACGAAAAACCAGACCACCTGTCCGGTTGGATCTGTCGGAATCAGTAGTCCCACTTCACCGGCCATCGGATGCCCCAATTGCCCCAGCACCCAAGCGAGTCCGGAGAGCAGGAGATTGGAGGCCAGCAGAAATGCTACAACCCACGCCAGGTGAACGAGACGGAAGCCGCGGAGTCCGACTCCGGCTAGACCGGTCTGTTCAAGATAGATCGCACCGTAGTTGAGAAGGAAGATCAGCCACTGAATCACAATGGTTGAGATCAGCAGGATCATCAATAGGGTCTGATCGAGATTTCGCAGAAGGGCGAGGGGATCTTCTCCGGCGCCAATCACTGCCGCGAGCGGATAGCCGATCAACAGCACCAGCAGACAGACATAAGTCATCGCCGATGTCCGATACCGCTGATTCTGCGATTCCTCTACAAACCGCTGGAACGGCGTGGTGGCGTACGGCTGGAATTCCGGCGGCGCGGAGGCTAAATCACGATTTTCCGGCAACTGATCCACTCTATCACATCCGTGTCATATCGGGCCGGTCATTCGGCACGCGATATAGTACCAAAGGTCGGCTGAATCCGCAACCAGATTAGCCGCAGGCGTCGCCTGCCCTCACGTGATTTGTCCCGAACCTGTTGCCGTACCGTGACGTGACTCATGTGACTCTACGGCGCCCAATACAGCTCAAGTGCCTGTGACCACCATGTGGTAGCCGTCCGTCGAAGGGGTCGCTTAGTTGCGCCAAAAGGCAAAATCAACCTGCGGAGGTAAAGCGTGGCGAGGCGAAGATTGGTCTATCAGAACTGGTTGGTGGAACTGGGATTTGATCCGAAGCGGGAAGGTGAGCCGATGGCAGACAGTGGTGGGAGCGTTTCCCCTCATCCGCCCCTTCGGGGCACCTTCTCCCCGAGGGAGAAGGGAAAGGAAACCGAGGTATCTCCTGAGATAGAGCGAATGCGAGTAATCGAGGCCGGCGTGTGGCAGGCGATGGAAAAGCTGACTTCGGATGAACGGGAGATTGTGGAGCGGATTCATTATATGGGACAAACATACCGGGAGATTTCCGACAAGTCCGGACGGGCGATTCACCGGCTCGAATCGCTGCACAGCAGGGCTATCAAGAGGCTTCGGAAGGAACTCAGGCAGCTTGTGAAAGAACTGTACGGGATTGAGCCGCCGACGCCGAGATGCGTGATTTGCCGGTCAGCTATGCGCGAGGGAATTGACCGCATACTTGACGAGCATGATTCACGGCGAAGCTGGCGGACTATTATGCAACGGTTGCGAGATGAGTACGGCATCCGGCTTCGCACGCCTCAGACGCTGATAGGGCACAAGAAATATCATTGAGGAAGGCCGAACATGCGTCGCCAAGCAGAGCGGCAGGTCACACTCCGACTTCGTCGAAGCAAGACCTGCCACAACTTGTAGCCCACAGCTTGCTGTAGGTTGGCCTTAAGAAAGGGGAAGCAGAATGAAGGACAAGCAAAACGAGATACCGAAGTCACGAGAGAAAGATCGAGGCGAGCTCTGTGTGACAATCCACATGTCGTACGAAATGAAGGAGAGCTTGCGAGTATTGGCGGCGAGATATGATCGGACAGTCGCAGATATTATCCGCGCGGTGATCAAAATCGGCATCCCGATGATGGAGGGGTTATCGAAAGCGGAGGAGGTGATGGTGAAGGAGTATGTTCAGCTGTTCAGAAAGCTGAGGCAGGTTAAGGCGTTGAAGGATATATAGTGATCGGGCGAGTCTTCAGCGCTCGCCCGAACAGATTGGAGAATCCTGCGGTCTATTCACCTTCGCCGGTCGAATTTGATACCGGCAGGTCAACGGTGAGGTTGAGACCGTAGGTGAAGTTGAGCGACTGCTGGATACTCTCATCGAGAGGAACGCGTATGTGAATGCCCGGATGGAAACTGCCGATGGTGGCGCTTAACGATGCCCCGGCCTGAAACTGGGTACGCTCATCGAACGAGAGATCGGATTCGGTAACAATCAACCGACCGTTGATTCCCAGGCCTGCCCGAACATACCTCTGCGTGAGCCAGAATTCAGCGCTGCAGTCGGCCAGCAGTTCAGGGTCTCCTTCATCCGGGAACATTGCTGTTGGGCTGAACAGGAATTGAAATTGATATTGGTTCATCTCGACCACGCGATAACCGGTCGAGAGCTGAAGGGTCAGGAGCTTTGGCCAAAACGCCTCCCAACGATCCATAGCGGACGCCATTCCAAAGTCAGACGCATGATAGTTCTGATAGTCTACTTCGGCCAGCGGCAGGCGGACTCCAAACTTGAGGACAGGAGAGCTTTCCCGCCCGGCCAACTCAATTCCGAGAAGGGGGTTTCCGATAGTGGATTCGCTTCGCTCATAGTATGACCCACCATAGTATGAATATGCCTTGCGGCTGAAATGAGAATACGGGAACTCAAGAAGGAGATCCAACCTGTCTGCCAATCTGATACGTCCTGAGAGACTATACTGAATCGACCAAAACGATAAGTTTCGATCCCATTCGTAGGAAACTTTGGAAATTTCGAGCGAAATCCCCGGTTCATGCAACGGGCTCATCCAGTTGACTTGGGCGGTAGAAAGCGCGGAACTCAACATGATAACAGCCAGCACCACAAGACATGCACGCGTGAATTTCATTGTCCTATCCCTCCTGTACTAGGTTATAGTGGGTGATTCTGTCAATTAAATGATAGAATAGTGATTGCGTCGCACTCCGGCAAGTGGATTTTCGTTCTTCCCGTTCGCCAAGAAACCGCTTGAACCGAGTGTACTCAATGCGTATACTCCCGCGAACCTAACCAAAGACATGGATTATGTTCGAGAAACAACGGACTGTTAGAAAAGAAATCTCCTTATCCGGCATAGGCTTGCACACCGGCAATATGTGCACGATGACGTTCAAGCCGGCGCCGCCGGATCATGGTATCGTATTCGTACGGACCGATATTGGCGGGCGTCCGTCGGTGATTGCCGATATCGATCACGTCGTTGACATCTCGCGCGGCACCACGCTGCAGCAGGGGGATGCGCGCGTCCACACGGTGGAGCATGTGCTGGCCTCATTTGCGGGCTTACAGATCGACAACATCATAGTCGAGTTAGACGCCAACGAGCCGCCGGTCGGCGACGGCTCCTGCAAACCGTTTGTCGACAAACTGCTCGAAGCCGGGATCGAGAATCAGGACGCCGACAAGTTATACCTTGAGATCGATACGCCGATGTCGTATTCCGAGCCGGAGCGCGGTGTCGATCTGGTGGTGACACCGTCGGATGATCTCCGCATCACCTTCATGATCGATTATCGCAGCCCGGCACTCGGCACACAGTACACGACGCTACAAAGTCTGGAGTCGGAGTTTGTCGATGAGTTCGCCCCGGCGCGGACTTTTTGTTTTCTCTCTGAAGTTGAGCAGCTCAAGAAGACCGGATTGATCAAGGGCGGAAGTCTCGAAAACGCTATTATCATCTACGACTCGGACCAGGGGCAGGTAGAGGTTGACCGCATTCGCCGGGCGCTGAATATCAACGGCGACGCCTTTGTGGGGAAAACCGGCATCATAAACGACATTCCGCTTCGCTTCCACAATGAGCCGGTACGCCACAAGACACTTGATTTGCTCGGCGATCTGTTCTTGATCGGCGCGCCGATAAAGGGTCACATCCTTGCCGCTCGCTCCGGTCACAAGGCCAATGTGGAACTTGCCCGCCGAATGCGAGAGTTGTACAGGAAGAAGCGGATCGCCGGACGGTATCCGTCAAAAGCGAAAGAGGCGTTCTTCGATATCAACGGCATTCTTGAGATCATGCCGCACCGCTATCCGTTCCTGCTGATCGACCGCGTACTCGATCTGGTTCCGGACAAGCGGGTAGTGGCAATCAAGAATGTGACAATCAATGAACCGTTTTTTCAGGGACATTTCCCCGGACACCCAATTATGCCGGGCGTGATGATTCTCGAGGCAATGGCTCAGGCGGGCGGAATTCTGTTGCTGAATGCCATTCCTGATCCCAAAACCAAGGTTGTGTATTTCATGTCGATTGATAATGCCAAATTCCGCAAGCCGGTCCTGCCGGGGGATCAATTGCGATTCGAACTGGAGATGCAGGCGTTCCGGCGGAATACCTGCAAGATGACCGGTCAAGCGTTTGTTGAAGACGTGGTCGTCGCCAGCGCTGACCTTATGGCGATGGTGATGGACCGATGAACCAGATTCATCCAACCGCATTGGTTTCACCGAAAGCGGAGTTAGCCGACGATGTCGCGGTCGGCCCGCACACCATTATCGAGGATGGCGTCGTTATCGGCAAGGGGACACAGATTGCGTCATCGGTACTATTGGCGACGGGAGCGGTAATCGGTGCCAATGTGAAGATATCGCACGGCGCGGTTATCGGGACACTGCCACAGGACCTGAAATTCGGCGGCGAGAGAACAAAAGCGGTAGTCGGCGACAACACGGTGATTCGCGAATACGTGACGATCAACCGTGGAACGAAGGCCCACGGTGAAGCCTCGGTCGGTTCGAACTGCATGATCATGGCGTATGCGCATGTCGCGCACGATTGTATCATCGGCAACAACGTCATAATGGCCAATTGCGTAAACCTGGCGGGGCATGTCGAAGTTGAAGATTTCGCGATTATCGGCGGAGTCGTGCCGGTGCACCAGTTTGTGAAGATCGGCGCGCATTGCATGGTGGGGGGCGGATTTCGCGTGCAGCAGGACATCTGCCCATACGCGTTGGTGGGCGGCTACCCGCTCAAAGTAGTCGGGCTGAATGCAATTGGTCTCAAGCGGCGTGGCTTTCCTCTGGAATCAATCAAGCGGCTTGAGAAGACCTTCAAACTGTTGTTTTTCTCCGGACTGAATACGAGTCAGGCGATAGAACGAATCAAACAGGATGTCGAGCCGGGGCAGGAGGTCGAGCATATCCTGAAGTTCATCGGCCGCTCCGAGCGCGGGATAGTGAAGTAGATATAATCTCCCACAGCAAGCTGTGGGGCACGAAAGTTGTAGGTCGAAACCCCTTCGGGTTTCGACATTGAAATCTACTCCGAATTTCTTGTACCATGAATCGCAATGTAGCTCTCATCTGGATTTTCACTCTCATCGTGCTGGTGCTTCAGGCGGTTCTGGCCTACCATGATCTGCCGGACAGGATGGCATCCAGTTTCGACTTTAACGGCAACCCCAGAGAAGCGGGGTCGAAGGAGTCGTTCTACCTGAGTTGGCTCATCACGATCTTTGTGATGAACGCCTTTGTACTGATTATGAAGCCGATCTTCCGATGGGCGCCAGTTTCCATGATTAATGTACCCAACCGTGAATATTGGCTCGCGACACCGGAGCGGCGCACCCAGTCATCTCTGAAACTGACCAACATGATGGCGGCCGTGTTCACGTGCGTGAATGTCATGCTCATCCTCGTGTTTCAGTATATCGTTTCCGTGAATCTCTACGGAAAGCCGAGTTTTCCGATATGGATACCATTCCTCGTTGTTCCCGTGCTGCTGGTCTTTCCGCTTGTCTGGATCTTTGCGGCTTTTCGAGTGCCAAGCGAATCCAAGCAGGCGCCGCGAGGCGAACGGTCATTGACATGACTGTCTACTTGCGGTATATTGAAGGCCAGTAGGAGGTCAACCCGAATGTTCAAGTATCTCATAGCAGCACTCCTTGCCGCGCCGTCGATTCTGGCTCAAGCGAAGGTGGGCACAACCGGCGCTCAGTTCCTCGAACTGCCGCCATCGGTCAGAGCTGTCGGCATGGGAGATGCGGGCATCACGCTGACAAGCGATCGAGCCTATTATTACAACCCCGGATCGCTCGGTCTGCTTGATTGTCCGAGAATTCAGATAGCGGGAAGCCCCTTCCCGACCGAGTATCCGGCCGGCGTCGATTATTACTCGATGTCTATAGCGGGTAAGTTGAAGAAAGCGACCACCGGCTCACCCCTTAGTCTTGCTTTCGCTTATCATCTAGTCTGGTTGAATTCCGGAGAACTCGTCGAGCAGACCTATGACGGAACAGGAAACACGTTCAGCTACAAGGACTACGCGCACAAAGTGACGGCATCGCTAGCGCATGTGGGTGGAGTCGAGTACGGTTTCGGGGTGACCGTGGCGTATGCATGTAAGAAAGAAAACGACCGCGTTATCGCCGATGGCGTCACTTACGATTACGGAATGCTTGTTCGTGTTCCTCTGGGCCGCGTGTTTGCTCCCGGGGATTCCGGTACGATTCTGAATCGTTGTCGGATTGACGTTGGATTTGCTGTGGACAATTTGGGATCTGCCCTCACCTACTTTGATCACAGATATACGCTACCGGTTGAACGGCGCAGCGGGATTGGGGTAAACATAGTATTTCAACCCTTCACACTTTATCCGGTGCTTCAGTTAGTCCATCATACGAATAGTCTCACTCGTACGCATCTCGGTTTTGAGGTGGAGTGGAAGAAGGCGATCTCAGCGCGTACTGGGCTGATAAAAGACGACAACGACCGCACGACCATGGGGCTTACAGTCAAGAGCGGGGGTCTCTACGAAGCGCTGACCGGCAGGGAATGGCGGTTGCCGCTGGATCTGAACATCTCCTACGCCTGGGTTGAAGGCGTAATGACTGGAACTCCCGGTATGGACTTCTACGGTATCGAACTGAACCTGTAGAACACTCCCGGTACATACCATCTTTTGGCCCCAGTTATCGCTTTATGATTTGCATCAATCCCGTTACTTTCACTGCTACTATGAACGGAGCGCAGGCAAGAGGTTGACAGGCATATGGCACGATTAAAGACGGCAGTGGTCGGCGTGGGTGGACTTGGCAGGCACCATCTCCGCTGGCTTTCACAAATCCCTCAATCCGAGTTGGTCGGATTCTACGATATCGATCGGGAGAAAGCGTCGAAATACGCTGTCGAGTACAATGTCCCGGCGTTCCGATCGCTCGCGGAACTGGCCGGTCAGGCCCAGGCGGTTTCCATTGTCGTGCCAACCACAGCACATTTCGAGACGGCGGAATACTTAATCGAGCACGGTATTCACTGCCTGATCGAGAAGCCGGTCACGGCGCGTCTGGATGAAGCCCGTCGGTTGAAGGAGCTGGCAGGGCAAAGGGGCGTGAAGGTCACGGTTGGTCAAATAGAGCGGTTCAATCCTGCGGTCCTGGCGCTAAAAGAATACAACATCAAACCGTCGTTTATCGAAGCGCATCGCCTGGCGGCTTTTGATCCCCGCGGCACGGACGTGGCTGTCATTCTCGATCTCATGATTCATGACATCGATCTAGCGCTCTCGCTGGTGGGATCGCCCGTGGCCGACATTCAAGCCTCAGCCGTAGCCGTGATTTCGGAACAGGCGGATATCGCCAACGCCAGGCTGACGTTCGCCAACGGCGCCGTAGCCAATCTGACCGCCTCGCGAATCTCGCTCAGAGCCATGAGAAAACTCCGCGTGTTTCAGCGTTCCGGATATTTTTCACTGGATCTGGCTGAGAAACAGGCTGATGTATACCGCCTCGCATCCGGCGATGGACCACAGGAAGGAATGCGAGTGCCGCTGGGGAAATCCGGTAAGGACATTCTCTATTCCAAGGTACCGGACTCCGGCAAGGACATGCTGGGATCGGAATTGATCGCTTTTTTGGATGCGATCATCAACGATACGCCGGTGGCGGTGACGCTGGACGAAGCCACCGAAGCGCTGCGGGTGGCGCTGGAAGTCGAACGGATCGGGTTGGCGTCCATAGCCAAGATAATGCATCAGAGCGGGCATTGATGAGCGGTCCGCTGCTTTTCATCTCGGCGGGTGATCTTTCCGGCGACAATGCTATGGCGCGGGTTCTGGCCGAACTCGGTAGCCGAAAACCGGGGCTTCGGACATTCGGACTGGGCGGCGAGAAGCTCAAGGGTCTCGGCCAGGAGCAGCTTGCCGATGGCAAAGAGATTGCGGTCATCGGCTTCTGGGAAGTGGCGAAGAAAATCAGGTATTTTTCACGCTTGATGGACCAGTGCGCAAAGGAGATCGAGAGGCGGAAACCCAATTGCATTGTTCTGGTCGATTACCCCGGATTCAACCTCCGGTTGGCTCGAAAAGTGCGCCATCTAAAGATTCCGATAGTCTACTACATCTCGCCGCAGGTTTGGGCGTGGGGCGGCAAGCGAGTCGGCGAGATCCGGGAGCTTGTCGACCAGATGTTAGTTATCCTGCCCTTTGAAGAGAAATTCTATCGTAATACCGGAGTGCAAGCGGAGTTTGTCGGTCATTACCTGCTTGAGGATATTCCTGCCGAGTTCATCCAGTCTCCGCTTCCGAAGACCGGACAGATTGCGTTGCTTCCCGGCTCGCGCCCGCAGGAAATCGAGCGGATGCTCGATCCGATATGTAAAGCCGCCGCGGCCTTTAATCAGAAGCACAATACGCGCGCGGTCCTTGCCGGTATTCGGGGCCGGTATGATTATGACGCGGCGGTGAAACCGTACGCTGCTTCCGGAATCAGTGTATCTTTCGACGATTCTCGTCGTATCGTTTATGAAAGTGATTGGGCGGTGACGGCTTCCGGTACGGCAACGCTGGAAGTGGGTATTATTGGACGTCCAATGGTGATCGTGTACCGAACCGGCTTTCTCACTTATCACATTGCGCGGCGGCTGCTCAAGATTGACACGATCGGCCTCGTCAATCTTGTGCTCGGTGAAAAAGTTGTGCCGGAACTCATTCAGCATGAGGTATCGGCATCGCGGATTCTGGCAGAAATGGAGCGTCTGTATATTGATTCTTCCATGACCAACAGAATGGTCGAACAGTTGCACCGAATACCGGATCGGCTGGCGGCGCCATCCGGCTCGCGTCGCGCGGCGGAGATAATCGAGTCATATCTATGATGCTTCTTTACCGGATATTCGGTCTTGTCATCTATGGCGTCGTGTATCCATATGGACGTATACGGGCGGCCCTTGGGGATGAAGCGTGGCGCGGACGCCTGGCGGTGAACGGCTGCTGTAAGGCTGCGGATATCTGGCTTCATGCCGCCTCGGTCGGCGAAGTGCGCGTGATAAGCTATCTGGTCGATTACCTGCAAAAGAAACGGCCCGCGATCCGAATGCATGTGACCGTTATGACTCGGGCCGGTTACAGCACTGCCAAAACGCTTCTTGGTGACAAGGCTGCGATTTCGTTCCTGCCTCTTGATGTCGCGTTCCTGCAACATCGTGCGGTGTCGAGTATTCAGCCACAGCTCTTGGTTATCGCCGAGACCGAGATTTGGCCGCACCTGATTCAGGCTGCTTCAGCAAAGAACGCTCCGATTATCTTAGTTAACGCGCGGATGACCGATCGCGCGCTTGGCCGATATCTGAGATTCAAGCGGCTGTTCGCTCTTCTCTTATCCCGCTATGATCGCATTTTCGCCAAGAGCGAAGATGACTGCGCAAGATTCCTTCGACTCGGAGCAGTGCCGGACAGATGTGAGACGACCGGAGATATGAAGTTTGACGCTCCCCTGCTTGAGCGCGGCGACAAGAAACGGCAGCAGATTCGCGAATCACTCGGTGTCGGCGACAATGAATGCTTGTTGGTAGCCGGCTCGACACGCGAGGGGGAAGAGGAGCAGTTGTTCGCGGTTTACCGGTCGGTCCGGGCTGCTGACTCGCGAGTGCGACTGGTCATTGCGCCACGACATTTGACCAGACTCGCGGAAGTTGAGCAGATTGCTCAGTCACAGGGATTACGTGTGCACCGGCACTCGGCGCCGGCGGATTCTTCCCCGCAGGATATCGTACTTGTAGACCGGATGGGTCTGCTGAATGACCTCTACTTGGCTGCCGATGTGGCATTTGTCGGCGGAACTCTGGTTGATATCGGCGGGCACAATGTTCTTGAGCCGGTTTGGGCCGGAACACCGGTGCTATTTGGACTTTCGGTCGGCAATGTACGCGAAGCGGCCGAGTACATTCTGGAGAACAAGTACGGCGCTCAGGCAGCTACCGCCGCGCAGTTGGAGACAATCATTCGAAAGTACCTGCAAAAGGAAATCTCCTTCCGAGTGAAAACCGACGATGATATTACGCATTCTCCGACCGCCTGCGCCGGTGATTACATTCTGAGGAAACTGGACCGTGCTTGAGCAGCTATGGAAACTGATCCTCAGGCGCGGCCGGTACAGCCCACTTGTTATACCGGCATTCTTTCTGTGGATAGCGTCATATCTGTATCGGGCCGGTGCCCGACTGAAAGTGATACTATCCGGCTCGCCTGTGAAGGTCGGTGTGCCGGTGATTTCAGTGGGCAATGTCACGGTCGGAGGCTCCGGCAAGACGCCGTTGGTCGGACTGCTCGCGCGAGAATGCTTGAAACGAGGTATTCGCGTTGGCGTGGTGTCGTCCGGGTACGGGCGCACCTTACGAAAACCGATTCTGGCAAGCGGCAGTGAACTTCGGTCTCGCCGGGCCGTTGAAACGGGCGACGAAGTGCTCCTCCTGGCCAGTTCTGTTCCCGACGCGGTATTCTCTGTTGATCGGTCCAAGACGGTCGCTGCTCGACAACTGGCCGAATCAGGCCGTGTGGATTTGATTATTGTCGATGATGGGTTTCAGCACCGCAAGCTGTGGCGGGATTTCGATATCGTCGTGTTCGACGTGTCCGTGGACGAGCGGCTGCTTCGCTCGTTTCCCTATGGCGTCCTGCGCGAACCGCTTGCCACGCTTGGGCGGGCCCAGGCGATCGTTCTCACCCGAACGGATATGGAATACGCCGTCTCCAGCGTACATGAATTACTTTCCCGCTACAATCCCGGCGCTGAAGTGACCAACTCAACGTTCACAATTTCCGAACTTGTCTCCGCCGACGGGCGTTATCCTACCAAGCTCCTGCAGGTTCGCTCTGCTTTTCTGTTTGCCGGTATTGCGAGTTTCGAATCGCTGCTTCGACAGGTCAAACCGATGGTGCGAAAGCTCGATTTCGCCCTTGAGCTCGCCGACCACCAGCGATACAATCGCGCTCTGCTGCACCGCATCAAGGGGATGGCGGACCGGTTCGGCTCGGAGTGCATCCTGACCACCGGAAAGGACTGGGTGAAGATGGGGCATTTTGATTTCGGACGGGAAAGTTACTATCTTGAACTGGAGGTAGAACTGCGGCCATCGACAGAGCAGTTCATTAACAAGCTGGTTCAAACGCTGAAAGTGAAGCAAGGCGAGTAATGGATCATCGGTACGACTTCCTGGTCATCGGCAGCGGTATTGCCGGCCTGTTTTATGCCTTGAAGGTGTCGGAATTGGCGCCCAAGGCCAAGATCGCGCTGGTGACCAAGAACGCCGAGACCGCCACTAATACGAACCGGGCGCAGGGGGGGATTGCGGCCGTTCTCTCTGACACCGATTCATTCGAGTCGCACATAGCAGACACCATCCGGGTTGGGTGTGGACTCTGCCGGCCGGAAGTTGTCGAGCAGATTGTGGAGTCCGGTCCGAGAGCGGTCGAGCAATTGATTGCCTACGGTGTGCAGTTCACGAAAGTCGGCAGTCGGTTTGATCTGGGCCTCGAAGGGGGACATTCGGCCAAGCGGGTCGCCCATGCTTCCGATCTGACCGGTCAGGAGATAGAGCGGGCGCTGTTGGCGGCTTGTCGATCCAAAGCAGAGACGATTCACATCTACCGCGATCACATCGTGCTGGACTTGATGAAATATCAGTCGGGCGGATCGCGCTATTGTGCCGGCGCTTTCGTCTTCGAGGAAGAGCATCGCGTATTTGCCGCCTTCTATGCGCCGGTCACCATGCTTGCGACCGGCGGGCTGGGGCAGGTCTATTTTCACACTTCGAATCCGGAAATCGCCACCGGCGACGGCGTAGCTATTGCCTGGCGGAGCGGAATTCCGGTTGCCAATCTCGAGTTCATTCAATTTCACCCCACGACGTTGTATGCCCCCGGGCGGGAGCCGTTTCTGATATCGGAAGCTGTGCGCGGTGAAGGGGGAAGGTTGAGGTCGGTGGACGGCCGGTTCATAATGGAGACGGCGCACGAACTTAAGGACCTGGCGCCGCGTGATGTAGTTGCCCGCGTAATCGATAAAGAGCTGAAGGCGAGTGGCGAGGAATACGTTTATCTCGATGTAAGCCATCTCGACGCCGGATTCGTCAAGGATCGTTTTCCCAATATCTACCAGCAGTGCCTGAACTATGGTTTCGACATAACGAAGCGCCCGATTCCGGTTGTGCCGGCCGCCCATTATTCCTGCGGTGGCGTCATATCGTCGGTGTCCGGAGAAACAGCGCTGCCGGGATTGTATGTGGCCGGTGAAGTGGCGATGACCGGCCTGCACGGCGCCAATCGGCTGGCATCCAACTCCCTGCTTGAGGCGGTCGTCATGGCGGCGCAGGCATCGGAAGAATCGTATGCGTATTTCAAGAGGACGCACTTCCCTGAGGCGGTCCCGGTTGAAAACTCGCTTTACTCTTCGTTGTCGTATCCGCGCGAAAAGATATTGATTGCGCACGATCGCCGCGTCCTCCGCCGCATCATGTCGGATTTTGTCGGGATAGTCCGCACCGAGGACCGGCTCTCTCTGGCGCTGGAAAAGGTGATGCAAATTCGCCACGCCATTGAGCAGTATTACTTCGCAACCCCGGCAACGTATAACGTTTTGGAATTGCGGAATCTGGCGACCGTCGCCGAACTGATAATCCGCTCGGCGCTCTGGCGGCGGGAATCGCGGGGGCTGCATTATCTCGATGATCGCCCCGGCACGAACGACTTCTACAAACGAGATACTATAATTTCAGGTCAGCAGGAGAGAGGACCCAGTTAATGACTTCGGCCATACGCACCCATGAGATGATTCTGATACTCGATTTTGGCGGGCAGTATACACAGTTAATTGGCCGGCGGGTGCGGGAAGCCCATGTCTATTGTGAGATCGTGCCGTTCAATGCTGACTTGACGCCGTATCGCAACAGGAATGTGGCCGGCTATATTCTCTCCGGCGGCCCGGCCTCGCTGGCCGATCCCGATTCACCGCGACTGTCGCGCGAGTTCTTCACGACAAACAAACCGATTCTGGGTATCTGCTACGGCATGCAATTGTTGGCGGACTTATTTGGCGGCAAGCTGGCCCGAAGCGAACATCGCGAATACGGAAGAGCCAGACTGAACACAACGCCGTCCTCCGGGCCGCTTTTCAAGGAGTTCGCACAGGGAAGTCAGGTCTGGATGTCCCACGGCGACTCGATTGTCGAACTACCGAAAGGTTTCTCCGTTATTGGTTCCACCGATTCACTTGCCACGGCGGCCATTTCCGACGATCAGCGGCACGTGTACGGTGTGCAGTTCCACCCGGAGGTGCATCACACAACCGAAGGGCGCAAGGTTCTTCATAATTTCCTGTTCGATATCTGCGGCGTGAAGGGGGACTGGACCACAGAATCATTTATTGATGAATCCATTGCCAAAATACGCGCGCAGGTCGGAGACGGGAAAGTGTTGCTCGGCATCTCCGGCGGCGTGGACTCGACCGTAGCTTCGGTGCTGCTGGACCGGGCGGTCGGCAAACGGCTGCACGCCGTGTTTGTCGACACCGGGATGCTTCGCAAGAATGAGTTCGCCGATGTCGTCACAATGCTGACCACGCTCGGCATCAACCTGCATCCGGTGGATGCTTCCACAATGTTCATGGCGAGACTGGCCGGAGTCGAGGACCCGGAAAAGAAGCGGAAGATTATCGGCGCGGGATTTATCGATGTCTTCGAACACGAGGCGGAGAAGATCGGGCAGGTCGATTTCCTCGCGCAGGGGACGCTCTATCCGGACGTGATTGAGTCAACTTCGTTCAAGGGGCCGTCGGTGACGATCAAGTCGCACCACAATGTCGGCGGTCTGAAAGAGCGAATGACACTCAAGCTCGTGGAGCCGCTCAGGGAGTTGTTCAAAGACGAGGTACGCGCGCTTGGCCGAGCGCTCGGTTTGCCGGAGCAGTTTATCCGGCGGCATCCGTTCCCCGGTCCGGGACTGGCCGTGAGAATACTTGGCGATGTTACTACCGAGCGGTGTGACCTGCTTCGGGAAGTGGACGCGATATTTATCGAGGAACTGCACAACCACAAGATTTACGACGATATCTGGCAGGCATTCGCGGTGCTGTTGCCGGTGAAAGCGGTGGGGGTGATGGGGGATGAGCGGACATACGAGAACGTCGTGGCGCTTCGGGCGGTGACATCGGTTGACGGCATGACTGCTGACTGGGCGCGGATCGACCCGGAGATTTTGGCGCATATTTCGAACCGGATTATCCGCAATGTGAGGGGAGTCAACCGCGTGACGTATGATATTTCGTCAAAGCCGCCCGCGACGATTGAGTGGGAGTGAGATGACACTTATGGACATATCACCTTGTGTGCCGCGTAGCTAAATCACCTCTCATCTCGGCATTGACACCGGCAACCATCCGCCCTATCTTGGCGTGCCGATTAAGCAAAGAGCGTATTGAGACTTGACACAAGTAACTGAACAGAACAGCCTCATGCCGTTCACCCGGCCGGTGCAGGGAGACCTTGAGGAATTCGACCGGAAGCTGAACGATTATCTGCAAGGGGATTCCCCGCTCATTACGTCTATTGCGCGTCATCTGCTCAAAACCAGAGGAAAACGAATCCGCCCGGCGTTTGTGTTCCTGTCATCGCGGGCCTCAGGCAATTTCACGGAGTTCTCTGTTGATGCTTCGTTGGCAATTGAACTGATTCATACGGCAACGCTGTTGCATGACGACGTGGTCGATGAATCGGACCTTCGGCGCGGCCAGGAGACGGTCAACGCCCGTTGGACGAACTTGATCTCCGTTTTGATGGGGGACTACCTGTTTGCCAAGGCGTTTCGGATCATGGTTGATACCGGTTCGATTGCCCTGATCGACGCTATTTCCCGCGCCACCGAGCGGGTCTCGGTAGGCGAACTGCGGCAGATTGAAGAGACCGGAAACTACTCTCTTTCCGAGGATGAGTACCTTGACATAATTGCCGACAAAACCGCCTCGCTGTTCAATGTCTCCTGCGAGACCGGACCGCTTTTGAGTGGACGTTCGGCTGAAGATCGTCAGCGATTCGCGGACTTTGGTGAGAAAATCGGGACTGCTTTTCAGATTGCCGATGACCTCTTGGATTTTGTCGGCGATGCTGAACTCACCGGCAAAGAACCGGGGAACGATGTCCTCAACGGTAAGGTGACCCTCCCGCTTATCTATTCACTCAAGCAGGTGAGTGAGGCTTCCAGCCGGGAGATGATCGAGCGACTCCGCCAAAAGCGGGACCATGACACCTTCAAGCGCGTTTACGAATTCATCTCTGAAAACGGCGGCCTTGACTATGCGTATCGTCGCGCCGATGAGTTATGCCGACAGGGACTGGAGTCAATCAAACCGATTGAATCATCCCCCTTCTATGACTCTCTTGTCGAGATGGTCCGCTTTACCTCCGCTCGTGTGGCATGAGGCCACGACGCCTCGGTAGCTCACCTCTTTCTGCTGGAGTTCGGCTCTCTTTCTCTGTATCATCTCAAGACTTAACCGGCACCTTGATGGTATAAGCAGGAAACATGTTCGGCCTGAATGACTTCTCAATCAATTTCCTTACCGGCACGCCGGTGCTGGTCTCGCTGGCACTGGTAGGGCTGCTCGCGCTCGCCGTGTTCCTGTACTATCGCACAAATCCCCCGTTGCCGACATTCTGGAGAGTATTGCTGGGAGCATTGCGGGTGATCGCAATCATATCTTTGCTGGCAGTCTTACTGGAACCGGTAATCAGTTACAATAGAGAATTCGAGCGACCGCGACGCATTTCGGTACTGCTTGATCGCTCCCTGAGTATGGAGCGGGTCGAATCGAACCTTTCGCGACGCGCGCGGCTTGATTCCCTGCTGTCCTCGGAGTCGTATGGACGGCTCAGACGAGAAGCATCAGTGACGCCGTTCTATTTCGGAGGAAATCTCGAATCCGATCAAGACAAAGTTCAGCGGGATCAAACTGCGCTCGGCGATGTGCTGGATGAGCTGAAGGCTCAGCAGATGACCGATCCGGCCGATGCGTGGTTGGTGTTCTCCGACGGCAAATCCAACAGTGGCCGAACGGTTACCGAAGCCGCGGCAACGCTCGGTATTCCCACCACTACAATAGACATGGCGTCGTCGGCCGGCGCTTTCGATGTGGCCATTGAAAACGTCGATTTCAACAATGTGCTGTTCGTTGGGCAGCTGGCTGAAATCAAAGTGAAGATCGGCTGGAGGAATGCGGCGGGAAAGACAGTCAGAATCAACCTTTTGGGTGGTGACGGAACCGCGCCGACGGCCGACTTTCCAATCTCGGAACCATCGGGCAAAGGGGAAATCACTCTCAAGTACCTGCCGACGCAGCCCGGCCAGCGACTCTTGCGCTTGAATTTGTCACCGCTCGAAGGGGAAGAGTCAGATCGCAACAACAGCCGCACGATTTCAGTCAAGGTTCTCAAGAGCCGGTTGCAAGTGCTGATTGCCACGGCGCGTCCAGACTACGAGGTGGGCTTCCTCCGGCGACAGTTGCTGAAATCTGATAACTACGCGGTTGACCTCTGTGTCACCGGCCCGCGAGCCGGCAATCTGTCGCGGCGGTTTCCGTCGTCTCAAACCGAACTGAACCGATATGATCTGATAGTGCTCTATGACCCGGACCCATCGGCATACGAGAGAGCAGCGCCGCTTCTCAAATCATATCTGTCCGAAAAAGGGGGGGCGGTGTGGGTAATGCTGGGAGAGCAGTTCGCCTCACAGGGTTCGGTTAAATGGTTCAACGATCTGCTGCCGTTTTCGCAATCAAGGCGCGGCCCAATCGAGTATCTGGATTTCCAAGGCGAGCCGGCCGAGAATAATCTTTTCCATCCGGCGGTGCGTCTGGCGGACAGCCGGACAGGGATTCGCGAGGCTTGGAACAACCTCCCACCGTTCAAGTCGCTTGTCCGCTGTGATGTCATTGATCCATCCTCGACGCAGTTAGTCTACGCCGCGATCCCATCGCTGCCGAGCGATCGAACTCCCATACTCGGATTCAGGCGCTTCGGCCCCGGCAAATTGCTGGCCAATGCGGCCTTACCCTTCTGGACCTGGAGTTTTCAGAATATCGGGTTCGGCGGTTCCGACAGTACTTACGCCTCTTTCGTTAACGGCACTGTCCGATGGCTAACCACGCGCGATGATTTCGACCCTATTCGCGTCGCGCCGGAGAGAGAAGTGTTCTCTCGGGGAGAACCGGTCCGATTCGACGCTTATGCTTACGATCAGGGATACCGGCCGATTCCGGGTGTGACCGGGACAGTTTCCCTAAAAGAACGCGAGAGCGGCACAATTCATGACGCTGATTTGGTGGCACGCTCCGAAGGCAGACTTGAGGCTTCGCTGGAGCGAATTCCACCCGGCCATTACAGCTACACAGCGACCCTGTCGCGCGATGGTCAAGAGTTGCGGCGAGCAGAGGGGACAGTGGCGGTCGAGGAGTTTTCGCTCGAAGAGTACGATCAGAGCGGCGATCCTGCAACCCTGTCATCTCTGGCCCGTCTCACCGGCGGGAGCAGCTATACCTATCGCCAGTTCTCCGAGGCGGTCTCGGCAATGAACATATCCCGTGTCAAGGAATCAATAAGCGGCGAAATCGTGCTCTGGAACAAGTTCTGGCTGCTTATTCTGTTCGTGCTCTGTCTGTCGGCGGAGTGGGTGATTCGGAAACTGCAACAGCTAATCTAACTTCTTTTCGATCGCCTTATAGGCATCCATGACCGGTCGCAGGTCGATCTTTTCAGCCAGCGCAATCTTCTCATCGCACAGGCTCTGAACGAGCACTCGGATCTTTTCCGCACATTTGGATATCATCTCAATCTGGCGCTTCTGCTGAGGGGTGAGGGAAGAGCTGTCCATCAGAAGGAACTCGGAATAGCCGATGATTCCCGCCAGCGAATTGTTAATCTCATGATTCATGCTCAGGCAGTGCCCGATATACGGCTTGAGCGCCTCAAATAGGGCCAGATCGTCGGACGGGCGCCCGGCTTTGGGGGTTTCAGATACGGTCTTTTCCAGCTTGATATCACTCATATGGCATCTACCCCTCCTTCTTTCATATATCGACAGAGTTCATAGCACACTTGATTTATTTGATCTATCATTTGAGTGTCGCCAAACTTCCCAATTGCAATTCGGCGGTGGAGTTCTATATTCTGTTCATACACAAAGAGAAAGGGCGTATGAAAATAGCGGTAATTGGAGCCGGCCTGATGGGACGCGCGGCGGTGTTTGATGTAGCACGAGCACAGGGTGTCGACAAGGTCGGCGTATTCGATATCGACGAGCAACTGGCCAAGGAAATAGCCAACAAGTACGGCGACGGCAAAGCGATCGGCGCCAAGCTGGATGCCGGCAATGAGTCGCAAGCGGCGGCGGCGCTAAAGGGTTACGATGCTGCGGTCTCCTGCGTCACCTACAAGTATAATCCGGGATTGACGCACGCCGCCATCGCGACCAAATGTCATATGGTCGATCTGGGTGGCAA
>Ga0315276_10000436_pt1 | contig 36002 bp, 37 predicted proteins | sample YL17G05_0_MG_FD_204542 | JGI IMG/M metagenome (GOLD analysis project Ga0315276, IMG submission 204542) | Sediment microbial communities from Yellowstone Lake, YNP, Wyoming, USA - YL17G05_0 | ecosystem: Environmental > Aquatic > Freshwater > Lake > Sediment | place: USA: Wyoming | collected...
AGAGAGACTGGCCGCATACCTATAACTACTTGACGCAGTTTAAGCAGATACTCTTATCTCGCGGTTCGAGAACAGTTAGAGAACTTGCGGAGCGAACAGCGTTCTATGCAATGTTTGGGATAGGTCGATATACCGTCGCGCGTTACAAGGTTGTTTGGAAGCGAATGGCAAACGACTTAGTTGCGGCGGTGATAAGTCAGCATAAGACAGAATTTGGATGGAAGACGATTATACCGACAGATACGACATCTTTATTTGCGACTGAAAAAGAGGACGAAGCACATTATCTTTGTGCGATTCTGAATTCGTTGCCCGTTAGGAAGTTTATAAAATCATATTCTTCGGCAGGTCGTGGGTTCGGCGCACCGTCGGTGATGGAGCACGTGGGGATACCAAAGTTTGACCCGAAGAATAAGAACCATATCAGATTAAGCGGACTTTCAAAGATATTACACCAGTTGCGACTGGATGGAAAAGAAACAGAGATGAGCAAACTTGAAGAAGAAGTGGATGCGACGGTTTGGAAGTTGTTTGAAGAAAGAAAAAAGTAAAAGGTAAAGGGCGAAGGGGATTCTGTATCCTACCAGAAGAATGGCGGGTAAACCCGCCAAACGGAGCGGCGGGTAAACATTAGAAGAATAACAATAAAAACCCCTTGCAGTGCAAGGGGCTAAAAGAGCCGCGGCGGTGCAGCGGCAATAAAAGAGCAAAGGAGAGATTTAAAAAATGGAATATACGACGGGTAAGGCGGGGAGGGTGGTGGCGGTGAGGCTGTTCGAGGGAGAAGAACTCTACGAATGTATCGAGGCGGTTGCGAAGAAAGAGAAAATAAAGGCGGCGGCGGTGCTGATTACAGGCGGGTTCAGAAAGGCAAAGGTCGTTGTCGGGCCAAAGCAGGAAAAGCCAAAGATTGTCGGGAACCTGAAGGGATTTGCCGGGCCGGGCGAGGTGCTGGGCGTGGGAACGATATACTGCGATGATGAGGGGCCGAAGCTGCATATCCATACGGCAATCGGCAAGGGCAATAAGACGATGGTCGGCTGTCCGCGCGGCGGAGCGAAGACGTTCCTGATTATGGAGGTGACGATAATCGAAATAAAGGGTGTGAAGGCGGGTCGGAAATACGATGAGGAGACGGGGCTGAAGCTGTTATCCTTTGAATAATCGGCATTCAATCATTTGGGCAAGGCGGGATTTTTTCGCCGGCCTTTTGCGCATAATTGAAATTTTCACATCAACGATGCCCGGGTTCGAATCGCTACCAGGTGTATGGGGGTTGGCTTATGCGACGGACACAAATAAATTGCTTGCACTTGCGGGACGGGCAGGGCATAATACCGGCGGGGATGGTTGTGATGAAAACAAGAGCGATGTAAAAATGGTCTCTGTAATCTTTTAGGAGATTTGAGATGAACGAGGAAAAAAACGGGCCGACCAATCTGTTAGACACAACCGACTGCTTAGAGGCTATCGGGGTATTCAGGTGGTGGAAAAATCTGTTTTTTCTGATTGTAGTGCTGTGCCTTTTGCTGCTGCAGGGGTTGTTCTGGCTTGTGGAGACCGGGTGCATCAAGACCGGCGGCGAAGAGGTCAAAATCGACACATCCGTTGTAGCAACTGAAGAGGTGAAGCCCGCGGGCGAGGCTGCCAAAGGTGCGACTGGCGGAGCTGTCGACAAGATAGCGGAGGCGGCGAAGGAGGTGGCAGGTGGGCCGAATCAGCCGGTCAAAGCGGCGCCGCAGGAGCATCCGAGCAAAAAAATTGCGGTCATTCTTGGGGTGAAATTCGAACATCTGGCGTGGCTTGTCCGCCTGTTTAATTTTGTGATTGTCCCGTCGGCGGCACTTTACTGCCTGACGATGCTGTTCTGTCTGAAGGTGTCGCTGGTAGGCAGGCTGGGCGGGATAAATCATATCTCCAGAGCGTTTTTCATATCGCTGGTGATGGTTGTATTCCTGCTGCCGTGGTATAAGCTGGCATCGGGAGCATTTGTCGGGGCATTATACGGGCCGCAAGAGCTGATGACTTCGTGCGGCACAGCCGAGGGCGGCAAAGAATTTGCGACTATGATGCTACACTATCTGCGGTTTAGCGGGCTGTGGGTGCTGGTAGTGCTGCTTCTTATATTCTCGCAGATACGCAGCGCCCGGTGGGCGAGGACCATTCTCCGCCGGCTTGAGGTGGTGTAGAAGGCGAAAAACGTAAAGCGGAAGATGCCTGAAAAAAGAATTCAATTATCAGGCGGGGCGGATGAGGCGGAAAAATGCTATCATCAGGCTTTGCAAATCGACCCAAACAGCACCAAAACAAGATAGGCCTTGCGGCATCCGGTTGCAGGTTTCTTGTGCGGGGGCGGGTTTAATGTTATTATAATATCAGGATGAGTCGAAGGCCTGAAAATAAAATTCTATTAGCAGCGGGGGTGATTTTTATAGTTGCAGCCTGCGTGGTTGTATATGCGCCTGCTATGCGGGGCGAGTTTATCTGGGACGATGAGACTTATGTGGTGGAAAACAAGCTGCTGACCGAGCCGGACGGGCTGTATCGCATCTGGTTTACGACCGATTCGCCTTCGCAATACTTTCCGCTGGTTTATACAACGTTTCGTTTCGAGCATAAGCTCTGGGGACTGAACCCGCTCGGCTATCACATAGTAAATCTGACGCTGCACATTGCCAATTCACTTTTGCTGTGGCTGCTGATATTTCGGCTGGGTATTCCTGCGGCGTGGCTTGCTGCGGCGATATTTGCGCTGCATCCGGTGCAGGTGGAGTCGGCGGCCTGGATTACAGAGCGGAAAAACGTGCTGATGACGTTTTTTCTTTTTTTGTCGCTGCTGACGTGGTTTCGGTTTACAGAAGGGCCGCTGCAATCGGGTCGCCGCTGGGGGATTTATCTTCTTTCGCTGCTACTGTATGCGCTTGCGCTTTTCAGCAAGACGACCGCCTGCACTTTGCCGGCAGTCCTTGTGCTTATACTGTGGTTTAAGCGAATCCGGCTCGATAAGAAACGGTGGCTGGAGATAGCGCCTTATTTGCTGCTCGGCCTTGTTATGAGTTTAGTTACAATGTGGTGGGAATATATCAGGTTCATAGGCGGGACTACATTAAAGCTGAACTGGCCTGAGCGGGTATTGCTTGCCAGCCGGGCATTGTGGTTTTATTTAGGCAAATTGGTCTGGCCGACCGATGTTACATTCAGCTACCCAAAGTGGAATATCAGCGCCGCCGACCCTTATCAATATACCTGGCTGATTGCATGGGTGATTGCGGGCTGGTGTATGTGGCGGTGGCGGGAAAAAATCGGGCGGGGTATTATCGCTGCAATTATCTTTTTTGTGGTTACGCTGCTGCCTATGATTGGTTTTTTGTCACTATATACTTTTCGCTATACATACGTGGCCGACCACTATCAATACGTGGCTTGTATCGGGCCGATTCTGCTGGTTGCAGCCGGCTGGCATCGGCTTGCGGGTCGGTTCGACGAAAGAAAAAGGCGTTTTGCGGCTGTTTTGCCGGTCTTTGTGCTGATTGTGCTGGGCGTTTTAAGCCGGCAGCAGTGCCACGCATATAAAAATCTCGAAAACCTCTACGGGGACATAATTCACAAGAACCCCGGCTCCTGGATGGCGCATAATAACCTGGCACTGCACTATAAATCACTGGACAGATTCGACGATTCGGTGCGCTATTACAAAAAGGCGCTCCAGATAGGGCCGAACGAGGTGCAGTCGCTTGTCAACCTTGGGATTGTGCTGGGGCTGCAGGGCAAAGAGGATGAGGCGATGTATTATTTCAAGAGGACACTGCAGGTCGACTCTAACTCTTCGGATGCGCACTTTAATATAGGGACAATGCTCGGCTCGTGGGGCAAATTCGAAGAGTCGGCCAGTCACCTTTACAGAGCGGTGCAGGCCAAGCCCGATTATGCGGAGGCGCACAGCAATCTGGGTATGGCGCTGGGGTCTCTGGGCAGATACGATGAGGCGGTAGTGCATTATCGCCAGGCACTGGAGATTAAGCCCGATATGGCCGATACGCTCAATAACCTGGCCGTTACGCTAAGATTGCAGGGCAAGTTCGATGAGGCTGTCAGCCATTTTAAGCAGGCGTTGAAAATCGACCCTAATTATGCCGATGCGCACAATAATCTCGGCATTACACTTGGGATGCAGGGAAAATTAGATGAGGCAATCGGTCATTTTCAGGCGGCGTTGCGGATTAGGCCGGACTTCGCCGAGGCAAAAACCAATCTCGACTTTGCGATTAAATCCAAATCGAAAAAATCACCCTGAAAAAGTTTATGAACGAAACGAGTCAAAGACCTGAAAGCAAGACTAAATTAGCGGCGGGAGCAATTTTCATAACTCTGATATGCGTTGCGGTATATATCCCCGCCATTCGCGGCGGTTTCCTCTGGGACGATGACAGTATGCTCACGGAAAACATCATCATTGAGGGTGACGGCCTGTATCAATCGTGGTTCACAACCCAACAGCCCAATTATTGGCCGATAACCTGGACTTCTTATTGGATGGAATATAAACTCTGGGGACTTAAACCCGTCGGCTACCACGTTGTTAATGTTCTGATTCACGCGGTCTGCGCGGTATTGATATGGCGAATCCTGATACAGCTCAATATCCCCGCTGCGTTTGCCGCTGCGATTATATTTGCCGTTCACCCGGTGAACGTTGAATCGGTGGCCTGGATTGCACAGCAGAAAACCGTTCTCGCAATGCTGTTCTTTCTACCGGCATTATATTATTACCTGCGATTCGACCAGACCGGCAGGCGAATATTTTACGCCCTGTCGGTGGTATTATTCATTTCGGCGATGCTGAGCAAAGGCTCGGTCATCGGCCTGCCGGTAGTGATTTTATTGTGCGTATGGTGGCTGCGGGGGACAATCAGCAGGCGTGACATCATTCGCAGTATGCCGTTTTTTGCGGTCTCTGCGGCGATGAGTGTCGTTGAGATTTGGTTTCAGTATAATCGCGCGATAGCCGGAGATTTTATTCGCAGTGACAGCTTTCTGTCTCGTCTGGCAGGAGCGGGCTGGGCGGTATGGTTTTATCTTTATAAGGCCGTATTGCCGGTAAATCTTGCATTTATATATCCCCTCTGGAAAATTGACCCTGCGAACATTGTTTCATATATCCCCGGCTTATTGCTGATTATTTTGCTGGCGCTGGCGTGGCGGTATCGGCGGGGATGGGGGCGGCCAGTCTTTTTTGCGTTAAGTTTTTATATTGTGATGCTTTTGCCGGTGCTCGGGTTTTTCACCATTTACTTTATGAGGTATTCGCCGGTTGCGGACCATTATCAATATGTTTCTATAATCGGGCTGATAAGTTTTACGGCGGCTGTGTGCTATGGTATTTTAGGCCGCTACGGTTTGCGTGGTGCAAATACCGCCAAGGCGATTGGCGTTTTAGCAGCGGTGATTTTTGCAATATCAGCCTGGCGGCAGTGTCGCATTTACAGGGACATCGAGATTTTGTGGTCGGACACGCTTCAAAAAAACCCGGACTCATGGGTAGCGCATAACGAAATCGGGTCGGTATATAAGGAGGGGGGAAGATTTAGCGAGGCAAAGGAGCAGTATCGTAAAGCGATTCAAATCAAACCTGATTATGTTGAGGCATACAATAATCTTGGGACGGTATTCCAGACGGAGAAAGATTTCGGCCAGGCGATTGAATGTTATCTTCAGGCCATAAAGTATAAGGCTGACTCTGCGGAAACGCACAGCAATTTTGGCGCCGCACTTCAATGTCAGGGTAGGCTCGATGAAGCAATCGGTCACTTTCGTAAGGCCCTGGATGTCAGGCCGGATTTTGTCGATGCACACATCGGTCTGGCTTTGGCGCTTCATTCGCAGGGCAAAATCGATGAGGCAATCAGCCAATATCAGCAGGTTCTGCGAATCAAACCCGATTTTATAGAGGTATACGATAATCTGGCGGCCGCACTTGTCCAGCAGAACAGACTCGATGAGGCTGTTGATTGCTGCCGGAAGGCGCTTCGCATAAAGCCAGACAGCGCCGGCGCATACTGCAACCTCGGCATTATACTCGGCAAATATGGTAAACTTGATGAAGCAGCCAACCATTTCCGGCGTGCCCTGCGACTCAAACCTGACTACGCCGATGCCTGCTACAATCTCGGCAGGGTGCTTCAACTAAAAGGCAGCATCGATGAAGCAGCCGGCTATTACCGGCAGGCGATAAATCTCGACCCCAATTTCGCCAAGGCGCGCAACAATCTCGGTGCAGTACTGCTGGCACAAGGCAAGCTGGATGAGGCTGTAAGCCACTACCGCCGGGTGCTGGAAATTGAACCAAAAGATGCGATGGTACTTTACAACCTCGGTTTCGCACTATTGCAGCAGAGTAAGTTTGACGAGGCGGCCGACTGTTTTCGTCAGGCGCTTCAGATAAACCCCGATTTTGTCGAGGCAAAACACAATCTTGAAATTGCGCTCAAGTCCAAATCGAAAAATTCGCCCTGACAGGATTTTTATGAGCAGAATAAGTCAAAAACCTGAAAAGAAAATCCAACTGTCGGCAGGATTGATTTTTATAGTTCTGGTATGCGTTGCGGTATATATCCCTGCCATTCGCGGCGGTTTTGTATGGGACGATGATGCTATGCTTACCAAAAACATCGTCCTGAAAGGGGATGGCTTGTATAAATGCTGGTTCACAACCCAACAGCCCAACTATTGGCCAATAACGTGGACATCATACTGGCTGGAGCATAAACTCTGGAAACTTAATCCCATCGGCTACCACATCACAAACATCCTGATTCACACAGCCTGCGCATTGCTGATATGGCGCATTCTGCTCCAGCTAAATATCCCCGCAGCATTTGCCGCTGCGATTATATTTGCCGTGCATCCGGTGAACGTTGAATCGGTAGCGTGGATTGCCCAGAGAAAAACCATCCTCGCAATGCTATTCTTTCTGCTGTCGCTGTTTTGTTATCTGCGATTTGACCGAACCGGCAGAAAAATATTTTACGTTCTGTCGGTAACGTTATTTATTCTGGCGATGCTGAGTAAAGGCTCGGTTGTCGGCCTGCCTGTTGTGATTTTATTATGCGTATGGTGGCTGCGAGGGACAACTCGCCGTGCTGGCGCACTGTCGCAGCAGGTCAGCAGGCGTGACATCATTCGGAGTATGCCGTTTTTCGCCGTTTCTGCTGTGATGAGCGTTGTGGAGATTTGGTTTCAGTATAATTGTGCGATAGGCGAGGATGTAGTCCGCAGCGACAACTTCTTTTCGCGGCTGGCCGGTGCAGGCTGGACGGTATGGTTCTATCTCTACAAAACTATACTGCCGGTGAATCTTACTTTTATATACCCTCGCTGGAAGATAGACCCTGCAAATCCGGTTTCGTATGTCCCCGGCTTATTGCTGATTGTTTTGCTGGCACTCGCCTGGCAATATCGGCGTAGCTGGGGCAGGCCGGTCTTTTTTGCGTTAAGTTTTTATGTTGTAATGCTTTTGCCTATGCTTGGCTTTTTCAATATCTACTTTATGAGATACTCATTTGTCGCCGACCATTACCAGTATGTGTCGATAATCAGCGTTATTGCCCTTGCAGTTGGTGTCATTTACCGTTATTCGGGTTTGGGCGTATTGAGGGTTGCCGCGATTTTGGCGCTGATGATATTGGGGACCGCCGCCTGGCAGCGCAGCAGCGTTTACAGGACTGCCGAGACACTGTGGTATGACACTTTGGCCAAAGACCCCAATTCCTGGATGGCACACAATAATCTGGGGCTTGTTCTTCAATCTCAGGGCAGGTATAAAGAAGCCGTTAGCTGTTATCAAAAGTCACTACAGGTCAAGCCCGACCATATCGAAGCATATAACAATCTTGGCACTACTCTGGAGTCGCAGGGAAAGCCCGCCGAGGCAATCACCTGTTATCGCAAGGCGCTGGATATTGACCCGAACGCATACAGGGCGAGCTACAATCTCGGTTCCGTATTGCTGCGGCAGGATAAACTCGATGAGGCGGCTGTTCACTTTCATCAGGCGCTGAAAAGCAAGCCCGATGATGCACAGACATATTATAATCTCGGCCTTTTGTACCAGAAAAAAGGAAATATCAGCGAGGCAGTCACCCAGTATCGCCAGGCGGTTAAGTTTAAACCGGACCACGCCAGGGCATATAACAATATGGCCGTAGCGCTGATGGCGGAAGGCAAACTGGACGAAGCCATCAATTACCTTCAACAAGCGATTGTGTTTGTGCCTGATTACGCCGAGGCACACAACAATCTCGGCAAAGTGATTCTGGCACAGGGCAGATTCGATGAGGCAATAAGTCATTTTCAGACGGCGCTACGAATCAACCCCGACCTCGCTGAAGCAAAACGCAATCTTGAAATAGCGATTAAATTAAGGTCGCAGAGCGGTTCCGGCCAGACTGCTGCCAGCCCTCAACCGGCCTCACCCAATGAGCCCGACCGCAGGAAGATGGAGTAAATTTATCGGGTTGCAGTTGCGCCGCCGGTCAAATTAATCCGATATATTTTTTTCTTGAATTTAAACCGCAGGGTTTTACAATTAAGCTATACAGGTTTTGGGGTAAAGGGGGTTATATGAAAGGCAGGGAAAAAGACCATCGCAGAAGCAAGACCCTGTTTCACTGGCCCGAACAGGATTACGAGAGTGAAAGCGATATTAGCATCAGCAATGCGAGGCTGCGATTCCTGTTTGACAATATAAAGAGCGGCGTTGCGGTATATAGGGCGGTTAATAAAGGCGAAGATTTTATTTTCGTGGATTTTAACCACTCTGCCGAAGAGATGGAGGGAATAAAAAAGGAAAACCTGATAGGCAAAAGCGTTCTTGAGGTTTTTCCGGGCGTCAAGCAATTCGGCCTATTTGATGTTTTTCAGCGGGTCTGGAGAACGGGGCAATCCGAACATCATCCGATTTCAATTTACAGGGACGAGAGGGGCGTTCGCTGGAGAGATAATTATGTTTACAGGTCGCCGTCAGGCGAAGTCATTGCCGTCTATGAGGATGTAACGGAGCGCAAGCGCTCGGAGCTGGCCCTGCGAATGAGCGAGCAGCGATTTCGAGCGATTGCCGACTACACCTATGACTGGGAAAGCTGGGTCAGTCCCGGCGGCAACCTGCTGTGGGTCAATCCGGCTGTTGAAAGAATAAGCGATTACTCGGTCGCAGAATGTATGAAGATGGCCGGTTTCCCGATGCCGATGATTTACGAACAGGACAGTGAAAAGGTTGCTGCGGTCCTGCGGGATGCCCGAGAAAATGTCGGCGGCAAATGCGAAGGAGTTGAGTTCCGCATACGCCGGAAAGATGGGGCTATTATCTGGGTGGAGATGTCGTGGCAGTCTATCTTCGACAATAAAGGCGTATTTCAGGGGTATCGCTCAAGTATCCGCGACATTACCGAGCGAAAACTGGCTGAGAACGCCTTGCGGGCAAGCGAAGAAAAATATCGTGCGCTAGTGGAAAACATAGACATTGGCATAGCGCTGATTGACGCCGACCACAATATAGTTATGGCTAATTCGGCAACCGGCAGATTATTCGGCAGGCCTGTCTCCGAGTTAATCGGGAAAAAGTGTTACGAGCGGTTCGAAAAAGGAGGGACGGTCCATAAGTATTGTCCCGGCGAAGAGGCTATGAGGAGCGGGAGGCGGGAAACCGTAGAAGCGGAAGCGGTTCACGAAGACGGCAGCAGATTCGCTGTACGGATTAACTCTTTTCCCGTCTTCGGCGAATACGGGACCACCAATGCCTTCATAGAGTTGATTGAAGATATTACCGAAAGAAAAATCGGCGAGGAAAAGCTGCAAGAGAGCCAGGAGCAGTATCGGGCTTTCATCGAAAATTTCCACGGTATTGCGTTTCGGGGAAAACTTGACTTCACTCCCATCTTTTTTCACGGTGCTGTCGAAAAGATAACCGGCTATACCGAGCAGGAATTTATAGCCGCAAAGCCAAGATGGGACCAGATTATTTATCCCGATGACCTGCACATTGTTTATCACGGTCAATCTGAAAATTTGCGAATAACTCCGGGGTTCTCACTCAGCAGGGAATACCGGATTTTAAGGAAAGACGGGCAGATTCGCTGGGTCTACGAAACCATTCAAAACTTATGTGACAAGGATGGTAAAATCACACTTGTCCAGGGGGCGGTTTATGATATTACCGACCGCAAAGAGGCCGAGGAGCGGATACGCAGCCTGGCGAGGTTTCCTTCCGAAAATCCGTTTCCGGTGCTGCGTATATCGAAGGATGGAACTATATTGTATAGCAACAGGGCGGGGTCGGTCTTTTTGAACACCTGGGGAACACAGGTAGGCCAGTCCGCTCCTGAAAAATGGACAAAGCTGGCCCAGGAAACGCTTGCTTCTGGAAACCGGCAAATTGAGGAAATTCGATTGGATGACCGTATGTTCTCTCTGACGCTGGCTCCGATAGCCGAGGAAGGATATGTCAACGTATACGGAATCGACATCACCGAACGCAAACGGGCCGAAGATGAACGCGAACGCCTTCTGAAAGAGCTGGGGAGAATTTGCTGAATTTTCTTTTTATGAGGGGATGAGCCTGGATTTATAAAGACAGCGGCTTGATGTCACTACCATAAATGTCTTTTCGCAAAAGCACGACCGGAGCCAGCTTGAGATATTTTTAGAGAGTTTTTATGCTATTTTATTTTATGCCTACTCAATTTTTTAAGGGTATTCACATCCCCTGCAATCAGAGCGTCCTTTTTTGCTCGCGACCATTTTTTAACTTGGCGTTCACGTTGCATCGCCTCTTTCCGGGTTTTGTACATTTCACAGTATAACAACTCAACAGGTAGTCTCAAAGCTGTCCATCTTGGTCCTCGGCCTGCATTATGAGCGGCCACTCGTTGTTCCGGATTATCCGTGACGCCTATATAATAGCTGCCGTCTGCACACTTGAGAACATAAGTATAATAATTCTGATTATTGTTCACTGGATTTTTTCAGAATACCCATGTATCCACAAATAAATAATAACAAAAATGCCCTTCGACTTTGCTCAGGGCATTCGACTCGCTGCTGTTATCCGTAATAACAATCTCTCTCATTGCCGTAAAATAAAAAAGGATGGCCTGCCATGAGCGAGCGCAGCGAGTCGAATGGAGGCGGGGGGATTCGAACCCCCGTCCCGTGATGCTTCAAGACAAGTATCTACATGCTTAGTCGTTTAATTTTATATTTCGCCCCGTTAAGCGCCGAACGACAGGCTCAAAACAAGACTATTTCGGATAAATCTTACCCCGCTGACCCGAAAACTCGGCAGGGCCAGCCTGCTTTTTGACGCCCTTGCACAACTCACAGGCAAAGTCGTGCAGGACGAGCCGCTTTCTTTAAGCAGCCATTCGCAACTGATAGTTGCCAATTAGGTTTAGTTGCCAGATGATTATCCAGGCCAACTGGCGTCCTGGGCATGCAACCTGGCTGTCCGCTATCCGGTCGAAACCATTCGCCCCCGTATTTACTTTTCAAATACGCGACACTTCTCCTCAACTCTACACTATATTCTACCACCAAACCCCCCGTTATGTCAAATCATCCTCGCCATTTTTGGAAATCCGCGAAAGGCTCGAAATCCTCAAACAAAAAGCCGACCAGCAGACCGCCGTAGGCGGGTAAAAGGCGGGCAAGTCCGCCGGAGGCGGATAAAATTGGGTTTGCCCGCCAAACGGAGTGGCGGGTAAACCCGCCATAGGCGGGCAAGATTGGGTTTGTTTGGGTTTGTTTTGAATAACAGTTCATAGTTCATTGTTCATTGTAATTAGTTGTCTTTACTAAGGTTACAACCATTTTTGGCATTTCGGAAATTGGGTTTGTTTTGCATAATTAATACATTTTGATTGAAATTTCCGCTCAAGGCAGACAATCATCGTTTCCGCCTCACCGAACGTAATGGCGGATAAACTACACACTTTACTCCAATATGCAGAGACACCGGGTCTGTCTCTATAATGGTGGGGACCTGCGTGTTTGAGTTGACCCTACTTCGCCCTGCGGGCTACGAAGGGCAGGCAAAAAAGAGGTAAGTTGTTATGGGATAAAGAGTAAGGGGTATTGTAAAAAATTTTATTTTTTCCCATATTTGGCAAAGAGTAGGTGCGTTTTTGATTGAGATTCAATTGGACAGGCAAATTGTGCCTGCCATTTTAAAATCGTGCCAGTTTCGCAGGCAGTGATTTATCGCACGCGGCTTTCTGCCTTCTCAAAATCACTGCACCTGACAGAAGATATTCTCTGTTAAAACTACTTGCCTTGTCCGGCTTTTATTGGTAGCATTTGCCCAAAATTTATGAAATTCCGGGGAAATTAAAAATGGCGGATATATTTACCCTGTGACGGAAGGCGGTGTAAAGATGGGGACAGATATGGAAAACAAAAATCTGCCTGCTGCCAGGCAAAAGACATTCGAGGAATTAAAGAAAATCAATCAATACGGCGCCGAATACTGGAGCGCAAGGGATTTGCAGCCGTTGCTGGGCTATAACCATTGGCGAAGTTTCGAGAATGCCGTCAAAAAAGCGATTACCTCCTGTGAGCAATCTGGAAACACGCCTGACCATCACTTTGCGCGCGCCGGCAAACCGATAGTTGGCGGCAAAGGGGCTGTTCAGGAAGTTGTCGATTACCATCTTTCCCGTTTTGCCTGCTATCTTATCGCGCAGAACGGCGACCCGCGAAAACCCCGGACAAAATAGCGATTGTGGAAGGTCTGGCAAAACGATGTAAATAAAAAGCATTATGCCAAAAAATACAGAACACAGCATTGTTGAAGTAAATATATTAGACAATCGCCAGATTGAACAGATGGGCAGTAAAAAGAAGTTCTGGTTCAAAGAGCCTGAACAAAATCAAAGCTGGCTTTTCAAATATAACCGTATAAATACAGGTGAAGACTGGTCGGAAAAAATTGCCGCTGAAATCGCGGAATTGCTGGCTATTCCTCACGCACAGGTTGAACTTGCGAAATGCGGCGGCGACAGAGGAATTATTTCCAAGGATTTCACCGATAATGGAAATAAGTGGCTAATGCATGGCAATGAATTATTATCGTTGTCGATAACGCAATATCCTAAAAGGCAAAAATACAGAGTATCAAAACACTCAATCAAAAATATTCTGAGTACAATTTCAAAATTCAAGGTTGTTGTACCTTCTGGTTTACCCCTTGAAGTTGATAGTCCTAAAGAACTTTTTTTGGGCTATTTAATGCTTGATGTTTTAATTGGAAATACTGACCGACACCATGAAAATTGGGGCATACTGCTTCTTTCTGAAAATCTGGAGCTTGCTCCAACTTTCGACCATGCCTCAAGTCTTGGCAGAGAATTATTAGATGATCGGCGAAAACAATTACTTTCAAATCCTTCGCATTTTGAACGGTATTGTGAAAAGGCTGCATCGGCCATTTACCCAACAGATGAAGCAATAAAACCATTATCAACTATTGATGCCTTTAATGAGTTTGCGAAAGAATGTTCGACTAAAAAATTCTGGCTTGACAAGTTAAGTAAAATATCAGATGATGTTCTAAGAAATTGTGTGGAAAAAGTTCCATCTGTTATTATCAGCTCTGAATCACGAGAGTTTGTAGAAGAATTTTTAATAACGAATAAACAACGACTGCTTATTCTGCCTTAATATATGAAAGAAAGTTATCAGAAAATTTATGTTGTCTGGCAAGATCCTAAAAGCAGGAGACATTTTCCTGTCGGTGAGTTGTCATACGTTCATAATGACCACGAAGTTTATCACTTTAATTACATCTATGGAGTAGGTGAAGCACAAAAGTTCGGCTTTCAACCCTTCCCGGGGTTTCCAGAACTTGAAATAACATATGTTAGCCCGGAACTTTTTCCATTTTTTCAGAACCGCATTCTTTTGTCTTCAAGGGAAGAATATGAAGCATTTGTAACAAGTTTGGGACTTTCACCTTCCAATGCGAAACCCATTGATATTCTAGCCCGAAGCGGCGGCCGCAGGGCAACCGATTCAGTCGAGGTGTTTGCACCTGCCGACATTAAGGAAACTGACGATGCTAATTTCAACATTGCCCAATATTATTTCTTATTACATGGATTAAGCCATATGCGAGATTGTGTACAATCTCTGGTGGCAGATCTTAAAGTTGGCGATCCGCTTTTTATTATGCATGATATACAAAATCCAGTTGACCCCGAAGCACTATCGCTTCGTACCAAAAACTATTGTTCAATCGGATTTGTTCCAAGATATTTATTAGATGATATGTGGCGCCTTTTACATGAACAAACAGATTTAAAGTTTTATATTTACAAGGTCAACAAACCCCCAACGCCGATTCAACAAAGAATTGTTTGCAAACTGGAGGCAAAGGTACAAAAAGATTTTATCTCTTGTCGTTCTGAAGCGTATAAACCATATAAGGATTTCGCGAAAATCTAAATCCATTTTAGTCGTGTAGTGTGAGGTCTTTACCCCACCGTTCCAGTCTACCTGTCCCCAGCAATTGCTTTCGGCCAGAGCAAACTTGCCTGCCGGAGGCGGAATCCAGTATCGAGCATCAGGTATGCTTAAAATGCCTCTTTTTTTCGCTACAAGCCATTTCATAACCTGCTCATTTCGTTCGATTCGACTTGTCATACCTGCGAAAGCAGGTATCCAGCAGCTTATAGAATAATCTGGATTCCCGCTTGCGCGGGAATGACAGTTATGAAATGGCTTGTACAAAAAGCATTAAGTTGTGGACAAGGCTTATTTCTTGATTGTCCGGCGAATCGGGCTTATCTTATTCGATATGAGGATTCCTTTGACTAAATACGGCTGGCCGCAGGTGGTGGTTTTTCCGGCGATAATAATCACTGCGATGATTGTTTGCTTTTTTACAGTGCCGGCAGCGGCGATAATCTTAGCTGTCGTGCTGATATGGGTTTTGTCGTTTTTCCGCGACCCTGACAGAATCCCGCCCCGATTTATCGGGGATAAAAATATCCTGCTTGCACCGGCTGACGGCACAATTCGCGATATTGAAGTCGTTGACGAAAGTGACTTTATCGGCGGCAAGGCCCTGCGAATAGGCATATTCCTGAGTGTATTCAACGTGCATATCAACCGCAGCCCCTGCGATGTAACGGTCGAGAAAATTATCTATAAAAAGGGTTCTTTTAAGGATGCCCGAAATCCGCAGGCCGGCAAAGTCAATGAATCCAATGATTTGTGGTTAATCAGGACTGATGAGCCGGCGGATAAACTGATTGTGCGGCAAATAAGCGGTGCGATAGCCCGGCGAATCGTCTGCGAGGCGCAGCAGGGGCAAAAATTAGCTGGCGGGCAGAAGTTCGGAATGATAAAATTCGGTTCCAGGACAGAACTATATGTGCCATCCCGCGATAATATAAAATGTATGGTCAGGAAAGGCGATAAAGTCAAAGCTGGCTTATCAATTCTTGTAAGGTATGAATGATGCCGAAATTCAGAAGCAGCACGGCCAGAGAGAACCTGCTTCGCCGGGTGCGAAGGCAAAGGCTGAAATACATCACAATTCTGCCGTCGCTGATAACGATTCTCAACGGCGTATGCGGATTTGCGGCGATTGTTTTTGCCAGTAAAGGCGTTACAGCCGGTGAGACGCAGTTTTCCTATCACAAACTACTGGTACCATATTTTGCTATGGCCGGCTATATGGTTTTGCTGGCAATGGTTGCGGATGTCCTCGACGGCAGGCTGGCGCGAATGAGCAAAAGCACCTCCAGCTTCGGCGGCCAGCTCGACAGTCTGTGCGACGTAATCAGCTTCGGGGTGGCGCCGGCATTTTTGGCGCTTAATCTGATGCAGCACAAAATTGACGAATTCAGCGCAATCAATCCCCTGCTCGAAAGTTTTCTGGTGCGATTTGCGTGGCTGACGGCGGCCATATATATCAGTTGTGCGGCAATAAGATTAGCCAGGTTCAACGTGGAAAACGAAGAGGATGAGTCGGCGCATATGAGTTTTATGGGTCTGCCGAGTCCTGCCGCTGCGGGCGTGATTGTCAGCCTGGCGATATTTCATCAGGAGTCTTTGCCGGACATTGCCGTCAAAAGCCATACTGCTTACGTTATATTTGAAAATGCAATCTCGTATTCGCTGCCTTTTCTGCTTCTGGCGACGGCGACGCTGATGGTCAGCAGGGTGCGATACTCGCATCTTTTAAATCAATATTTGCGGGGCAAAAAACCTTTTGATTATCTTATCAGGGCGTTGCTGCTGCTTGGCGTGATAATATGGAGCAGGCAGGCTGCACTGGTGTTGATTTTCTGCATTTTTGCGGCAAGCGGCCTTGTGAGATGGTTCTATTACAGGGTGGTCCGCAGGAAAAGTTATCCCCCTTTGGGGGTGGGAATGCCGAGTCTGACAACTACCGGGCAATCGGACACCGATATTGGTAACAACATTTAGCATCGCCGGGTAGTTTATATGCCCGCCGCAGTCGGGTTAATCTAAGAACCCGCAACAAAACCAGAAGTTATTTTAATAAAACGGCTGGATTCCCGCTTTCGCGGGAATGACAGAGAATCGCAGTCGGGTTAATCTAAGAACCCGCAGTCTGCATATCCTGAAGGCTGGCTGGGGACTGGTTCATCTGGTAGTAGTACTGAACAATTTCGATAAGCCGGGATAAAATCTCCCGACCTTCTGCGCTTGCCTCCAGGCCGACTATTTTAAGTCCAAGACAGATACACTTTCCATCCGCTGTCGGCAAAACAGTTCTGACCTGAGCATTAAACATCAAGGGCGTCTCATAGGGCATCGGCGTAAAACGCAGGACGATATACTGTCCCTTTTTGAAATCCGGTTTCTGCTCGGCGTCGATTGAGACCGCTGCCCCGCCGGCGGAAATATCAGCGAGTCTGCCCTGCCAGTAATGTGTCGGCGTGGTTCGACTGGATTCGGCAAACTCACCACCCCGAGAAATCGGGGTCTGTTTATCGCCGTCAGCGTAGCATCGATGCCACATAGTCACGTTTACTTTAAGTGAATTCGGCACTTCTACGCGGTAATAGCTCCTTCTCTGAAGCACGCTGATACGGTCGGGCATTGCGAGAGCTAACACACCGCCGCTGTTTGAAGCCGGCGTCATTTCGAAGCCGACAACTTTACTCTCGAAGATGAACCGTCCGTATTCATACTTGAGCGAGACGCCAACAGGCTGGTCGACCCTTATGTTCATCGGGCAGCTTTTTCTACCCGGTGAAATAGTGACGGTGAGCTTCTCAGACCCAAGGGCGGTCGGCGTTACTTTTACGGTATGCCACTTGCCTTTCGACAGGTATGACATAACTGCGGGGATTTCTTTCTCGACAAAGGCTTCCAATACTTTTCTCGGCTCGGCGCCGCGTAATGTTATTATCTGGCTCATATCAACCTCACAATAAAAATATATGTCAAACCTCTGAATCATACGGTTCAGGATAAAAGCCTCCCTGGATGTCTTCTGAACTGATTTTGGAAACTCTCCTCTGTTTAAAACATACAAATTTAATAGACTGTTTGCAAACTCGACCGCACAATTGCAAAAACCGCCTCCGCCGATTATCATTACCGGAGATATGGAGCATAGTTACAACATAAGAAAATATGCGGTCGATAAAATAGCGTTTCTTGGGCTGTTAATCGCATCACTGCTTGTTGCCCGGCTTGTAACAACGGCGCGGTTTTCCATCAAGCTGTCAGGACCGATAAAATCAACCGGCGTTGACCTGCTGGTATCAATGCCGAACGGCAACGGCTGGCACAGCGAAGACCGGTGGCGATTCCGAAACAACGCTTTTTTTATAAGCAGTGTTTTTGCGGTCCGCAGCGGGGGTGTGACTGCCCTGGCACACTGCCGATACTTTCTGGCCGCTGAAAAAAATCCGCCTGATACACAATTTGAGCGAAAAGCATCCGCATTAGGCGGAGCGGTTGAAAAAACAGACAAAATCAAGACGGACAGCCTTGTTGTCAACTGGGCCCACATAAGAAAGCAAAGAACGCCTTTTGAGCTTTTCTTCGGCACCGCTGAACTGCCGAACGGTCGCCAAATCAATATTGAGGTTTTTCACCCCGCTGAAGATAAGGAGCTTGCCGAGGAGGTTTTTAAGCTTATTGTCGCCAGTCTCAAATACCAGGACGACCAACTGCTCGGCGCCGGCGGCAAAATCGCATCAAAAATCAAAAACGAAGCTCTAAAAAACCTGGCAGGTAACGATAAGGGATACAGCCAGAAGGAAACCTTTCTTATAAAAAATGAGGCGAAGCAGGATGTCGGATTTGCGATAGATACGATGCTGATAAATTCGCCCGACAGCAACAAACCCGGTATACAGTCGGCAAATTATTACTACATCCGGAGCAGGTTCGAAAAGGAGCAGGTGGCATATTTCCAGGGCAATAACGACCTGACTGAGTTTATCTGGAAAGGCGAGGTCAGCGGCGCTGAAGGCGCAGTCGGCACCGAGGTGGTTCTGGATAGTAACGGAGCGATGACCGTTGGAATAATCGGCTCTGCGACCGAGGAAGAGAAATATTACCCCGGCCCGGCGGCGATACCGGATATATTCGCCGAATTTGCTTTTGCTGTTATGCTCGACAGCGATTGCCGGGAAATAATTCTCGACGTAATTCAGTCTGACGGCACAATTGTTCCGACAATCATATCAAGAATTGAGACTAAAAACATCCCCGCCGATGAAAATTTTGCCGGTGCGTTCAATGTGGAATTCCTCAACGGTCAGGGTTATTCTGAAAAGGTCTATCTCGACGGCAATCGGCAGGTTGTAAAGATATTGCTTCAGCAGGGAAACTTGTATATTATTGAGCGTGCCGAGGTGCAGGATATATTTGAGAAATTTCCGCGGCAGGGCGAGAGCGTTCTGCAAAAGAAACTGCTGGATTAAGGGGACTGCGAAAGCGAGGTGGTTTTATGCCTGAAGATTATGACTGTATTATAGTGGGGGCCGGGCCTGCGGGATTGGGGGCGGCGCTGTATACCTCGCGTGACAGGCTGAAAACGCTTGTACTTGAGAAATTTTACCCCGGCGGGCAAATCAACAACACCGACCGAATCGAAAATTACCCCGGTTTTGAACGTATAGACGGCCCGGGGTTGATTGAAAAAATGCAAAAACAAGCCCTCAACTTCGGCGCGGAAATAAAAAGCGGCAGCGAAGTTACCTCGCTGAAGAGACTGCCGGACGGCAGGATTGCCGTAAGCTGCGACAGCGACACATATACTGCCAGGGCCTTGATTTTGTCCCCCGGCAGCGATTATCGAAAGCTTGGTGTCCCCGGCGAGGACAAATTTCGCAACGCCGGCGCCGGCGTCAGCTACTGCGGGACCTGTGACGCGCCTTTCTTCAAGGGCAAAGAGGTCGTGGCGGTCGGCGGGGGCAATACGGCGATCGAGGAGACGCTGCATCTTGCCAAATTCGCACGCAAGGTAACGCTGATACACCGAAGGAATGAATTCAGGGCGACAAAGGTGCTGGCTGAGGAGCTTCTGCAAAAAGCCGGTGAGCCGAATTCAAATCTGCTGGTAAAGTATGAAACCATTGTAACCGCAATAGAGGGCGATGATAAGGTGCGGTCTGCCAGGCTCAAAAACGTAAAGAGCAGCGGGGAAGAAAGCTATCCCTGCGACGGCGTATTCATATTTATCGGTATGGTGCCGAACACGGGCTTTCTGAAAGGTTTTGTTGAGCTGACCGAAGGCGGTTTTATAAAGTGCGACCCGGCATACCTGCGAACCAAAGTGCCGGGGGTCTTTGTGGCAGGCGATTGCAGGGTAGGCGCAGTTATGCAGCTTGCGACGGCGGTTGCCGACGGCGTTACAGCCGCTATGATGCTCAAGCAGTATTTCAGAGACCCGAAGTGGTGGTTTGAACCCGCCAGCGGCATACATCAGCCCGGCGGCTGGTAGAAAGCGATAAGGGACAACGTTGATGGATTCTATCGTTCTCGGAATAGGCTGGTATGCGATATTTCTGGTGTCGCTGACCTTTCACGAGGCTGCGCACGCCTTTGCTGCTGCAAGGCTCGGTGACAGGACGGCATATTATTACGGCCAGGTTACGCTGGACCCGCTGCCGCATATCAGGCGAGAGCCGTTCGGGATGGTCGTCATTCCGATTATATCTTTTCTGCTGTCCGGGTGGATGATTGGCTGGGCCAGCACGCCTTACGACCCGCAGTGGGCGCAAACTTCCCGGCGAAAAGCTGCCTTGATGTCACTGGCGGGGCCTGCTGCCAATCTGGTTCTCGTATTGGTTGCGGTCTTTGTGATTCGTATGGGGGTATCCGCCGGCTGGTTTGAGGTTCCGGGGGTAATCAGCTTTGACCATGTAACGGCGGCAGCTTCGACCGGCCCTAAAAATGCGCTGGCTATATTGGTAAGCATTATGTTTTCGCTGAATCTTATACTGCTGGTTTTTAATCTTATCCCGCTGCCGCCGCTGGATGGCAGTAATGTGCTTCTGCTTTTTTTGAATGAGCAGGCCGCTCAAAAATACCGGAATTTTCTATATCAGCCGACAAATTCGCTTATAGGCCTGATAATCGCCTGGCAGGTGTTCGATGTGCTGTTCGGTTATGTTCACTCTTTTGCGATTAATATGCTCTATCCGGGATTTAGTTATCATTGAAGCAGTAAAAATGTTGCTAAACGGGCAAAACCATAATATTTTATAATGTTTGCTGGTGATTTTCAGGGAGTTAATATGAGTAATGACATATATACAAGTCCGCTGGTGGAAAGGAATGCCTCGGTGGAAATGGCGGAGCTTTTCGGGGCGCAGAAAAAGTTCGGCACGTGGCGGCGAATCTGGCTGGAACTGGCGAAGGCACAAAAAAAGCTTGGGCTGGATATAAAACAAAACCAGATAGACCAAATGGCGGCGCATCTCGATGACATCAACCTAAAGAAGGCTGCTGCTTACGAGAAAAAGTTTCGGCACGATGTTATGGCGCATATACATACCTTCGGCGAGGCCGCACCGAAAGCGGCCCCGATTATACACCTCGGCGCAACCAGTTGCTGCATTACCGACAATGCAGATTTGATAATTATGCGAGAGGCGCTGCAAATGACGGCGGTCAAGGCAGCGGCGGTAATCAACCTGCTGGGGACGTTTGCAAAAAAATACCGGACACTGCCTGCGCTGGGCTTCACGCATTTTCAGCCTGCACAACTGACAACCGTCGGCAAAAGGGCGTCACTGTGGTGCTATGAGTTTGTGATGGACGTGCAGGAAATCGAGCATCGGCTCGATACGCTGCCGTTTCGAGGAATCAAAGGAACGACCGGCACGCAGGCATCGTTCCTTGCGCTTTTTAACGGCAATCACAACAAGGTTAAAATGCTCGACAAAATGGTCGCAGCAGCATTCGGCTTCAAGAATATCTGCGCCGTGACAGGCCAAACCTATCAGCGAAAGATTGACAGCCTTGTGGTAAGCTGCCTTGCCTTGGTGGCGCAATCGGCACATAAATTATGCAACGACCTTCGGCTGCTGGCAAACCTGAAAGAAATCGAAGAGCCTTTCGAAAAATCGCAGGTAGGGTCATCGGCAATGGCGTATAAACGAAACCCGATGCGATGCGAAAGGGTCACGGCGCTGAGCAGGTTAGTTTTGAGCCTGGCATCCAGCCCGCCGATGACGGCATCCGAGCAGTGGCTTGAGAGAACGCTCGATGATTCAGCCAACAGGCGCGTGGTCATTCCGGAGGCGTTTTTGGCTGTCGATGGAATCCTCGAAATTCTCGTTAACGTCCTGAACGGCCTGGTGGTGTACCCGAAGGTAATAGCCGCACATGTGGCGGCGGAACTGCCCTTTATGGCCACCGAGAATATCCTGATGGCTGGCGTCAAGGCGGGCGGCAACAGGCAGCACCTGCACGAGAGAATCAGGCAGCATTCTCTTGCAGCCGCTGAACAGGTGAAAAAATTCGGCAGGCCCAACGATTTAATCGAGCGGCTCAAAGCAGATGACACTTTTGTAAAAGTAGACTTCAAAAATGTGCTCGGCCCGAAAGCTTATGTCGGCAGGGCGCCTCAGCAGGTCGATGAATTTCTCAGAGACGTTGTGAGACCCGCCTTGAGAAAATATCGCGGAAAATTTGGCAAAACAACTGAACTGAAAGTTTAAGGAAATAATACCAGTGACCAGAAAAGAACTGATAAAACGTATTAAAGAAACGGCGTATCTGGAGGGCGATTTTGTCCTTCGCAGCGGCAAACGAAGCAAATATTATTTAGATAAATACTTGTTTGAGACCTGTCCCGATATACTCAAGGCGCTCGGCGAGGAATTTGCCAAATATGTTACCAAAGACATTACCCTGATAGCCGGCGCCGAGCTTGGCGGCGTGGCCATTGCGGCATCAGCGGCAATGGCGACCAGCAAAAACTGGGTCATTATTCGCAACAGCAAAAAAGGCTACGGCACAGGCAAACTGATTGAAGGGGTATTAAAGTCCGGCGATGTTGTTCTGCTGGTAGAAGATATTGCTACTACCGGCGGGCAGGTGCTTGAGGCCGCCAAGGTCATTACCGATGCCGGTGCAAAAGTCAAAAAAATTGTTGCAGTAATCGACCGCAAACAAGGCGCTGCGGAAAACATTACCGCTGCCGGCTATATATTCGAGAGCATACTGACCAAAGACGACCTCGGAATAAAAGACATTGACTAACCGGAAATGCCCTCAATAAGAGAAATGATTCTTTCGGCAATCGCCGATTTGGTCATCTGCGGGAATTTCACCCATTTACGGCTGGAAATTTTTACTTCAACAGACGATTTATCGGCGCCGATTGAGGCGGGGGTATTGGCGATTATCATATCGAGGTTTTTATCTTTCAGTTTCTTTTCGGCGTTTGGCCGCAGGTTCTTGTCATCCAGTGCAAAGCCGACGACAACCTGATTTTTCTTTTTGTTTTTCCCTGCCCATTTTAAGATATCAACTGTCGGTCTCAATTTGATTACCAGGTTTTTATTTGCTTTTTTGATTTTTATTTTTGATTTTTTAACAGGCGTATAATCGGCTACTGCTGCCGCCATAATAAGACAATCGCATTTCTTAAAATGTCTCCTGACCGCATTAAACATCTCTTTTGCGGTCTGAACATCAATAACCTTTGCGCCTGCCGGTGTTTGTAAAGCGGTTGGGGCGGTAATAAGCGTTACCTTGTGGCCTGCTTTAAGAGTTGCGGCGGCGAGGGCATAGCCCATCCTGCCGCTGCTTGCATTTGAAATGAATCGCACCGGGTCGATATATTCTCGCGTTCCGCCTGCTGTGATTAGAAAGTGCATTTTGAAGACAACTTATTTTTTGCCGTGCCTGATTTTCGAGATAAGCTTCTCAATCGCATTGAGAATATCCTGCGGTTCCGACATTCTGCCGAGTCCCTCTGTCCCGCAGGCAAGCCTGCCTTTTTCCGGCCCTATCAGTTCAAGCCCCATTTCTTTTATCATTTTGACGTTCCGCTGAACCGCCGGGTTTTTCCACATATTTTCGTTCATCGCAGGCGCTATAAGTGTCGGCTTTTTCCAGCAGACACAAACGGTCGTGCTGAGCAGGTCATCGCAGATGCCGTTTGCGATTTTGCCGATAATATTTGCGGTCGCCGGCGCAACGACTACAATGTCAGCCCAGTCGAGCAACCCTGTATGGTCGCCTTTAAATTCCTCCGGGCTTGTCCACAAACTGGTGTAAACCGCCGAGCGGGTAACAGCCTCGAAACTTTTTGGTTTGATAAATTCGCAGGCATTTTCGGTCATTATAGTTCTGACCGCCGCACCGGCAACGGTCAGTTTGCTGGCCAAATCAACGGCCTTGTATGCAGCGACGCCGCCGCTGACGCCCAGCAGAATATTCGCCCCCTGCAGATTCGGTTCTGTTTTGGCCATTTGGTGAATTACTCTTCGCCGACCTTTTCAGGTCCGCCGGCTTCCTGGGTATAAGTAATCTTGTCCTGCAGGATTTCCTCAACAACTATCTCAAGCTGGGTCTTATTCTCGGTGTTCTCAATCAAAGGCCGGGAACCCCGCATCAATTCGGTCAGCCTTTTTTGAATCAGCGCCGTCAGCCTGAAAGCGCCGCCAACCTTTTTCACCAATTCTGGGCCTTTAAGTTTTTCAATCATTCTTTACCTCCGGTATTCTGTTGAATAATATTCACCACATCGTTTATAGCCTTTTGCAGGTCGTCATTCACCACCATATATGGGTAATATTTCCGACCGATGCCTATCTCACTGTCCGCAATGTTCAGTCTTCTTTCAGCCGTCTCAACTTTGTCACGACCTCTGCCGCTTAAGCGATTTGCCAGCTCTTTTTTCGCCGGCGGCATAATAAAAATCATCACAGCATCAGGATATATCTTTTTTACCGCTCGGCCTCCCTGAACATCTATCTCCAAAATCGCAATTTTGTTCGCTTTTAGCGCCTCATCCACCTTGTCTTTTGGCGTCCCATACAGGTTGCCAAACACCTCAGCGTATTCCAGCAACAGGCCTTTATCGATGCGTTCCTGAAACTGCTTCGGCGACAGGAACCAGTAATCGCGGCCATCAACTTCACTCTCGGCCCTGGGCCGGGTGGTAACAGAAACACTAAGATAAGCGTTGCTCAAACGCCTGATAACTTCCCTGCAAATGGTGCTTTTTCCTACACCCGATGGCCCGCTTATCACCACTACTTTGCCGGAGCTTGCCTTTCTTCCTTCCATTAACTCAAATCTATTCTATATTCTGAACCTGCTCTTTAATTCGCTCTATGCAGCATTTTATGTCGACCACCCAGCGAATAATGTCTGTGTCGCCGGCCTTGCTTGCAATGGTATTGGCCTCCCTGAGCATCTCCTGAGTTATAAAATCGAGTCGCCGTCCCGCCTGGCCTTCCGTCCGGCAGCTCTGACCAAACTGCTGCAAATGAGAATCCAGTCTTGCAATCTCTTCCGATGTGTCCGACTTGTCGGCGAAAACCGCCACTTCCCTGGCAATTGTCTCCTCATCAAGCTGCAGCTTTGCATTTGCCAGCAGGTCATCGACCCTTTTTTTCAGTTTCTCCTGATATTCTTTCAGTGTGGCCACACTTCGGCTGCGTATCTGCTCAAGGTCTTCTTTTATCACCCGGCAGTTCTTTTCCATATCGGTCGCCAGGGCGGCGCCTTCCACAGAGCGCATCTGTCTGACACGCTGTATAGCATCCTGCGTGATGTTCAAAACCGCCTCTCTTATTTCATTGGCTTTCTTTTCGTCCGGCGGTACCGGCGCCAATACGCCGGGAATCGTCAAAAGACCGCTGATGTCAATCTGGCATCTGACATCAGCCGACGATGCAATCCGGCTCAATCGGGACAGGTATGACCCGATTGCCTGCTCGTCCAGATTGAAAAACATATCCGCCGGCGCATTTTTGAGCGAAAGCGTATAATTTATCATTCCCCGCGACAGGCCTTTTTGTAGGAGTTTTTCAATATCTCCCTCCAGAAAGGACAGGGGCTCCGGCAGCTTTATTTTGCTCTTAAAATAGCGGTTGTTTACCGTTTTTATTTCAACGGCATAGGTTATGCCGCCGAATTGGCCGTCCGCAAACCCATATCCTGTCATACTGCTTAGCATATTCCCGACACCTTAATTCAATACCCAGCCGATGTTTGTAAATCGACGTTCGATGATTGCTTTGGTTTATTTTGCGGCATTTACATCGCTGGTCATCGGCTGTTCTGTCTGTGGCGGCTGCTGCGGTTGTTGCGACTGTTGCTGCTGGGTAGTTGTTTTGTCTCCGAAATCGCTGACTGTCGGCTTATAAAACTTCGCCATTAGCACCGCAAGAACAAGAAATGCACCCACCAGCGATATTGTAACCCAGGTCAGAAAGTCACCGGTCTTCGACCCTAAAAGTCCGCTGGCCATACCTCCGCCGAAAGCGCTGCTTAATCCGCCGCCCTTGCCTTTTTGAATCAGGATAACCAGAATCATCGTTACCGCACTGATAATAAAAAGCGCAGCAACGACCTTCATTACGAAAATCACCGCTAACACCGGAAAAACCATCATATCAATTCTCCAAATTTTCAATTCTTCCTTTCCCCCTATACGCTAAACGCTGTCCGCTATACGCTACATTTTACACCGCTGCCCGGATTATAGCCACAAAATCATCTGCTTTCAGACTCGCCCCTCCGACCAGCAGGCCGTCAACATCATCCTGCGCCATCAGTTCAGCAGTATTGTCGGGTTTTACCGAACCGCCGTAAAGGATGCGAATCTCCTTCGACAATTGGCCGTCATACATTTCTGAAATCAGCCTTCTTATAAAATTATGTGCCTCCTGGGCCTGCTGAGGCGTGGCCGTCAAGCCTGTTCCTATTGCCCAGACCGGCTCATAAGCTATTGTTACCGCCGAGACCTTTGCGGCGCTCAGGCTGGCCAGCCCTTTTCTTATCTGCCGGTTTACAACATCTTCGGTCTGCGAGGCCTTTCGCTCTTCCAGCAGTTCGCCCACGCAGAATATCGGCAAAAGTCCGCCGGCAATAGCAGCCGTAACCTTCTTGTTCACCAGCTCATCGGTCTCGCCGATAATATGCCTGCGTTCCGAATGGCCGCATATCGCATAAGTGCAGCCTATGTCCTTGAGCATTGATGCGCTTATCTCGCCGGTAAACGCACCCTTTGACTCAGTGTAAACGTCCTGGGCGCCGAGAGCAATACTCGTTGAGCTAAGCGCAGCAGCCAAAGCCTGCAAATAAACAAAAGGCGGACAAACCGCAACCACAACATCGTGGCCTGCTATTTCCTGAGTATCTTGAACGATACTTTTTGCCAGGCTTACGCTGCTGTGACTGTCGGTGTTCATCTTCCAGTTGCCCGCTATAAACGGCTTTCGCATAAAAGCTCCTGTCGATAATCGGTTTAAAGTAATTCTGTCGCTTTTGGGAAACTGCCGAGAATGGAAAGCTGCAAACAATGCTGCTTGGCCTCTTCAAGCCCTTTCTGCACCTGCTTATCCAATCTGTGGCCGACAAAATCAACAAAGAAATGATATTCCCATTCCTGTTTCTTGCTCGGCCGGGATTCGATGTTCGTCAGGTTGATATTATAACGCTTCAGGACATCAAGCACATCCGCAAGGGCGCCGGCCTTGTGGGCAGTGCTGAACATCATAGCGGTCTTGTCTTCGCCGGTCGGCTTTGCGTCCTCGCGGGCGATTACCAAAAACCGCGTGATGTTATTGGTAACGTCTTCGATATTCTCGCAGGCAATCTTCAGGCCATACAGTTCGGCGGCTATGGCGGAACCGATTGCCGCGGCGTTTTGTTCCTCAGCGGCCATCTGGGCGGCCTTGGCAGTCGAGGCCACTGCGATGGTTTTGGCCTCCTTGAAGGTTGCGCTAAGCCAGTTCCGGCACTGGGCAAAGACCTCCGGCTTTGAGTAAATCTTCTCGATTTTCTCTATCGGGCAGTTGGCCAGCAGATTATGGTGTATCGACATCAACACTTCAGAGCAAATCTTGACATCAGAATCTATCAAGGCGTCGAAGGTTTCAATTACGCCGCCGCCAGTAGTGTTTTCTATTGGCACAAGGCCCAGGTCACAATGACCTTTGCTGACCTCATCGAAAATGCTTCTGATGTCGGCTAACGGCTCGTATTCTACGCTCTGGCCGAACTTTAGCATCGCTGCGGTGTGGCTGAAACTGCCTTCGGGGCCGAGGTAGCCGATTCGCAGAGGTTTTTCCAGGGCGAAAGAGCCGCTCATCAGCTCCCGCCAGATAGCCACGAGGCATCTGTTCGGCAGTGGGCCTTCATTGGCAGCGGTAATCCTGGCAAGCACCTCTTTTTCCCTGTCCGGCGCGTAAATGGGTTTGCCGGCCTGGGCCTTGAGCTTGCCTATTTCTATAACGACCCGCGCACGCTCGTTTAGCAGCTTAATAAGCTGCTTGTCGAGCTGGTCGATCTGATTTCTAAGTTCTTCTAAAGACATATACATAGGCCAAAACTAAAAGCTAAATGCAAAAGCCGGCTATTTTGCGGAAACGGATATATGTAACAAAATTTTGCGGTTGCGTCAACAAATTTGGTATATTCGAGCAAAGTAAAAATGCGGAAGGAAATGAAATATACGATTTTCAAAACAAATTGGGGGTATTTCGGCATAGCAGGCAATAAGAGCGGGCTTGTCGGGACCTGTCTGCCGACAACCAAAGAAAGAGTCAAGTCACTGTTATTAAAAGACTTAAAAGCCGCTGAATATGACAAGACTTTCTTCAGCGAACTTGCGGAGCAGATAACTGCTTATTTTGAAGGTAGTTACGTGGATTTCAGCAGGGATATTCCGGCAGCACCGGGGGATTTTAGTGAGTTTGGGATGGCGGTTTTGAATGCGTGCAGAGATATAAGGTTCGGCGAAACAATAAGTTATGAGCAGTTGGCAGATAAAATTGGCAGGGGAGGCGCTGTCAGGGCGGTCGGCGGGGTATTGGCGAGAAATCCACTGCCGCTTATAATCCCTTGTCATAGAGTGATTTGCAGTAATGGCGGACTCGGCGGATTCTCGGCTTTCGGGGGTGTAACTGTGAAGAAAAAGATGCTGGAACTTGAAAAAACGTCAATCAAAAGGGTAAGGGCATAAAAGAGTTTTTGTTAAAATGGGTAAAATTTAACGATTGTAGGGGCTGGAAAAATGGTGAAAAAGTGAGAAAAATTGCGAAAAAATGCGACATTTGCGCGCTATCTGGGGGCTGTTTGTTTTGCGAAATTTTGCGAAAAAAAGTATGGTTTTGATGAGATTTGGTGGGTGGGTGGATGGATTGGTGGATTATTGGATTGATGGATTCAGCCGGAGGCGGGCGGATAGCGTATAGAAAAGATGAAAATTCTTAGATTTTTTCAAAAAGAGAGCTGCGTAACTGATTGATTATCAATTACTTATGATTGATCCGTAGTGCGGGGGCGGACCCGGCTTCGTCCCGATTAAATCGGGACTACGCCGCGGCAAGTGAGCGAACAGCGGATAACAAGCGGCAACGTAAAATAAGGACTTACGGCAAATCATACCACTTAGTGGTATGCGTTTTCAGGGTAAAAATGCAGGTGTCGGTGCGCGTATTGCGGACCCGGCTTCGTCCCGATTAAATCGGGACTACGCCGCGGCAAGCAAGCGGGTAGCGGATAGTTTTTGTGGTGCGTCGTGCGGGGTGCGTATCGCGCAGAGCGGATAGCGTATAGCGGGTAGAGGATAGGAAGAAAGCGAAAAATGTAAAGCGAAAAGCGAAAAACCAAAACGTAAAATTCAAAAGTATTTCCGATTGCCAATTTCCGATTTGCGATTTGCTGCTGAAGGCTATTCTATGTGGCTGCGTTTTTTTCTTAAAAAAGCCGCACCAAAGCGAAGGAATAGAAGATATTTTTCACTTTTTTGCAGTTTTTTCCGAACCTCACCGCTGTTTGACAGTAAGTGTTTGTAGTCAATGAATAGAAACATCCTCTCGCACTTTTTGAGGATTGAGCCTTGGTGAATAGTCACCGAGGCTTTTGTCGTTAATGGGAGAAGAAGGGGGGATAGGGATGGACAAGGATGTCCCTAGTACTCCAGTGGGGGAATGAAAGGAGATAAAACGTAGGAAGGGCAAAGTAGTAAGAGTCGGCTGGGCGATTCAAGCAGATACAAGAGAAGGCGTGAGGACTCGTATGACGTAGGTTATACGGGTCTGTGTTTTTTAATGGGAGGTGAATAAAGATGATAGAAACAGGTATTACTAGAAATAACAGACTAACCTTGAAGATGAAGGTACGGTGGGGGACTGAGGTAGTCCCAGATACAGGTCATGAGGATTTCCTTTATATAGAAGAATGTTATTTCTTGATGTTACGAAGTTTGGTGAAAAATTTGAAAGGATCTAACCATGCGCAGAAATTTTGGCAACGAGCAAGAAAATTACATGAGTACGTTGGACAATCAGCAAAAACAATTGATGTTTGATTACAGCTCAGGTTTAACAACCGAAGAAGAAACCGTCAAAGCCGAGGGTCTGATTAGCACTAATGAACAAGCCGCCAAACTTTACTCAAAGCTCAAAATCGCATTTTTACCGCTTCAAATCTTGGGAGTCGTGTCCTGTCCAGATGATTTGGCAGAGCGGACAGTCTTGCGTCTTAAGTCGCTTGCGAATGGGAGACAGTAAGTTTATTTGGAGGTCAGAATAATGAAAATTAGAATCTGCCCAAAAATTAATGCAGATCTATGCTTTTTATTAGAAGATTCTGCTCGGAAAGTAATACCTATCTATGGTTTCGTCAGTGCATCCAAAGGTGTTTATGCGCAAGGATGTATGTTAAAAGGTGGTTTTCTTGTTTTTGCGGAATCATTGGCAGCTAAAACAGTAAATAGCAAATTAAAAACGACTCATAAAAAACTTAGGGGAAAACTTATTGAAAATGATGTTTTAAAAGACAACGGTAATTGTCTCGAGTTTATAAGACCCTTTTTGTTCAAAAATGAATATGAAGCAACTTCGGTAATAGTTGGAAATAATAAATTCCGGATATATGATGGAATATGGACGGATCGACAAGGAAAAACCCCATTTGAAAATCAACTAATCGGGATAAGTGAACTGGAAATAAAAGATATTTAGAAGGAGCGTCTCTTAACATGAGTCTTTACTTTAAAAGTATTCGTAGCAGTAGTAGTGGTAACTGCCTTATGCTTTGCACAGGAAAACCCTGTGAGATAAATTAAGGGTATTTGGCGAGGTGTTGGCGGGATTGACGTTGAAGATTATGGGTGGTTCGGAGACACTGGTTGCAAATATGGCGTTAAGTGACCCCGGCCACGCGGGGCCGGGGCTAAATAAAACGTACAAACGACGTGCGTTGAAAAAGGTTTAAGCGAGCGGATGGGTCAGACATTTCGGACAGGTAGGTCATTTCGGACAAAGCAGAAGACGGATGGCAAACAAGTATCTGGATTCCTGCTTGGCGCAGGAATGACAGGTAAGATTATTCTTCCAGAGAAGTCAAATCTTTGCAGGATTCGCGTTTTCGGATGATTTTGAATTTAGGGCCGATGACGAGGACTTCGGGGGGACGGCGGCGAGAGTTGTAGTTGCTCGCCATAGAAAAGCCATAGGCGCCGGCGGTGAAGACGGCAAGCAAATCGCCGCGTCTGACTGGCGGAAGCGAGCGGTCTTTTGCGAAGAAGTCGGCGGATTCGCAGATTGGGCCGACAATGTCGACAATTTCTGAGCCGGTCATCTGCAGGTCCTTATCCCGTTTTGGCGGGAAAAAACTTCTTTTTATCGGTCTTTTTTTATTGCACCCACAGAGGGAAGAAGGTATAATACTAGTTTAAGACTGTCTATCCCTATATGGGGATGGTAAAAAAGAGAGAAGGAGAGAGGATGAGCGGGCGTTTGCTTTTTACGAGCGGGATAATTTTACTTCTATTTATTTCTGCTTTTGCCGAGCAGCCACCTGAGCAGCGCTGGGTAGTCCGTTACAACGGTCCAGCGAACGGTGATGATAATACCTACGCTCTGGCTGTAGACAGTTCGGGTAACGCCTATGTAACAGGCTATAGCATAGGCAGTGGCACAGGCAGTGACTACACCACGATTAAATATGACCCTGAAGGCAATCAGTTATGGCTGGCCCGCTATAACGGCCCGGCGAGCGGCGGAGACAATGCCAATGCTTTGATTTTGGATAATTCAGGTAATGTGTATGTAACAGGTGAAAGCCCTGCCAACAGTACGGGCTACGACTATGCCACGATTAAATATGACCCTAACGGTAATCAATTATGGGTAGCCCGCTACAACGGGCCGGGAAACGATTATGATGCTGCCTATTCTTTGGTTGTGGATAGTTTTTGCAATGTCTACGTAACGGGCAGGAGCATTGGTAGCGGCACAGTCTACTATGATTACGCCACAGTTAAATATGACCCGAACGGAAACCAGTTATGGGCAGCGCGTTATAACGGTCCGGGAAATAATTACGACCATGCCTATGATATGGCTATCGATAATTCGGGTAATGTCTACATAACGGGCCGCAGCGATGGCAGTGGTACAAGTAGTGACTACGCCACGATTAAATATGACCCTAATGGCAATCAGTTGTGGGTGGCGAGATATAATGGACCGGGAAACACTAACGATTATGCATACGCCTTGGTTGTGGATGATTCAGGTAACGTATATGTAACAGGCTATAGTTATGGAAGTGGGACAGGCAGCGACTACGCCACAGTCAAATACGACCCTAATGGCAATGAGTTGTGGGTAGCGCGCTACAATGGGCCGGTAAATGGTAACGACAAAGCTAATTCGCTTACGTTGGACAATTCTGGTAATATTTATGTCACAGGAGACAGCTATGGTGGCGTTGCCACAGGCAACGACTACGCCACAATTAAATATGACCCTAATGGCAACCAATTGTGGGCTACCCGCTACAATGGGTCAGCAAGTAAGTCCGATTCTGCCGGTTCCATAGCAGTGGATGATTTGGGTAATGTCTATGTGACAGGGGAGAGTGCCAATGCCACCCCGAATTATGACTATGCAACGGTTAAGTATGACCCTAATGGCAACCAGTTATGGGCGGCGAGATATAACGGGTTGGCAAACAATTATGACGCTGCCTGCGACTTGAGCGTGGATAGTTTTGGTAATGTTTATGTAACAGGAGATAGCTATGGTGGTAGCGGCACAGGTGAGGACTACGCCACAATTAAATATACGCAGCATAATTACTGCACAGAGGCAGTTGAAATGGATTTGAACGGTGACTGTAAGATTGATTTTAAAGATTTTGCGATACTGGCCGAGGACTGGCTGGGGGGGAATGACTGGCTGGATTTGGCGATGCTCACCGATAAATGGCTGGACTGCAATTTCGCCCTGCAGGAAGACTGTTTGTAAATTATTTTCAGACTCTTTTTTCATTTCAAAAAAACACGCCGCGGAAATAAAAAAATTGACTTTGCCAGAACCAATATATTACTATGTGAGTATATAATCATATAGTATTGGAGTTATGAGATGCTGACTGAAAAAAGGCGATTATTGTTTGAAAAGCAGGCGGAAATCGTAAGTGCGATGGCGCACCCGATACGGATTGCGATATTAGATTTTCTCAAAGACGGCGAGCGGTGCGTCTGCGATATAGCAAAATATGTCGGCTCGGAGCGGTCGAATGTCTCCCGGCATCTTTCGATAATGGTCAAGGCGGGCGTGCTGGACTGCCGCAAGAAAGGGCTGTGGGTAATTTACAGGCTGCGGGCAAGGTGCATTATCAACTTTCTTTCGTGTGCGACCGCCTGTCTAAAGCAGCAGGTGAAAGAAGACGAAAAGCTGCTCCAAACCCTTTAGACGGAGAAATTTTTATGAACCGAAAAGCCGAATGGAAAAGTTTTGCGATAATTGCTGCTATATTTTTGGGCTGTTTTTATCTGCCTGTGGGGACGCTACGGTTCGATAACGCCGTGAAAGAGGCACTGGTGCTTGTGAGGTGGTATGCGCGTGAACACGTGCTGCTGTGTCTTGTGCCGGCGTTTTTCATAGCGGGTGCGATAGGGGTTTTTGTCAGCCAGGCATCGGTAATGAAATACTTAGGCGCAAGGGCGAACAAGGTTTTGGCTTATGGGGTGGCAAGCGTGTCGGGGACGGTTCTGGCGGTCTGCTCCTGCACGGTGCTGCCGTTATTTGCGGGGATTTACAAGATGGGTGCAGGACTTGGGCCGGCAACGGCGTTTCTTTATTCGGGGCCTGCGATAAACGTTCTGGCGATAATCCTGACGGCACGGGTACTTGGTTTTGAAATCGGTGTCGCAAGGGCGGTTGGTGCAATTGCCTTTAGTGTTATTATCGGGTTATTGATGCACCTTATTTATCGTAAAGAGGAGCAGGAAAAAGCCAATGGCCAGATGGGTATGGCGGAGCCGGAGGTCAAAAGGCCATTATGGCAGAACATAATTTATTTTGCAAGTATGGTGGGGATATTAGTTTTTGCCAACTGGGGCAGGCCGATAGAGGCCGGCGGATACTGGGGAGCGATATATTCAGCCAAGTGGGTCATCAGCGGCGTTTTTGTGCTGGTTCTGGTTTTTGCCCTGGCGAAGTGGTTTAGTAAGCCGGAGCTTGGGCAATGGGTTGAGGTGAGCTGGGATTTTGCGAAGCAGATTTTGCCGTTGCTGCTGATAGGCGTTTTTGTGTCAGGCGGGCTTTTGGGCAGCGCACCCGGCAAAGAAGGCCTGATACCATCAAAGTGGGTTGCGGCGGCGGTAGGGGGCAATTCATTGTGGGCGAATCTGTTTGCGTCGGTTGCGGGGGCGTTTATGTATTTTGCAACGCTGACGGAGGTGCCGATTGTGCAGGGTTTGATGTCGGCGGGGATGGGCAAGGGACCTGCGCTTACGCTTTTGCTGGCGGGGCCTGCACTATCGCTGCCGAGTATGCTGGTGCTGCGTTCGATTATGGGGACGGGAAAAACCATTGTATATGTCAGCCTTGTGGTTGTTATGGCGACTATTTGCGGGATGATTTTTGGAATGTTTTTTTAGGAAAATGAAAAAATGAAAAAGATACAAATTCTCGGAACTGGTTGTCCGAAATGTAAAAAACTGGCAGAAAACGCTGAAGCAGCAGCGAAAGAGATTGGCATCGAATATGAAATTGAAAAAGTAACACAGATTAATGATATTATGAAAATGGGTGTTATGATAACACCTGCATTAGCGATTGATGGTGAAGTGAAAGTAGCCGGTAAAGTTGCGTCGCCTGAAGATATTAAAAAGATGTTGTCATAGGAAACCCGGCAAAGGAGATAAAGATGAGTCAGGGAAATTCGTGTTCATGTTCCGGCGGACCAAGGTTAATTTTTGCTTGCAGCGGAGCGGCGGATGTTGGTGAAATCACAGACAAGGCAGCAAGAAGGCTGACAAAAGAAGGTGTCGGCAGGATGTTCTGCACAGCCGGTATCGGCGGGCGCGTAAGCGGTATTATGAAAACCACCGAATCAGCCGAGAGAATTCTGGCGATTGATGGTTGTCCGCTTAATTGCGTGAAAAATAGTTTAGAGCAAGCAGGTTTCAATGAGTTCAAGCATCTTCAATTGGCGGACCTTGGCCTTGAAAAATGCAGTAGTCCCGTAACAAAAGAGAATGTTGCCAAAGTTGTCGCTAAAGGCAAAGAGGTGATAGCCTGTTAGCAGAATAAGCTGGGGAATTTTATGTTTATACGAATATTACAGGCTCTTTTGCTTACGACTGGAATAATGTTTTCAGGCTGTCAGCAGCAGAATACGGCAATATTGCCGGCCACAAACAATACCCAGGCTCCGATTGAAAATAGCAATATTTCAAAATCCGTTGTCTCAGAAAATATAACTTCGGACGACAGTAAGCAGAAACCGACGGTGATTGCTTATTATTTCCATAGAACCGTACGATGTCCAACATGTATTGCTATTGAAGCAAACGCTGCAAAGATAATTGAAACTAATTTTCAGCAGCAGTTAGCCGATGGAAGCCTGACATGGCTGCCGTTCAATCTGGACGACCCGGGCGGTGAAGAATATGAAAAGGAATTTGACGTATCTTTTAGCACTCTGGTATTGGCAAAAAGGAAGGACGGTAATCATACCGAATATAAAAAACTTGAGAAAGTCTGGCAGCTTATTCATGACCCTGAAGCTTTTAATGCCTATATAAAAGACGAGATAAGGCTGTTTATGAATGAATAATGCAAGCTTTGAAGTTCTAATGCAATGCCCGTGCAGCGGTGATGGCGGTTCAAATCCTTTGCTGTTGCTTGCCGTGTTTGCAGGAGTATGGCTATTGTTTAACTGGATAAAAGCTTTATTAAAATCTAAGGGAGTTTCGTTTATGAATAAAACGCTAAAGATTATAATTGTCGTTACCCTTATTG
>Ga0315276_10000437_pt1 | contig 35985 bp, 41 predicted proteins | sample YL17G05_0_MG_FD_204542 | JGI IMG/M metagenome (GOLD analysis project Ga0315276, IMG submission 204542) | Sediment microbial communities from Yellowstone Lake, YNP, Wyoming, USA - YL17G05_0 | ecosystem: Environmental > Aquatic > Freshwater > Lake > Sediment | place: USA: Wyoming | collected...
GCTGTTGGTTTTGTGAAGCGCATGAAGTATTGAACATGTTGGGCGTACGTGCCAGCGCCTGGCGTGCTGCCGTAATTGGCCAAACTAGCCCTGATTTCGTCATCGGTAGCTGCTTGGTCGAATTGCAAGGTGAACAAGGTTCGCAACGAGTCCGTTTCTTGTTCGACGATCGCAAGTTGTCCGGCCTGCGGCCTCGTCATGACGTCCGCAATTGGACCTTGCTCCGTGTCTAGCGTGTTGTCCGACTGTTCTATTGAGCTTCTCAGTTCCTGTTCTATATCTGCTGCCGACCTAGCCATGTTTAATCCTTCAGTTAGATGCTAACGAAACCCTCAGACCCGTTTACCTGCCTAAGCGACGTTGGCTTAAGATTTATTGTGTTAACGACACTGGCCACTTCTCCGCTGGCAAACAAAATTTCGGCGAGGAAAACCAAGGTGGTTAGCCCCACTATGCGAGTTCTAACCTGCAGCACTCTCACTATCATACCCTGGCCGTCCGTCGTATTTTGCTTGGCTATCAGTCTATTAATGGCCTCGGTTATCTGGGTGACAGCCATAGACTCAGACACCGACCCTGGCGTGCCTAAGGCAGTGGTTAGCAGTTCATTGCCTTCGAAGAAGAACGAGTTAAACACGCACAGTAAGTGCCTAGCAACGTCCTGGCCGCCTTTCTCAATGTCGTCAACGATTTCTAGTACTCCAGTGCCGCTGCCTGACACCATGTCGCCATCAGAGATTCTTAGAGTTTTCATGTTGGGGTTAGTCCTCCGAGTGGTGTGGACCCATTTTGCTTGGCGCCTGATGCCTGTCCTTTGTAGGCAGACATTATTGTTTGCCAGCTTTCCAACTCTCTTATCGTGTCGCTAGTCACCTTGCTTAATGCCAACTTGGAGCCCTGCACTTTTGCCATGTTTTGCTCATGAATGGCTCGTTCCCTTCTAGTAGCTATGTCGCCAAGTGGCTGTTGCACGCTCTGCAAAAAGATGTTTACCTCAGATATGTCGGCAAACCTAGACGTGTCAGATCCGTCAGTTAGGAAGTCACTCTTGAAGTTGTCGAAAGTCGTCATCACCTTACTGATCTCGCTAACTCTTACCGCTGCATCGGTGTTCCTAATTGCAATGTACTCTTCAAGAATGACGTTTTGGTCAGCTCTTTTTGTGTCAAGCTTAGTCGCGTCAGTTATCCAGGCTAGTGCTTTTTGCTTAGATTCAGACGCCTGTAGTATTAGGAAGCCCTCAAAATCGTCAGATATTGTAGTCAGAGATTTTTGGACGCTGTCGTAATACAGTGGTTTTAACCCGGCTGGGCGTCTCTGGGACGATATCGTTATCAATTCGTCATTAGTAAAGGTTGCCACGCTAGACTCCTAATGGCGAGGTTGGTATTCTTATCTGCAGCATTGACTTATTGAAAAAATCAGAAACCTGAGAGGAGCTGCAATTAGTCCCAGACTTAAACTGGTTGGTCCTTGTTGGCGCTGATTCTACGATAATTTTTACTCTAACAGTGTCCCTACTAAATGCACCAAACACGATAGTCTTAGCTACCCCAACAAACTTCATTCTTTCCAAAGCAGCAGTTAGGTCAGAGCCCAGACTTATTCTCGGTACCACGCAACCAGCTGGGACCGGAGGAACTTTGCCTACGAACATGTCTATTAGGTTGCTAGATAGACATATTATCTTGTCTACCAAATTACCTGACCAGGCAGCCACCGCAGACAGGAATAGGCCAGCCACAGCCGCTATTTGCGTTACTATATTGAGAAGATTATCCAATGCTCCTAGTGATATGCCAATGTTAACTGTTATACACTTAAGAATCGACTTCTCGTAGGAGCCAGAACCGGTTAGAGTGAGAAACCTAGACATAAACGAGTCTAGCTTGTTCTTCAGTGGTAGTAAAATGGCTCTGGCCGTTGCAACCGATCTTGCGCAGGTTCGCATGGACTGCTCAAACAGCGAGGCTAGTATGTTCGATATCCTGGTTAGCGGTGCAGCTATTTCTGGCGGGTACAGGTTGAACAACGTGTCGTTAGCAGCAGTTATTACATCGGCTATTCGCTGTCCCATATTTAGCGTTTCCCCAGGGTCAAACAAGTTGGTAAACACTGAGGCTGGGCTAGATGCTGACGGTTGCCCCTGAAGAGGTTCCCCACTAACAACGCTAGTGCCGAAAACGCCACCAACTTTGGGCGGCGGCTGGCCAGACAGCGAATCATAACCAGTCGCGGTGGTAACCGGGTCAGCAACAGTAGAACTGTTTACGTTTTGCAAAGCCGGACTTTGGGCTGTGGATGCTTTCGCAGCACCATCGGCGAGAGTAGAGAAAGCTCTTAGAGGTTGGTGATTTTGAAATTCGGTTAGGTTCCGAGAGGAGTTAGACAGTTGGAGCTTCGTTAATATGTTTTCTAGCCCAGCGTCGTCCAAATCACCAAGCCCAGCCATAAATTCAGAGATGTCTACCTTGGAAAATGTTTGTGTGTTCAAGTATCGATTGGACAATGTGCTTGAGCCTGGCGGAGCTGATTGCATAGCCTGGCTTAATGCCCGACCAAAGGCATCGTCCGGAGGAGACCACCACAGGCCCGTGATATCAGCACGTTCCTCCAACAGCCGTATTATGGCATCGTCGGAATGTTTGGTTCTCAGCTGTGCTAACGTGTCATGTTCCATAATTATTGCTACCTGGAACAAGCTATCAGTTAACGTTGCTAGGTAGCTGGTGGATAGGGCTGAAATTCTTGCTGAAATTTTTTCTACGAATGTAGACTTATTCTGGGCGCCTAGGGTCCCAAATCGTAAGCTCACAAAGTTTTCTAGTTCTATCAAAGAAGCTGATTCGGCATACTCGGCAGTTAACTGTGCTTGGACAGGGCTTTGCGCAGACAATACCAAGTCCTGACCGGCTAATATTGCTGACAGTTTGGCATCGGTGAAACCGTACCTTTGAAACTTATTGATTGACGATGTTGAGTTGTCCACTGCGTCCTGGTGGAACACGCTAACTGCGATAGAACTGGTTTGCAAGCCAAATTTTTTGCCGATTACAGGCAGAGACTCATCCTTGTCTAAATAGGTGCTGCGCAGTACGATAGCGCTAAAATCTTCAAGAACAGCATACTGGCTAACGTAAGGATCTCCCAACATGGCCTTTATTTCGCTTAACGAAAAAGCCTCTCCTGGCCTCTTTGGTCTTATTTTCTGCACCGATAGGTTCGAATATGCAACAACGGACTGAGGGCTAGCATAAACCTCTTCTACGATACTCAACGACCTTCCAACAGCTAAGTAAACTTTCCTTAGCATCTCAATATTGTCCTCGTGAGCAGCATTCGGCGAGCTAGTACCTGGCAGGTATGCAATGCTGTCGAACATAATCACACCAGACTTGGATGCGAAAGCTTCCTCGTCGGATAGCGTTGGGCTTTCGTCAAGCGTGCCAAATTGGGTTGATAAATCTGACAAATTCCTTATCGACGTAGCAGCATCACCGGCCAGAATCAGGTTCTGCAAAATGGCGTTGCCTTGATCAATAAGTGCGTCCAGATTGCCAGCCGCCGCTTGCGCCTGATTCAGCAGGCTTAGATTGTCAGCCAACCTGTCAGATATAAGCTCCTGCATGGCCACGGTGGCAGCTTCTAGATCTTCTGGGAACAAACATTCTCTTGCGAATTGCGTGGCCACTGTTTTGCTACCCCTGTGGTTGACAAGTAAAAATATACTGCTAATACAAAATAGCTACAAAACTGAACAAAAGTAACAACGCGCCTTTTTTACGTATCTGCACAACAGTTCCGGTTTATATTGTAATAAGGCTATTGCTAAGGAGGCAGAAATGGAAGAAGATAAGTTCGGCCAAGAAGCATCGCAGTTGATCTTGGTTATGGCTAGATCTCTTGTCGATAGCCCAAAAGAAGTCGAAGTAACAGCTTCGGCTGGCAACTTCCAAACCGTATTGTTTAGCCTTAAGTGTGCTAAAAGCGATTTAGGAAAGGTTATCGGGCGCGGGGGCAAAACTGCCGCTGCTATGAGGCAAATCATTTCTTCTGTGGCTGCCAAACATGGCAAAAGAGCGGTCTTAGATATAGAGGAGTAATTGTGAGCGTAGAGCATCCTTCTTATTATGGCGGCGGAGACAACCCATACGAAGCAGTCAAAGTAATAAATGCGTGGAACCTTAATTTTAGTCTTGGTTCTGCAATAAAGTACATTTGCAGAGCTGGACGAAAAGACTTTGGGAAACAAATAGAGGATCTAGAGAAAGCGGCTTTTTATCTAAAGCTAGAGATAAAAAGACTAAAAGACGAAAAGGAGACGCAGCTGACATGAAGATAGAGCGGTCAATATGGAGCATCAATCTTATTCCGGAAAATGCAGAAGATATTGAGCTGCTACGCCGATTATTCCTTAGTCTGCCAGAATGCGAAAAACCAACCCTGGACCCATATGACCTCAAGTAGGAACCTATCTGGCCGCAGATGGGTCGCTTCAGTTGTACCGATGAGGAGCATGAGGAGGCGTAATTGAAGTATTTTGTTATAAATGACATATATAATCTATCAAAAGAAGATTTTCTTCTGTCCTCTAAATGCATTGGCACCAAGTTGCCAGCATCAGGCAATAGATTTGCATTTATTTGGCACGACAGAACGCTGTCCGAGGCAGGGGTAAAGCGTTTAGTATATCATGGTTGGCGGGTTACTGACGAGAGTCAGGACATTACATACGACATATCCGATATACTAGGTCAATGCGAAATGATCTTTTACTCAGAGGCCTGATTAAACGCCTTTGATATCAGGCGGTTATGACCTTGGCGGCGGCTCTGATCTGGTGGCGAAGGGTGGAACGACCGGCCTTCGCTTAAAGGTCATCAATTCCCATTTTAGACAGAAAACGGGAAACAGCGTCGGAGTATTCCCAGGGGATGTTTGTAACATCGTAATGGGCATTGGCGGTTCTTGATTCTCCAAGACGTCCAACCGCCTTCAGTAATTTATCTCGACTTTTCTTATCGTGAAAACACACATCGAACCAAATTGGATTGGGTGCGAGATCAGATGTCGATGGTATAATCAGTTGATTCCCGCCATCCGGCTCATTAGATCCAGTCCCGGTAACAAGCAATGAATCGAAACCATTCTTTGAACATAACTTAGAGAGATTCTCGCAAGATACGGTAGACCCCGTTTTCTTTTTAATGGCATTCGCCAATGAATTGGATCTGATCTTGAGATCAACAGCATCGACAAGATCTGGCTCATCTTTGGATTGAATAGAAAGTGGGTTTTTAGGAGAAATCTTATAGGCGGTAATCACACAAAATTTATGATCATCATCCATTGACCACTTGTATCTGTAGTTAAGATGAAAATAGGTTCCATCGCCAAATATACCACCGCCTTCAAAACGATGGTCTATCTTTGAAGGAATAATGTCCGAAACCATTCTGTAAAATGTTGTATGTGCCATATTCATCCCCCTCCTTTAAATTCGCCTCTATCTATATTATCGGAATTTGTTAAGCATCTTTAATTATTATCTTTTTTAGATTCGCGATTCTTACTTTTCGGTTATTTCTAGCCATTCCCTTTTTCAAAGGCGTCTTACAACTGCCCTCCTCACTTCTCAGGCTCCCAGTTCATATACTCAGGGTGTTCCTTACCAAGCCGATTCCATTTGTTGAGACAAGCTGTGCAGGTCGGTAGGTCTTTGGTCCACTGAGTGCGGTCATCCATAATGTTCCTGACCTTCTTACAAAGAGAGCGACCTGTGTCCCAATTGAAGTCCGGAGTCACAAGCACCGCATGAGTTAGCATCTCATTGCCTGGACGCTCAACCTTATAGGCACCTCCAAAGACCCCAGTCGTTATGAGTTTAGTCTTTTCGGTTTCGCGCAGAGCTAATACTTGGTTGATTATTTTCAAACTGTCCTGGCGCAATCGCCCATCAAAGCCCTTATTAGCGATTAACCCAACAAGGTTCTTTTTGCTTAATATCATATGGCTAAGAATTATTTCTGATTCGTCATGCAATTCTGAACACTGGGCAACCATGTTAATATTGACAATCACATCACTTATGCCTGGGGTACATTCAAAAATAGCCCCGTATGGATAACCAGTGTCAAACATGAAGTTAGATGCCACCGCCTTGCTTTCGGACCAGGATTCTACAGGCTGGGTTCTTAGGTGCTTACCGGCGTCCAGAGCTGCCACAGTTTCTTCGCTGGCGGCCACACCACGATAAACTTTTCCTCCCAGGACTTTACGGTATTTAACAGGCAGCATGTTTTTCAAGGCTAGCATTTCTAACCGTACTTGGTCATTTGAAGAGCTTTCTACCCAGCGGCAAATCGTAGAAAGTTCATCGTCGGTGAGAGCTTCATTTTTACTTCCGGTAAGGTTGGAATTACCAGTGTTGTCGCTATCCCACTTGGTAGTATCAGCAGATGAGCCAATGAAACCGTGCCCTTCTTGTTTATTAATCTCCTCAGCCAAGTCCTTATACAGGTCTCCGTGATTGACGTTTTCCTTATCAGCAGTATCGCCAAACATTTCGTATATGTAGTAATGAACAACTTCATGCGCCAGAATCTGGCGTAAATCTTCCGACACCAGATACTTGCTGTTTAGCGTGATATACGTGTGACCGGTTTCATTGTTATGTCTCGTGGAGGCTACAAATGGAGGAGAGTGTATAATGACAACTTCCGGGCGGCCTTCGCAATCAGGGAAATATTCGCGCAGTAGCTCGGCAGCTAGTGCACTGGCCTCGTAGCCTAGGCTGTGTGCTGTTATTTCCAGGTCCGTAAAGTCTAATAGGTGCATATCGAGATTAAGTTGCTCATCTCGCAGTGGGAGCTTACTGCCAGTAGATGTTATTAGGTAGGTGGTGCCGCCAAACGACGTCTCCAGCCCAACAATATTGTCTTTGCTACCTATTGTGATGCCCGTGTCCAACCCAAGTACTCTGATTCTCTTGTAGTTATCAAAGTAGGCTGGGAAGGTGGAGGTAGAAAAGTCATAAGTCTCATTGTTGTCTGTAATTTGCTTAAATTTTAATTGCTTGCCTTTAGAACGTAGCTGCGCTAATTTTGGCATAGTTTGCCAAATGACGTCATCAGCAAATTCCATTATAAGCTCATCATCACAAAACACCTGCATTTTGCCACCGAAAGCCACGTTGGTGGCTTCTGATTCGTGTTGTGCAAGAAGCCACCCAAACAGAATCGACTCTGAATAATCATCCATGGGAGGAGGTTGGTCTGGGTTAAAATACACCAGTTCGAGGTGGTCAAATTCGCCATCAGGATCACCAAGCGAGGTCAGTGGTAGCCCAACCTCAATGTCAACTCTGTAGACTCTATTGTCATAAGCGTCAAACAAGTGCGCTATTTTGGCAATCTCCGTTACACCTGACTCTTCTCTCAGCTCTCTTCGCAGGGCAACTTCTTCCGTCTCCCCGTCGTCTACTTTGCCGCCAATTAGTCCATACTGACCCAGAGCCGTAACGCCAAACAGAAGCCTGCCATGTCTGTCAACAGCAATCGCTCTCACTCGTTGCATGGCAGACTCCGTGCTCACAAGATTGGCGCTAGTGATTCAACAGTAAACAAGTCGCCGCCTACAAATGCTATTGCACCGTCCGTTATTGTCGCAGTAAAGCCCGGTGCGGTAAACAAAACTCCTACGGTAGCCGTACCCAACGCGCCGGAAACAGTGCCGCTAACTGTGAAAGAGGTAGCAGAAGTAGCAGTAAATGTCAATGTTTCCAGAACTGACGTTCCTGGGTTGAGCTTTACGGAAATAGTACCGTTGCCGGTACCAACATAGCTACCGGCAGTTGGTGTTCCTGCCAGAGCTGCATAATGTTTAGGATGAATCAGGTAGCCAAGAACAACACCTTGTTTTTTGGTGTTGGGCTCCATAGCAATACGGTCGGAGTCGTCAACAAAGTATGAGGACGATGCTACGAAGGAAAAGACGGCAAAGCCGTTGATGCTCAAGCCTTCCATAGCGGCGCGGTCGGCTTGCGCTGAAGTCTGGACTACTCCGTTAAGCAAGTCCATAAGAACGGATAAGTTGCGGCTCAGGAAAGTGGCGTCCTTCTCGGCCATGGAGTAGCCTGGTACTGCTGCGATCACAGCGGCAAAACCGGCCACCTTGGTGTCCCACCAATCTTTGGCCACTAAATACCCAGTGATATCAGAAGCAACCAAACGCTTGATAGGGCGTACTGGATTGGCTGCTGACAGTTGCCGCAATACCTGAATTGTCCGCTGGCCCTGCACGTTGTCATAGGTGTAGGTAGTAGGCGAGGACAAGAAAACTGTGGAAGTCATACCGTCTCCTGGTGATCTGTTATAGTTACGTTTTCAAAATACTCTTGGTGATACACTGTTCAACCCACTTCGCTAACATGGCTGAGTTTGTCTGTTGCGACCCTTCACTGCTGCTAAGTCTCGGACTTGTGTCGTAAACAATAAAACTAACTGACCAAGCTGACACTTTGCTAGGTGCCGTTGATGAATCGGTAAATGTTATGCCCTCAGAGTCAAACATACCTATTAGTGTCAGCTGCGGGAATAGAGTGGAGCTGTACTGTATATACACCAGGTTGGCTCGCGGCGGGTTTGCCGCAGTACCAAGGGTTAACTTAGGAGCGTCAATCAGCTGCATAAGGTCATAAAAATTAGTGATGCCGCCAGAAGGTTTATAGCCTTCATTGGTTACGTAGACAGGCATTAGGTTGCCCGACTGCAGACTTAACGTCAATCTGAACTCGTCATAGAAAGTGCCACGATGGCTATCTGGCCAAACATGCAATACTGTTCCATAAAGGTTTCTACTGTGGGCTGACCGCTGTCCCATCTTCCACGTCACATCACTTGGGTTGGCATTCCAATAAATGCCGCGAGGCTGAGCAGAGTTTATCCACTCGGTAGTGGTCATAAACCAACCGTCTCGTATTACTCCGTTCTCGCCCTGCCTTGCCTTAATGGCCTGAATAGACTCCGAATATATACGGTCCGTCTTAGCCGTGCTGGTAAGCGCCTGTTGTGCAGCAACGACGCTGTCAAATAATGCCTGGCCTGGACCTACCCTGTTTCCCATAACGGCTCCCAATGTGCATACAAAACTAACATAAGCTTAACGCCTAGGCTTCGGACAGGCCACTATTTTGTGCAAAATCCTGGCCAAGGACAGGACGCTGCCAGTGCAGTTATCGCTGTACTCAATTGGCGTATTAGGAACAATACCCTGATCGATCCCATCAACTATTATGCGGCCCTTTACGATCTGTATCGACTTGCCCTCATACGTTTTCCCCTCAAATACCATCTTTGCCATGCTGTTTCTCTCAATCGTGGTAGCCTGTACTCACATACAGAAAGAAATATAATACAGAAAGAAACTATTGTTTTTCCGCCTTTTTGTCAGTAGATTAAGTCCGCAATAGATAACATAGAGGACTAATTCCATGGACTACTGCGGTCTCCAACATCTTTATGGCGTTACATCTTTGCGCCGTATTATAGAAATACTGGGAGAAGCCAACAAAAACTTGCTAGAAAAATTTGTCTTCCCAAAAATTATGTTGGTTGGCCAAAAATCAGAGCAATTAGTGATAATCACTGTTGACGGTGACCCAAACAACACATTGCCTAGTAATGTCGTTCTGGTCAGCGAGTCCAATATCCGTTCTTGGAAGTGTCTTGTGTCGTACAAGCTGCAATGCGAATTTGGCACCATTCATTTCCGCAGTCCGCTAGATTTTAAGGTTGCTAATCAAAACTTTTTGGCCGAAGCTAGCTATGACGACTTTTGTGTGCTAACGGGTGGGTTTTCCTTGTCCCAGGAGGCCCTCATAAGAGCGTGGGAGTATCTTACCCAACATCACGTTAAGGGGATCGAGCAGATCGATTTCGCAAAGCATGATGTGTCCATTGACCAAATGTCAGTCAAAATTTGGCAGCAAGCAGCTGCTATTCAAACCTTAGGAGGTAAGTAATGAAATTGGCCACTTTGCCACCCTCAGCGCTAGAGAAATTGGTTAACCAAGGTAAGTCGATCTACGTGATTAACACGTCTAGCTTACCATCAGGCGATAAGGGCATGATCGTCGTTAACTTCTACGACGGCAATCAACGCGAGTTCTTCAAGATGCCACCGACCTATATCCCAATGGCCATATCAGATGCGATCCCATCTAAGCGCCTTATCGAGTCACGGGACTTCAAGCAATGTCTGCTGAAAGGCATGTTAACGCTAGTCACTCCTGAGTCCGCCGAGGCTTACCTTAGCCTACCAGAAGCACGAGAAGAGTATGATGCTTTGGTTCTTTCTGAGCATTCCCAAAAGAACCACAGGATTGATGTCGAAGCAGAGGTATCCCGCCGGTCGCGAGTGTCGCATCACTCCGATCACCAGGGCGCTGGCCCGGTGCAAGACACTTCCATGTCGGACTCCGTTTCTAACCGGGTAAGAGGCGTGATTGAGAGCTTGCGTTCTGGCGATCTTAGTGCCTCGGAAGCGCTGAGAACCCTTAAGCGGCATCAGTCGGCGCTGTCGCAGGTAGATTTTGATTACGTGAGAACCAATATTGGCGATCCTGGAATAGAAGAGTGGGCCAGCAGAGCAGCTGAGGCTAGTGCGCCAGTGAAGAAAACAGCGGTTGCCAAGAAAGCGCCTCCTGCACCTCCTGCACCCAAGAAGGCCGCCAAAAAGAAGGATGACGATTTTAAGTCATTTGACTTTGACGACGATGGGTCCGAAATGACCGCCGAGGAACGTGCGGCTGACGCTAGGGCCAGAGCTATGGCAGTAAGTCAGCAAGCCACCAATGGCCAGAGCAGAGCAGAAGAAGAGATCAACAACTTACTTTCTGGTGGTGGCCGGTAACTCCCAACGTTTACTATTGTTGGCGGCACCGGCATGGCTGGTGCCGCTCTTATACGCAATCGCTCAACCGTTTAGGCATATCCGATGCCCACGATGATCCCAGCTATCGTTGTCATCCTTACTGATACAAGGCGCAGTAAAAATTCCTGGACTGTCCTCCCAAAGGTCATCAGCTATCTCATAGAAGGCTGGCCACCATCCGCAGCTGTGGCATTCACCTTGTTTCGCCCAAGCTTTTTCCAGTAGTACCAGGGTTTCTTCATTGATCATTTGCTATTTCCTACTGTTTGCTAATGCTGTGCTTGCATAACAGGCACAACACAACAGTAGCATACTCCCTTGGATAAATAACATTCTGTCTCATGCTAGCTCGGAAACTTATGATTTGCGGCCAAACATCTGCCAAAAGTGACGGAGTAGTTATCATGGCGCTGTCCAGAGCTTCGTCTAATAGCGCTACGTCGTATGGCGATACATCGGGCCTATTTATTTGCGCTATATGGCCATAGTTAGCAGCCCTTGGATCTTGTACGATTTTTCTGATGACGTCCGACCACACGATGCGGCTCTCTTCTTCCTCAGGCATGCCGCCGTCAATTAGGGACGAGAGGTTTCGGACAGTTAGCTTTAACAGGTCCCTAGCGTGCCCACGGGAAGATTGCCATAGCGACTGTGCCGCCTCTTTTGATACGGTCAATTCACCTCCTGATGCTAGCCTTATCAGTGTTCGTACCTCCTCCTTTGGCAACGGCTTTGTTTCTAGGCATAAACACCGAGACCTAATCTGCGGCTGAATTTTGATTGGGTCCGATGTTACCAAAATGAACATGTTGCCTCTGGGTGGCTCTTCTAGTACCTTTAGCAACGCCGTTTGGGCATGCGACACATAGCCATGAAACTCGTCAATGATAAAGGCACGTTTGCCTCCTGCTGGGTGATATCTGGTTTGGTCTATTATTGCTCTGACGTCATCTATCTTGCGATCGTCGCCAGCATTAATTTCTTTGACATCATGACCTCTTGCTCCTGCCATATCGGCAATAATCCTGGCCAGCGTAGTTTTGCCGGTACCAAACGGGCCGGATAACATAATAGCGGTTGGTATTGCTCCTGGGTTTTCCTCCCACATCGATACTACTGAGATAAGATGGTCCGAACCAAGTAGTTCCCCTAGGCTGGTCGGTCTAAACGCAAGTATCTTTTGCGACAGTTCGGCTATATTCACTTTGTTTTCCTTTGGCAACTAACATTGGGAAACAGTTTTTATATCATCATAGGCTCAAAGTTTTTACTTTAGACTTCGGTGTCCAAAAACTAAAAGGTTAAGACTGCATTACGGCAGCTAGCCGCTAGCTCCCATGACAAACAAGCGTACTAAACGGAGGGCTTATGCTCCTAAGAGATTCCTATGTGCCAGAAACCAATGATACGTCAGACCGCATTTTGCCTTGGATACCAAAAGCAGTACCTGCCGTGGAACCAAAAGGACTAAGGAAGCCTCGCATAGTTTACGCTCCATTCGAATACCAAAAAGCCTACGACTACTGGCACAAGCAGCAGTGCGCACACTGGCTCCACACGGAGATAAACCTGGCGCAGGACCTGCAAGACTGGAGCGTGATGTCCAGCCTGGATAAGCACGTGGTAGGATCGGTGCTCAAGGGTTTCGTCCAAGCTGAGGTAGTGATCGGTGATTATTGGAGTACTAAGGTGTCATCTTGGTTCCCTAAACCTGAGATAGCCCTGATGTGTGGCGCCTTTGCCGCTATGGAGGGTGTCCACCAAACTAGTTATGCCTATTTAGGCGATACCCTGGGCCTTGACGATTACAAGGCTTTCTTAGAGGAACCAACCGCTCGGAGCAAAATAGATCGACTCGTATCAGCTCCGCGTGACGCCAATAATCACGATGTCGCAGTGTCGCTAGCGTCATTTTCGGCGTTTGGCGAGGGTGTCAGCCTTTTCTCCTCTTTTGCGGTTCTTCTTCACTTTTCCACAAGAAATATGCTAAAAGGTACCGGCCAAATCATCTCATTTTCTATAAGAGATGAGTCCTTGCATTCAGAGGCAGGATGCTGGTTGTTCAAGGAATTCATGGCGGAAGAGCCGTCCTTGTTTTCTAAGCGTCTTACTTCTGACATCAAGGAAGTGGCTCGCGAGACCGTGCGGCTCGAAGAAAACGCAATTGACCAAATATTTGACGGCGGGGCGCTTGGATCTTTTACTCCGCAGCACCTAAAAGCCTTTATTAAGTTACGTGCTAACAAAAAGCTGCAGGAAATAGGTGTACAGTCAATCTTTGGCAAAATCGATGAACAGGCGGTGGCTAAGACCATGGGCTGGTTTGATGCTATTTCAGCAGGACGTGAGCACGCGGATTTCTTTGCTACGAGAGTGACCGAGTACGGCACTACCGATGGCAATTGGGAAGAAATTTGGTAATACAATGCTAAGAGGGCATAATGTCTCAGACTTGGAAACGCGGTATCGACTATCCTGAATTTCTAACGGAAGAGGGCTTAACTACCCTTAAGGGCGGATATTTACTTGATGGCGAAACGCCTATGCAGATGTATGCCCGTGTTGCTCATGCTGCGGCTAGTAATGTGCACCGGACTGATTTAGAAGCCCCCATGTTCGAAGCCCTAATTAAGAATTGGATCTGTTTGGCGTCACCAGTTGCGGCCAATGTAGGAACCACGCGGGGGTTGCCAATATCTTGCTTTGGTTTGACAGTATCTGACAGCGTGGCTGGTATTTCAACGGCTTACAACGAACTGATGATGATGGCAAAAGGTGGGGGCGGCGTTGGCGTTTCTTGGAGTGGCGTCCGGGGAAGGGGCACCAAGATTGCCCAAAACGGCGTCTCCAATGGCACCATTCCCTGGATCAAGGTGCAAGACTCTCTGACAGCCGCCGTTAACCAGGGGTCGGTACGCAATGGTGCCTCCTCCGTCTACATGAGCATTAACCATCCTGACATCGAAGAGTTTATTAGGATTCGTCGTCCTAAGGGTGACCCAAACACGCGCTGCCATAACCTCCATCATGCTGTTGTATACGATGACGCCTTTATGCAAAAGGTAGAGCTTGGTGATCCGGAAGCCAGGAAGCTCTGGATGGAAACTATCAAGATGAGGAAGGAGACCGGCGAGCCCTACCAGATGCACATCGACAACGTCAATCGCAAAAGGCCTAAAGCTTATGTAGACAACGGCTTGTTTGTTACTATGTCACAGCTGTGCTCAGAAATTGTTTTATACTGCGACGAGACGCATTCGTTTGTTTGCTGTTTGTCTTCTATGAACCTGGCTAGATACCATGAGTGGAAGGGAAAAGGCATCCCTTACCTAGCCACCTGGCTCCTAGACGGGGTTATGCAGGACTTCATCAACAAAGCCGAAGGCCTACCTGGCATGGAGAAAGCCAGGCGTTTCGCAGTAAAATCTCGGGCTCTTGGCCTGGGCGGATTAGGCTGGCATTCGCTGTTGCAAGCAGAGATGACACCGTTCAACTCGTTGCGAGCCAAAATACTAAACAAGGCCATCTGGAAAGAAATAAGAGAGGATGCCGACAGGGCGTCGCAGGACATGGCCAAATATTTGGGCGAAGTGGAATGGACTAAGGGCCTTGGTGAGCGACATACGCACAAATTGGCCATTGCTCCGACTACCTCCAATGCCACTATGTCATCAGATAGTAATGGACACACCGTGTCCTTCTCCATCGAACCGTGGCCAGGCAACATATTCACGCAGAAGTCAGCAAAGGGCACGTTTGTTCGTTACAACCCGATGTTTACCAAGATGTTGGAAGAGCACAAAAAGTTTACACCGGACGTCATCCAGTCAGTTGTGGAGGCCCGTGGCTCCGTCCAGCATTTGTCCTTTCTTACTGACGAACAACGAGAAGTATTCAAAACGGCCTATGAGATTGACCAGTTTGCTATCATTGAGCAGGCAGCAGACAGACAAGAGTTCTTGGACCAAGGCCAGTCGCTCAACCTTTTCTTTAAGGCTGACGTTGACCTAAGGTACTTCAACGCTGTCCACTTAGACGCATACAAAAAGGGTCTGTTTACACTGTACTATGTGCGATCTGAGTCACCAATACAAGGTGATACTGGCGTATCTACTAAATCTGATGACACCGACCTATTTACCCCTATAGAACCAGCCGAGTGCACTTCCTGCGAAGGATAAGCCACGATAACACAGTATTAACTTTCTGGTAGGAGATATTTCTCCTGCCAGATTTCCGTCTGCTTGCCATTCGATAAAACACGCTAACCGAGCTGTTACTTCGGAGTGACTTAGGAGACAAAATGGATGGAAACTTAGCCAAAACCAAAAAGAAAAAGCGCAAGACTGCAGCTGAGAAACGAGCCATAGCAGCGGCCAAGGCGGCTGTTAGCCAAGCGGAAGCAAAAGCTGTCTCACTCGCCCTAGCGGAAAACGATAACGGCCAAGCCATTGCCGTAGAAGTACACAAAACACCGGTTGCCAAGAAGAAGCGGAAAACTGCTGCTGAGAGACGAGAGGCAGCTAAGATAAGGGCTACTGCAGAGGCTGAGGCGGCAAGTAAGCCAGTTAGCCAAGGTCCAAAAATATCTCAGTGGCTCAGCCTGTTCGCTAAGGACAGGTTGACTGACGCCGAGCTTGCCACGATAGAAAACGATTATGTTATTCCTAGCGAAGTCATGTACGACCCAAGGGTGGAGTTGGAAAGGACCGCTAGGCGCAAGTTGGCCACGTTAGCTTTTCAGCAGCGCTCCGTGCAGCAGTCCTTGGCTTCCATTGGTGGGAGTGATATTCCGGTATTGGACGAGTTCTTCCCGAGCCCGGAGGCCATTTTAGTAGCCGCCGACAGGCTAAGCCGTGATGCAGCAGTCCTTAGGCAAGTCAAGGGCAAGGCAGACAAGACGCACGTGCAGCTGGACCGTATGTCTGCTTTTCTTATGGCTTGGCATAAGTTTGTGACAGCAGAGGTAAGGAAAACAAAAGTGGCTATTGGCTACTCACAAGATTAGTGTTATGTTAACGGAGATGGTTACATGAAGAAAGCTAGTTTAATGTTGATCAAGGCTGGTATACAGGTAAGCAATGGAAAAATCAGAAAGGATGACTTGGCAAGAGCAACGTTTGTGTTATCCAACGATCTGAGCCTTCCGGAGTCTATCGCAGCAGACGCAGATGTTAGTATAACTGTGACGATAAGTGGTCTACCAAGTCCGAGTAAGTAAATGATTGATCCGCTAGCTATTTGGAAATCAGAGTTTGCTAAGCTACCTCTTGACCCTACCGGCGCTGCCGGAGCGCTTAATTTAGCTAAATACATAAACGCCAGAGTGTCTAACAAGCTTGGCATGTCGCCAAAGGTGGCCGCTGTTGACGCTCCGGCCAAGGCTGTTTTTACTTGGCAACCGTCAGTTTTTGTGGCCTCACTTCTTGGCCTCACTTTTTCGCCAGTGGCTGCTGTCGGCGCTCTCAAAATGTCCTCGGCCTGGGCGTCAGCTACTCAGGCATCTACGTTTATTGTGGCGCCCGGTGCCGTCATTTCTCCGCCCCCGCCCCCGTCCACCGGCGCATCGTCAGTAATTACGTTGTCAATCGTAGAGCCGCCTAGCATAGTCAAGTCCCAGCAAGCTCTGTTCAAAGGGCTGTTGTCGGCTGGCCAGGCTGCTACCGCACTGGAGTCAGAAATGCCTAAACTTCTCTATGAAGCTTTTCTAGGACTAACCTTTGCCGTTTCCGGCCTAGATACTACCCCTACTCCGGCTGGGCCACTACCTATCACACTGATAGGCGTGCCAGCCGAGTAAGGTTATGTGCTGCGACCGCTAAGATACGCCACTGGCGTACCGGCATTGACGCCAGTCATTACCAATTGATTAAGTTCACTGATCCACAGCAAGTCATACCATGTTGTTATTGTTGTTATTGTGGCAAAGGTAGCAATACCAAAAGTCACCCCATCAGCAGTAATCGGTCTTGTAAGGAAATTTAATGTACCGTTAGGCGGTGTTATGACAAATATACCAAGTGGATCAGCCCAAACAATCTTGCCTAATATTTGTGTAGTGCTGCCAGTGTTCCAAGTGGCGCCATCAACGCTATGCATAATCATTGCTGATCCGGCTGTTTGAACAGTAGCAGTACCAACAAACCTAGTTAGCCGCGACGACCAAGCTATGTTTGTCCAAAATCCGGCAGTGCCACCAACGGATCTAAGCGTCCAGCTAATCCCATCAGTTGACGTAATAATTCTTTGTGCCCCAATACTAGCCGGGCCGGAAGCTAACGCAGCAAAAATACCAAGCTCAGGAGCCCATGCGATGCAAGTTAGATCCATGTCTGCACCAAAGGGCTGCGGGGTGCCCCTGATTGTCCATGTTATCCCATTAGGAGAAGTCATTACTCTGTTTGCTACGCCAGATTTTGCTACTGCAACAAATAAATTCTTTTCTTTCGACCAGCACACACTTGTCCACTGATTGTCGGCTGCTGAGGTGCCAACTGACCAAGACACCCCATCGCTAGAGGTGGCTACTCTGTTACCAGCCCCGCTTTGTCCCACTGCTACGAAAATACTACGCTCGCTAGACCAACATATAGCTGACCAGGTGTTGTTAACGCTAATGGTGCTAGTGTTCCAGTTCATGCCGCCATCTAATGAGTAGCTGGCAGTGCTGCTTAGGTTGCTTACTGCGGCAATAACACCTATCTCTGGTGACCAGGCCATGAACACAATATGAGATCCTGTTACTCCTGGCGTAGTAATGGCTGGTAAACTTACCTGCCTCCTAGTAATACTACTCGCCCAGTCTACAGGATTTAGCGGGGTGGCTATCACAGCAGTAACTGTTACTCTGTCGCCTTTCCTTAACACTGCTATCACACCATTTTGTGTGCTTGGAGTTTGTGTTCCGGACCTAACAATTACTTTTGTCGCCTCGTCTTGGAAACCAAAGGTCTGTCCTCTGTTTTCTATTGTGTATTCCTTACCGGGGATAATACTGTCGCCTCTTATAGTAGCTGTGACAACTGTGCTGTGGCCAGAAATTACTTGATAACTATCGCTGCTATTAGTAATAGAAAAGCTGTTAGTATTGACGCTTAATCCGCCAGCGCCAGCGATGCCGGTGGAGCCTTGGACGCCAGTCTGACCAGCGATGCCAGTGGTTCCCTGGACGCCAGTCTGACCAGCGATGCCAGTGGTTCCCTGGACGCCAGTCTGGCCGCCTACACCTGTGGAGCCTTGGACGCCAGTTTGACCAGCGATGCCAGTGGTTCCCTGGACGCCTGTTGAGCCAACCAGTCCAGTCTGGCCGCTAGTTCCGGTAAGGCCTTGGACGCCCAAACCAGTAACCCCCTGAACCCCAACACCGGTCACGCCTTGCACGCCTGTCTGGCCAACAACACCGCCAGAGCCTGTAACTCCTTGGATGCCAGCGCTACCGCCAACACCGGTTTCGCCAGAGCCTGTAACTCCTTGGACTCCGGTCTGTCCCCTTACCCCAGTTTCGCCTTGGACACCTGTGGTTCCCTGGACACCTGTGGTTCCCTGGACCCCAGTGTTTCCCTGGACCCCAGTGTTTCCCTGGACCCCAATGTTTCCCTGGAAGCCTGTGGTTCCCTGGACCCCAATGTTTCCCTGGAAGCCTGTGGTTCCCTGGACCCCAATGTTTCCCTGGACCCCAATGTTTCCCTGGAAGCCTGTGGTTCCCTGGACCCCAATGTTTCCCTGGACGCCTGTGGTTCCCTGGACCCCAGCGTTTCCTTGGACGCCTGTGGTTCCCTGGACCCCAGCGTTTCCTTGGACGCCTGTGGTTCCCTGGACGCCTGTGGTTCCCTGGACGCCTGTGGTTCCCTGGACGCCTGTGGTTCCCTGGACGCCTGTGGTTCCCTGGACGCCTGTGGTTCCCTGGACCCCAGCGTTTCCTTGGACGCCTGTGGTTCCCTGGACGCCTGTGGTTCCCTGGACACCGGTCTGTCCACTTACCCCAACCCCAGTAGTGCCAGCTGTTCCAGTAAACCCTTGGACCCCAGTTTGCCCAATGACTCCGGTCACGCCTTGCACGCCAGTTAACCCGGTGGTTCCCTCTACCCCGGTCTGTCCATTTACCCCGGTAGCTCCTTGTATACCTTGCACACCAGTCTGCCCTACACCAGTAGCTCCTTGCACGCCAGTATGTCCCTGCGGGCCAGCAGAAATGATCGGCGTATGAATGTGGGAAGTTCTAGTGCCGCCGTCAAGATAGGTTGATACGTTAACCGTTGTAGGGCTGTCGGTAACAGCGTATATCTTAATGACCAACCTATCAGTAACATCCAAGTCAAATTGTGGAGCACCGTAAGAAAATACAACAATGTTAGATGTTATACCTTGTAATTCTTGGCTGGATAGCATGAACAACAAGGTTTCGAGTCCGCCAGCTGATCTTTTGTATACCCTGGTTGATAGTTGGGTTATGCCAGAAGTGCTATCTTGTTGTACCCACAAATTGTAGTCATAGATGCCGTTAATAATAGTTTCCGTGTTGGGGTCACCAAACGGAGAGGCGAAAGCTTTTATTAGTACCTCACCAGTGCCTGAGTCAACTGCTGCGGACACCGTAGCCTCTGCCGCACCGGTTACGTCTCTGGTCATAGCAAAATATCCGCTGATATCAGATACGGTTTGGTGTAGTATATACACAACGCCAGACAATGGTCCATCTAGGCCTGTTGCGCCTTGCGTCCCCTGGGCGCCAGTATTTCCTAATCCGCCTGTGGTTCCTTGCATGCCAGTACCGCCCTGCACGCCAGTAAACCCAACCCCAGTAGTTCCATTAACGCCAGTGTTCCCTTGAACACCAGTACTTCCCTTGACTCCGGTCTGGCCGTCAACTCCGGTAGCACCAACCAGCCCAGTGTTGCCTTGGACGCCAGTAGCCCCACTGATTCCGGTTTGGCCGCCAACACCAGTCTCGCCTTGGACTCCGGTAACACCAACCAGGCCGGTACTTCCTTGTACTCCGGTAGCTCCTTTGACTCCAGTCTGCCCGTCAACTCCGGTACTTCCTTGTACTCCGGTAGCTCCTTTGACTCCAGTCTGCCCGTCAACTCCGGTAGCTCCTTGTACTCCGGTAGCTCCTTTGACTCCAGTCTGCCCGTCAACTCCGGTAGCTCCTTGGATGCCGGTACTTCCTTGTACTCCGGTAGCTCCTTTGACTCCAGTCTGCCCGTCAACTCCGGTACTTCCTTGTACTCCGGTAGCTCCTTTGACTCCAGTCTGCCCGTCAACTCCGGTAGCTCCTTGGATGCCGGTACTTCCTTGAACACCAGTACTTCCCTTGACTCCAGTCTGCCCGTCAACTCCGGTAGCTCCTTGGATGCCGGTACTTCCTTGAACACCAGTACTTCCCTTGACTCCAGTCTGCCCGTCAACACCAGTAACACCACTAATGCCAGTGTTGCCTTGTATTCCCGTAGCTCCTTGTACTCCCGTAGCTCCTTGGACCCCTGTTTGTCCTGCTACCCCAGTCTGCCCGTCAACTCCGGTAGCCCCGTCAACACCAGTCTCACCCTGAATCCCAGTCTCGCCTTGAACGCCTGTGGTTCCTTGGACGCCAGTCTCGCCTTGTACTCCAGTAGCTCCTTGGACGCCCGTCTCACCTTGGACACCAGTGGTTCCCTGAACACCAGTAGCTCCTTGGACGCCTGTTTCACCCTGAACACCAGTCTCACCTTGAACGCCTGTCTCACCTTGAACGCCTGTCTCACCTTGGACCCCAGTCTCGCCCTGGACCCCAGTGGCTCCCTGGATGCCTGTCTCACCTTGGACCCCAGTCTCGCCTATCAGGCCAGTTGCCCCTTGGACGCCGGTCTCGCCAGCAACACCAGTATTTCCTTGTACTCCGGTATTTCCCTGCGGACCAATAACGCCAGTCTGACCTGCCACACCAGTCTGCCCATCTACTCCTGTCTCCCCTTGGACCCCGGTGTCGCCCTGCACCCCAGTAAAACCAACACCTTGTACGCCTGTGTGGCCTCTTACCCCAGTTGGTCCACTAAATCCAGTTTCTCCTTGGATACCAGCACCAGTGTAACCTTGTTGTCCTTGTATGCCAGTAGGGCCAGCCACGCCTGTTACGCCGTGGCTCCCACCAATGCCGCTAAGACCAGTGTAACCCTGCTGGCCTTGGATGCCAGTTGTGCCCTTAACGCCGGTGCCGCCCACAAACCCGACAGCACCACCTAAGCCAGTAGAACCTTGCTGCCCTTGTATTCCTGTTCGCCCTTGAATTCCTGTTGGTCCTCGTGGACCAGTAGAGCCACCGCCAGTTACCCCAGCAACACCGGTCTCTCCTGCAACCCCGGTTGCGCCATTGATGCCAGTTCGGCCTTGTACGCCAGTAGCGCCCTTGATTCCGGTGTGTCCCTGGATGCCTGTAGTCATATGTTGCGCTCCGTGATGCAGAGAAAATGCTGGTGTTAACATTTAATCTAAGTAGACTACTTCCAGAAATGCTGGTATTGTAAAACTAAAAATAAGAACATTTGTTGATTAGAGGTCCATATGCAGCAAGGAAAGTTTAACACGGTTGTTGACGCGGCTTGGGGGTCGTCCGGAAAAGGAGCTGTTGCCACAAGATTAGTGGACATTTTCGGCATAAAAAACGTGTCGTCCGGTAATTACCCGAACGCTGGTCATTCTGCCATTATTGGCGCAACAAAGTTCGTGTCTAAGGCGCTGCCAACCCCGCTGATTCTTAACAAGCTGGGCAGAGAAGGTATGACTGGTTGGATTGGCCCAGCGTCGTCTTTTCAAATGGCTCAGTTCGAGAAGGAGGTTGAGGAGTGCGGTTTCCCAGATGTGGTAATTCACGAAAGAGCTATTATCACCGAGCAGAGGCATGTTGATGCCGAGTCCCCTGGTGGATCACTATCAACCGAGCATGTCTCCAGTACTATGTCCGGCTCCGGTTCCTCAGCGGCAGATAAGCTAATGCGTGGCAAAGATGTTAAACTGGCTCGTGATGTCTTGTGCACCGTTAGCCCAGTGGACTTCTTCTACGATGTTAGAAATGAACTCAATGGCGGCAACACCTTTTTGCATGAGGTTAGCCAGGGTTTTGCACTGTCCATCAACTATGGTACTCAATACCCAAACTGCACCTTCCGAGATTGCTCCCCACAACAAGCATATGCTGATTTCGGCATACTGCCGTCTATGGTTGGTGACGTATACCTTAACATTAGAAGTCTGCCAATCAGGGTTGGTAATAACTACCGCGATGGCCAGCAAACCGGCTACAGCGGTGATTTCATGGTGGACCAAAAAGAGCTTACATGGGACCAAGTAGCAGCAATGGCAGGTATGCCACCAGAAGAAGCCAAGATGTTGGCAGAGAACGAACGAACTACTGTAACAAAGAAAATTAGGCGCGTAGCCACCCAAAGTTGGATACTAACGAAGCAAGCTGCTGATTTTTGCGGCGCTACCAAAATAGTTCTCAACTTTCCGCAATACATTCATTGGTCTGCCCACAAAGTCAGAGGCGGCAAAGAAGCACTTAGCCTGCTGCACGAAGACGTTAGGAGTTATATAGACAAGCTGGAAGACACGGTAAACCTGCCAGTGACAATGCTTTGCACCGGTGCTGAGCACGATGATTACATTTGGTTGGAATAGTTACTCTGCTTTGTACTCGTCGAAGCTTTGGCGATTAGTTATTTCTATTACACTTGGGTCATACACTATCACGTGTGTGACTCCATCCCTATTGGCCTCGTGCCCGCTGTACCCAAGTCTTACTAAGCCTTTCAGATAGTCTGCGCCATCCTGCATATAAAAATCTGCCCACGTCTGCAAATAAGGCTGGTTATCGGCCATCATGGCACCAATGGACATTTTGAGTGCCTTACTAGCGTTTTCGTCCCAGTTGGCTAGCTTATACTCCAGGTCTGGCGCATTTTTTACTAGCGTTTCGATGTCGCTTTGCTTAGCTTTCTTTGGTAGTAATTTCTTGATATTAAGCTTGGCTTCTATTATGATGCCACTTGGATAAGCGTACGAGGCTGCATCCTCACGGCTTGACGAAAAGTAGAAGCCTGGACCTTCTTGGTCCTTGCCTTTACCAGTCCACGCGTAATCAAATTTGGTAGTGCTAACTGTTCTTCCATGATACCATGTTTCTGACTTATCAGCCACAACAAATCTAAGAGCTGATATCAGTCTGTCCATGTGCTGCCTCTCCCTTATTACATAAACAACCCAATATAACATCTCAGAACCGGCGGGTAGGTTACGCAAGGCCAGTCCTCCTTATGTTATAACTTGAATTTATCCACCCGCGTTTCGCTGGGGTAGTTCGTAGCTTTCCCATCACACGGAGATACGCCGCATGGGATCTTTCGCGCAAGGTGCACTTGTTGAGCAAGTAGCCTCCGTGGCAACGGCTGGTGTTACCACTACTCTTACTAGTGCCTCACTAACATACCAAAAGTTTACTGGGGTTTTAAACCAAATAGTGGTGCTGCCAAATGCCACCACTATGAAGGTCGGCAGACGCTTTCAGATTGATAGCCGCACCACTGGCACATTAACCATTAACTACAATTCTGGCGCGTTTGCCACGGACATCCTGGCCTACGTTGGCAAGACTTTGGTATTAGTTGACAACTCTACTACCAACGGCACCTGGACTATCTCAGTTAGCGTGGATAACAAAGAACCGCTTAAGATATCGCAGGCTCCTGGAGTAGCTGATACTAGACTGTTTATTTCGGCCAACCAAGTAAGAGCAGAGGATGGGACGACCAAAACAATTTCGCCGTTGGGTTCGCTGCTGCCAAGCTTTGTTGAGACTACTGTCGATCTCCAAACTGCGGCAATCGTTGGCGGCAGTGTTACTCTCAATGGCGGTGCATTTTCCTTACCATCAACTACTGTCGGCCAGTTCCGACGAATGGCTTTGGTATATAATGGTTCGACCAACGCTGTTGATACGACTTTTTCTGCGGCTTCTGTCACTCAGGGTGCCCTGACTGGTGCCGGTACCCTATTTGCATTGATTTCTGGTACCCCGCTTGGCTACGTAGACCTGGTAGCCACTGGTGCCACAGCCTTTAAGACTGCCTCGTCCGGCAGCAACGTAATCGAAAATTTCTCAATCTTCCAGGTTACTAGCAGTGGCATACCGCCATTGGCTACTACTACGCTATCAGGACTAGTTAGCACTGTAGCCCAAACCTTTGCCGGTCCCAAGACGTTCAACGATGCGACTACCTTCAAGGCGTCTAGCGGAACCATTGCTGCTGGGGGTTACGACGGGGCTGGTCAATGGGTTCTTGGCGACGCACTAACAGCATTGCCAGTAACAATCAAAGGCTCCGGGTCGTCCAACCTTCTTACGCTGCAGGCGTTCAGCAGTAACAATGGTGTAGTAGAGCTAATAGCTAATGTTGGCGCTGCTAACAGTTCCATTATAAAGCTGACGTCAGGAGCCTCTGGTAGCGGTATCATTAGGCTTGGCCATGCCTCGGCTGAATTTAAGATACAAAACAGTTCATCGGTTGACTTAGCCAGTATGGCTGCTGGTGGCGCCTGGACTTTCCCAATTAGCGTGCAGACACCAATCGTAATACTGACCGCTGGTGGCGCTTCTGGTACCACTAAGTTGACTCTTTCCGGTACCACCTGGCAAATAGGTGGAACAGTTTCCACCATTACCGAGGCCGGTACCTTCTCTGGCGTAATAGGGTCGTTCTCATCCAGTGTTGGTACTCCTGTCCTGCAACTGACTTCTGGCGGCACTCCTGGTGCCGCTAAGTTGACTCTTTCTGGTACCACTTGGCAAATCGGTGGCGTCATTTCCACCATCACTGAGGCCGGTGCTTTCGTTGGCGTGACTGGCTCATTCCCAACCAATGTAGGCACGTCAGTACTGCAACTAACCGCTGGTGGTTCTTCCGGTACTACTAAGCTAACTCTTTCTGGTACCACCTGGCAAATCGGCGGCACCACTTCCACTATCACTGAGGCTGGCACATTTTCAGGTGTTATAGGCAGCTTTCCCACTAGCGTTAACACGGCGATAATACAAAATACTGCCGCTGCTGCACTAGATATCAAGGCCGCCTCTGGCCAAGCCATTAGGTTTGCAGCAGGTGGCGCGGCGGCTGGTGCTCACGGAGATATTTCGGCACTTGGTAGCCTAACTATTTCGTCGACGACTGACCACCTGTTTAACGGCAACTTAACCTTTCCATCCGGAAAGGGTATCGAGTCATCTGCTGCGTCAGCTATTCTTAACATTGGCACCACAGCCAACCCAATTACGATGAATTTGGGCACAGGTAGCAATATTATTACTGTCAATGTTGGCACTGGTGCTGCCGCCTCTACTATTAATATTGGAACCGGGGCAGCTACCACCATTAACATTGGTACCGGGGCAGCCGCCACCGCTATCAATGTTGGCGGAGTTAACGACATAGTTAACACCGGCGCTGCGTCCTCTTCCCAGATGCACCCGATTAACGGATATGCAAGAATTGTCTCCCCAACTCAGTCAGCAATTGCTGGCGGCGGCTACGGCTTCGATTTTTCACTACAACACATATATTACAAAACTGGCGGCGCCGGTACCTTTACGTTAAATAACTTAGCCGAAGGTCAAACAGTTACCTTAATGGTGGCTTCCACCGGTGCCAGTTACACAATTACTTGGGCTCTACCAAGCGGCTCGATAAAGTGGCCAGCAGCATTGGTACCAAACCCAACCAGCGTTGCTTCCAGGTATGATGTGTACAACTTCATCAGAATTGGTGGAGCTGTGTTTGGTACTGCTGGTCTCAATTTTGGTGGGTAGGAGGTGGCAGGATGTTTATAGCATTCACAGCATTAAGGTATTCTTATAAAAATACATGCACTCAGGACTATGCGTCAAGCACCGTTTGGGTAACTCCTTATAATTTAGATCTTAGCGACAATATTTGTGTTTGGGGCGTTGGTGGCGGAGGCGGCGGAGGCGGCGGAGGCAATGGTGGCCTTGGCGGCACTGGCGGGAGCGGTGGTACTGGCGGAAAAGGTGGTAACGGAGGTAACGGAGGTGCCTCCTTTCGCTTTGATAGTTTACAAGGTTCGCAAGGTGGTGGTGGTTCCTCAGGAGGAGCAGCTTCGTGTGGCCAAACTGGCGACACTGGGCAGCCAGGTACCGGAGGCGGAGGCGGTACTGCTGGCGGCCAAGGTGGCGGTAACGTGTACAGTTATCCTGGCTCTCCTTGTACCTACGTTCCTCCCAGAAACCAAAATATGACAATTAATATAGGTGGCGGAGGAGGTAGCCTAGCGGCTGGTGCTGCCACCGGATTCTGTTGTGGAGTGTCACCGCTATTCTCGTTTGGTGGAGGAGCGGCTGGTTCTGCTGGCGCCAACGGGAGCACTGGGGCTACCGGAGCGTCAGGTGCCAATGGTGGAGCGGGGCAAAATGGTTCTAACGCGTCCGACGCCTTTCTCGTTACCAATCCTGGTCCTACTGACTTTTTTAATGGCGGCAACGGCGGCTCAATAACGTCGTCGGCATGTTGCGGTAATGGCGGCGGTGGTGGTGCAGCTTACACGTGGTCTGGCACAGTAACCCAATATGCCTTTGGTGGCAACGGCGGCACTGGCGCGTTGGATGATGGTGGTGGCGGCGGATCTAGGAATTTGCAAAACCTGGGCGCTGCCGGAGGCGGTACCCCGTTCGGTCAGTTTGTTTGTGGCGGCGCACTGAACACTACTGCTGCTGGCGGCGTGTCGTCGCCAGGAGGTTCTGGTGGGTCTGCTAGGGCGTTCTCTGGCTGTTTATATGCCTGCACCTGTGCCTTTGGCGGCAGTGGAGGATTCGTGACTAGTGTGGCTGGCCCAGGTGCCAATTACACCTCTGTGTTTTCTAATGCAGGCGGAGCAGGGGCGGCAGCCTCAGGTGGGTTTGGCGGATACGGTGTCGGTGGTGCTGGTGGTGCTGGTGGTGCTAGTGGCCAAGGAGGGGTCGGTGGCATTGGTTTTGTTGGGTCAGACACGGCCAGTGGTGGCCGTGGCGTTTGTACGTTTACGGCAACAACAGGATTTACCGCTGGTACCGCAGGTGGTACCTCCAGTACTCCTTCTAGCACTAATGGCGGCCAACCTGGTACTGGAGGTGCCGTTGGTGGCGCTGGTGGCGCTGGATCTGGCGGATTTGTTAGGGTTTCGTTTAATTATTGGCAGGAATGACATAAGGAGATGCTTAAATGGCACTAGCTAACTATCTAACGCCAAATTCTTACACGGTAATTGACCAAATTGTGTATAGTAAGGTCCATTCTTTTGTGCAGTTTCAGACGTTATTTTTCTCGTCACCCACCAAAGACATATTGCTGGGAGAAAAACAGCACCGAATAGAAAACAGATACACGGTTACCGCGTTGTTGCACAAAGGCCTTAATACGCCTCCTAGTGATGCCAAGGATGGCGACAGTTACCGAATCGGACCGGAACCAACCGGTGTTTGGGCTAACTATCCAAACAAGGTCGCAAAAGCTACTGCCGGTTCTTGGGGGTTTTGGATACTTGGCCCTAATGAGGAGTTTTTTGTAGTGCCAGAGCAAAGGTACTATAAGCATGATATCAATCTTGCATTAGTACCAACCAGCTGTCCATTTGATTCACGGGAGTTTAATAAGTTTTTCTCTCAAGAATTGATTGATGAGTTTGGGTTGCAAGCACAGGCATACAAGTATCTTAAATCCTGCCCTGGTTTCGAAAATGTGGTAGACATATGACTATGCAAAAAATAGTAAGAATAGATGGTGGAATTGGCCGCGTTATTTGTTCAGAACCTGCTCTGAGAAAAATGGGAGAAGAAGAGAACATTATTGTCCTTACTTCTTGGCCTGATGCTCTTCAGTATTCACCATACCTGACTAAGGTTTATTGGTCTGGTTTTGGCAATATTTTTGATGCTCTTATTGAGGGTAATAACCTCCTGACGCCAGAGCCATATCACAACCACCTTTATTATGACGAGAAACATCACCTGATTCAGAGTTTTGATTATTTGTTAAATGGTAATGACGGTGCATTGGTAAAACCTGATCTGTACCTGTCGGAAAAGGAAATAGGTAAGGGCAAGTATTTAGTTGACAGGTTACGCAAAGGAAAGACGATTGTTGCCATACAACCTTTTGGATCGACTGCTGTCTACAAAGAAGACACTAACACAGTAGAAGACCCGACTCATCGGTCATTGCCCTTTCATGTGGCGTGGTATATAATAGACAAACTGTCAGACAAGTGTAACTTTATTAACCTTAGCACGATAAACATTTACCACCCTAGCGTCAACAATTTCAATAATAATCTAAGAGACAGCTTTGGGTTGGTAAACGCATGCGATTGTGTTATAACAATGGATTCTCTGCTAGCCCATGTTGGATATTCGTTAGGAAAGACCGGAATGAACTTGACGGGTGCTACTAGTTTAACTAATTTCGGGTACCCGCATCATTACTATACTGTCAGTAGGGATGGTTATCCAAAGGGAAAGATCACTTTCCGGATTCACGAAGATAATAGATTTAATAAGGACGCACTAAATTTTTCCGAGAACGAACTTAATGACATAATTGGTGAGTTTAGGAATTTATTTGTGTAAGGTCGGTAGCACTCAGAAACTAGTTGAGGACTAAAATGGCATATTTTATTCAAGGCTCACTAGCTGAGCAAGTTGCTACTACCACTGCCCTTGGCGGTACCACAACTCTTACCCTGCTGTCTAAGACTTACCAAAAATTTACCGGGACGTCAACCCAAACAATAGTATTACCTGATGCCACCACCTTGGTAGTTGGTAGGAAATCTCGGCGGTGCTAACGACACAGTCAATATAGCCGGAAACGGCAGAGGCGTTGCTCCGCTTGGCTCGATTATTGCTATGACCTCTGGGTTTACCGGTGCTATGGCGGTACCAGGCAGCGGTATTGTTAGTAATGGCTGGATCAGAGCCGATGGTAGCGTCATACCTGGTGGTAACACAGTGTCTGGCACTACGCCAAACCTATCATCGTCTGTTTTTCTTCGTGGCAACATAGCCTATGCTGGCACGCCAGTAGGCAATAGCACTACCACGCTTTCCACAGCTAACTTGCCAGCGCATACACATGTGATGGATCACGGCCACGACAACACGTTATCAGTGTCAGGAACATTTGCTTCCAGTGGTCACACACACAGCCATGACCACGTTCACCAATCGCTCATTATGTTCAATAATATATTTGTTGGGTTAAGTTTAGCCCAATCGCAAGTCACCTCGTTTACAACCGGTACATCTCTTACCCAGTCTGGGCCCTGTCCTCCAGGTTCCACTAGTTTTGTTAAGGGGGTAGCGTCAGGATTGAAATCTTACACAGCTTTGCCAATCGACGCTGCTGGCAATGGCGCACCAAATACTGGCGGCCCATCTGGCTCTGGTTCTGCATCTATCGCTGGCGCTGTTACTAGCATGACTGGATCTACTGGAAATGGTCCAGGAACTGGGACCGCGTTTAGCGTTGAGCCTAAGTATATCGATGTTATCTATCTGATGCGTGTCAATTAATCAAATCACAAATAAGAAAAAGGGCAACGAGAAAACTCGTTGCCCTGAACTGCACAGTAGCTAGGCGAAACCTAGGTACCTAGAAACTTGTAAGAACGGCCCTATCTGCGGCAGTGATAGCTTTTGCCGCTGCCGAGCTTGGTGGCGGCATATCGCTGCTACTAACTTCAGCCTTAGCTTTTGACCCTTGCCAGCCAGCTAAACTTTGGGTGAACGCATCACTAGAGTGACATCCTAGACAACTTTTTTTAATGATCGGCAATGCTTTGGTTACAAACTCAGCTGATTTATCACCACCAGGTTGTGGAGTTGGTGTTGGAGAAGGAGCCGGAGCAGGAGTATAAGCACCTCTGGTTGATTCAACACCACACGACGTTGTTAGTACCATTAAGAGAGCCATAATTAACTTCAATACTAGCATTTGCCTTACTCCTTGTTATTTGTCGATTGGGTCCAAACCTAGCCTAAAGTCTCTAATCAGGATAGGGAAGGTGATGCTCCATCTTGGTTTCCAGGCGTAGGCTGAGGTGCCGGTTGCGGAGTTGGTGTAGGGGTTGGCTGCTGCACAATTACTGTTGGTGATGGCGCTGGTGCTGGCTGGCTGCCACACCCAAGCATGACCGCTGTTAGTAAACAGTAAATTCTCATGTTATCTCCTCTATGTGTGTATGCGGTTAAAATAAGCAAGCATGGGAGAGATGGCATGGCTATTTCGTTTGTGTACAAATTTCAGACGGTGTCCATTGATTCGGTACCAAATGACGTTACCGTCGCCATCGTTGGTTACTTAGCCGATTCAGCTAACAATCCGTTTATTGACCCCAACACGGGCGGAGTAGACACTTTTGTTTCCAGCTTCCAAAAGTCGAAGCTCCCGGCTTCTGGGTACCAGAGCTTTTTGGCCATGGTAATAGGTAGGGCCATAAGGGACAAGTACAACTATACTAAGGGGGCCACTACGGTGGCTGGGTCAAGCAATTTGACTGGTTTGGACGATTCATCTGTGTTGGTGCCCGGTTTATATATCACTGGATTAGGTATACCAGCTGACACTATTATGTCGTCAATTAAGACCCCCAACGAAGTCAAGATGTCCGAAACGGCAACCGCCACTGGGCAGACAACAGCTGTTTTCTCCGCCGCAGGTTGGAGTATAGATTATAGTGAGCTGGACCGAATAGTACAAGTAATTAATTTTGGCGCAATCTAGTAAAAGTTGCTATTTCGTGTAGATAGATGCGCAAGTATCACCGACGTTTCCGTAGGCTTGTAAAGCATATCATTCTCACTCAAAAGACAATTGGCGGTGTACCAGATGCTTAAATTAAGTTTTCCGGCGTCATTTGTAACATAGAGGGGTGCTGTGGTTACTTACCTCATAAAATTTGGGCATGATAGTCACACTGAGTACACTGTTAGTGTTGATGACGCTTTCAGGTGGACTAACCTAACTCCTTGTTACATTGCTGAGAAGGATGTACTCAGAGCCAAGCTAGTGCTAATAAGCAACTTCTATCAAAGCCGTTTTGGGCATGCGTTTGATTTTGATCTTCTTCTTACAAGGGACTAGTATGACAGCCAAATTGGTAACGAATCTGAACAAGGCTATTGCGTCGCTTCAGCAGGCTCTTAATGACCAGCTAACCCAAAGATTGGTCACGGCTGATGCTGAGTCTGGTCAGAGAATATCTGATATTATTGAGTCCACACCAGCTGACATCAGCGCTAGGTACTGGCTGATGACTCTCATGGAGCCGCTTAGTAGAAAAGATGTCAAATCAGTTGTGGATGGTTTTCTGGTGCAAATGCTAAATGAGGAGCAAGCCAAAAAGTTAGTAAAATTCCTGCTGATTCGTTTTCCTGACTACTATAAAGACATTATACCGAGTGGCCAGCTAGCGCAAGAGCCAGCTACAGCCCCAGCCCAGGCACCGGCTGAACCAGCTACAGCCCCGGCTGAACCAGCTACAGCCCCGGCTGAACCAGCTACAGCCCCGGCTGAACCAGCTACAGCCCCGGCTGAACCTTCGAGTTCAAGAAAACTTTAATGGAGGGATCATTATGGCCAATTATGTTACATGCGACGACTGTCATAAGAAGGCCGAAGGTAAAAGCTGTCCATCTGGTTGGTTTGATATCGACTTGTTGCTGACTCAAAATTTCAGGTCCAATACTTTTATATTTTTTTTATGCCCTGACTGCTACGAAAAGATAGTCAATCCATCCCCAATCGGCGTTTTGAAACGGATGCTATCATTTATAGCGACAAACCCTAGTTCAAGAAAATTAAGTATGTCACTTGGAGTCTTACATGAGTAAAGTCTTTGTTGGTGTTTGGCTTCTTTTTTCTTTCCAACTCAATGCCCAGTCCTTTGCAGTAATAGGCGATGCTGGAAGAATTACGAACGGATCTAAGATCGTTCGGGATTCTATTCGGCGCTCTGGAGTACGAAATCTCGTTCTTCCTGGCGATAATTTGTATAGCGGAACATATGAGGGTGTCTGGAAAAGCTGGTCTGATTTTGATTTTAGTGTTGTCGCAATTGGCAATCATAACAACGGTTATCAGAATGAAATCAATTTCTTCGATATGCCAGGAGAATACTATAGCAAAGAGTATCAAGGCGGACTGCGCTTCCTGGTGCTAAACAGTGACAATACTAAAAACGTCTCCAATCAAATGAAATGGTTGGAAGGCGAGCTGCAGAAAGAAGTGTCAATTACTTTTTTAGTGTGGCATCATCCCAGCTATACCGTGACGAGCTTTCATAATTGGGAAGAGAAAGCCCAATTCCAAAATGCCGCTCGCAGTTTGATGCACCGCTATAGCAGTAAAATTTCTGCAGTGCTGGTCGGACACGATCATATTGCGGCATTCTACTGCGCCGATGAGATGCCTTTGATTGTGTCTGGTGCCGTTCAGGAGACACGTCCTCCCGAAACCAAAAACTACAAAGCTAACGATGGCGTGCAGATTAGTGCCAAATGGGTTCTTCCCCCAAACACTCCAACCTGGGTTCGTCTTGATGTCGATGCGGAAAGTCAATCAGTTATTGTGAAGTATATTCGAGCATTGGATAACAAAGTTATGTTCAAATCCAAGATCGATGAAGCCAATAAAAGCAGCATCTGTCGGACGCGACGCTAATCATAAGTACAAAGTAGGTGATGAAGTAATCTATCACCTTAACGATGGTAATGAGAAGCAAGCTAAGATAGGTATGAAGAATGGCGAGGAACTTTACGATCTGAACGATGGGCACTGGGCTTACGAAGATCAGATTGTTCGCGAGGCTTAGGACTTCCCTGCCACGCGCTGCTGTACGGTTATGTTGGTAATGGTACAGATTACATGGTGGGTGGTATATGTCGTCCAATATCAGAGGCAACAGAGATGTGCGCTGGTCACCAAAAACATTAGGTGAACGGCGTGGACCCAACAAATCAACAGAAAATCAGAAGATCTATGATGCAGAACTGACTGCTCATTCTTCCTCCACCAGACCGGCAGCTATGTCCGGAGAGCCATCAAAAACAGATGCCAAAATAGACCATGTCCACGAGATTATTGCTGGGCAGTTAGCACCACGGGCACAAACTCTGTCTGCCAATGCAGTGCTGTCGGATCGGCGCGAGTTTTATTATTACTTCAGGAAAAAGACCGGGCGCCGCTGTAGCTGCTACTTGTACGAGACTTCCCCAGACTCCCAGTGCCCCATATGTCTGGCAACCGGTATCGTTGGTGGTTTTGAGAAGTTTGGTACCAAGACGGAAATCCTAGACTTTACCCTAGCTGATGTGGTGTGCGTCAACGTAGAACCAAATTTTGACCAAGATACAAAGCCGATCTTTTTCCGACTGGTTCCAGGAGCCAAATCTGGATTTGTCGAAGGATGGGTTCCGATCAGGAGCAACATAGGCGAGATAGACACCTATTTGGTCAGTCAGCCCATATATAACAAGGGTACCAAACTGTTTGCCACCAACCCAAACGGGGTGACGGCGCAAATTCTGCAACCCTCCGATTTAGTGCCATTCTTAGCATACAACCGCGTGAAGTTGCGAGTAGAGTTTTTGGCGGGAGACAAGAGGCCGTTACTGTCTCACGTTCTTCTTAGGTACAAAACAAGCCCAAATAGTGTCATAAACGGCGATGTCCCAAGGGCGATAGATAACCTGAACGGAAGCCAATTCGGTATGTTTGGGATCTACCAGGAACTTTCCGTGTTCTTTGACGGTAGAACAATTTCGTATGTGCAAAACGAAGACTTGCTTATTAGGCTGGAAGATTTACGCAGGTTCAAGATAGTTAGTGTTAATGAGAATCGGTGGGGAGGCGTTCTTACGTCTACCGACACAGTGGCTCGTTATATTATACCGTCAGTGGATCTTGGTGCTACCAAGTTGCTGTTGTAACACGGCGTAGGAGCGGTAATGTCAGATAGATTGATTATGGCACTAAGACTGGTGTTAGCAGCACCGAGCGGTAGTGGCAAAATGGCCTACAGACTTGAGAACAAAAAAGGTCAAGGACCATTTTCGGCTAGCTTATCCTTTGGTGGCCAATGGATAGGGTCGCCAAACATTCACACAGATAAAGGGTTTTCACCAAAGGACAGGGAAGAGTTCGACAGAACTAAACATCTTTTTGGTTTCGAATCTCCAGAGCAAGCAAAAAACTATTTTGAAAATCCAAAAAACGAATACGCAAAAGGTGACTGGGATAGGCTATTAGCTCATGGATTTAGGCTCAAGAAATACAAAGCAAAAAAGGTTTGGCATGGTGAGCATCAAGTGTTTTTTGAGCCAGAACTACACTCTGATGTGTTAAGAAAGAAGTAGAAATACGAGGTTTGGTAATGTCATGTAGATTGATTATGGCACTAAGACTGGTGTTAGCAGCACCAGATGATGTTAGACTCCAATTTATTTCTGACTTAAAAAAAGGCAAATATAAGGGGACAGCATTTAAGAGGAAAAACCTACACAAAGAATACTCTTATGATCTACAAATTGATGATAAATACCTAGTAACTCTGATGCTAGTTAAACAATTTCGTCGCCCTACTTATTCTGGTAAGCCTAATGGTAAATCATATTTTATCGGCGTAAACGTAAACGAGATTGGTACACAAAATAATTCATATAGTCAAATAAAAATCGGAAAAGTAATTGATGACAATTCATACTCGCTAGATGACAAATTCGATAATTTCGTCAAAGAAAAATTAGGATTTGTAGGTGATTATAATAATATAGAAGTGTTTGGAAGAATGTGATTAAATAGTTATAACTAATATGGGGTTAACATGTCGTTAGAGAAAACGATCAGGGTTGCACTAAGAGAAGCTGGCATCCCTATTGAGAAAGACAAGTTTGACACTAATATGGCCCAAATCTGGATTCTTGGCCGACACGAATGGGAAGTAGCCAAAGATGCGCTAATAGAGGCTGGGCTGACTGTTGAAGGTACTGATGGTGCCGGTAGAGTGTTTAAGATAGTAGTGTGGCAAGAGGCCAATAGCGAAGCCTCCTTAGCAGTGGCCGGTGTGGAAGTAAAAGGGTCCGGCTGGTCAGACACGGACGACGCGCCAGACATTGATGAAGAAGTCGAAGAGGAAGAATCGCTTTGTGGCCATTGCAATGGATCAGGTGAGGGTATGAGGGACGGCACTAAGTGCTCGTCGTGTGGCGGCAGCGGGGTCAGTTGGGTCAAATATCGGAGCGGTAACAATTACGGGTACGACGACAACGGTGAGCGTGATGATAACAGTGAGAGCGATGAGTACGATCGACACATGGAATATTGGAGAGATCAGGACCGTGACTGGGACCCTTCGGCTAATGTGAAGGCTATATCTCTACCATCGGATGCCGCAGGGATATCCAAAAGAGAAGTAGTAAAGATGCTGTTTCTGGCTTCTAGTTGGGTAAGAAGAAACTGGACCCAGTCTAGTGGCATTGGCGACAAGTTGGATGACATCGCCCTGGCCATCAATGATGAAGATCTCAGTGATGCCATAACTTCGTTGGGAGCGGCAGCTGGCACTCGGCGTATTGTCAGAGAGTCGCTCAGCGTCTTGTTCGAGGGCAATAGCGAAGCCTCCTTAGCAGTGGCCGGTGTGGAAGTAAAAGGGTCAAAAATCAAAAGATCCGACGTTAATAAGGCGATCAGGATTTTGTCCCGCTGACCTTCGCTACCTCCTTAACCATGACGAGCCAGCAGTTGTCACAGGTGAGGACGGCAAGGACTATTCAGTAACAAAGCTAAACAATGGAATGTTCGAAATAGAGCCAACAGAAAGCTTATGAAAAAACTCTTCCGAAGTAGTCATTACCGTTTTGCACCAGGTACTCGTTGGTACAGTATTAGGTTTTGGGACCCAGTGATAGGATGTACTCCGGTTAGTGCCGGGTGCCTAAATTGTAGTTCTACGGTACGACGTAATAGCATAGATTCAGAA